>Ga0194130_10000567_pt1 | contig 67973 bp, 72 predicted proteins | sample TA2KigsurfametaG_FD_160084 | JGI IMG/M metagenome (GOLD analysis project Ga0194130, IMG submission 160084) | Freshwater microbial communities from Lake Tanganyika, Tanzania - TA2015050 Kigoma 12 surface | ecosystem: Environmental > Aquatic > Freshwater > Lake | place: Tanzania: Lake Tanganyika...
GCCAGCACCTTTGGTCTGGAACTGAAGGTGCTGGAGCGCTCCGACTGTGAAGCCCTGGGCATGGGGGCTTACCTGGGGGTCGCCCAGGGCTCCGACCTGCCACCGAAATTCATCCACCTCACCTACAGGCCCGCCGGGGCCGTGCAGCGCAGAGTGGCCCTGGTGGGCAAGGGGCTCACCTTCGATTCCGGGGGATACAACCTCAAGACGGCCGGATCCCAGATCGAAATGATGAAGTACGACATGGGAGGAAGCGCGGCCGTTCTTGGCGCCGCGCGCAGCATCGCCGAACTGAAGCCCTCCGGGGTGGAGATGCACGTGATCGTTGCCGCCTGCGAAAACATGATCAGCGGGGGGGCGATCCATCCCGGCGACATCCTCACGGCCGCCAATGGCAAGACGATCGAGGTGAACAACACGGACGCCGAAGGACGGCTCACCCTGGCGGATGCCCTCCACTACGCCTGCGGCCTGGAACCGGACGCGGTGGTCGATCTTGCCACCCTCACGGGAGCCTGTGTGATCGCCCTCGGCGAGGAGATGGCCGGCCTCTGGTCCAACAACGATGGGCTCGCGGGAGCCCTGCGCGCGGCCGGCAGCGCGGGCGGCGAGGACCTCTGGATCATGCCCCTGCGCAGCTCCTACAAGGCGGGATTGAAGAGTCCGGTGGCGGATCTGAAGAACACCGGCCCCCGGCCGGGCGGCTCGATCACCGCCGCCCTCTTCCTCCAGGACTTCGTCACCAAGGGCCTGCCCTGGGCGCACCTGGACATCGCCGGAACCGTCTGGAGTGACAAAGGCCGCGGCCAGGACCCTGCGGGAGCCACCGGCTTCGGCGTGCGCACCCTGGTGAACTGGGTGTTGGCGGGGGCACCGCTGGGACCGGCCAGCTGAGGTGGTGCCGATTGCCGGAGCCACTAGGTTGACTCTGATCTTGCTGCCGCTGTCGCTGCCATGGCCGTAAAGAAGATCCGCTGGTATGTGAAGGCCCAACTGGGGGTGCTTCTGCTGCCAGTCGGCCTCTGCCTGTTCGGCGAAGCGGTGATCCGCAAGGGGCTCGAGGAGCTGGGGAAGCGGGCAGAGCTCACCGCTGCAGCCGGAGCGGCCCTGCCAGTGAAGTTTCTGGAGGCTCCCGGCCCCTGGTTCTGGTACGGCACCTTTGGCCTGATCCTGATCAATGCCGGCGTGGGGCTGATGATCGAGAGCGGCCTGCTGCGCGGGTATCCGCGCCAGAACTGAGGTCCCGGCCTGGAGGTGATTGCGACGCGGTCAGGCCGCGCTGCTGAACTCAATGCCGCCCGAGGTGACCTCGCGGCCGCTGCGCCCCAGCTTGGGCTCCTCCAGGGCGTGGATCTGCCATCGGGCACGGTCACCACACTCGGCCAGCAGACGATCAAGATCATCAGCCGCCTGCTTGGGGGTGACGTAGGGACCGATGTGGCGGGTGTGCAATCCCTCGCGGATGGTCAGCAGATACATCTCCATCGCATCGCGGTGCACGTAACAACCTAGTCACTCCGCACGGACCGCACCAGGGGCAGAACCCAGATGGAGCAGAGCATCTGGAGGAAAGGCAATCAGGCCGTCTTCACATTTTCATCGGATTGCCCGAGCTGCAGACAGGCGTGACCGGCGTGCCCCCTGTCATGACTTGCGGTTTTTCCAGGGGCTGGTGGTGCGGGCGAGGGCCTGGCCCCAGACGGCATCGAGGCGACGGTCGCGGCCGCAGGCCCAGCGGTAATAGCCATATTTGACCGCATTGCGGCGGGCGTAGCCCTGGTGGTAGTCCTCAGCAGGCCAGAAGGCATTCAGGGGACGGATCTGCACGCGCAGGGCTGACGGAGAACGCCCCAGCTCCCGAGCGGCGGCCAGCACGCTCTCCTCCGCCTGACTCCGCTGGGTGGAATCCGCCACGAAGATCACCGGGGCGTAGGACGATCCGCGGTCGCAGAACTGACCGGCACCATCGAGAGGATCGATGTTGCGCCAGTAAGCCCGCAGCAACGTGGGATAGCTCACCCGATCGGGGTCAAAACGCACCCGCACACTCTCCTGGTGACCGGTGCCTCCGGCGGACACCTGGCGGTAGGTGGGATTGGCAAGACGGCCGCCGCTGTAACCGCTCTCCACCTCCAGCACGCCAGGCACGGCCTCCAGGTCGTGCTCGAGACACCAGAAGCAGCCACCGGCCAGCACGGCCTGCCGGGGCTCTGCGGCCTGGGCTCGCGCGGGAGCGAACGCCACCGCCGAGACCAGCAGCACCAGTGCCAGCAGGGCAGCCTGCAGCCGAGGGATCCACGGCGCCCGTCTCCGCCGGGTCTCCTCCTGCGGGGAGCTCCCGATCATGCGCCTGCCCCCGCCGTCGCGGTCGCCACGCCCTGCACCTGATCCAGGATCGCCGCAGCGGCCCGATCGGTCACTCCGGGCTCACCCAGCTCCCGGCTGAGCCGGCCATAGCCCTCGAGCATGGCGGCCCGCTCCGCACTGCGGCCATCGAGCAGAGGGAGGGCACAACGCACAATCGCCTCGGCGTGGAGGTCCTCCTGGAGAAGCTCGGGAACGAGACGCTCCCCGAGCACGAGATTCACCGGCGAGATGTGGGGCACGCTGAAGCGCAGCAGATGGCGGGCCACAAAGGCGGTGAGCCAGCTCACCCGATAGACCACCACCTGGGGGACGCCCCGCAGGGCCAGCTCCAGGTTCACAGTGCCGGACTTGGCCAGGGCCAGATCAGCGGCGGCACACAGCGCTGGCTTCAGCCGATCGGCATCGGCAGCCGGAATCACCCGTGCCCGAAGCCCGGCATCCTGCAACTGCTGGGCGAGCCGGCCCTCGAAGCCAGCCAGGCCTGCCGGCACCACGATCTGCAGGTCAGGATCGCGGCGCTGCAGCTCCGCAGCGGCCGCCACGATGTGCGGAAGCATGTAACGCAATTCCTGCCGCCGGGACGCGGGCATGAGCAACAGCACAGGGGCATCGGGCTGGAGACCAAGCTCTCGCCGCGCCTGTTCCCGGTCGGGAGGACAACCGACGGTGTCCAGCAGGGGATGGCCAACATAGGTGACCGAGGCCCCCCGACAGCGGTAGTAGCGCGCTTCCTCCTGAAAGATCGCCAGGATCTGGTTGGTGAAGCGGATCAGGTTCGTACGCCCCTCCGATCCGAACTTGAAGGCCCACTCCTGGGGCGCGATGTAGTAGGTGACCGGCACCTGGGGATAGCGGCGCTTGAGGCGCAGCCCGAGGCTGACATTTGGCCCCATGTAGTCGATCAGCACCACCCCATCCGGCAACTGCTGGCGAAACCAGCGCTTGAGCCGACGCTGCACCCGCAGGGTGGGCAACACGAAGGGGATGGCCTCCAGCAGACCGATGGCCCCCATCCTGGTGGTGTTGGCAAGCAGCTCGGCGCCGGCACGCTCCATGCGCTCGCCCCCCAGGGCCATGATCTGCAGCTGGAGACCGCGGCGCAGGGCTTCCCGTCTGAGGGCCTGAACGAGCAGGGAGCCCTGCAGATCGCCGGAGACCTCTCCGGTGCTCACCAGCAGCCGCAGCATCAACGGGCTCCAGGGATCGGGCCGCGGCGCCCCTCCGCCAGCGAGGCCTCCAGAAAGGCCACCAGACCAGCTGCGGCGGCGGTGAGCGGTTCGGCGCGCAGGGCCTCAAGGGCGGCGGCAAGGGTGGGGCTCTGGCGGTAGATCAGCATCCAGACACGCTTGAGATCGGCCAGTTGCCGGCCCTCGTCGAGATCGGCCACACCACTGCGCTGCAGCCCGATGCGATTGAGCGCCCGCACCCGCGAGGGATGCCCCTCCACCAGGCAGTAGGGGGGCACATCCCGCTCGATCCGGCTCATGCCGCCCACCATGGCCAGGGTGCCGATGTGCACGAACTGGTGAATGCCGAGCACGCCGCCGATCACAGCCCGATCGGCAATCTCCACATGGCCGGCCACCGCCACCCCATTGGCGATGACGATGCGATCCCCCAGCACACAGTTGTGGCCGAGATGGCAGTAAGCCATCAGCAGGTTGCCGCTGCCGATGCGCGTGCACTCCTCCCCATGGGTGGCCCGGTTCACCGTGACGCACTCCCGCAGGGTGTTGTCGTCGCCGATCTCCACGCCGGTCGGATCGCCCGTGTATTTGAGATCCTGGGGCTCCAGACCAATGCACGCGCCGGGAAAGATCCGGTTGCCGCGGCCCATGCGCACGCGGCCATCCAGAACCACATGGGCTCCGATCCGGCAGTCAGGACCGATCCGCACATCCGGGCCGATCACGGCATAGGGACCGACCTCGACGCCAGCTGCCAACTCGGCACGGGGATCGATCACAGCCGTGGGGTGAATCAGGGAGCTCATGGCGCTCAGTCGACCAGGGAGAACAGCAGTTCTCCGGAGCAGGCCAGCTCCCCATCCACGGTGGCCTCGGCCTGCACCTTGCCGAAGCGCTTGCGCTTGAGGCTGATCAGCTCGCAGCTGATGCGCAGCTGGTCACCGGGCACGACCGGCCGGCGGAAGCGCACACCGTCGATCCCGGCGAACACGAACAAGCCCTTGGGCAGATCCGGCATCTGGGTGACGATCAGCCCCCCGACCTGGGCCATGGCCTCGACGATCAGCACCCCCGGCATCAACGGTCGGCCCGGGAAATGGCCCTGGAACTGGGGCTCGTTGAGGGTGACGTTCTTGAGGGCCACGGCACGCTTGCCCGGCTCGTGCTCGATCACCCGATCGACCAGGGCGAACGGATACCGATGGGGGAGCAGCCCCTGGATCTGCTCGGCGCTGAGCAGAACGGAAGGGGAGGGAACGTCAGCCACGGAACATCAGGCGGAGAGGGGGGCTAGCTCGGCCTCCAGGGCCGCGGCCAGAGCGGTGTGCAGGCGGTGGGAACCCCGGTAGGCAAACACCTGGGCCCGGGGCAGACCGGCCAGAGCCAGATCACCCAGCAGGTCGAGGATCTTATGCCGCACCGGTTCGTCGGCGTAGCGCAGGGGCGGGTTGAGCCAGCGGTCGCCATCGCAGACGAGGGCATTGTCGAGTCCCCCGCCCTGGATCAGGCCGGCGGCCCGCAACTGCTCCACCTGGGAGCGCAGACCAAAGGTGCGGGCAGGGGCGATCTCCTGCACGAACCGGGCTGGGGTCAGGGGCAGCGCCTGGAACTGACGGCCGATGGCGGGCTCGCTGAACTCAATGGCCGCACCCAGATGGAGGGCGGGGGCGGGGACGGCCGTCACCCAGCCACCACCGCCATAGACGCTCACCGGCCGCTGCAGGGCAGGCGGCGCCGCGGCCGGGACCAGCTCCTGCACCCCGGCCTCGGCAATCAGCTCCACCCAGGGCAGGGCCGAGCCATCCAGCAGGGGAATCTCGGGGCCGTCAACCCAGAGCTCCGCCTGGGTGACCCCGGTGCCGGCCAGGGCAGCCAGCAGATGCTCCACCGTGGCCAGGCGACGGTCGCCCACCTGCAGCGCGGTGCAGAGGGTGGTCTCCGCCACCTGGGCTGGGGTGAGCCGCTCCAGGGGAAGGGCAGGACGGTCGAGCCAGCCGAGCCAGAACCCCGGCCGAGAGGCGGGGGCGAGCCTCACCCGGCAGGAGGCACCGCTGTGGAGGCCCACGCCGGCGGTGTGGACCTCAGCCGCCAGGGTGTGGGCGCCGCCGTAGCTCTCGGGCCAGGGGTGCCGGGCCAGGGCGTGCTCTAGAACTTCCAACCGACCCCCAGATTGAAGCGCCACTCACTGGTGAAGTCCTGGGTGGCCACTTCCAGGCGCAGGGGGCCGACCGGGGTGGTGACGATCAGGCCGACCCCCGGGGAGAAGCCATCCCCACTCTTGCCGAGAAGGCCTCCGGGATTGCCCGGAATATCTTCCTGGGTGCCGAAGGTGGTGCCGGCGTCAAAGAAGATCTCCCCACTCACGATGCTGAAGATCGGGAAGCGGTACTCGATCGTGAATTCACCGAAGCTCTTGCCCACCCCGAGATCGCAGTCGAAGTAGCCCCGCACGGAATTGCCACCCCCGAGACAGAACGCCTCGTAGGGGGGAATCTCACTGCCGACCAGGGTGCCGGCTGACACCTGGAAGGCTAGGGCCTGCTTGCAATCCTCCGCTTCGCCAGGCTTGGGACGGCAGCCCTTGTAGAGCTTCAGCCAGTTCACCGGGATGTAGTGGGTGAAGCTGCCGCGGATGCGGTTGAAGGTGGGTGAATCGTCGCCGACCGAGAGGAATTGCTCGCTGCCGATGCTGAAGAAATTGCCGCTGGTGGGATTGCGGGGGTCGTTGAGGGTGCTGTAGGTCAGACCAACCCGGAAGCTGAGCAGCTGGTTTTCGGAGGCACAGTTGTAGGCCAGGCAGATCACCTGGCGGGAGGGAACCACATCGGGCGATTTGTTCGCACCCACCACGGCCTGGGAGAACTTGGTGCCCGAGAAGTTCATGGGCGTGACTTCCTGACCGCCAAAGGCCAGCACGAGGCGCCAGGGGGTCTTCCGGAAGGGATCCCCCCCGTTGAGGGGACGCACGAACTGCACGTTGGCGCCGATGCGCTGGATGGCGACCGTGTCGAAATTGGTGCGCACCAGCAGGTCGTCCCCGCCCACGGAGCGGGGCTTGTTGGTTACGACATCGAAGTCGGCCCCGTTGAAGTTCTGGAGGTCGGTGCTGAAGGTGCTGTTTTCGCTCTGGAAGATCTGGGGAATCTCACGGCTGAAAAACACCCGTGCCCGGAAGGATGTGCGGAAGCGATCTCCCTTGATCCAGGGGTCGGTGAAGGTGATGTCGCCCAGGCCGCCGAACTGGCCGTAGGAGATGTTGGTGCCCAGGTCCCAGGCCCGGCCGAAGAGGTTGGTGTCCTGCAGCTGAATCTGGCCAAACACCCCCTGGCTCTGGCTGTAGCCGACGCCGCCGGAGATCGAGCCGGTCGACTGCTCCACGATGCCCAGCACCACCACCACCTCGCCGGGCTGGGCCGGGACGGGGCGCAGGGTGACCTTGACGTCACTGAAGAGGCCGGTGCCGTAGATGCGCTTGATGTCCTCCTCCAGCTGACGGCGGTTGAAGACCCCGCCTGGCTTCAGGGAAACTTCACGGGTGATCACCCAGGGCTTGGTCTTGCCCCGGATCGGCTCTCCCTTGTCGTTGGTGGTGTCGCCGTCCTTGGTGATGAACTGCACTTCCACCCCCTGCACGGTGCCCTCACGCACCAGCAGATCCACCACCCCCTCCGGGCTCACCCGGCTGGGCCCGGTGACCCTGGCCAGGGAATAGCCCTGATCGGCGTACCACTTCTGCAGCTCCTGCATCCGGGTCTGCAGGGTGTTGAGGTTCAGGGTCTTGCCGTAATCGGGCGTGAAGGCCTCCTCCACGACCGTGGAGGGAATCCTGAGCTCGCCGGAGGGCTGCAGGCTGACGCTCTTGAGGACCGGATTCGCCACCACCGTGACGATCAGGCGCACCCCGAGGGGCCCATCGACCGGCTGGATGCGGACATCGGAGAACCAGCCCGTCGCATAAATGGCGGAGAGGTCGGTCTGGAGCTGACTGCGCGTGACCTGGGTGCCCGGAGTGACGGCCATGGCGGCGTAGGCCGCCAGCTCGAGGCGTTCCCGCTCGGGATGGCCGTCGAGGCCCTCGATCACCACCTCAGCGATCTGAACCCGGGGCTCAGCCGGCGTTTCAGCAGCCGGAGCCACCGGCGCCGGCGTGGACGCCGGATCCTGGGGAGATGGGGTCGTGGGGCTGGTGCCGCCAGGGAGGGGGAAAGACCCTGGGGGATCAACCTGCTGGGAAGCCGGTGGGGCAGCCCCGGGCTGGACCTCTGCCGGTGTCTGCTGCGCCCTGCCGGGACCGGCAGCCAGAAGGGCGGCGCCGAGCAATGGCAGCGCCACCTTCAGGGGCAGCGCAGCCTTGGAACTCAGCAAGCCGGCCATGAGCTTCGCGTTCGGTGCGGCCAGGCCGCAAATGTCGCAAACCCTACCCGTAGACCTGGGGTTGGGCACAGACCCCTTGGAGCCGTTTGAGAACCTCCCCATAGGCCTCGACAACCCCGCCCAGATCCTGTCGGAATCGGTCCTTGTCCAGAATCCGGGCCTGCACGTCGGCCTCCGCCTCGTCCCAGAGACGGCAGGTATCGGGACTGACCTCGTCGGCGACCACCAGCTGGCCATCGGCGGTGAGACCGAGCTCGATCTTGAAATCCACCAGGCGCAGACCGACGGAATGGAAGAGCTCCCGGAGCACTGCATTCACCCGCAGTGCCAGAACCTCCAGTTCCTGGCGTTGGCTGGCGGTCACCAGGCCGAGTCGCTCCAGTCGGGCATCGGTCAGCAGCGGGTCTCCATAGGCATCGTCCTTGTAATAGAAGTCGAGAAGCGGGGGGTCGAGGGGGGTGCCGGGCTCAAGGGGCAGCTGCTTGCAGAGGGAGCCTGCCGCCACGTTGCGCACCACCACCTCCACCGGGATCACCCGCACCGGACGGGCCAGCATCCAGCACTCAGCGTGATCCCCCTGCCCGAGACCGCGGTAGTGGGTGGGGATGCCCGCCTGGGCGAGAACCTCGAACACGAGCGCGGAGATGCGGCAGTTGAGGCTGCCCTTGCCGGCCAACTGGGCTTTCTTGAGGGCATTGAAGGCCGTGGCGTCGTCCTTGAACTCCACGGCCACCAGATCCGGCTGGTCGGTGGCATGCACACGCTTGGCCTTGCCCTCATAGAGCAGGTTGGCGAGGCGGTAGGCAGTCATGGCGCGGGAGAAAGGGACGGGGAGGGAGGCGCGGTGGAAGGGGCGGCGTGGCCGCCGGTGGCCCGGGGGGAGCGCAGCTGCCCATCCAGCAGCTGCAGGCGCTGATCAGCGGCGGGCCCCGCAGCCGCCTGACGACGACGCTGCAGCCATTCACCGTAGACATCATCGATGCGAGCACCCAGCCGCAGGCGCCGCTCCAGGGCCCGGGCCGTGGTGGGGTCCGTGACACCGGCGGCCAACTGCTGATCCAGCAGCTCGGCCACCAGTCCCCAGGCCTCGCTGACCGCTGCCAGCTCCAGGGCCCGCTCGACGATCGCATCCCGCTCCTGCTGGGGCAGGCTGCCGGCCAGCTGCGCCGCCCGGCCCCAGCGCGCTGCCGTCGCCGCACCCGGCTGACGGCTGGAGAGCAGCACCACCGCAGCCCGCCGGGTCTGCCCCAGGCTCTCCAGATGGTCAGCGAGCAGATCGATGGCGGGGCGCCGGCCCGGGGGGCCAGCAGCCTGCCCGGAACCGTCCAGCGGGAGCAGGAGGGTCTCCAGGCTCGCCAGCTCCTCTCCGGCCAGGGCCTGCAGGGCCTGGGCCGCGCGGTCGTGATGCAGACCCGCCTGGGCCGCCTGCCACTGCATCAACAGCCAGCGGCGGCGCTCTTCCCCGGGGGCCGGGCTGATGCGGGCCAGAACTGCGAGGGCCGCTTCAGGCGCCGCACAGGCCAGCAGGGCCTCCGCGGCCTGGAGCACCGGCTCCAGACCGACGGGAGGCTGAAGGCCAGCCTGGAGAAGCTGGCGCTGGCGACGGGCTTCCCCAGGCGCTCCAGCCCGCACGGCAGCGGCGCAGGCCTCGGCCGCAGGAGGCATCCGGGGGCCCGCGGGGGGAACGGCCGCAGCGGCCGGGAGCGACCAGGAGGCGGCCAGCAGAACCAGGAGCGGCGTGGAGAGAAGATGGGGCACGGCCGCCCGACCTGCGGGGTTCGTCTCAGGACGTCAACCTAGGCGAGCCGGGCCGGCATTTCCCCAGACACGTCCGTCTCCCCTCTGCCATGGCCCCCGAGGCAATCGCCACTGCCACCACCCTGCAAGCGCCCAGGCGAATTCTGGTGGTGGGTGGCGGCGGCCGGGAAAACGCCCTGGCCTGGGCTCTGGCCCGCTGTCCGGAGGTGGAGCAGGTGTGGGTGGCGCCGGGCAATGGCGGCACTCCGGCACTGGCCGGATGTACGCAGCTGGCCATCGAGGAAGCCGACCAGGCCGGCCTCCTGGCCGCCTGCCGCGACAACGGGATCGAGCTGGTGGTGGTGGGGCCGGAGGCGCCCCTGGCCGCTGGCCTGGGTGACGTTCTTCGGGCTGAAGCCATTCCGGTCTTCGGTCCCGGGGCTGATGGGGCCCAGCTCGAGGCCAGCAAGCAGTGGGCCAAGGCGCTGATGCAGGAGGCAGGCGTGCCCACGGCCGGCTACTGGCCAGCCAGCAGCGAGGCCGAGGCCCTGGCAGCCCTGGAGAGCCAGGGCAGGCCCCTGGTGGTGAAGGCCGATGGGCTCGCTGCCGGCAAGGGGGTCACCGTGGCCGAGACCCTGGAGGAGGCCCGGGCCGCGATCGCCGAGATCTTCGGTGGACGCTTCGGCAGTGGCGCAGGTGCCTCGCTGGTGCTTGAGGAGCGCACCCACGGCCCCGAGGTGTCGGTGTTTGCCCTCACCGATGGGGAACGCATGGTGCTGCTGCCGCCAGCCCAGGACCACAAGCGCATCGGTGAAGGTGACACCGGCCCGAACACCGGCGGCATGGGGGCCTATGCCCCGGCGCCCCTGCTCGATGCCCAGGGCCTGGAGCAGGTGCGGCAGCTGGTGCTGGAGCCCACCCTGGCGGCCCTGCGGGCCCGGGGCATCACCTACCGCGGCGTGATCTACGCCGGCCTGATGCTCACCGACGCCGGTCCGAGCGTGATCGAGTTCAACTGCCGCTTCGGAGACCCGGAATGCGAGACCCTGATGCCGTTGCTGGGGCCGGAACTGGCGGCGGTGCTGCTCGCCTGTGCCACCGGTACCTTGGATCAGGCCCCCGCTCTCACCATTGCCCCGGGCTGCAGCGCCTGCGTGATTGCTGCCGCCCAGGGCTACCCCGGCGAGATCCGCCGGGGGGATGCGATCCGCAGCACGCTTGAGCCCCACGACCAGCTGCAGCTGTTCCACGCCGGAACCCGGCAGGACGGGGAGGGCACCTGCCTCACCAGCGGCGGGCGGGTGCTGGCGGTGGTGGCCCAGGCCGACGACTTCGATACCGCCTTCGCGCGGGCCTATGCCGGTCTGGATCAGGTGCATTTCGAGGGCATCACCTTCCGACGCGACATCGGCCACCAGGTGCGCCGCCCATGAGTCCGACTGTGCCGCCCAGCTCGAGCCTCCCACCAAGCCCAACGGTTCCGCCAAACCCGGGCGCCCTCCGGGGCTTGCAGCAGCGCCTGGGCCGCTGGTGGGCCGAATTCAGTCTGCAGACCAAGCTGCTCGCGGTCGCCACCCTGGTGGTGAGCCTGCTGATGACCGGCATCACCTTTGTGGCGCTCAACGGCATCCAGCGCGACGCGCGCATGAGCGACACCCGCTACGCCCGCGACCTGGGACTGCTGCTGTCGGCCAACGTGACGCCCCTGGTGGCTGAGGGCAACGACCGGGAGCTGGCGTCGGTGGCCGACCGCTTCTGGCGCTCCAGCCGCAGCCTTCGTTACATCTTTTTCGCCGATCCCGACGGGGTGATCTACCTCGGCATACCGATCGGCTCCAACAACGGCAGCAGCGAACTGCTGCTCAGCCGCCGCCTGGAACTGCCCGCCGACATCCAGAAGCGGCCTGACAACCCACTGGTGCGCCAGCACCTCACCCCTGATGGCCAGGTCACCGACGTGTTCGTGCCGATGGTGAGCGAGGGGCGCTACCTCGGCGTGCTGGCCCTGGGCATCAACCCCAACGAGACCCTGCTGGCCAGTGCCGCCCTCACCCGCGAGGTGACCGTGGCGGTGTTCATCTCGATCTGGGTGCTCGTGATCCTGGGCTCTGTGTTCAACGCCCTCACCATCACCCAGCCGGTCAAGGAGCTGCTGCGGGGCGTGCGCCAGATCGCCGGGGGCAATTTCGAGGCCCGCATTGCCCTGCCGGTGGGCGGGGAACTGGGGGAGCTGTTGCAGGGCTTCAACACCATGGCGGCCCAGCTGGAGGCCTACAAGGCCGCGAACATCGAGGAGCTCACCGCTGCGCAGGTGAAGCAGGAATCCCTGATCGCCACCATGGCCGACGGGGCCGTGCTGCTCGATGCCAGTGGCGCAATCGTGCTGGCCAACCCCACAGCACGGCGCCTGTTTCGCTGGGAAGGGCGCAGCCTCGAGGGCAACGACCTGATCGATGAGCTGCCTGAACGGCTGGCGATGGATCTGCAATCCGCCCTCGACAACGTGACCAGTGGGGAGCGAGACGACGCAGACGTGCGCTGCAGCGTGGGCGATCCGGCCCGGACGCTGCGCATCGTGCTGCAGGCCGTTCGGGATGCCAGCGGTGAATCCCTCAAGGGCATCGCCATGACCGTGCAGGACCTCACCCGGGAAGTGGAACTGAATGCAGCCCAGAGTCGGTTCATCAGCAATGTGTCCCACGAGCTGCGCACACCGCTGTTCAACATCAAGAGCTATGTGGAGACTCTCCACGATCTTGGGGATCAACTCACAGATGCGGAGAAGCAGGAATTTCTAGGCATCGCCAATGCCGAGACCGATCGACTCACCCGTCTGGTGAACGACGTGCTCGATCTCTCGCGCCTGGAATCGGATCGCCAGTGGAGCTTCGAGCCTGTGGAACTGGCTCCGGCCATCGACCAGACCCTGCGCACCTACCGCCTCAACGCGGAGGAGAAGGGAGTGACCCTGGCCTTCGAAGCCGATCCCCAGCTCCCGCGCGTGCTGGGCAACTGGGATCTGCTGCTCCAGGTGTTCGGCAATCTGGTGGGCAATGCCCTCAAGTTCACCCCCAGCGGCGGGCAGCTGATGCTGCGCGCCTACCCGTGGCCGGACCTGTGTGAACTCGACCCCCAGGCGATCGCCGCCGAAGATGCACCCAGCTGTGGGCTCACCTCACCCCTGCCGCGCCTGCGGGTTGAGGTGGCCGACAGCGGCTGTGGCATTTCGGAAGCCGACCAGGAGCGCATCTTCGAACGCTTCTATCGCGTGGAAAACGCTGTGCACACCGAAGCCGGCACGGGCCTCGGACTCTCGATCGTGCGCGGCATTCTCGAGAAACATGGCAGCCGCATCCAGATGGTGAGCGCGCCGGGGGTCGGCACCACTTTCTGGTTCGACCTGCCCCTGGAGCACTCCGACAGCGATGAGTTGCAGCTGCTGGCCGAGCGTCGCCGGCAGGATGCCCCCTTCAGCGCAACCCGCCAAGACATCCTGGCTAAGAGCTAGTTGTCGTCCGCCACCCCACGCACGATGCGGGCCAGCTCACTGCGCTCATCGGTGGTGATGCGGTGGGGCACACCGGAGATGATGCGCTCGAAATTGGAGAAGGAATCCTTGATCTCCGGGCCGTTACTGGTGATCACGAATTCCCGGATACCTTTGTCGTGCCAGGAGCCGCGCATCTTGAAGACGTTGAGAGCCCGGGCCATCTCGCCGCGGATCTCCACATACTGAAGAAGCAGAATCGTATCAGTGATTGTGGAGATATGAGAGTCGGTAATTGAATGACTGCCCATGAACTCCTCGGATGTATTGGTAAAGAAGCCGGCAATCTCTTCTTGCTTGGCGTAGCCAGTGACGCCGATCACAAACTGCCGGAAAGCATTGTGACTGACACCGCGGGCGAGGGCAGACAGAGAATCGATCGCCATCCTCGAAGGCTTGAACTGTCCGATCTCTGTCTTGATGATCTGAAGATGATCTTCCAAGCCCGTTGATTCCGGATATGCACAGATGATCTTCAACAGACCATCCTGCTCCATCTGCTCAAAGTCGATCCCCCAGCTGGTCGCATTGCGCAGCAACTGGGCACGCGATTCCTCGTAGGCAAACAGGATCGCCCTCTCCTTGCTGCGACAGGCATCCTCAATGAACTTGGAGACCAGCAGGGTCTTGCCGGTGCCGGTTGCACCTGTAGCAAGGATGATCGAATCCTTGAAAAAGCCGCCGCCGCACATCTCATCGAGCCTGGGCACACCGGAGCTGAGGCGCACGTTGGAACTGCGCTGGGTGAGACGCATGGCCCCGAGCGGGAAGACACTCATGCCATGGCTTCCCAGGGTGAAGGGGAACTCCCCCTTCATATGGGTTGTGCCCCGCAATTTCAGGATCTCGACCGTGCGACGCCGGCGCTCACCCTCAAGAACGTTGCGCAGGATCACCACGTTATCGGAGACGAACTCTTCAACCCCATAACGAGCAATAGGACCATATTCATCGATCCTTTCCGTAGTCATCACGGTGGTGACACCAATTTCCTTGAGCCTGGCTATCAGCCTGAAGATCTCTCGGCGCACCACCGAAACAGCGTCATACTGCTGAAAAACAGCGGTAATTGAATCAATGGCAACCCTGCGAGCTTTGTATTTGCGAATCGCGTAGTTGATCCTCTCAATCAGCCCAGAAAGATCAAAACTGCCCGCCACATCCTGCCCTTCAGGATCGGGGGATGCATCCAGGATGAAGAGTTTGTTCTGCTCCACCATTTCCTGGAGATTCCAGCCGAAACTGGCGGCATTCCTGAGAATATCCAGAGGGGACTCTTCAAAGGTGACGAATATCCCAGGTTCGTTGTATTGCCTGATGCCGTTATAGAGAAAGTTGAGGGAGAAAACGGTCTTACCCGTGCCGGATGTTCCCGAGACCAGGGTGGAACGACCGATCGGCAGCCCCCCATGACAGACGTCATCAAACCCCTCGATCCCGGTGGGGAGCTTCTGCACCTGCATCAGGGGCGCCGCTGGGGTGATGGAGTCCGACATGGCAGGGCGTAGCCGAGTTGAAACCGAAAGGGAAACAGGTGAAGGGGGGAGAACCCGAGTCAGACAGGCTGCTGACCGGGACCAGTTGGCATCTGATCATCTCCCAGCATGGAATCCTCCGCCAGTTCGTCGTACAGCAGATCGAGACCGATCAGCACACGCTCACGGTCGCTGAGGTCGCCGATGATCCGCCGCACTGGCGGGGGGAGAATTTTGGCAAGGGTCGGAGTGGCCAGAATCTTATCTTCCTCGGCGAGCTGGGGATTCTTGAGCACGTCGATCACCTTGAGCGCATACACCCCCTGAAACTCCGTCTCCAGGATGTTGCGCAGCGTCTTGAGAGCGCGCATGGAATTCGGGGTGTTTCCAGCGACGTACAGCTTGAGGATGTAGGTCTTGCGGGGGGACATGAGCAGGTGACTCTGGAGATCGGAGAAAGGGGATGAACTCGGGGATCACAGCGGCTGAGGGGACCCATCAAGGCCCAGCCAGGGCACCATCGGGGGGGATGGAACGGCGATACATCTCGCAGAGATGAGCCATCACATCGAGAAGCGCGAGGCGATAGTCCTGGAGAAACTCGCTCTTGAGTCCTTCCAGCCTAAGCTGCTTTGAAAAAGAATCAATGAGATTCACATGAATCTCAACCGTCTTGGTGATTGGAAGATCACTGAAGAACGCTGTGTTCACGAAGCTTTCCAGGGCCTGGTTGGCCGCCGCAGGATTGCGGAAATAGCTGAGGAGCAGATCGCGGTAGGTGCGCTCCAGGGAGGCGACCAACTCAGCGGCCTCCGTGGCGGAGAGATTGCGGAGGAAGCGGGACGGATCCCGCTTGTAGAAGACCCCCAACAGCCCGAGACGGCCCTGCAGGCGATTGGCGAGGCGCCAGCGCTCCGGCATGTCGGCATCACCCGCCTCGGCCAGGCTGCCGGGGGCGGCGGCCAGGCCCCGGCTGAGAAACCGGGAAATCGCCGCATCGAGGCTGTAGGTGAGCTGCTCGAGCTGATCGGGCGGGAGATGCACCTCGTCGGGGTGATAGTCGACCCGCCCACGCACCTCACCGATCACCACGGCGGGCAGCAGCAGACCGCGCTCCTGCAGGGCCGCGGCTGTCTTCTCCACCCACAGCCCCTGCTCCAGCAGGAGGGCATCGCCGCTGTCGCGCAGGCGCTCCAGCTCCTCCACCGGGTCCGCTTCCGGGTTGCAGACCTGCAGGCGGTAGCGCTCCTGGCCCTCAAGCCAGTGGCCAACGGCCCCTCGCAGGGTGGAGTCGTGAATCAGGGAGAGGATGGTGAGGGCCGGTTCGGGCATGGAGAGCCGCTGGCGGCGGGACGTCCCGCCGAAGCTTGAGCCAATGTTGACGAAAGGAAGATCAAACGGGGAGAATTCATGTTTGTCTTCCGAAACGTGCGCCAGGCCGCAATGGCCCTGACACTCCGTGCAGGCGCCAGCCTGGCCACGCCCTCCTTCCATGCCCCAGACCCCCAGTTCCGATACGGCCAAGGCCGCCAGCAGCCCAGCCGTCCCCAGCGCCGGCGGCCCCTACGCGATCGTTGAGGCCTCAGGCCAGCAGTTCTGGCTCCAGCCCAACCGCTACTACGACCTCGACCGCCTCAGTGCCGACGTTGACAGCACGGTCACCCTGGAGAACGTGCTGCTGGTGAACGACGGCCAGGCCGCGACCCTGGGCAAGCCCTACGTGGCCGGCGCCAAGGTGGAGCTCAAGGTGCTGGCCCACCGCCGCGGTCCCAAGGTGATCGTCTACAAGATGCGCCCGAAGAAAAAGACCCGGCGCAAGAACGGCCATCGCCAGGAACTGACCCGCGTGATGGTGCAGTCGATCAGCGTCGGCGGCAAAGCCCTGGCCTGAGCCCCGCAGATTTTCCTCCGTCACTCCTGATTCCCCCCCATGGCACACAAGAAAGGCACGGGTTCCACCCGCAACGGCCGCGACTCCAACTCCAAGCGGCTCGGCGTCAAGGCCTACGGCGGTGAAGCCGTCTCGGCCGGTTCGATCCTCATCCGCCAGCGCGGCACTTCGGTGCTTCCCGGCGTGAACGTGGGCCGCGGCTCCGATGACACCCTGTTCGCCCTCGTGGATGGCGTGGTGAGCTTCGACACCATCAAGCGCGGGCTGCGCAGCCGCAAGCGCATCAACATCGCCGTTGGCTGACCACCAGCTTGTGGGTGACTGGCCTGCAGCCGCTGCTAGGCGGAACCACTGGAGCCGGGGGTGCAAACCCCCGGTTTTTTTTATGGGCCGACCTTCAGCCTGTAAGCCCGGGTGGTGATCAGGAAGGGATGAAAGACCTCCAGAAAGCGCTCTTGCAGCGTGAGGAAGAACCGCTCGATCTGCAGAGGATCGTCGAGGTGAAAGGGATACTCCCCCTTGAACCCCTGGAAGAAATACCAGTTCAGCAGAGCGATCGCCTCCGGCGCCATGCGATCGGCGAACACCGCGAGCTGCTCGGCCGGATCAGGGAGATGCTCGAGCACATCGAGACAGACCAGCGTGTCGAAACGGCTGGGCAGGGCAGGATCACCCAGATCCCGAAAACAGCGCAACTTGTGGGCCAGGCCGCGAGCAGCCGCACGGGCTTCCACAAACGCTCGGTTGTGGGGGTTCAGATCCACGAACCACACGGCGTCCACCTGGGGCAGGGCCGCTGCCGCCAGGGCATGGCTGCCGATGCCACCGCCGAAGTCGAGCAGATGGCCGCAGGCGAAGCGCTCCTGAAGGCGCAGGGTGTCGGCGATGTAGTCGGCACTGCCGAGATGCCAGGCGGCCAGCTCCAGCAGGTGGCCGGTGCCCACCGTCTCCTCGTAGAAGTGATCGGCGCGGCTGAGATCAAAGGCTCCGGGATGGAGGGCAGCCAGGTCAGCGGTGCTGGAGGGAAGCCGGCCCGTGAGTTCGGCCTCGCTGATCTGCAGGTAAGCCGCCAGCTGCCGCCGCAGATCGAAGCCATCCGCCAGGAACCGCTCCACACCCCAGCCGGAGGCAGCGCCGCTGGCGGCGGGGGATGCAGCTGCTGCGGCCATCGCGCGGAGTCCTGATCTCGGGCCAACCTACGGGGCCAGCTCCGCTCCTTCGCCCGGCACATCAAGCCAGCGCCTGAGCCAGCCCACCAGCAGATAGAAGGGCAGGGTATCGGCCAGGGCCGCCACCGCCTTGAACAGATAGCCACTGGCGATGAACCCGGCCAGCTGGGGCAGCACCGGCTCCCCGGGATGCAGCGGCAGCACGTGGTTCGCGTAGTGGCTGATCAGCACCACGGCACTGGTGTCCACCAGCTGGCTCACCAGGGTGGAGCCGTTGTTGCGCAGCCACAGGGCCCGGCCGCCACTGAAGCGCTTCCAGAAGTGGAAGAGACGCACATCGGTGAACTGGGCGGCCAGATAGGCCACCATCGACGCTCCCACCGCTCCGAAGGCCAGCCGCCGCACTTCAAAGAAGGTGGTCTCCGGTGCGCCGGCCAACCCCGGCAACACGCCCCCCAGCCAGAGGATCAGCACGATCCAGCCGTTGAGTGCCAACCCCACCCACACCAGCTGGCCCGCCTTCTGCTCCCCCCAGAGTTCACTGATCAGGTCGGTGCACAGGAACGTGACCGGATAGGGCAGGGCGCCCACCGCCACCACGATCGGCCAGGAGCCGATGCTGCCCAGCTGAAGGAAGCGGGTGAGCCCCAGGATGTTGAGCATGCCCATCGTGCCCAGGAAGATCCCGGCCAGCACCAGAAAGGCCAGGTCACGGCGCTGCTGCAGGGTCACGGGGAACCCGTCGTGGGACGCTGCAAGCCTGCCAGTGATGCGGCGGCCTGTCGCCGATCCCCGATGACCCGCCCCGAGCAACCCTGTGGATTCCTGGTGCTCGATAAACCGGCCGGCCTCAGCTCCCACGCATGCGTGGCCCAGGTGCGGCGCGCCTATGGACTCAAGCGGGTCGGCCACGGCGGCACGCTGGATCCGGCCGTGACGGGCGTGCTGCCGATCGCCCTGGGGTCCGCCACCCGGCTGCTGCCCTACCTCGGCAGCGACAAGGCGTACCGGGGGGTGGTGCAACTGGGCGTGCGCACCAGCACCGACGACCTAGAGGGCGAGCTGCTGGAACGCGGCACGGTGCCGGCCCTCAGCACCGCTGAACTGGATGCGGCCCTGGCCCCCTTCCGCGGCGCCATCCACCAGGTACCACCGCAGGTGTCGGCGGTACACGTGAATGGTGAGCGGGCCTACGCCCGGGTGCGTCGCGGCGAGAGCCTGGAGCTGGCGGCACGGCCGATCACGGTCCACAGCCTGGAGCTGCTGGGCTGGGAGCCAGCCGCGGGCCAGCTGGAGCTGGAGCTGCGCTGCTCGGCCGGCACCTACGTGCGGGCCCTGGCCCGCGACCTGGGGGTGGCCCTGGGCTGCGGCGGCGCCCTGGCCCGGCTGCGCCGCACCGAGGCCCTGGGCTTCACGCTGGCGCAGGCTGTTCCGCTGGAAGCCCTCAACGCTGGCCGGGAGGGAGGCGCCCTGCCGCCACTCCTGGATCCCCTGGCCCCCCTGGCCCACCTGAGCCAGCACAGGCTCAGCCCCGAGGAGCAGGCCGGCTGGCGCTGCGGCCGCGCCCCCCAGCTACCGGCCGCCCTGGCGGCGCTGGCGCCCGAGACGGCGGTGGTGGTGCTTGATCCGGATGGCAACCTGGCCGGCATGGCACGCGCCGCTGCGGGCGTGCTGCAGCCGAAGCTGGTGCTCGACGCCGCCGGCTGACGGTCCTCCGCAGCCGCGGCCGTCGCCTCCCCCTCCTGCCGTTTTCTCCCGCACCCCCGATGGCCGGCCACAGCAAGTGGGCCCAGATCAAGCGCACCAAGGCGGTGGTCGACGCCAAGCGCGGCGCCCTGTTCACCAAGCTGGGCCGCGAGATCATGGTGGCCGCCCGCGGCGGCGCCGATCCGGCCGGCAACTTCCAGCTGCGCACCGCGATTGAAAAGGGCAAGGCCGCTGGCCTGCCCAACGCCAACATCGAGCGGGCGATCGCCAAGGGGGCCGGCCAGCTGGCGGGCGAGGGCTCGGCCTTTGAAGAGGTGCGCTACGAGGGCTACGGCCCCGGCGGCGTAGCCGTGCTGGTGGAGGCCTTCACCGACAACCGCAACCGCACTGCCGCCGACCTGCGCCTGGCCTTCAGCAAGCACGGCGGCAACCTGGGCGAAACCGGCTGCGTGGGCTATCTGTTTGAGCAGCGCAGCGTGGCCCGGCTGGCCGGCACCGCTGGCGCCTCCCTGGCCGAGGAGCCCCTGCTGGAAGCGCTGCTGGCCCTGGAGGAGGGCGGCGGCCCGGCGGTGCTGGGCTACGAACTGCTGGCCGATGGCAGTGACGGCGCTGATTCCGGCGACCAGGCCAGCGCCGAAGTGTTCGCCGCCTACGCCGACCTGGAGGCCCTCCAGGACGGCCTGCGCCGCCTGGGGCTCAACGTGACCAGCTGGGAGCACCGCTGGATCCCGCAGACCGCCTGCCCGCTGAGCGATCCGGAGACCTTGCGCCGCTGTCTGCGCATGCTCGACGCCCTCGACGACCTCGACGACGTGCGCAGCGTGACCAGCAACCTGGAGGCGGATGAGGCGTTGATCGAGACGGCCCTGGCAGCCTGAGAGGCCCTCAGCCGGGCCCCTCTTGGAGGGCGGCCCGATCGGCCACCACAGTCACCGCCGGATGCCCCTGCAACCAGCTGGCCGGCAGGGCCGGGCTGGGCGGCTCCTGAAGCAACCGGGTGAGCACCGGGGCCTTGGCCGCTCCCGTCACCACCAGCACAATCCGGCTCGCGGCCCGGATCTCGGCCAGGCCGAGGGTGATGGCCTGGGCTGGCACTGCTGCCGGATCACCCCCGAACGCGGCGGCGTTCTGCGCGCGCGTGGTGGGGCAGAGATCCACCACCCGGGTGCCGGCTTCCGGACCGCACGGCGGCTCATTGAAGCCCACGTGACCGTTGAGCCCGAGCCCGAGCAACTGCAGGCCGATGCCTCCTGCCGCCGCCAGCGCACGGCTGTAGCGGAGCGCCTCTGCTGCCAGGTCGGCCGCCAGGCCGTCGGGCAGGCACACCCGGGCGGGGTCCAGCCCCAACGGATCCACGAGATGGTGGGCCATGTAGGCCGCGAAGGAGCCGGGATGGCCAGGGCCAATGCCCATGTATTCATCGAGATTGAAGCTCTGCCAGCTGCCGAGCAACCTGGCGCGAGCTGGGGATGACCAGCCGGCCAGCTCATCCACCAAAGCCCGGTAGACGGGCTCCATCGTGCGGCCCGTGGCCAGCCCCAAGGGCTGGCGCTGCTGCTGGAGCTCGTCCACCAGCAGTTGGGCGACCTGCAGGGCGGCGGAGGTGGTATCGGGAACCACCAGCAGGGCAAAGCCCGCGCTGGTGCGGCGATGGTCAACGACCACCATCGAGGCTCAGACGGGTACCGCGGTAGTAGTGGCTGAGGATCTCCGCATGGCTGTGGCCCCGCTGGGCCATGGCCAGGGCTCCCCACTGACTCATGCCCACGCCATGGCCAAAGCCACGGCCGATCACCAGCAGCGAAGGTCGGGGCACCTGGAGAGGGGGCTGCTGCTCGAGCACCGGCACCGGGGGAGGGGGAGCCACGCCGTTGAGGGCAGCACCCAGGGCACCCACCGCCGGCACGGCCACGGTTGCCCCTGCCGGCACCTGCGACTCCGCCGATGCCAGCACGGCACCACTGGCGATCTCCGGCTGCACCAACTGCAGTCGCACCAGGGTGCTGCGCAGACCGAGACGGGTGCGCAGCTGGGCTCCCGTGAGCAAGAGGCTGCCGGAGGGCCCCTGCACCCGCACCTGGCGCAGGCGGCCGCTGGCCGTGGTGCCCAGCACCTCGATGCGGTCCACCCCACCGGTTTCGACGAAGGCCTGCTGGAGCTGATCGGGCTCCAGACGCTTCTGCCACTGGTGCACAGGACTCTGCTGGTCGAAGTCCGGCACACTCACCAGGTAGGGAAGCTGCTGACTCCAGAGGTCACCGCTGTTTTCGGTGACGCCTCCTGCACTGCTGTGGAACACGGTGTTGGCCAGGGCGCCGCCGTAGGTGAGCACCTGCCCGCGGGTGGCCGCCACCGCCTCACGGGTGGACGGCGTCTCGGCCTCGAGCCCCTTGTAGACCTGGCTCTTGACGGTGGCGCTGAGGTCGTAGGGAGCGCTGGGCCGGCGCTGCCGCAGGGCGTAGGTGCGCGCGGCCACGGCCTGGGCCCGCAGGGCTGCCTGGGGCCAGCTCGCCGGCATCTCACTGCCCACCACGCTGGGGAGATAGCTCTCGAGTGGCAGGTGGTTGATGGCCTGCCAGGTGGCGCCGCTGAGGCGCAGCTGCAGGCGACCGCGATAGGCCCGCTGCTGCAGCAGGAAGTCGCCGCTGGTGCTCAGGGGCGCCGGGGCGAGCGGCTCGATCCAGAGAACCGGCGGCAGGGCCAGGCTGCGACTGCCCGCGGCGGTCTCCAGTTGCAGGCGCCCCTGCTCCAGCCGCAGCGTGGCCTGCTCCCCCGCCGGCACCGTGAGCAGGGCTTCCCCGGGGGCACCGGCAGCGGGCGCCTGGGTGCGGATCTGCAGGGGGCGATCCAGCGCCGCCACGGGCACTTCGGGCGCCTCGAGCAGCAACACCCGCACCTCCGTGCCGGCGGCGAACACCGGCGCCACCGCCGCCGGCGCCAGCAGGCTGCCGACCACCACCACAGCGGCCAGGGGAAGCAACACGGGGCGCAACGGCAAAGGCGCTTGCCATTGTGGCTGCCGTGGCAGCATGCGCCAGAGGCCCATCAGGCGTGCAGGTCACCTTTCTCGGCACCAGTTCCGGGGTGCCCACCCGGGGCCGCAACGTCTCGGCCGTGGCCCTGCGCCTGCCCCAGCGGGCCGAACTGTGGCTGTTCGACTGTGGCGAAGGCACCCAGCACCAGTTCCTGCGCAGCGACCTGCGCGTGAGCCAGCTGCGGCGGATCTTCGTGACCCACATGCACGGCGACCACGTCTTCGGACTGCCGGGCCTCCTGGCCAGCCTGGGGTTGGCGGGCACCTGCACCGGCGTCGACCTCTACGGCCCCGATCGGCTGCGCGACTACCTGGAGGGGGTGCTGCACACCAGCTCCACGCGCATCGGCTACCCGATCCGGCACCACAGGGTGCGCCAGGCCGCCGCAAGCGGCACCTGCCTTCTGGAGGACGGAGACATCCAGGTGCGCTGCGCCCCGCTCACCCATCGGGTGCCGGCCTTTGCCTACCGGGTGGATCAGAAACCAAGGCCAGGACGTTTCGACGTGGAGCGAGCCAGGGCGCTGGGCATCCCCCCCGGGCCGGTTTACGCCGAGCTGAAACAGGGCCGCACCATCACTCTCGAGGATGGTCGTGTGATCAACGGCGCCAGCCTCTGCGGCCCGGAGCGCCCGGGGGCGAGCGTCGTTTACTGCACCGACACCGTGTTCTGCGAGGCGGCAGTGGAGCTGGCCCGGGGAGCCGACCTGCTGATCCACGAGAGCACCTTCTCCCACGCCGAGGCGGAGCTCGCCTTCGCCCGCCAGCACTCCACCAGCACCATGGCCGCCCAGACGGCCCTGGCAGCGGGGGTCAGGCAACTGGCCCTGACCCACCTGAGCCCCCGCTACGTGCCGGGCAATCCCGTCACCGCCGACGACCTGCTGGCGGAAGCCCGGACGATCTTCACGAACACCGTGCTGGCGAAGGATTTCCTCAGCATCGACGTGCTGCCGGAGGAGAACCCGGACGGGATCACGCCGGGCGTCGGCACGGAGCAGGACTGAGGCAGGGGCTGGCCTGGGCCTGCAACAGTTCCCCCGAAAGCGACCCGGAGGCCCCTGCCCCCGTGATACAAGGTCTCCGATGCGGTTCATCCCGCCACACCGTCGGCTTCTCTCCATGGCCTCAACCCCTATGGCCTCCGCCACCCCCTCCCTCCGCAGAGCGCTCCGGGCCGTTGCCCGCACCCTGCTGGCCCTGCCCCTGGCGCTGCTGCTCTGCTTCGGCTTCGGAGGCGAGGCCATGGCCGCCCAGTGGACCAGTGAACAGCTCACCGTCCCTGCCACAGCCGACGGCACCACGGTGACGTTCTCGGAACAGGAGATCAAGGCCGGTCGCAAGCTGTTCAACACCAGCTGCGGCGAGTGCCATGCCGGCGGGATCACCAAGACCAACCAGAACGTGGGCCTCGACCCTGAGACCCTGGCGCTCGCCACCCCCGCCCGCGACAACGTCGAGGCACTGGTCGACTACATGAAGGACCCCACCAGCTACGACGGGGAGTATTCGATCGCCGACGTGCACCCGAGCATCCGCAGCAGCGACATCTTCGTGAAGATGCGCGATCTGAACGACGACGATCTGCGCCTGATGGCCGGATACATCCTCACGGCCCCGAAGGTGCAGGGCGTGCAGTGGGGTGGCGGCAAGATCTATTTCTGATCCCTGCCGTTCGATCGCTGCAGGCCCCCCACCCCCTCGGTGGCCTGCTGCACATCAGCTTCACAGGTGTCCCGAGGGGCACCTTTTTCTTGGCAAACCGCCAGCAGCAGCTGGGTTGTACGCGGAGGCGAGCTCGGGTGCGATCAGGCCACCAGCGCCTCAGGGGGATGCTGGTTGGCCGGATCACAGGAGGCGGGTAGCCGGCTGTACCACCACTCCTGCAAGGGAGCCTGCAGGCGCACCGGGAACAGGGTGATCACGGTGCGGGTGGGGCGCGCACCGGGCTGGAGCAGCTCCACGGCATAGGACGGGCAGCGCCGGGCCGCCAGGTCGGCGACGAACCGCCGGCCGATCCGCCGCCAGCTCGGCTCCTTGCTGTGCCAGGCCAGCCGACAACAGGGCCAGGGCAGCTCTTCCCGGTCGAAGAGGCGGCAGCAGGGGCCCAGCACCCGAAAGCTGTACTGGCCGCCGGGGCTGGCATGCTCACTGCCGTGCTCCAGCAGCGCGGTGGCCGCCGCCGCGGCAGGCAGGACGGAGGAAGAGGAGGTCAGTGGTCGGGGCATGAAAAAGCCACCCCGAAGGGTGGCGGATCGGACTCTGGGGAGCAAGACCGCCAGGGGCCTCGCCAGAGGGCTCAGTAGAGCTCTTCTTCAGCGTGGGTCTTGATGGTGCAGTCGCTGGTGGGGTAGGCCACGCAGGTCAGCACGAAACCAGCTTCGATCTGGTCGTCGTCGAGGAAGCTCTGGTCGCTCTGGTCGACGGTGCCAGCCGTGATCTTGCCGGCGCAGGTGGAACAGGCACCAGCACGGCAGGAATAGGGGAGGTCGATGCCCTGCTCTTCAGCGGCGTCGAGGATGTACTGGTCGTCGGGAACCTCGATGGTCTTGTTGAGGCCTTCGCTCTCGTTGATGAGGGTGACCTTGTAGGAAGCCATGGAGAAGGGATTGGGGCTCACAGGCACCCGGACGACCGGGCCTGTAGGACCTGCCCTTCATACATCCGCCGCAGGCCCTTCCTGTTGATTTCGGACGCCGGCAAGGAGAAGGCCAATCAAAGCCTGGGCACAGATCAGCGTGCCTTATGCAACACCATCAGCCCCCACTGGCTCTGTTGCGCGGTCAGCTCCGCTTCCCAGCCCAGGGGGCGCAACACCTGCTGCAAGCGGGGGGCCTGCTGCACGAGGAGGCCGCTGAGCAGGCCGACGCCCCCGGGGGCCAGCACGGTGTGGAACGCCGGGGCCAGGGCTTCGATCACCGGCGCGAGGATGTTGCACAGCAGGAGATCGGCACGCCGGCCCTCCAGCATCCCGGCCAACTCCTCCACCGAGCCGAGACGCACCTGCAGACGATCCTGAAAGCCGCTCACCGCGGCGTTGTCGGCCGTGGCCCGCACCGCCAGGGAGTCGGTATCGACCGCCGCCACCGTGGAGGCGCCCTGGAGCAGGGCGGCAATCCCCAGGATGCCGCTGCCGCAGCCCAGATCCGCCACCCGCATCCCCCCCAGGGCGGCCCCCCCTCCGGAGGCAGACCCGCGCTCCATGGCCAGGCCCTCCAACGCCTCCAGGCACAGCCGGGTGGTGGGATGGCTGCCAGTGCCGAAGGCACTGCCGGGATCCATGCGGATCACCAAGCGGTGGGCATGCTCCGGCGGCAGCTCCAGCCAGGCCGGCAGGATCAGCAGCCGCTGCCCCACCGGATCGGCCTGCCAGTGCTGCTTCCAGCTCAGGCTCCAGTCTTCGTCCAGCTGGCGCTGCCACTGCAGGGGAGGCAGCGCCAGGCCAAAGGTGGCTGCCAAGGGCTCCAGGGCCTGGCGCAACTGCTGCCGCTCGGCCTCCGGCCAGTCGGCTTCGGGCAACCAGGCCACCAGCTGCCGCTCCTGGGGACTCTCGGGCCGATGGCTGAGAGCAACCCTGGAGATCCCGAGTTCGCCGAGCTTCCAGAGCATGGATTCCTCCAGCTCCGGTGGAGCTGGAAGTTCAAGGCGCCACCAGGCGAGGGTCATGGCTGAGGAACGAGCCGTCCCCGCAGTGTGACGCCCGCTGCGCTCAGAGGGTCACGGGATGGGCTTCCTGGATGCCGTTGATCTGGTGGATGGTGGCCAGCAGGCTGGGGGGAATGGGGTCATCAAGGCTGAGCACCATCACGGCGTCGCCGCGCACAATCCGACGACCCACCTGCATCGAGGCGATGTTGACGTTGTGCTCGCCGAGCACCGAGCCGATCTGGCCGATGATGCCCGGCATGTCCCGGTGGCGGGTGAACAGCATGTGGCGGCTGGGCGCCACGTTCACCGGGAACTCGTCGATGGTGGTGACCCGCAGCTCCCCATCGGCGAACACCGCACCGGTGACGCTGTGGTTGCCCTTGCTGCTGCGGGAGCTGAGCTGCAGGGAACCGCCGGCGAAATCGCGGGCGGCCTCGTCCTTCACCTCCAGCACGTGGATGCCGCGGTCCTTGGCCTCCAGGGTGGCGTTGACGAAGTTGATCGAATCGCCGAGGGCCGTGGAGAGCACCCCCTTGAGAGCCGCCACCACCAGGGGCTGGGCGGGATGCTGGGCGAACTCGCCCTGGAGGCGCACCTCCAGCTCACTGATCTGGCCGCCGGCCAGCTGGCTGAGCAGCTGACCAAGGGTTTCGGCGAGCTGCAGATGGGGCTTGAGCTGCTCCATCACCTCGGCATTGAGGCCGGGGATGTTCACGGCGCTGCGGGCAGGCAGACCTAGCAGCACGTCGCGGATCTGCTCAGCCACGTCGATGGCCACGTTCTCCTGGGCCTCTTCGGTGGAGGCGCCGAGGTGGGGGGTGAGGATCAGGCGCTCCTTCACCGTGCGCAGGGGCGAATCGGCCACCAGCGGTTCCTTGGCGTACACGTCGAGGGCGGCACCGGCGATCACGCCGGCCTCTACCGCCTCGGCCAGGGCGGCCTCATCCACGATGCCGCCACGGGCGCAGTTCACCAGGCGGGCGGTGGGCTTCATTGTGCGCAGCAGTTGCGCATTCACCAGGTTTTCGGTGTCGGGGGTGCGCGGCAGGTGCAGGGTGATGTAGTCGGCCTGGGCGAACAGATCCGCCAGGGGGAGCAGCTTCACCTGCATCTGCTGGGCCCGCTCATCCGACACGAAGGGGTCGTAGGCCAGCAGTTCCATCCCCATCGCCTTGGCGACGCGGGCCACGTGGGAACCGATCTTGCCCAGGCCCACCACGCCGAGTTTCTTCTTGTAGAGCTCGTTGCCCACATAGGTCTTGCGGTCCCAGCCGCCGGCAATGGTGCTGGCATGGGCATGGGGCACGTGGCGCGAGAGCGACAGCATCAGCGCCAGGGCATGCTCCGCGGCCGCGATCGTGTTCCCCTCGGGAGAGTTCACCACCAGCACACCACGCTTGGTGGCGGCCGGCACGTCAACGTTGTCGACGCCCACGCCGGCCCGACCGATGATCCGCAGCCTGTCGGCGGCCTCGATGATCTCGGCGGTCACCGTGGTGCCGGAACGGATCATCAGGCCGTCGTAGTCGCCGATGATCGCCTTGAGCTCCTCCGGAGACAGGCCGGTGCGCACATCGACCGTGGCCACCTGGGAGAGGATGTCGATCCCCGCCTGGTCAATGGGATCGGAAACGAGAACCTTGGTCATGCCCGGCGGGGGTTGGGGATCGGCCGGCGGTGCAGTGTAGTGAGCGGTGAGAATGGCCACCAATCACGGCATCGGGAAAGGTCGGCGTGTCAACAACGGTGGTGGTGGTGTTCGACGACCGGAAACGGCTGAACCAGCTGCGCCAGCAGCTGACGACCAGTGAGCCGCCGCTGGCCAGGCTGGTGGCCATCGGCACCGGAGAAACGGACCTCGCAGACGTGGAGCGTCTCAATCCGACCACGGCCCGGCGCCGCCGGCAGCGCTCGATGGCCCGCTGGCTGGTTCCCTTCGGGTTCCTGGCCGGCCTCACCTTCACCTACATCACGGATCTCGACACCCTGGCCTTCTTCGGCCCCTGGAGTCAGCATCTCTTCGGGGCCCTGTTGGGCAGTGCTTCGGGGCTGATGGGGAGCTTCGCCGCGGCCGCCAGCGTGCGCTCCGACGACGATGACCGCATCCGCGGCCTGCGCAACCGCCTGGAGGAGGGCAACTGGCTGCTGCTTGCCGAGACCCAGGGCAGCGCTGAGATGCCCTGGCGGCTGCTGCAGCAGGCCAGGCCCCAGGCCGTGGTGCGCCTGGCGGAGAGCTGATGCTCCCCCGCAGAACATTGCTGGCCGGCAGCCGGCACCCCGAGACCCTGGCTGCCGTTCTGGAGGTGGCCGAATCGGTCCTGCGCACCTGGGAACCAGGGTGGACCGGCTTTGTGGGCGGTGAGGAACGGGAAGAGATCCAGGATCGGCTCGGGAGCCTCACCGAACTGGCCCTGCACGGGGCCGGGGGCTTCGCAGGCGCCGAGCGTCAGCGTCTGGTGCTGGTGCGCCGGGACGCGGGCCTCGACCCCTCCGACCTCGAAGCACCGCTCAGCGGCGTGGAGATCAGTGGCAACTTCCTCTTCGATCCGGCCGAACCGGAGGACCTGCTGTCAGCACTGCTCGAGCTGGGGCTGCCCGCAGAGGGCCTTGGCGATTTCTGGGTGCGCGGCGATCGCGGGGGCCAGGGGGTGATCGGCAGCGAACAGATTCCCGCCCTGGCCTCGGGGCGGGCCCGGGTTCGCAGTGTTGACGTGGAGCTGCTGGGGCGCCCCGTGGCTGAACTCACGCCGCCCCAGCGGCGCCAGCCCCGCCGCCTGCACACGGTGGAGGCCTCCTCACGCCTCGATGCTGTGGCCTCCGCAGGCTTCGGCCTGCCCCGCAACCGCATGGCCGAGCTGATTCGCAGCGGCCAGGTGCGCGTGAACTGGCAGCGCATCACCACCCCCAGCCGCGACCTGGTCGTCGGTGACCGCGTGCAGCTGCAGGGCAAGGGAGAGCTGGCCGTGGAGGAGATCCAGACCACCAAACGCGATCGATTGCGCATCGGCCTGCTGCGCCAGTGAGCCAGCGGCGACCGGTGGGCCAGACCGGCGCCAACTGCTAAGGTCCGTGAGTCAACTGGGTGCGCGATCGGTATCCCCGATCCAATCAACCAGTTTCAAGGTGAATGTCAGCCAGGTTTCGGCCCACTGACCACCCTCCCCAGCCCGACCGGCAGATCGCTCCCGATTTCCTTGAGTGCGCAGGCTGGCTCCACCAGCACTGTCACCTTCACTGGGATCCCCAGAGCTCAACTATCTCCAGGAACGGCAATCAATCAAGGGCGATTAGCTCAGAGGTAGAGCACTACCTTGACACGGTAGGAGTCACTGGTTCGATTCCAGTATCGCCCATTTGTTTTTTTGCGGTTCGTTGGTTCCCACCAGCAGCGGTGATCAGGCACCCACAGCCGTTGTGATCGGCCTGGGCCGTTCCGGCGTGGGAGCCGCCCGTCTGCTGCACGCCCAGGGGCAACCCGTGTGCGTGCTCGAGAGCCAGCGCTCCGACGCGCTCGAAGCGCGGGCTGCCGCCCTTCAGGCCGAGGGCATCGCCGTGGAGCTGGGCTGCCCCCTCAGCTCCGAGACGGTGCTGGCGCCGGCCCAGGGGAAGAGCAGCCAACTCGGACCGGTGATCGTCAGCCCCGGCATCCGCTGGGACCATCCCGTGCTCACCAGCCTGCGCCAGGAGGGGGTGCCGGTCTGCGGTGAGCTGGTGCCCGCCTGGAAAGCCAGTCGCCCGGCGCCCTGGATCGGCATCACCGGCACCAACGGCAAGACCACCGTGACCCACCTGGTGAGCCACCTGCTCTGCAGCGGCGGGCTCGATGCCCCGATGGCAGGCAACGTGGGCCGGTCAGCCGCCGAACTGGTGCTGGAGCGGCTGCAGTCGAGCAGCGGCCTGCCCGCCTGGTTGGTGGTGGAGGTGAGCAGCTATCAGATCGAGTCCTGCCCGGACATCGCGCCCCGGATCGGCATCTGGACGACCCTCACCCCCGATCACCTCGAGCGCCACGGCACCCTCGCCAACTACCGGGCGATCAAGCGTCAGCTGCTGGAGCGCAGTGCCGTGCGGGTGCTCAACGGCGACGATCCAGACCTGCGGGCCAGGGCCGCCAGCTGGGATCAGGCGCTCTGGGTCACAGCCGGCCCCCGGGAAGAACTGGCTGAGGGGGTGTGGCCCCATCTGTGGATTGAGGGTGGTCGGGTGTGGCTGGCCGGCCCCTCCGGAGCGATCGACCTGATGGCCGCCGACGCCCTGGCGATGCCCGGTGCCCACAACCGCCAGAACATGCTGCTGGCGGTCGCGGCCGGATTGGAAGCCGGGCTGAACGCCAGCACCATGGAGGAGGCCCTGCGTCGGTTCCCAGGCGTACCGCACCGCCTGGAGCGGATTCGTGAGCACGCCGGCGTGCGCTACTTCAACGACAGCAAGGCGACCAACTACGACGCCGCCGAGGTGGCCCTGCAGGCCCTGGAGGGCCCCCTGGTGGTGCTCGCCGGGGGCCAGGCCAAGATCGGCGAGGCCCAGAGCTGGGTTGCCGCGCTCGGCCGGAAAGCCCGGGCGGTGGTGCTCTACGGAGAATCGCGCCACGCCTTTGCCGATCTGCTGCGCGAAGGGCACTACCCGGGCGAGGTGAGCTGTTGCGTGGGGCTGGCTGAAGCCGTTCCCCTGGCAGAGCGCTGGGCCCGCACGCTCGACTGCCGGGGCGTGCTGCTTTCCCCGGCCTGCGCCAGCTTCGACCAATACCGGGATTTCGAGGAGCGCGGCGATCACTTCCGAAGCCTGGTTCAGGCCCTTTGAAGCCTCCCCTCCGCCGGCTCTAGCATCACCCGAGTGGCGGGCAAAGGCGTGGCCTACTGGCTGATGAAAAGCGAGCCTGACGTCTACGGCATCGATCATCTGCGCCAGGAAACCACCACCTTGTGGGATGGCATCCGCAACTACCAGGCCCGCAATTTCATGCGGAGCATGGCCATCGGCGATCAGGCCTTCTTCTATCACTCCAACACCAAGCCCCCGGGCATCGTCGGGCTGATGGAGGTGATCGAAACCGGCATCACCGATCCCAGCCAGTTCGATCCCAGCTCGAAGTACCACGACCCGGACGCCAACCCCGACACCCCCCGTTGGGACTGCGTGCGCCTTCGCTATCTGCGCGAATTCCCGCGGATGCTCACCCTTGATCAACTGAAGGAGTCGTTCACGGTTGAGGAGCTGGCGGTGGTGCGCCGCGGCAACCGCCTGTCGATCCTGCCGGTGCCGGACGCCACCGCCGTCCGCCTGTTCAGCCTGCTGGCGGACTGAGGCCGATGCGCCGCCGTACCACCCCTCCGCCGGGCTCCGGGGAGCTCGCTCCAGCCATCGCCATCCGCCGGGCCCTGGAGGAAGGCTGGGGCGGCCTGCGCGCGAACCCCTGGCCCCTGGTGCTCTTCACCCTGCTGGTGGGCGGCTTCAACCTGCTCTGCCAGCTGGGGATCCGCTGGAGCGCTGAGCTGCTGGTCGACCCCTTCGGCCAGACCGATGGCCTGGCGCTGGCTCTCCAGCTGCTGGGCTGGCTCGGCTATGGCATCACCAACCTCTGGCTGCTGGTGGGGCTGCTGGTGGGGGCCGACCGCAACCTCAGTGGCGGCCGGCCAGGGCTGGGGGAGTTGCTGGCCACGAAGCCGGCCGGGCTGCTGCGGGCAGGCGGCACCCTGGGCCTGGTGCTGCTCGTGCTGGCCCTGATCACCCGGTTGGCCCAGGCGAGCGCCTGGTTGCTGGCCCTCCTCCAACCGCTGCTGGTGGGACTTCCCCTGCTGGCCGGCGTGGCGGCTGTGGTGTACGTGATCACCGATCAGATCCTGGCGCTGCCGATCAGCGTGCTGGGCAGACTCAACCCGCTGGAGGCCTTTCGCCGCGGCCGCCGTGCCATCGATCCGCACTGGCCCCAGGCCCTAGGCCTGACCCTGCTGCTGGGATTGCTGGTGCTGGCAGGCTTTCTGCTGCTGGTGGTGGGGCTGGTGGGAACCCTGCCACTGGCCAGCTGCACCCTGGTGGCGGCCTACCGGCAGCTGTTCGGCCGATCGACACCGGAGCGGAAGCCGGGCTGAGCGGGGAAGAGGTTGGCGAGGTAGCAGCGGGTCACATCCCGGCTCTGCACCCCGTTCTGCACCAGGAAGCCAGCCACGGCCGCCTGCACCAGGCGGTATTGATCCCAGTTGGGGTGACGCTCGATGAAGGTGCGCATCGACGCCAGCAATGCCTCTGGAACATCCGCCCTCAGGCTCACCACCCCGCAGGGCTCCTCGGGAGCTGGGGAAAGAGGCGCAGCGGGCAGGCGCTCGGGCATCGACAGGTTCATCGCTGGGCACCAGTTCCCCACATCGGTCCCGCGCCGTCAACTCGGTGAGCGGCCGCCAACCCCGCCCGTCTCAGCCGCTGAGATCACAGGCCAGCACTGGGCACATGCCATTGCTCACGGAGCTCGCACTCCCACAGGCTGGCGGCGGCCAGGGCTGTCAAGTGGGTTGGCGGCCGCTCTGAGGTTCTCCCCAGCACGGGCCAGCACCGGGATCCGCCGAAGGGGGGCCTGTGGAAAACAGGTGGAAAACGGCAGCCGGCGATGGGGGCTGGGCGGGAAAACGGCCACGATCAGCAGTGCTGATCAGAGTCCTGCCCTGTGCCCGAGTCTCAGGGCGGGGTCGACTGGGAGGACTCTGCCGCCAGCTGGGGCAGTTGCTGCCACACCGCCAGCAATGCGGTGGTCGCCTCCACCGGCCAGCTCCCCTCCACGCCACGGTTGCCGCTGCCTGCAGGGGGCTGGAGCACGAAATGCAGAGCGAGGGCACCGGGGTAGCCGTCCAGTTCCAACCAGACCGGGCCGGCATCCAGTTCGAGGGCAATCTGCTCCTCGGGCATCAGCTGATCGGCGCAGCGCTCCAGTTCGGCAATCAGGCGCAACGCCCCCCCACAGAGCCTCCGGGCTTCCTCCAGGCTGAGTTCCACAGCCCAGCCTTCACCGCCCACCAGCACAGGGAATGGAGAGCGCTCGGAATCGAGACCGAAGCGCCAGCCGGGGCCCTGCTGAACCTGCAATCTCAGCCGGGCAACAGGGCAGGCTGATCCTGCTCGTCACTCAGCTCGATGATGGCCCGCTGCACTGGCTTGATCATCGAGTCATCGAGCAGCCCGTCGAAATCATCGAAACGGCGCTGCTTGGCGCGGAAGGCGATGCGGACGGTGGTGAGGTAACGGTTGCTGGAGTGGCGGATGAGGCTTTCGGCCCGCTGGGCCAGGTCCTTGGAGTTCACGTCAAGCCCGCTCTGCATCCCACCGATCCCAAGAATTGAGTCCAATCTAGGCGAGGGCCCCCGACCGAGCCCCGGAGCCTGCCGCTAGAAGGATGGCAACGGCGCCGATCTGGTGAGAGGGGGCAGCATCGCCATTGATCTGGGGAGCACCACCACGGTGGTGGCCCACCAGGCGGCAGGCGAGCCTGCCCGGCTGCTGCCCCTCCCCCCGCTCAGCCTGAGCGATCCGGCGGTGGTGCCCACGCTGCTCTGGCTCCAGCACCCCGGCGACCGACAGCCCCTGGTGGGGCGGCAGGTGCTGGAGGCCGGGCTGGCCGACGGCGACCATCCCCAGCTGCACCGGGACTTCAAGCGGCAGATCGGCTCCGGCCAGGGCAGCACCCCCCAGGTCGGAGAACAGCGCCTGAGCCCGGAGCAGGCCGGCAGCCTGTTGCTGAAGCGTCTCTGGCAGGCCCTGCCCGCCGATCTCGCCCCGGAGAGACTGGTGCTGACGGCCCCGATCGAGACCTACAGGGGCTATCGCCAGTGGCTGCTCGAGGCCTGCGAGCAGCTGGCCGTCCCCGAGGTGGCTCTGCTCGATGAGCCCACGGCCGCAGCCATCGGCGCCGGCCTGCCGGCCGGCAGCACCGTGCTGGTGGTCGACCTGGGCGGGGGCACCCTCGATCTCTCCCTCGTGCAGCTGCAAGGGGGAGAGGGGCGGGCGGCGCCGATCGCCCAACTGCTGCGCTTCGCCGGCCGCACCCTGGAGAACAGTCGCCAGCAGCTCCGCTGCGCCCGGGTGATCGGCAAGGCGGGCCTGGCCCTGGGGGGCCGCGACATCGACCGCTGGATCGCGGCCAGCCTCTGCCCGGATCAGCCTGCGAGTGGATCGCTGCTGGGGGCCTGCGAACGCCTGAAGTGCGCCCTGAGCAGCGACACCTCCGCCCTGGTGCTGTGGAGCCCACCGGAGGGCCCGACCCGGGAACTCCGCCTGAGTCGCACCGACCTCGAGGACCTGCTTCGCAACGAGGGGCTGATCGCCGCCCTCGACCAGCTGCTGGAGTCGGTGCTGGCCGCCGGCCGGGCGGCCGGCATCGGGCCCGAGGCGATCTCCGCGGTGCTTCCCGTGGGAGGAAGCAGCCAGCTGAGCAGCGTGCGGCAGTGGCTGGCCCAGCGGTGGCCCCAGGATCGGATTCACCTGCAGCGGCCGGTGGAAGCGGTGGCCCTCGGAGCCCTGGCCCTCACCCCCGGGGTGCAGGTGCGCGATGTGCTGGCCGAAGGGGTATCCCTGCGCTGCTGGGATCAGCGCAGCCACCGGCATCGCTGGCATCCCCTGTTCCTCGCCGGCCAGAGCTGGCCCACCACGGCGCCCCTGGAACTGGTGCTGGCCTGCAGCCGTGACGATCAGGATGCCCTGGAGCTGGTGCTGGGGCAGCCCCTGGCGGAGCAGCGGCGGGAGGTGGTGTTCGAAGCCGGCGTGCCCGTGCTGCGGGTCCGCCCCGCCGGTGAGGAACGGGTGCGTCCGTGGACGCACCAACCCGAGCCCCTGCCACTGGTCCCCCCAGGCCAGCAGGGCCAGGACCGGCTACGCCTGCGCTTTGCCATCGATGACCAGGGCCAGCTCGTGCTTGACAGCGAGGATCTGCTGAGCGGAGAGGCGAGGCCACCCCGCATCCTGGGTCGGGTGCGCTGAGCCGGCAGGGCATGGCGGTGGACGCCACGGCTTGCTGCACCTGCAGGCAGGCAGTGGGGCAACCCATTCCATAGAACGGGACAAACCGTGACCCTTCGCCTTGGCCCTGCGCCAGCACAGGCTGCCCCGATTCTGGCTGGGACTCACCCTGGGGCTGGTGGCGGCCGGCCTCGGTGGGGCCTACTGGTGGGAGCGCCAGCTTCCCGGCCGGCTGGAAGCCGCGGCAGCCCGCGGTGATCTCGATGCCTGCCTGCGCTACAGCGAACAGCTGCAGGCCCTGCGCTGGCTCGGCGACCGGGCCCCGAGTGAGCAGGGGGAATGCAGGCGCCGCAAGGCAGCCCAGCTGTGGGAGCAGCAGCGCTGGCGGGAGGCCCTGCTGCTGCAGCTGCAACTGGTGAATTCCGCAGCCGGCCTGCCCAGCGACCGCCAGGAACTCGATCGCTGGCAGGAATCCCTGCGTCGGCAGGCCATGGAGCGCTTCCAGGCGGGTGACCTGGAGGGGAGCCTGGCCCTGCTCGAACCGATGGGCGAGCACCGCCGGGCCGATGGCAATGCCTTCGGCGATCAGTTGCGCCAGCTCTGGGACCGGAACCGCCTGGGGCTGGAGCGGGCCCAGCGACTGGCCCGTGAGCAGCGGTGGTGGGAGGCCCTCGAAGCGCTCAACAGGCTCGACCACCCCTGGTGGAAGCAGCAGGCCGAGCCGGTGCGCCAGCAGGTTCAGACCGGCATTGCCGGACTGCGCAACGAGGACCGGCAGCACGACAGCCACGGGGCCTTTCCCCACTCCGTGTCGGTCCAGGACCTCGACCGGGAGGTGCGCCGCCGCATTGACGCGGGCATGGACGAATGGAGTGCCTTCCAGAGCGCCTGTGCCGCCCTGGGCGGCAAGGTGGTGGAAGCGGGACCCGAGTCAGCCTGCCAGCGTTGAGAGGCTGCCGGCAGCCCCGATTCACGCATGACAAGATTGGCCGCGCGATGCAGGGCGGCACATGCCACAGGGCGATCCGATCAAGGCCGGCGATCAGGTGAGGGTGTGCCAGAGCGTGGTGGTGTTTCATCACCCCCAGCACCGGGGCGAGGCCTTCGATCTCCAGGGGCAACAGGGCGAGGTGATCTCGGTCCTGGAGGAGTGGAAAGGGCGGGTGATCAGTCCGACCCTGCCGGTGGTGGTGGCCTTCGGCAAATTCCGGGCCCATTTCCGTGCCGACGAGCTGGAGGGCGTCTGAGGCGTGCCCGACTAGGGGCGCACCAGGAGCACCCCTTCCTCCCCGTCGATCGGCATCAGACACACCTGGATGGACTCCTGGCGGCGGGTGGGAACCACCCGACCGCAGAAGTCAGGCTGGATCGGTAGCTCCCGATGCCCCCGATCGACCATCACCAGCAGGCTCACCCGCCTGGGCCGGCCCCAGGCCTGCAGGGCCTCAAGGGCTGCGCGCACCGTTCGACCGGTGAAGATCACATCGTCCACCAGCACCACGTGGAGGTCCGACAGGTCGGGCGGCAAATCCGTGGCCTGCACGAGGCGGGTGCCGATCCGCTCCCGGTCGTCGCGATGGAAGGTGGGATCCAGCCGCCCCTGTGCCACTGGATGACCACAGAGATCACTGAGGCGGGCAGCCAGCACCTCCGCCAGAGCCACTCCCCGGGTGGGAATGCCCACCAGCACCAGTCGGCGGCTGTCAGCGACGGCTTCGAGCACCTGGGAGGCCAGGCGATCCAGGGTGCGGCTCAGCTCAGCACTGGAGAGGATGTCCAGGCGCTCCATGGATGCCCAGCAGGCCCACCCATCGTAGGCAGGCCAGTTGCCGCGCCCCGTGTGGCCAAAGGCTGACGCTCCGGGATCAGACGGGGAGCGGGTAGAGGGGCCGCTGTAGGTTGGCATTGGATGGCGCATCAAGCGTCGTGAGGTGAGTCGGGTGAACGCAGGTCCGTCCAAGCAGCCGATGACGTCCCAGTCGCCTTCAGCGGCCCAGGCTGTGATCCAGCAGCCGCTGTCCACCAGCACTTCCGCGTGCGATCCGGCTTCGGCCGCTGCAGGTTCCACGGTCACCATGACGGACACGCCCTCCACGCGGAGACAATCTCTCGGGGACGGTGTGACCGGGAACCAGGGAGCCTTGGCCCCTGTGGTCCTCACCATCCTGGATGGGTGGGGTTACCGCCACGACGACGCCCACAACGCCATTCGCGCCGCTGAGACCCCGGTGATGGATGCCCTGTGGCATGCCTATCCGCACACCCTGATCGAAGCCAGTGGTGCCGCCGTCGGCCTGCCCGACGACCAGATGGGCAATTCGGAGGTGGGTCACCTCACGATGGGGTCCGGACGCATCATCCGCCAGGAACTGGTGCGCATCGGCCAGGCGGTCCGGAATGGCTCCATTGCCGACAACGGCGCCCTCAATGCCCTGGGCGATCGCCTCCTCGCCAGCGGCGGCACCCTCCACCTGCTGGGCCTCTGCTCCGACGGAGGTGTCCACAGCCATGTCGACCATCTGGGAGGTCTGCTGCACTGGGCTGCCGGACGAGGTCTGACGTCGGTCTGCGTGCATGTGATCACCGACGGCCGCGACACGGCGCCCAACAGCGCCCAGGCCTTCGTCGCGCGGGTGGAGAGTCTGATTGAGGAGGCCGGCGTGGGTCGCATCGCCACCGTTTGCGGCCGCTACTGGGCCATGGATCGCGACAACCGCTGGGATCGCACTGAAAAGGCCTACCGGCTGCTGACCGAATGTGGAGAGATCGGTGCCGCCAGTGCAGCTGACGCCATCGCAGCCGCCTACGCCGACGACATCACCGACGAATTCCTCGAGCCGGTTCGCGTGGCTGAAGGCGTCATTCAGGGGGGTGACGGCCTGGTCTGCTTCAACTTCCGGCCCGATCGGGTGCGCCAGCTGATCCGCGCCTTTGTGGTCTCCGACTTCGAGCCCTTCCCCCGCGACCTGGTCCCTGACCTGGCTGTGGTCACCTTCACCCAATACGAAAAGGGGCTGCCGGTGGATGTGGCCTTTCCACCCGAATCCCTTGATGGGCTGCTGGGCCAGGTGCTCTCGGAAGCCGGCCTCCGCCAGTTCCGCACCGCAGAAACCGAAAAATACCCCCATGTCACCTACTTCATGAATGGGGGCATCGAACAGGCCTTCCCCGGCGAAGACCGGCACCTCGTGCCCTCGCCTCGCGTGGCCACCTATGACCAGGCCCCGGCGATGTCGGCCGATCAGCTCACGGACAGCTGCATCGCCGCCATCAGCAAGGGCATCTATTCCCTGGTGGTGATCAATTACGCCAACCCGGACATGGTGGGGCATACGGGCCAGATGGACGCCACAACAGACGCCATCAGCACGGTCGACCGCTGCGTCGGCCGGCTGCTGGAGGCCACCAGTCGCATGGGCGGCACGATGCTGATCACGGCCGACCATGGGAACGCCGAGGTGATGCAGGGTCCTGACGGGCGCCCCTGGACCGCACACACCACCAACCCGGTGCCCGTGATCCTGGTGGAGGGTGAACAGCGCAAGCTTCCTGGCCACGGCAACGATGTGCACCTGCGCGAAGGGGGTGGCCTGGCCGACATCGCTCCCACCGTGCTCGAGATCCTCGGGCTGCCGAAACCCGAGACCATGACGGGCACCTCCCTGGTCGTGCCCCTGGGGGTGAGCACCAGCACCAGCCGCATCCCCCAGACATTGGGCGTCTAGCCTGCATCCATCGACCGTTTCACGGCCCTGCCCATGCTCACCACCGTGCTCTCCTGGTTGTGGTTTGCCTCGGGCATCCTCCTGATCATCAGCGTGCTCCTGCACAGCCCCAAGGGCGATGGCATGGGCGGCCTGGCTGCCAGCGGCGGCTCGATGTTCACCAGCGCCAGGAGCGCCGAACAGACCCTCAACCGGATCACCTGGACCCTCCTGGCCCTGTTTCTCGGGCTGGCGGTGGTGCTCAGCGCCGGCTGGGTGGGCTGAGGTGTCCGCGCCATGACCCGCCGCGGATTGCTCGCCCGCCTCAGCCAGATGCTGGGGGGCCTGGCCATTCCCTACATTCCCGCTGACGCCTCTGCGGCCGCAAGCCAGGCCGCGGACCCGGCCTGGGCCCTCAGTGATGCCGCCTGGAAGCACCGGTTGAGCCCGGCGGCCTATGCCGTGTTGCGGCGCGAGGGCACCGAACGCCCCTTTTCCAGCCCCCTCAACGGCGAGAAGCGCAAGGGCACCTTCCATTGCGCTGGCTGTGCATTGCCCCTATTCAGCAGCTCGGCCAAATACGACAGCGGCACCGGCTGGCCCAGCTTCTGGCAACCCCTTCCCGGGGCCCTGGGCACCAAGGTCGATTTCAAGCTGATCGTGCCGCGCACGGAATACCACTGCCGCCGCTGCGGGGGCCACCAGGGTCACGTGTTCAACGACGGTCCCCGGCCCACCGGCAAGCGCTACTGCAACAACGGCGTGGCCCTCAGCTTCAAACCGGGTTGAGGCCGACGGCGACCGACGCCAGGGGAGGCTCCAGCAGCTGCACATCCCTCAAGCCCTGGGCCAGCTGACTGGCCCGCTGACGGAGACCCTCCAGCAGCGTGCGCAGATGCGGACTGGCGGCAAAGGTACGGCGCACCACCAGCGCCTCGCCCACCACCAGCGGCAGATCCAGGGGCAGGGGCACCCAGCCCTCGCTGTGGCCAGCGGCCAGGCGCAGAGGGGTGTCAAAGGCGATCATGAGATCCTCCAGCGGCACCTGACCGAACCAGGCAGCCTGTCGGAGGCGGTGGTCGCGGCGGGGACACGACCAGAGTCCGAGAGACTCCAGCACCGCCTGAGCCCGGGGAAAGGCTCCCTCCGGCAGGGGTAGCACCGGATAGTCCGCCAGGTCATCGAGATGCAGCGGAGCGGGGCGAGCGAGCAGGGGGTGACCGGGTTTCACCACCAGGCGCATGGGCATGGCGGTGAGTTGCACGGTGTGCAGATCGGGATGCTCGGGTAGATCAGGGGCCGAACAGAGCCAGTCGTCAATCACCCCCTCCTGCAGCAAGGCCAGGGGCCGCTCGTATTCAAAGTAATTGCCGTTGCCGCTCACCCAGGGCACAGGCAAACCGGGCTCCAGCAGATGGCGGCACCAATACTGGCCATCGAGTCGCAACCCGGTCCCCTGCTGCCACCGCAGGAACTGATGGACCCCGCGCTGGAGATTCAGAAGGGTGGGGTCTCCCAGCAGACACCACTCACCGGCACGCTTCTCCATCCGGAGACCGAACACCTCCAGACAGCGGCGGCTATGTCGACTCACCGTGGATTGGGTGCACTGCAGATATCCAGCAGCACGCTCACCGGTACGCAGCCAGAGCAGGGCATCCAGAGTCGCCAACAGCTCCACTGTGACCACTGGATCACCCAGCCGACGTGGCGCGACTGTACGGCTGGCGAACGAATCAACCGAGGCCAAACGCTGATCCACAAACGGATGTGCGGGATTTTTCAGGATCTGCATAACCGCAGAATCCCTACGCACCCAGACGCCTCAGAAATAAGGGATCAAAGGTGACGTCCGCAAACCGGCGCACCATGGGCGCATAGCGACGGTGCAGGTCTAGGAGCAGGTCATGCAGACGCGGGTGATCGGCATACTCGCGCCTCACCAACAGGGCATCCCCGGAGGCAAAGGGCAGCTCCAGGGGCAGTCGGCAGAGACGCTCCCCACTCACCGCAGGGCTGAGAGCAGTGCCATATCCCACCACCAACTCCTGTTCCGCCCGCCCCTCCCAGAGGTCACGGCGATAGCGCGCCATCCGCACGCCGTCATTCCAGAGCCCCAGCCGGCGCAGGGCCTCCTCCACCAGGGGATAGGAGCCCTCCGGCAGGGCGAGGGAGGGAAACTCCGCGATGTCGGCAACGGTGAGTGATCCCCGCCTGAGGAGGGGATGGCCCGGCGCCACCAGGTAGGCCACGGGCATGCGCACGATCGGAATCGCACACAGCGCCGGCTGCCGGTCGGTGGGAAGGTCCGGCAGGCCGGTGATCAGGGCATCGACGATGCGGTCCTGCACCAGCTGGAAGGTGCGCCGCACACCGACGATGTTCGAGACTCCCAGCAGCCAGTCGGGCAGGGGCGGAGACTGCAGCAGCGGCGCCGACCAGTAGGTGGCCTCCAGCCGCAGGGGTGCCGCCCCGCGCCAGCGTGCCTTCTGATGCACGGCCCGCTCCAACATCAGGATCGAGGTGTCGCCCAGCAACTCCCACTCCCCCTGGCGGCGCTCCAGCGCCACGTGGAACAGGGCCAGGCAGCTCTTGCGGTAGCGGCTGATGGTGGCCTCACTGATGCCATAGCGGCACTCCACTGCAGCCGCAGAGCGCAGCCAGATCAGGGCATCGAAAGCCTGCAGCACGTGAAGCTCAACCAAGGCGATCGTCCATGAAAAAGGGGAGAGGAGGGCTGTGCCCCCACTCTCCCCAGCAATCCGCAGGATGCGGAACGCGCGTCGACGATCAGTAGTCGAAGTCGCCGCCGCCCATGCCGCCACCGGCGGGAGCAGCTTCCTTCTTCTCGGGCAGATCGGCCACGATGCACTCGGTGGTGAGCACCATGCCGGCGATCGAGGCGGCGTTCTGCAGACCGGAGCGGGTCACCTTGGCGGGGTCCACGATGCCGGCGGCCAGCATGTCGACGTACTCGCCTGTGGCGGCGTTGTAGCCCTCGTTGAACGGCTTGTGCTTGACGTTCTCGGCCACGACCGAGCCGTTCACACCGGCGTTCTCAGCGATGCGCTTGAGGGGTGCGGTGAGGGCGGAGGCCACGATGGTGGCGCCGATCAGCTCTTCGCCGGTGAGGTTGGCAGCGGCCCACTCCTCGAGAGCCGGAGCCAGGTGGGCCAGGGTGGTGCCGCCACCAGGGACGATGCCTTCCTCAACGGCCGCCTTGGTGGCGTTGATGGCGTCTTCCAGGCGCAGCTTCTTGTCCTTCATCTCGGTCTCGGTGGCGGCGCCCACCTTGACCACGGCCACACCGCCGCTCAGCTTGGCCAGACGCTCCTGCAGCTTCTCCTTGTCATAAGAGGAGTCGGTTTCGTCCATCTGCTTGCGGATCTGCTCGCAGCGGGCCTTCACAGCCGCCTCGTTGCCCTCGGCCACGATGGTGGTGGTGTCCTTGTTGATGGTGATGCGGCGGGCGGTGCCCAGCATCTCCAGCTTGGCGTTCTCCAGCTTGAGGCCGGCATCCTCGGTGATCAGCTGGCCGTTGGTGAGAACGGCTATGTCCTCGAGCATGGCCTTGCGGCGATCGCCGAAGCCAGGGGCCTTCACAGCGGCCACGTTGAGCACGCCGCGCAGGCGGTTCACCACCAGGGTGGCGAGGGCTTCCTTCTCGATGTCCTCGGCGATGATCAGCAGGGGCTTGCCGGTGCGGGCGATCTGCTCAAGCACAGGCACCAGGTCCTGCACCAGACCGATCTTCTTGTCGGTGAGCAGGATGTAGGGCTCCTCGAGCACCGCTTCCATGCGCTCGGTGTCGGTGGCGAAGTAGGGCGAGATGTAGCCCTTGTCGAAGCGCATGCCCTCGGTGACCTCCAGCTCGGTGGTCATCGACTTGCCTTCCTCGAGGGAGATCACGCCCTCCTTGCCCACCTTGTCCATGGCGTCGGCGATCATGCGGCCCACCTCTTCGTCGTTGCCGGCGGAGATGGTGCCCACCTGGGCGATGGCGTTGGAGTCGGAGATCGGCTTGGCGTGCTCCTCGATCTTCTTCACCAGGAAGTCGGAGGCCTTGTCGATGCCCTTCTTGAGGGTGATGGCGTTGGCGCCGGCGGCCACGTTGCGCAGACCGGCCTTCACCATGGCGTGGGCCAGCACGGTTGCGGTGGTGGTGCCGTCACCGGCGGCGTCGTTGGTCTTGGAGGCGGCCTGACGGATCAGGGCCACACCGGTGTTCTCGATGTGGTCCTCGAGCTCGATCTCCTTGGCGATGGTGACGCCGTCGTTGATGATCTGAGGAGCGCCGAACTTCTTCTCCAGCACCACGTTGCGGCCCTTGGGGCCGAGGGTGACGGCAACCGACTCGGCGAGGATGTCGATGCCTTTTTCGAGGGCGCGGCGGGCCTGCTCGTTGTAAATGATGCGCTTAGCCATGGAAGGCGGATTGTCTTGGGTGTACGGAATGAATCACAAGGACTGCAGTTCAGGCAGCCCGCTCAGGCCTGGGATCGTTCAGTTGACGACAGCCAGGATGTCTTTCTCGGAAAGCAGCACGTACTCATCGGAACCGAGCTTGATGTCGGTGCCGGCGTACTTGCTGTAGAGCACCTTGTCGCCGACGCTGACCTCGGGAGCCTGACGGGTGCCGTCATCGTTGCGCTTTCCGGGGCCCACCTGCACCACCTCGCCCACCTGGGGCTTCTCCTTGGCGGTGTCAGGCAGCAGGATGCCACCGGCGGTCTTCTCTTCCGACTCGGAGACCTTGATGAAAATGCGATCTCCGAGGGGCTTAACAGTGGAGACGCTGAGGGAAACAGCAGCCATGGATCAATGCGGGAGCAACGGCATGGCGTCTGAGACGCCAAGTAGAGGTGGAAGGAGCACGTTGAATCGCAGACGTGGATAGCGTCCGCGATCCTCCTGGCACTCGAACCACGCGAGCGCCAACCTATGCGCCCAGCGCTGCGCGCGGCCAGGGTGACGCTGTGCGGGTGACCGAACCCCCACGGGGCGTCCCAGGCCGAGTGGTAAGGTTGCCCGGCTTACGACGGGTGTGACGCGACCTTCCGTCCGCCCAGCTCAGCGCACTCCGCGACTCCCTTTCATATGGCTGCTGCTACCGCCACCGGCACCAAAGGCATCGTTCGGCAGGTGATCGGCCCGGTGCTCGACGTTGAGTTTCCGGCCGGCAAGCTGCCCAAGATTTACAACGCACTGCGGATTCAGGCGAAGAATTCCGCCGGCCAGGACGTGGCGCTGACCGCAGAGGTGCAGCAGCTCCTGGGCGACCACCGGGTGCGTGCCGTGGCCATGAGCAGCACCGACGGCCTGGTGCGCGGCATGGAAGCCATCGACACCGGCGCATCCATCTCCGTGCCTGTGGGTGAAGCCACCCTCGGCCGCATCTTCAACGTGCTCGGCGAGCCCGTGGACGAGCAGGGCCCGGTGACCACCACCACCACTGCCCCGATCCACCGCGAGGCCCCCAAGCTCACCGAACTCGAGACCAAGCCCAAGGTGTTCGAGACCGGTATCAAGGTGATCGACCTGCTGGCTCCCTACCGCCAGGGCGGCAAGGTGGGCCTGTTCGGCGGCGCCGGCGTCGGCAAGACGGTGCTGATTCAGGAGCTGATCAACAACATCGCCAAGGAGCACGGCGGCGTGTCCGTGTTCGCCGGCGTGGGTGAGCGCACCCGCGAGGGCAACGACCTCTACGAAGAGTTCAAAGAGTCGGGTGTGATCAACCCCGACGACCTCTCCAAGTCGAAGGTGGCCCTCTGCTACGGCCAGATGAACGAGCCCCCCGGCGCCCGCATGCGCGTGGGCCTGTCAGCGCTGACCATGGCCGAGCACTTCCGCGACGTTAACAAGCAGGACGTGCTGCTGTTCGTCGACAACATCTTCCGCTTCGTGCAGGCCGGCTCCGAAGTGTCCGCCCTGCTGGGCCGCATGCCCTCCGCTGTGGGCTACCAGCCCACCCTCGGCACCGATGTGGGCGCCCTGCAGGAACGCATCACCTCCACCCTGGAGGGTTCGATCACCTCGATCCAGGCCGTCTACGTGCCGGCCGACGACCTGACCGATCCGGCACCCGCCACCACCTTCGCCCACCTGGACGCCACCACCGTGCTCAGCCGCGGCCTGGCCTCCAAGGGCATCTACCCCGCTGTGGATCCCCTCGACTCCACCAGCACCATGCTGCAGCCGGCCGTGGTGGGCGACGAGCACTACCGCACCGCCCGCGCCGTGCAGTCCACCCTGCAGCGCTACAAGGAGCTCCAGGACATCATCGCGATCCTGGGTCTGGACGAACTGTCCGAAGATGACCGCCGCACCGTGGACCGGGCTCGCAAGATCGAGAAGTTCCTCTCCCAGCCCTTCTTCGTGGCTGAGGTCTTCACCGGCATGCCCGGCAAGTACGTGAAGCTGGAGGAAACCATCAAGGGCTTCAACATGATCCTTTCCGGCGAACTGGATCACCTTCCCGAAGCTGCCTTCTACCTGGTGGGCAACATCGACGAGGTGAAGGCGAAGGCCGAGAAGATCCTGGCTGAGGCCAAGGGTTGATCCCCGCGATCACACCTGAGGAGACTTCGCCATGACACTCACCCTGCGCGTTCTGGCCCCTGATCAGAGCGTTTTCGATGGCACCACGGACGAGGTGATCCTGCCCAGCACCACTGGGCAGGTCGGCATCCTTCCCGGGCACGTGACCATGCTGGCCGCCCTGGAGACAGGGGTCATGCGCCTGCGTGACGGCAACAACGGCTGGACTTCGATCGCCCTGCTGGGCGGTTTCGCTGAAGTGGAGGCCGACGAGGTCACCGTTCTGGTGAATGGGGCCCAGCTGGGCAGCAGCATCGATGCCGCTGCCGCTGAAGCCGATTTCGAGACAGCCCAACAGGCTGCTGCCGCCTTTGAAGGGCAGCCCCCCAGCACCGAAAAGCTGAAGGCCCAGCAGGCCCTTGCCCGGGCCAGGGCCTGGATGCAGGCCGCCGGTTCAAACTGAGCCGATCACGAAGCCACGCGTTGCTGGCTTCACGAAGCCGGCCCTTCGGGGCCGGCTTTTTCTGTTTTCGGCTGGCGCCATAGGCTCAGGGACAATCGGCAACAGGCATGGGCACTGGGCGCCAGCTCGGACGACAGCTCCAGCAGTGGCTCAAGCAGAACGGGGGCGACAGCGCCACAACCAGCGGCACGGCCCTGGCGAACCGCTGGGGTGATGCGCTGGGCAGCGACGATGGACTGAAAGCGCCATTGCGCGATCTCGCCAGCAGACCCCTGTTTCGCCTGGCCCTCAACCAGGAGGGCGCCAGCCAACGCGCCACCCTGGAGCAGCTGAGCGAGGAACTGCGCCGCACCTACAGCCCGGAGGTGATGGCGGAGCTGCTGGATCTGCTGGAGGCGTTCGCCGGCCTGCAGCTGCCACGTCCCGTCAGCAACGCCACGGGAGCCCGCTCGGAACGGGCCAGCCGCACCCGTTCCGCCAGGGGATCCACCCTCGACGGATCCCTGCGACGTCTGGGCCGGCACCTGGAACCCATCGCACCGGGCATCGCCCTGGCCGCTGCCGCCGCCCTTGTGTGGATGTGGGTGGGCCGGGAACTGGACCGCCTGCTCTTCGAAGCCTGGGGCTGGAGCGGCGGAGCCGTGCTGGTGCTGGTGCTGGCGCTGATCGAAGCCCTGGGGCTTGGACCCCTGCGCCCATGGCAGAAAGCGGGCCTGCTGCCTGCCACCTCCCTCGGGAAGCGCGCGTCCGGCAGCAGGCCCCAGGCCTGGAAGTGGATCACCGCTCCCTGGCAACAGCCCAGTCGGCGACAGGCCGCCCTGAATCTGGTCCTGCTGGCTGTGATTCTGGGCCCTTCCTCGCTGCAGCTCCCGGATGTCCTGCTGCGTTACGGCCTGGTCAGCCTCGCCACCATCGCCCTGGCCGCTCTTGTAAGCAGCAGCCAACCGACAGGGGAAGGGATCAACGAGGCTCAGGCCCCTGGCTTGGGTGGGGCCTCCGGTGCGGTAGCCAGTCTGATTGGCCTCGGGGTGGGCCTGAGCCTGCTGCAGGGCAGGGCCCTCGGCTACGGCTTCGGTCCACTGGCCATCCCGGCCTGGGTGCTGCTGCTCATCGAAGCCGGCTTTGAGCTCTCCTGGCTGGCACGGGAACGGCAGGAAGACGGCACCAGGCTGTGGAACCGCCAGGAGCTCCTGCGACAACCCTGGAGCTGGGGACTGCTGCTCGGCCTGGCGTGGGCCGTGCTCAGCCAGGTCAGCATTCTCTGGCAGGCCGGGAGTCCGCAGGGATGAGTGGTCGCCCGCGGCGGAGGGCATCCACGAGCCATGCCTGGGCAGACCGAGGCCGGTCAGGGGGATTTGCAAACAAAAAAGCGCCCTATCGGGCGCTCCCAGCTCCACGGATCAGCCACCGCAGAGAGGCTTGGCCTTCAGCGGCAACGTGGCGCTGCCGCTGAAGGGAGAGGCGGTTGAATCAGGCGGTGCCGCAGAAGGTGACTTCCGGGAACTTGGCCTTGGCGTCATCAAGACTCTTGCCCTTGCCCTCTTCCTGCCAGTAGTTGATCACCTCGGTGGCCTTGTTGAGGATCTCAACGCGCTCGTTGTCAGTGATCCAGCTCTTGCCCTCGAGCTCGGTCTTGAGGGTTTCCCAGGCATCCTCGCGGGGCCAGAAGAAGTAGGCAGTGAGGGGGCTGGGGCCGCCACCCACGATCTGATCGACCGCCAGGGCGACGTTGTCGGGCAGCCAGAGGATCTTCAGCAGAAAACGGCCCTCGTCCGCCTTCGGGGTGTAGCCGGAGGGAACACCGTCTTCATCAATGGTGGCGGTGGCGAGGGCAGCACTGCCACCACGCATGACCGGGCGACCTTCGGTGGTCTCCGCGGGGGCGCCCTCCGGGGCGGCGCTCACGGCAGCGCCGGTGGCGCTCTCGCTGGCTGTCATGGTGTCAGCGCTCAAGACAACGGGGCAAACAACTAACCTACCAGCCGCTCCGCACTGCTCCCCCTGGCCGATCAGGCTGCCCTGCCCCCCAAAGCCGTCGTCCTGTTCGACATCGACGGCGTGATTCGCGATGTGGGCGGCAGTTACCGCCGGGCCCTCGCCGAGACGGTGCACCACTACACGGCCGCAGCCGGCCAGGGCTGGCGACCGGATCCGGCCACGATCGACGCGCTCAAGGCCGAGGGCCGCTGGAACAACGACTGGGAGGCGAGCCTGGAGCTGCTGCGCCGCCGCGGCCTGGGCAGCCCGGGCGAGCCCCCCCTGCCGGCCTTTGAGGCCCTGGTTGAGGTGTTCAGCGGCTTCTACTTCGGCGGCGATCCGGCCGGCGATCCAGCCCAGTGGGGCGGCTTCATCGGCAGCGAGCCGCTGCTGGTGGAGCCGGACTTCTTCCGGGAGCTCAGCAGCGCCAACGTCGCCTGGGGCTTCGTGAGCGGCGCCGAACCGCCTTCAGCGCGCTTCGTGCTGGAGCAGCGTCTGGGGCTCCTGAGCCCGCCGCTGATCGCCATGGGCGACGCCCCCGACAAGCCCGATCCCACCGGCCTGCTGCGGCTGGCCGACCAACTGCTGGGCGGAGTCGCCGGCACGGGGCTGGGCCCCGTCGCCCCGCCGGTGGCCTACCTAGGCGACACCGTGGCCGACGTGCTCACCGTGGTGAACGCCCGCCGGAGCTGCCCCCAGCAGCAGTTCCTGGCCCTGGCGGTGGCCCCGCCCCACCTGCATGGCGATCCGGTGGCCCGCGCCGCCTACGAGGCCAGGCTGCGCCAGGCCGGTGCCGACCAGGTGCTTGCCGATACGGCGGCGGTGCTGCAGGTGCTGTGCACCGCCAGCACCCCGAACTGAACCTCAGCGCTCCAGGGCCGACGGCGCCTTGAGCGCCGCCACCGTGAGGTTCTCGTGGCCGTGGTCGGTCACGGCCACATCGTCTTCGATGCGGATGCCGATGCCCTTCCAGCGCCCTTCGATGGCGGGCTGCCCCTCGGGCACCGGCAGCCGATCGCTCACGTAGAGGCCCGGCTCCACGGTCAGCACCATCCCGGGCTCGAGGGCCACGTGGTGCTCGCCCAGGCGGTAGGCGCCCACGTCGTGCACATCCAGCCCGAGCCAGTGGCCGGTGCGGTGCATGTAGAGGTGGCGATAGGCACCCTGCTCGATCACCCCATCCACCGAGCCGGCCAGCAGGCCCAGCTCCAGCAGCCCCTCCACCAGCACCCGCAGGGCCGTCTCGTGCACCCCCTCAGCCGAGAACCCCGGTGCCACCGAAGCCACGGCTGCCTCCTGCGCTGCCAGCACCAGGTCATAGAGCGCCCGCTGCTCACCCGTGAAGCGGCCGTTGATCGGGAAGGTGCGGGTGATGTCGCCGTTGTAGTAATCGGCCAGCGAACAGCCGGCATCGATCAGCAGCAGGTCGCCATCCCGCAGGGGGGCGCTGTTGGCGGTGTAGTGCAGCACGCAGGCGTTGTCGCCGCCGGCCACGATCGAGCCGTAGGCCGGCCCCCGGGCGCCCTGCTCCAGGAAGTGCTGCTCGATCACCGCCTGCACCTGGCGCTCATGGAGGCCGGGCCGGGCCACCTGGCGAGCCAGCTCATGGGCCTCGGCGGAGATGCGGGCCGCTTCGCGCATCCGCTCCAGCTCCTCGGGCCCCTTGCGCAGGCGCAGGCCGTGCAGGATCGAACAGGGGGCCACCAGCCCCAGGGCGGCCTGGCCGCTGCGGGGCGCGCGGTCGAGCTGGCGGGCCCAGGCCGCCAGCACCAGCGGCTCCACAGCCGGGTGCTTGCCGACGCGGAACGCAATGCCCTCGGCCCCCTGGAGGTAGGAGCCCAGGCGCTGCTCCAGCTCCTCAAGCGGATGGGCCAGATCGGCGCCGAACCGGGCCACGGCCCCTTCCGTGCCCCAGCGGAAGCCCGTCCACACCTCGGCACTGGGCTCCTTGGGCTGCACGAACAGCACATAGCGTTCACCGGCGGGGCGGTGCGGCAGGAACAGGGCGACGGCATCGGGCTCATCGAAGCCGGTGAGATACCAGAAGTCGCTGTTCTGGCGAAAAGGCCACTCGCAGTCGGCGTGGTGCACCGCCAGTGGTGCCGCAGGAATCACCGCCGCGGCTCCGCCCAGCTGCTCCAGGAACCGGGCCCGGCGCTGGGCGTGGACGGCGCCGCCAGGATGATCGCAAGGGAATCCGGGCTGGGGCTGATCCAAGGCACTGCCGCTCAACTGCTTGTCGCTCAGTCTGGGCCAACCCTCGACGACCCGATTTAATAGGGGAATGGCCCAGGGCCCAACCACCGCATGAACGACCTGCTGGTCCTGGCCCTGCTGGTGCTGGTGGTGCTCGTGGGCTCGGCCCTGTGCTCAGGTATCGAGGCCGCGCTGCTCACGGTGAATCCAGTGCGGATCCATGAGCTCGCCGCCCGCCCGAGGCCCCTGCGCGGCGCCCGGCGGCTGGAGCAGCTGCGCCAGCGCCTGGGGCGCACCCTGGCGGTGCTGGTGATCGCCAACAACGGCTTCAACATCTTCGGCAGCCTCATGCTCGGGGGCATTGCCGCCCGCGTCTTTGAACAGCGCGGCGTGGCCGGCGTGGCGCTGCCGGTCTTCTCGATCGGCCTCACGGTGCTGGTGATCCTGCTGGGCGAAATCCTGCCCAAGGCCATCGGCAGCCGCCTGGCCCTGCCGGTGGCACTCAGCAGCGCCGTGCCCCTGCACTGGGTGGTGGTGCTGATGAGTCCGCTGGTGGCCCTGCTGGAGCGCCTGTTGCCGGCAATCACCGCCGAGAACGAAATCAGCACCGACGAAGACGAAATTCGGCTGCTGGCCCGGCTGGGCTCGCAGAAGGGTCAGATCGAGGCGGATGAGGCGGCGATGATCGCCAAGGTGTTCCAGCTCAACGACCTCACCGCCCGCGATCTGATGACCCCCCGGGTGGCGGCACCCACCCTGGCCGCCCGCACCCCCCTCGACGGAGCCCGGAACCAGCTGCTGGTGAACCACGCGCCCTGGTGGGTGGTGCTGGGGGAGGAGATCGATGAAATCGTGGGGGTTGCCAGCCGCGAACGACTGCTCACCGCCCTGGTGCAGGACCAGGGCCAGCTCACCCCCGCCGACCTCAGCGAGCCGGTGGAATTCGTACCCGAGATGATCCGGGCTGATCGCCTGCTTGCCGGCTTCCGCCGCAACAGCGGTGGCGTGCGGGTGGTGGTGGATGAATTCGGGGGGTTCGTGGGCGTGATCGGCGCCGAGGCCGTGCTCGCGGTGCTGGCCGGCTGGTGGCGCCGCTCCACCCAGGCAGCCGGGGAGCCGACGCCATGAACCGGCCCCCGGTGCCGGAACGCTGCCGCCTGCTGCTGGAGCGCTGGCGCGCCGAGCTCGTGCTGAGCGGCCGGGAGAAGAGCCTGCTGGGCGGACCGCTCACCCACCTGGATCAACAGCTCAGGCGCCTCCGGGTGCGCAGCATGCGCCTGGCGGTCTTCGGCCGGGTGGGGGTGGGCAAATCAAGCCTGGTGAATGCCCTGGTCGGGCAGGCCATCTGTGCCACGGATGTGGCCCATGGCTCCACCCGGCGGCAACAGGCAGCCCCCTGGCCCGAGCCCATTGCCGGGCTGGCAGGGGTCGATCTGCTCGATACCCCGGGCATCGATGAAATCGATGGCCAGGGGCGCAGCCGCCTGGCCCAGCGGGTGGCCCGCGGGGCCGACCTGGTGCTGCTGGTGCTCGATGGCGACCTCACCGATGGCGACGCCGACGCCCTCACCGTGCTGTTCACCAGCGGCAAACCCCTGCTGCTGGTGCTCAACCGCAGCGACTGCTGGCCCAGGGAGGAGTTGCCCGTTCTGGAGGCCAGCATCCGCCGCCGCGTGATCGCCCTGTTGCCCAAGGGTGCCCCGCCACCGGTCCTGCTGAGTGTGGCCGCTGCCCCACGGCTGGCCCGCTTGCGCAGCGACGGTCGCGTGCGCGCGGATGTGGGGGCACCCGAGGTGGAGCCCCTGCGGCGCCACCTGCAGGCGCTGCTGGAGCAGGAGGGGGAGCTGCTGCTCGCCCTCAACAGCCTGCGGGCCGCCGAGCGCTTTCAGCGCCTGCTGCAGCGCGAACGGCTCGAGCGCGGCCGGCCCGCCGCCGACGGACTGATCGGTCGCTATGCCGCCCTCAAGGCCACGGGGGTGGCCGCGAACCCCCTGGCCCTGCTCGACCTGGCCGGCGCCCTGGCCTGTGACACCGCGTTGGTGGCCCAGCTCTGCCAGCTCTATGGCCTGCCCATCGACGGGCCCACCGCGCGCCAGTTGCTGCTGGAGCTGACACGACACAACGCCCTCCTCGGGGGGGCCCAGCTGGGGATCCAGCTGCTGCTGGGGGGCCTGCGCCAGGCCCTGCTGCTGGCGGCCCCCTTCACCGGGGGCCTCAGCCTCGCCCCTGCAGCCCCCGTGGCCCTGGCCCAGGCTGCCCTGGCGGTGCACACCACCCGCCGCACCGGCCAGCTGGCCGCGCGGGCCCTGCTGCGGCGCAGTCAGGGCGGGGGACAGCCCGGTGCCCTGCTGCGACGGCTGGCCGCCAGCGAACCGGACGTGCGCCGCTGGCTCGTGCACCACCAGCTGCAGACGCCGTGAGCGCGACCGGCTCCGCCGCCACACCCCCTGCCGAGACCATCGCCCTGCTCGGCACCAGCGCCGATCCCCCCACCCGCGGCCACCAGCAGCTGCTGCTGGAGCTGCTCGCCCGCTTCCCGCAGGTGGTGACCTGGGCCAGCGACAACCCGATGAAGCGGCACGGTGCCGCCCTGGCGGAGCGACAGGCCCTCCTGGCCGCCCTGGTGGCCGAGATCGGCGATCCGCGCCTGCAACTCGTGCAGGAGCTGAGCAGTCCCTGGGCCCTCACCACCCTGGAGCGGGCGACAGAGCGCTGGCCCACCCGGGAACTGGTCTTCGTTGTGGGCAGCGACCTAGCGGACCAGATTCCCCGCTGGCGGCAGGCCGCCCAGGTGTTGCAGCGCTGCCGGCTGGCCATCGTGCCCCGCAGCGGCTGGCCACTCACCGCCGCTGCGCTGGCCAATCTCGAGGCCCTGGGCGGTCGGGTGGAGCAGCTGCCCGTGACGATCCCGGCCACGGCGAGCTCGAGCGTGCGCCGGCAGCTCCAGCCCGAGCAGGTGCCAGCGACGGTCTGGCCCCTGCTGCTGAAGCACAATCTCTACGGCCTCAAGACCTACTCCTGATTCGCCGCCGATGCGCCTTGCCCTGGCCCAGCTCAACCCGGTGGTGGGCGATCTGGCAGGCAATGCGGAGCGCATCCTGCAGGCCTGCCGGCAGGCGGCGGCGGCCAGCGCCGACCTGGTGTTGACCCCGGAGCTCTCCCTCTGGGGATACCCGCCGCGCGACCTGCTGCTGCTATCCGGCCGACTTCAGGATCAGGAGGAGGCCCTCGCAGCGCTGGCCGCGGCCCTGCAGGAGGAAACGCTCCCCGTGGCCGCCCTGGTGGGCGTGGCGGAGCCCTGCAACGACCGCTCCCTGCCCAACCTCCACAACGCCGTCGCCCTGGTGGAGCCCGGCCGCTACCGGGTCGTGGCCCGCAAGCAGCTGCTGCCCAGCTACGACGTCTTCGACGAGCGGCGCTACTTCCGCCCGGCAGCCGAGCCGAGCCTGCTGGAGCTGGAGCGGCGCGGGCGGCGCTGGCGCCTGGGGCTCACCATCTGTGAGGACCTCTGGGTGGAGGAGGAGCTGCAGGGGCAGCGCCTCGTGGGCCCCGACCCAATTGCCGCCCTGGCGCCGCTGCGGCCGGATCTGCTGCTCAACCTCTCCGCCTCCCCCTTCTCCCTGGCCAAGCCGGACCTGCGCCGCCAGCTGGCCCAACGGGCAGCCCGGCGGCTGGGCTGTGCGGTGGTGTACGTGAATCAGGTGGGGGGGAACGACGAGCTGGTGTTCGACGGCGCCGGTTTCGTGATCGATGGCGCTGGCACGGTGCTCTGCCGCCTGCCCTGTTGCCGGGAAGCCGTGACCCTATGGGAACCCTCTGGAGCGGCCGGCCGGACCGGCTTCGGCCTGCCAGCGCTGCAGCAGGAAGCGTCCCCGGAGCTGCCGGACCTCGAACAGCTCTTTCGCGCCCTCGTGCTGGGGGTGCACGACTATGCCGCCAAGTGCGGCTTCCGGCGGGCGGTGCTGGGCCTCAGCGGAGGCATCGATTCCGCCCTGGTGGCGGTGATCGCCGCGGCCGCCCTGGGGGCCCAGCAGGTGCAGGCCCTGCTGATGCCCTCGCCCTGGAGTTCCCAGGGCTCGATCGACGATGCCCTTGCCCTGGCGGGCCGGCTGCAGATTCCCACCCACACCGCAGCGATCGCGGAGCTGATGGACAGCTTCTCGCACGCCCTCACCCCGGTGCTCGGGGAGCCTCCGGCCGGTCTCGCGGCCGAGAACCTGCAGTCGCGCATCCGCGGCACCCTGCTGATGGCCGTGGCCAACCAGCAGGGCCAGCTCCTGCTCTCCACCGGCAACAAGAGCGAGCTGGCAGTGGGGTACTGCACCCTCTACGGCGACATGAACGGCGGGCTGGCGGTGATCGGCGACGTCTACAAGAGCCAGGTCTTTGCCCTCTGCGCCTGGCTCGACAGCCCGGAGGCCGCCGCCTGCCGCAGGGAGCTGGGGCTGCCCCCCGGCGGAGAGCTGGTCGGCAAGGCGATCCGCCGCAAACCACCCAGTGCCGAGCTGCGACCCGACCAGCGCGACAGCGACACCCTGCCCGACTACGCGCTGCTCGATCCCCTGCTGGAGTCCCTGGTGGAGCAACGCCGCAGCGTGGCGGAGCTGGTGGCCGAGGGGGTGGATGGTGCCCTGGCCGACCAGGTGATGGCCCTGCTGCGCCGGGCAGAGTTCAAGCGACGCCAGGGGGCACCGGTGCTGAAGGTGAGCGGACAGGCCTTCGGTAGCGGCTGGCGCATGCCGATTGCCGCCCGCTGAGCCAGGCTGAAGGAAAACCGGCTGGCCCCATGGCCGCCACGCCCGCCAGGAACGCCGCCCCGATGCAAGACGCGATGGCCAGCGCCTCCCCCACCAGCGCCCCGATGGCGAGCATCGGTGTGCCGAGCGAGATCAAGCGCGATGAGCAGCGGGTGGCCCTCACCCCCGACGGGGTGCGGGAGCTGATCACCCAGGGCATGGAGGTGCGGGTGCAAGCCGGCGCCGGCCTGGGAGCGGGCATCCGCGACGACGACTTCGCGGCCGCCGGTGCCCGGATCGTGAACCGCGAAGAGGCCTGGGCTGCCCATCTCGTGGTGAAGGTCAAGGAACCGCAACCGGAGGAATTCGGCTTTCTGCGCCCTGACCTGGTGCTGTTCACCTATCTGCACCTGGCCGCCTACCCGGAGGTGGGGCGGGCCCTGCTGGAGGCCGGCACCACGGCCGTGGCCTACGAGACGGTGCAGCTGGAGGACGGCAGCCTGCCGCTGCTGGCGCCGATGAGCGAGATCGCCGGCCGGCTGGCGGCCCAGGTGGGGGCCCACCTGCTGGAGAAGCCCCATGGCGGCCGGGGCATCCTCATGGGCGGCTGCACCGGCGTGCGCCCGGCCCGGGTGGTGGTGCTGGGAGCAGGCAGCGTCGGCTGGAATGCCGCGCGCATTGCCGCAGCCATGGATGCGGAAGTGTTCCTGCTCGACCGCTCTCCCCAGCGGCTGCGCCAGCTGGAGGCGGACCGGCGCGGCCGACTGGTGAGCCTGGTGAGCAGCTCCAGCCTGATCGAGCGGCTGGTGCCCAGTGCCGACCTGGTGATTGGTGCCGTGCTCACCCCAGGGGGCCGGGCTCCCACCCTGGTGCAGGAGACCCTGGTGCAGCAGATGAAGCCGGGATCGGTGATCGTCGACGTGGCGATCGACCAGGGGGGGTGCATCGCCACCAGCCGGGAGACGACCCACACCGACCCGGTGCACACCCTGCACGGGGTGCAGCACTACGCCGTGGGCAACATGCCCGGCGCCGTGCCCTTCACCTCCACCGAGGCCCTGGTGAGCGTGACCCTGCCCTACATCCTGGTGATGGCCGGGCGCGGCCTCACCGAGGCCGTCACCGACCGACCTGAACTGCTCTCCGGCCTCAACACGGTGGCGGGCGCCGTGTGTCACCCCGGTGTGGCCCGCGCCCTGGGGCTGGCCCCCCGCCATCCGATGGCCTGCCTGCGCTGATGCTCAACCCGTCGCGCATCCGCATCCTGGCGGTGGGCAAGGTGCGCAAGAGCTGGGTGCGCGAGGGCCTGGACACCTACCGCAAGCGCCTGCCCGGGCTCACCCTTCAGGAGCTGCGCGACAGCGACCCCGACCGGGAGGCGGCAGCCATCCTGGCGGAATTGCGCTCAGACGAGCAGCTGGTGGCCCTGAGCGAAGAGGGCCTGAGCCTGGGGTCGCTGGCCCTGGCCGACCGGCTGCAGGCCTGTGGATCGGAGCGGCTGGCCTTCGTGATCGGCGGCGCCGACGGCCTGGGGGCCGCCGTGAAGGAGCGCGCCCGCTGGCTGCTGAGCCTCTCACCACTCACCTTTCCGCACGACCTGGCCCGGCTGCTGCTGCTGGAGCAGCTCTACCGGGCCCAGGCGATCCTGCAGGGCAGCCCCTACCACCGCAGCTAACCCCCGCAGCTAACGGCCAGGGCAGGGAGGGGGCGATGCAACGCTGCTGGCGCGATCCCCTCCCGCAGGGCGAGCACCAGCCCGGCCGCCTCCGCATAACTCGCGGCATGGAGGGCCGTCAGCCCCAGGCGATCCGCCGTGACCTCCAGCACGCAGGGATTGGGCACGGCAATCACCGGGATGCCGCGCTCGGCGCAGGCGAGCACGGCCGCACCCCCCAGGGCGCCGGCCGGCGCCACCACCGCGCCGATCGCCTCCGGGCGCAGCAGGGCGGGATCGGCGGCCGTGGCGGGCTGCTCGCAGGGCCAGGGCACCAGGTCGGGAGCCCGGCTCAGGCCCACCAGCACGCAGGGGAGGAAGGTGGTGCCCAGTTCCTCCGCAGCGGCCCGGGGGTCGAGGGCGGGGTTGAGGGGCAGGGGGCCCAGGGCCGGGGCGTGGGCACAGGGCAGCCCCAGGTGGTCGGTGAGCAGGTGGCTGATCACCGCCTCAGCACCGGCCAGGGCATCCACACCGGAGCCCTGGCGGTAGGCCGCGAGCTCCTCACTCTCGGGGTCCTCCGGGAAGCGAGCCACCACGGCAATGGCGGTGGCGCCGGCGGCCCGCAGCGCCTCTCCGGCCCGCAACAGGGCATCAGGCCGGCCCAGCCGTCCCCAGCTCGCCCCACTGGCGCCGCGCTCCAGGCTCACCGCCAGGGGAACATCGGTGCACAGGACAGGGCCGATCTCCAGGCCGAGGGTGGCGCGGCAGGCGTCCGCCACCTGCAGGTGGCGGCAGCGCAGCTCCGGCTCGATGCCGGCATCAAGCAGCAGGCCGACCCGCTGGCGGCGCACGGGGCGCAGGGCCAGGGATCCCTCGGCAAAGCGATCGAGGGCCGAGCCCTCCACATAGTGGATGCGGGCATCGCTCCAGTAGAGCGAGGCCCCGTTCATCACGTTCGGATGGGTGATCAGGCAGCCACTGGCGGCCGCCAGCAGTCGCGCCGCAGGCAGCGCATCCCCGGCATAGCCACCCAGCTCACAGCCGATGCCCGTGGGGATGACAAGCAAGCACGGCAAGGGGGACGCACTCACAGCCCCCCTCCCGATGACCGGGACGGCAGTGGCGACGACAGGGACGACGGTGAAGGCACACCAGCTTCGAGCACCACGGCCTCAACCCCCAGCGTGCCGCCAGCGACGCGGGTGATGGCCCAGCGCAGGGGACGGCCGTGGGACGCCAGGGCCGCAACGATCGCCTGGCGCAGGGAGCCATTCCCCGGGTGGTCCAGCTCCAGCTGCAGCGCGCGGAGCCTCACTTCTGGTATTGACCGAACTGGGCCTCGTAGAGGGCATCCTCCATGCCGGCCTCCAGCCTGAGATCGCTGCGCGGGAAGGCGACGCAGAGCAGGGCGAAACCCTGCTGCTGCAGCTCGGCCTTCACCCCCATGGCATCAGGCTGGTGCACGGAGCCTTCGCTGAGCAGGGCCGCACAGGTGGTGCACACCCCGGAACAGCAGGAGCTGGGGAGGTCGACACCGGCAGCTTCGGCAGCAGCCAGCACCGTCTGATCTTCCCGGCAGGAGAAGGTGTGGCTGACGCCGTTGATCTGGGCAACAACGGTGTGACTGGCAGTCATGAACGCTCATCAGGCCGGCGGCTCCCCATCTTCCGTGATCGCCGTCCACTGGCTGGGATGGGGCGCCAGGTATTCCGGCGGCGTCTGCCCATCAGGCAGGGGAGGGGCCGTGAGCACGAAATCAAAGCTGATGGAACAGCGCAGCGCGTCCGGGTCATCGTTGGGCAGCACGGCGTGCTCCAAGGCAGCTGGAAACAGCACCAGCAAGCCCGCCCGCGGCGCCACATCCGCTGAACCGGCGAGCCAGCCGGCGCCGGAGCCGGGGACCGCCGCGAGGGGAGCCTGGTGACCCACCGCCATCCCCGGCACCAGTTCGTTGAGCTGGCGCTGGGGCCAGAAACGCAACACACCGCAGCGCCCCGTGCCGTCACCCGTGAGGTAGTAGACGGCGCTGAGGTGGGCATTGGGGTGATGGTGGCGGCCCACCACCTGGCCCGGCTCGCTGAGCACAGGCCAGCAGCGCTGCAGATGCAGAGCACACACCCCCGGAGTGAATCCAAGCTGAGCGAGATAGGCGCGGGCTTGAGCCGCCACCTCGGCAGCCAGCGGAGCAAAGGTGGGATGGCGGTGCAGCTGCCAGACGCCATTGAGATCGCCCGTCCAGGCGCAGCCGGGATCGGGATTGCTCTGGGCTGGACCCCGAAAGGCATGGAGGGCCTGGATCTGCACGGCGAGATCGAGCGGATCGGGGCGCAGTTGCACCTGGCCAAGGGCCACGGGAAACAGAGGTTGGATCGCCAGAGAACCCGGCGGCGGCGGCGGCGCCGGCAGGGGCGAGGCCATGGGGGTGGGAGAGAGGCTCAGCAGTCCAGCATCCCAGCGCCCAGCCGCTGCGGCACACCCACCAACAAAAAACCCCGGCTGAACCGGGGGATGCTGCCACCGGGGAAGGGTGGCAGCAGCGGGGTTGGGCACTCCCGAGGGAGCGGCAGCAGCAGGTTCAGGCCATGGCGGCCGCACCGCCGACCACCTCAAGGATTTCCTGGGTGATCGCCGCCTGACGGGCCTTGTTGTAATCCAGGGTCAACGTCTTGGCGAGGGCCTTGGCGTTGTCGCTGGCGTTGTTCATGGCCGTCATCCGGCTGGCCAGCTCAGAGGCGGCCGCTTCCTGAAGCGAGCGCAGCAGCTGGTTCTGCAGATAGAGGGGCAGCAGGGCATTGAGCAGCTGCTCCGGGCTCTGCTCAAAGACGATGTCGGAGGGCAGGGCTGGAGCGGCGTTGGCCGATGAACCCTGCTCCACCACCAGACGACCTTCGCGGGTGGTGAGACGGAAGATCTCGTCATCCTCCACCGCAATCCCCTGGGGATCGAGGGGCAGCAGGGTCTGGATCACGGGGCGGGAGCTCACCAGGTTGATGAACTTGGTGAAGATGATCTCCACGCGATCCGTGGAGGCCGAGAGAAACTCAGCCAGGATCTCATTGGCAATGCCGCGGGCCTCTTCGGCGCTGGGGACCTGCTCGAGGCCGGTGAAGGTGGCCCGCACCGTGTACTGGGAAGCGCGGTTCTGGAAATAGGTGATCGCCTTTCGGCCAATCAGCACCAGATCCACCTGGTAGCCCTGGGCGCTCAGTTCAGCGTGACGCTGCTCCGTGCGCTTGATGATGTTGGCGTTGTAGCCACCGCAGAGACCGCGGTCGCCGGTGACGGCCAGCAGGGTGATGGTCTGCACCGGACGCTCCTCGAGCAGGGGAGCGTCCACGTCCTCAAAGCGCATGCGCGACTGGAGGTTCTCCAGCACGCGGGCCAGGCGGTCGGCGAAAGGCCGGCTGCGCAGCACCTGCTCCTGGGCACGGCGTACTTTGGCCGCAGCCACGAGGCGCATGGCCTCAGTGATCTTGCGGGTGTTCTTGACCGAACTGATGCGGTCGCGGATTTCCTTGAGATTGGCCATCTGAGTGTCCTCCTCAGACGGTGGCGAGCATGGTCGACTTCACCTCGTTGATGGCGTCCTTGAGCATGCCCTCGGCTTCGTCGCTGAGTTGCTTCTCGGACATCACCTTGGTGATGAAATCAGCCTTGTTGGTCTTGAGGTAGTCGCGCAGCTCGCGGCAGAACTCCACCACAGACTCAACGGGCACCTCGTCGATCATGCCCTTCACACCGGCGTAGACCACGGCCACCTGCTCAGCCAGGTTGAGGGGGCTGAACTGGGGCTGCTTGAGGATCTCGCGCAACCGCTTGCCGCGAGCCAGCTGGGCCTGGGTGGCAGCGTCGAGGTCGGAGGCGAACTGGGAGAACGCGGCCAGTTCGTCGAACTGGGCCAGTTCCAGCTTGAGGGTGCCGGCGATCTTCTTGATGGCCTTGGTCTGGGCGGCACCGCCCACGCGGCTCACCGAGATGCCCACGTTGATGGCGGGGCGCAGACCGGAGTTGAACAGGTCGGAGCTCAGGAACACCTGACCATCGGTGATCGAGATCACGTTGGTGGGGATGTAGGCCGACACGTCACCAGCCTGGGTTTCGATGATCGGCAGGGCGGTCATCGAGCCCTTGCCCATGGCGTCACTCAGCTTGGCGGCACGCTCCAGCAGGCGGCTGTGGCAATAGAACACGTCGCCGGGGTAGGCCTCACGACCGGGGGGACGACGCAGCAGGAGCGACATCTGGCGGTAGGCCTGGGCCTGCTTGGTGAGGTCGTCGTAGATCACCAGGGTGGCCTTGCCCTTGTACATGAAGGACTCGGCGATGGCGGCACCGGTGTAAGGAGCCAGGTACTGCAGAGCAGCCGACTCGGAAGCGTTGGCGGCCACCACGATGGTGTAGTCGAGGGCGCCCTTTTCGCGCAGCACTTCCACCACGTTGGCCACGGAAGCGGCCTTCTGGCCCACCGCCACGTAGACGCAGACGACGTCTTCGCCCTTCTGGTTGATGATCGTGTCGATCGCGATAGCGGTCTTGCCGGTCTGGCGGTCGCCGATGATCAGCTCGCGCTGGCCACGGCCGATGGGGATCATCGCGTCGATGGCCGTGATGCCGGTCTGCATGGGCTCATGCACCGACTTGCGCTGGATGATGCCAGGCGCCATCGACTCGATCAGGCGGGTCTCGGTGGTGGCGATGTCACCCTTGCCGTCGATCGGCTGACCCAGGGAGTTGACCACCCGGCCCAGCATGGCGTCGCCCACAGGCACCGAGGCGATCTTGCCGGTGGCCTTCACCGTGCTGCCTTCCTGGATGCCCCGGCCCTCGCCCATCAGCACGACACCCACGTTGTCGTCTTCGAGGTTGAGGGCGATGCCTTCGGTGCCGTCTTCGAACTGCACCAGCTCACCGGCCATCACCTGCTGCAGGCCGTAGACCCGCGCAATGCCATCACCGATCTGCAGAACGGTGCCGACGTTGCTGACAGACACAGACTTGTCGTAGTCCTCAATCTGCTGCTTGAGGATGGCGCTGATCTCGTCGGGGCGGATGGAAACCATGGTGGAAAGTCCCCGCAGGGGGAGCTGATGGAAAGGGGGCGGTGAAGCGGATGAGGAAGGAAGGGGGGAGCTAGCTCACCTTGGCCAGCGCCAGGCCGAGACGGCGCACTTGGCCGGAGAGGCTGGCGTCGATCACACGGGAACCCATGCTCACGACAAAGCCGCCGATCAGAGCCGGGTCCACGGCGAGGTCAAACTCCACGGCATCGGTGCCGGCAATCGCCTGCACCTTGGCGTTGAGCTGCTGCTGCTGCTCCTCGCTGAGGGGAGTGGCCGAGATGACCTTGGCCAGCGTGATCTGGCGCAGCTCGCGGTAGAGCTCGAGGAAGCGGGTCAGCACCGCATCCAGAACGGCGATGCGCTGGCGGTCCGCCAGGAGCTTCAACAGGTTCTGGAAGGAGGGGGTGAGCTGCTCGTTGAAGAGCTTGGCGAGGGCGGCCTTCTTGGCCTCAGGCTCCAGCACCGGGGAGGCCATGGCGGCCCGCAGCTCGGGACTGGCGTTCCAGATGGCGAGAACCGCCCGGGCCTGGTCAGCGACGGCGTCGGTTTCCTGGCGGGATTCAGCCACCTGCAGGAGCGCTTCGGCGTAGGGGGTGGCGATCGTCTTGAGGAGAGGCATCAGGCGTTCCCCAGGGTGTTGATGGACTGATCGATCAGACGTGCCTGGGCGTCCGCATTGAGCTTGCCGGGCAGGGTGGCCAGGGCCTTTTCAATGGCCTGGCGGGCCGCTTCACGCCGGAGCAGATCGGTGACGCGGGCAGCCTCAGCATTGAGGTCAGCCGTGGCGTCCTGACGGAGGCGGGCCATCTCCTCAATGGTGCGCTGCTCACTCTCCGTGCGCACGGCCGCTGCACGGGCCTGACCGTCAACCCGGATCTGCTGGGCTTTCTGCTGGGCAGCAGCGAGATCGTTCTGGGCCTGGGCGAGAGCTGCATCTGCAGCTTTGAGGCGCTCTTCGGCATCGCGCAGATCGGCCAGGATGGCCTCTCGGCGACGCTCGAGCATCCCGCCGAGGAAGCCCTTGAGGAACCAGACCAGCACCCCGATCACAATGACCAGGTTGATCAGGTTGGTGTCGAGGGGATTGAGGTTGAGGCCGAATCCGCCGTGGTGAGCAAACAGGGCGGTGGCCATCACGAAGACGTTCATTGGGCTGCCAGCAGACGGTCAACGATCAGGGCACCCAGACGGTCGGCGTCGGCCTTGAGAGAGGCCATGGCCTGCTCCTTCTCAGCCTCGATCTCGCGGCGGGCTTTCTCGCGCACGGCGATCGATTCGGCCTGGGCGGTGGCCAGAGCTTCCCGGTAGAGCTTGTCGGTTTCCTGCTCGGCCTCCACGATCAGCCGTTGGGCTTCCTGACGGGCTTCCCGGAGCTGGTCGGCAAGGTCGGCTTCCAGGCGCTGCACCTGGGCCAGCTTCTGCTTGGCGTCGGCACGGCTTGTGGAGATGAAGCCCTCGCGCTCTTCGACGGCCCGACCAACGGGACGGAAGAACAGGGCATTGAGAATGAAGGTGAGGAGCACCACCTGCACCGCCATCAGCGGCAAGGTGGCATCAAGGTCGAAGAGACCTCCCTCCGGGGCGCCGGACGCTGCGCCGGTGACGGCGTCAGCAGTGGCGAGCAGGAGCCAGCTGGTCATTGGGAAGGAGCGCCGGGGTGGACGGGGGAGCAGTCACGCGGTGGGCAGCAGGGCGAGGACGCCGCTGCCGCCCACCGGAGTGAGTGATCAGCCGGCGAAGGGGTTGGCGAACAGCAGCACCAGAGCCACCACCAGGCCGTAGATGGTCAGAGCTTCCATGAAGGCCAGGGAGAGCAGCAGGGTGCCGCGGATCTTGCCTTCAGCCTCGGGCTGGCGGGCAATGCCTTCCACAGCCTGACCGGCTGCGGTGCCCTGGCCGATGCCAGGGCCGATGGCGGCGAGACCCACAGCCAGGGCGGCGGCCAGAACGGAAGCGGCGGAGGTCAGATCACTCATTGGTGGAAAGGAGGTAGTTGAGCGCAGGGAGAGCGCGGAATGGGCTGGAGCGCGCCCGGGACACCCAAGAGGGGTGGGCCCGGTTCCACCCGGACCTGCGCGCGATGAGTTTGCCAGACGGCCGGCAGCCGCCAGGCGGGGAGGTTCAGTGGTGCTCTTCGTGCACCGCCTCTCCGATGTAGTTGGCGGCGAGGGTGGCGAAAATCAGGGCCTGAATGGCACTGGTGAACAGGCCCAGGAACATGGCCGGCAGGGGCACGATCACAGGCACCAGGAAGGCGAGCACACCCACCACCAGTTCGTCGGCCAGGATGTTGCCGAACAGACGGAACGAGAGGGAGAGGGGCTTGGTGAAATCCTCGATGATCTTGAACGGGAGCATGATCGGAGTTGGCTCCACGTAGTACTCGAAGTAACGCAGACCCTTCCGGCTCAGGCCGGCATAGAAATAGGAGAGGGACACCAGCAGGGCCATGGCCACTGTGGTGTTGATGTCGGCGGTCGGCGCCCCCAGCTCACCGTTGGGAAGTTCGATGAGCTTCCAGGGGATCAGGGCTCCGCCCCAGTTGCAGACGAAGATGAACAGGAACAGGGTGCCGATGAAGGGGAGCCAATCGCGATAGGCCTTCTCACCGATCTGCTCGCGGGCCAGGTCACGGATGTAGGCCCAGAGGAACTCGAGCAGGTTCTGCACGCCGCGGGGATCCCGCTCCATCTTTCGGGTGCCCACCACCACCAGGGCCAGCAGGGCACCGATCACCACCCAGGAACTCAGGAACACCTGGCCATGGAGGTGCAGGTTGCCGAGGTGCCAATAAAACTGTTGGCCCACCTCCAGTTCGGCGAACGGCAGGGCGAGGGGCAAGGGAACCATGGGGGTGAGGGTGGTTCAGGGGGCGAGGACAGCCTGCAGAAGCAGAGCCGGCTTGTAGAGGAGAAAGCCGGCCAGGGCCGGCAACAGCGCAATGGCAGGAATGCGCGCGGCCGCCACGATCAGCAGGGCCGGCACCACGATCTGAAATCGGCCCAGGGAGCGCGAATCCGGACCGATGCGAGCCACGCTGCGGGCCAGCAATCGCAGGTAGAGCAGACCGCAGCAGCCACCGAGCAGAAGACTGCGGGCAGCAGCGGCACCGAAGACCGGCCAGGTGATCAGGGTCACCAGAGCGGTGAGCGCCAGGGTGGCCAGCAGCAGGCGGCGCTGGAGCCGGCCGTACTCATCGACAGGTGCGTCCCCTGCAGCGAGGGAAGACTCGGGCTCCACATCCGGTTGACGGACGCTGGAGCACCCACCATCGTTGGATGGCACGTCAGGTGAGCCGGTATTCACCGCGAGGGTCGCCTGCAAGCTCCGGGTGCGTAAAGCTCGGGCAACTTATCACGCAGCGTTAAGCGACCGGCAGCAGAACTCGCAGGGCCAGCAGGCGCCGGGCGATGCGGCAGCGCGCATCGGCATCGAGGGGGACCGCCAGGTCGGCCAGCCGGGCACCCGGGGCCCGCTCCCAGGCCTGCATCAGGTCCAGATCCTCCGCCTCGAGGGTGAGCGGCACCAGGTCTGGTCCAAACAATCCCGTGCCAGGCCAGCCCCAGAGGCAGCGGTTGCGTTCACCACGGGCCGCCAGCAGGGTGGCGTCGTTCTGCCAGTCAGGCCGTTGGATCGGCCCCTTCACCAGGAAGAACTCGAAGTGGCTGATGTCGGGGTCGAGGTCCTCCACCAGGGCCCACTGCTCCCGTTCGCCCAGGGACAGGGCCCGCTCGAGCAGGTCGCCTCGCAACAGGCGCGCCGGATCCCACACCTCCGGATTGGAGAAGCCGGCAAAGGTGAGCCCGGCAGAGGCGACGAAGGCCAGCAGCCGCTCGAGGTTGTAGCTGGTCTCCTGCGGGTGCAGGTACATGTCGGCGAAGTTGGCATCGGCGCTGGTGTCGAGGGCCCAGCGCTGCTCGTGATGGCGGCGCAGCCGGTTCTCCGGAGGCAGATCCCGGAAGAGCTGGCGCCCGAGTCGCAGGCCATCGGCATCGCCGCTGATCCCCAGACGAGTCAGGCTGCGCTGGGTGCGATGGATCTCCCAGCGACCGCCGTCGGCGTAGAGGAAGAGGTGGAGCACCCCGCCCGGACGGAGCCGCTCCGCCAGGGCCCGCAGTCCGGCCTGGGGCTGGTCGAGGTGGTGCAGCACCCCCACGGAATTGATGTAATCGAAGCTGCCCTCCTCCTCCAGGTCCAGGAGGCTGCGTTGGTCGATCCGCAGCTGGGTCACCTGCTGGGCAGCACCGGAGCGACGGCTGCGCTCCTGGGCCAGGGCGAGGGCACCGGGGCTGATGTCCACGGCCAGCACCTCCGATCCCGGGTTGAGGTGGCAGAGGTAATCGGTGCTCACCCCGGTGCCACAGCCCGCGTCGAGGATGCGCCAGCGGCGCGGCTGGCCAGCTGGCGCAGGGGGCAGGGCGCCGGTGGCGAAGGCCCAGGCACTGTCGACGCACCAGCGCCAGTTGTATCCGGGAGGCGGCCCGTCCTGCAGGGGATCCCCCGGATAGGGGAAACGGTCGTAGAACGCGCTCACCACGGGGGTGGCGGCATCGCGGTGGCTCACGGCGACGGCACGGATTGAGTCGAGCATTTCATCCCGGCAGCCGGGCTGGGCCAGCGCACGGCAGGGGCCGGCGGGGCTGCAAACATTTGTTCATGCCTTCCGGGAGCACCGTAGGGACAGCCGTAAGTTGGCCCAGCCCGGTTCGCTCTCGTCCATGACCGTGACCGCCAGCAGCGGCAGCACCAGGGTGGCGCCTCAGCGCTACGACACTCTGCCGCTCTCCAGCGTCCGTCAGGCCGAGCAAGAGGATCGCTTCCCCGACGGGGGCGAACTCGACAACCTCATCCAGTTCTTCCAGAGCGGCCAGAGCCGGGTGGAAGCCGCCCGGGTGCTTGCGGCCAACGCTGAATTCATCGTCGCCAAGGCCGCCAACCGGATCTTCTCCGGCGGCACGCCGCTCTCCTATCTCGACGCCCCCCTGCGTCCTGCAGCAGGCGCCGATGCCACTCCCCTGGCCTCCGACCAGGCTGCCTTCCAGCGCTCGGTGCAGACCTTTGCCGGGGAGACCCAGAGCCGGGGCAACCTCCTGAGCCGGCTGCTGGAGGGCGCGGGCGGCGACGCCGATGTGCGGGTGGTGCTGCCCACCGGCTTCAGCCCAATCGCCGTGGGCCGCTACGGCACGGCGCGGATGAAGAAGTCCATCCGCGACCTGGCTTGGTTCCTCCGCTACGTGGGCTACGCCCTAGTGGCGGGCGACCCCAGCATCCTCACCGTCAACACCCGCGGTCTGCGTGACGTGCTGGAGAAGGCTTGCTCCCTGGACGCCACGAATGTGGCCCTGCAGGAGATGCGCGCCGCAGCGGCCGGCCTGTTCAAGGAGCAGCCGGAAACGCGCCAGCAGGTGATCCAGTACTTCAACGTGCTGATCAGCGAGCTGGAGGTACCGACCCCCTCAACCCGCCAGCGCCTGGGCAGCCCCCTCAACCAGGGTCTGCAACTGCCTGCCACCTATGCACTGGCAGCGCAGGGCAAGGCCCAGCGCTTCGTGATGAAGCCGGCTATGTCCGGGGCCCAGAAGGCCGAGGTGATCCGAGCCGCCTATCGCCAGGTGTTCGAGCGCGACATCGTCAAGGGTTACAGCCAGGTGGTCTGCGCGGTGGAAGCCAGCCAGGTGCGCCAGGGTCAGATCTCAATGCGCGAGTTCATCCGCGCCCTCGGCCGCAGCAAGGAATACCAGAAGCAGTTTTACGGCCGCTTCTCGAACAGCCGGGCAGTCGAGCTGGCCTTCCGTCACTTCCTCGGCCGGGGCATCAGCTCCCGCGAGGAGTTCACCCGCTACTTCGACATTGTGAGCGCCCAGGGCCTGCCGGGCCTGGTGGACAGCCTTGTGAATTCCACGGAGTACGCGCGCGTCTTCGGTGAGGAGACCGTGCCTTATTTGCGAGATCTGGGCGTGGAAGCCCAGGAGAGCGCGGGCTGGGGAAGCAACCGCAAGCTATATCGCTTCAGCGCTCCCTTCGAGGGAGCTCCCCAGTACGTCACGCTCTACGCGGCCTACCGCCAACCCTTTGCCGACCAGCATCCCTATGGCGGTGGCAACGATCCGCTGGCCCTGGCCTATGGCGCGATCTTCCCCTCGGGAACGGCCAACGTGGCCACCCGTCCGGCTCCCCTTGGATACGACACCCGGCGGATCCTGATCGGGAACGGCATGGAGCAGCCCGGGCAGATGGACAGCCCGGGGTTCCGCCGCGCCACCCCTCGTCGTGTGGGCCCGAAGGTGGTGAGGCTGCAGCAGATCGCCACTGGGGGCAATTCCATTCCCCGACGCGGCGGGCAGCCGAGCGTGCGCGGCACCGAGAGCAGTACCCAGGCGGTGATTAACGCCGTATACGTGCAGGTGCTCGGCAACGCCGGCTATGCCGGCGAGCGCAACACAGTGGAGGAGAACAAGCTTGAGAACGGCGACATCAGCCTGCGGGAATTCGTGCGCCAAGTGGCCCGCAGCGCTGCCTTTCGGCGGCGCTACTGGAGTGGGCTCTACATCACCAAGGCCATTGAGGTGA
>Ga0194130_10000568_pt1 | contig 67911 bp, 50 predicted proteins | sample TA2KigsurfametaG_FD_160084 | JGI IMG/M metagenome (GOLD analysis project Ga0194130, IMG submission 160084) | Freshwater microbial communities from Lake Tanganyika, Tanzania - TA2015050 Kigoma 12 surface | ecosystem: Environmental > Aquatic > Freshwater > Lake | place: Tanzania: Lake Tanganyika...
ATTATACCGGTTTCAATTTCACGAATGTAAACTTTACAAACGCCAATCTTACAAACGCCAACTTGACAAATGTGATTTTCACAAATGCTACTCTGTCAAACACACGAATCGTAGGTGCAACGTTGACAGGAGTAACATTTACAGATGCACAGAAAATCCAGTTGCGTCAGAATACGGACAATGTTGCCGCAAATATTGCAGAGATAGCACTTTCGTCCACAGTGACGGTAACAACGATTGCAACCCTAATTCCGTCATTAAGGCAAGCAGATATCCTCAATGTTCAAACGATCAACGTGCTTACTGTCGATCCCAGTACGAACAGCGTTACAGTTACGCCGAGTACAACGCAAGGGTTTTACATTGGTGTAAATGCGAATACGCCAGTAAGTATAAACGGTGTTACATATCAGAATGCGGTAGTAGGTGGAGTAAACCAAGTCGTGGATACAAATGGAACACCGGTCAACTTCATAAAAATCGGCAGTGTGTTATATCGTGTGTACGCTGGCTCGATTATTGGCATTCCAGTTGATCCGGATTACTATAAAGTGAAATCATATGGATTAGGCACCGTTCTGAATGTTGCAGCAATTGGCAGTAGTAGCGGAAATGTGGGGCCAACCGGTCCAACCGGACCCGTGGGAATATCTGGTGTAAATGGAGTAACAGGTGCGACGGGTGTCTTTGGCTATCAAGGACGGACAGGTGCAACTGGTCCACATGGTGCGACGGGGGCAAAAGGACCTACTGGTGTAACGGGTGCATGGGGTGTAACCGGATCAATCGGTCTCTTTGGTGCAACAGGACCTACTGGGCTAATCGGTCCAACGGGTTCAAACTCTGGAAAAGGGAATACGGGCCCCACCGGACCGAAAGGAACAACCGGTCATACAGGAGTTATGGGTCCACAAGGTTTTTATGGAATAACTGGAAATACCGGCGCAACGGGCGCGATTGGTGCAACGGGTCCCCACGGTGAGAGTGTTGCCGTGGGAAACACCGGTGCGACAGGTATATATGGAGTGACCGGTGCGAACATATGGGGACGCACGAGTGGTAATGTATTCTATACAAATGGTCGTGTGGGAATTCAAACCGCCCCTGCAATCGCGGCAAACACGCAATACCTTCTGGATGTCAGCGGAAATATAAAAACAACGGGAGTTATGAATATAAGTGATTATCGAATTAAGCATGACATCGTTTATTTGAATACAGATGCGACATCGCGAGAGATTTTATCGAATCAAATACGGCAGTTACGTCCGGTGATGTTCCAGAACATGCTACGGAATAGTGCGTGGGAATACGGGTTTATCGCGCATGAAGTTCAGGCAATATTTCCGGAATTAGTGAATGGCGTAAAAGATACGGTTGGCGACTACCAGGCGATCAGTTATCACCAGCTGTTCGCGCTTTGTTGCGAAGAAATCAAGACATTAAAAGCGCGACTAGAAAACCTGGAATCACGGCGTTTACGATTACGGTAAACATCGAATATTATATTATTCACATAGATCAGTAGAATAACATAATATATCGCATCACTGCACCATCAAATGACAGTTAAAAATATTCTTCTCATCGACAAACGAGTACAAGATTATGAAACAATTGTACGCGCGACCGACCCCGAATTATGTATTCCAGTATTGTTTGATTATTATACAGATACGATCAACGATATCAAGGATAGAATCTCTACTGCATGCGAGTCGGATCCAACCCCGACCGATGACGGAGCGCACCGATGTATTGGTCTGATTCAACATAATTACAATCATCCATTTTACAATTTGGTTGCTGGAGACTCTGGTAGTATTGTTCTGGGTGTAGAAGAACGCGACCACGATCTTACAACATGGTCACTTCTTCGTGAATTAATTGTGTGGTGTAAAAATAACGCGAATGTTAGTGCGAGGTATTTTGATATGATGGCGTGTGCTCTTTATGCGAACAAAGACTGGAAGTACATCATTGACACACTCGAAATACAGACAGGCGTAACGATCCGCGCTTCAACGGATGACACGGGTGCGGCCTCCCTGGGCGGAGACTGGTTCCTCGAGTCACATGCAGGCGTGAACCTGAAAACGGTGTATTTCACGGAGGCGATTGAAGAGTATCGGGGGTTATTATTGATGATAATTCCCCATACCAGTAGAATTTACTCAACAAGAAGTTTTGCACCAGGAAATATAGTTGCATGGGGATCGAGTCTTGAAGGAGGTGTCATATCAAATGATTTGTCCAATATGACCAACATAATTGATGTTTATTCTACAACTTTGGCTTTCGCAGCTTTGACCAATCAGGGCCAAGTAATCACTTGGGGAAATACCAATTATGGCGGGAATTCAACTTCTGTGGCGTCAGGGTTAACTTCTGGCGTCGTTGCAGTTTATTCAAATCCAAGTGTTTTTGCAGCGTTGAAAACGAATGGTAGTGTCATTACATGGGGAACCAATAATGAGGGTGGTAATTCAACTTCTGTGGCGGCAGGGTTAACTTCTGGTGTTGTAGACATTTATTCTAATGAGGTTTCTTTCGCAGCGTTAAAAACAGATGGTAGTGTCATAAGTTGGGGAAATAATATTAGTAATATAAGTTCAGTAGCTTCCAGTTTAACTTCTGGAGTTGTAAGAATATATTCAACTGCATATGCCTATGCAGCCCTAAAAAGTGATGGAAGTGTTGTCACGTGGGGAGCTATTAATTATGGTGGGAATTCAAATATATACAATAGTAGCACAGGTAGTTCTACTTCGGTATCTTCCAGTTTACAATCAGGAGTTGTTGTTGTTTATTCTAACTACTATGCATTTGCTGCATTAAAAAACGATGGTAGTGTTATAACATGGGGAGATAATAAATATGGCGGGAATTCAAGTACATACAATAGTAGCAATGGTATTTATACTTCAGTTGCTTCACAATTATCTTCTGGAGTCATTTCGATATATCCAAACAGGTCTGCTTTTGCAGCTTTGAAAAGCAATGGTAGTGTCGTTACGTGGGGATGGGCTGACCGTGGTGGCGATTCTACCGCGGCTGCTTCAAATTTATCTTCTGGAGTCGTTTATATCTCTTCTAGTTTTTCTGCATTTGCAGCTTTAAAAACCAATGGAAGTGTTATACCTTGGGGGTATTCTTTTTACGGTGGTAATCCAGATTATCCGACATCAAATAGCTCGAACTTAACTTCCAATGTTGTTAGTCTATATTCCGCGCGTGAAGTATTTATAGCTTTAAAAAATAATGGTTCTCTAATAACTTGGGGTAATCCAAGTCATGGTGGTGATTCAAGTTCAGTCGCGTCAAGTATAACTTCTAATGTGATTGATGTTCATTTTAGTATAAGTGGGACAGGTGTATCAGCTTTAAAAAAAGATGGTAGTGTCCTGAGATGGGGAGGCGTAGGAAGTAACCCAGTTGCTCCTTTGGAAGGAACTCTGACTTCTGGAGTTGTCACATTAAAAAGTAGTAATAATGCATTCGTTGCGATGAAGACAACGGCCACTACATTTGACCTCTCTTTTGCGTATTATTCAGATATGAATCGATACAACATTCTTAGAAAAAAAGAAAATCGTCGCCGTGTTAACTTTACTACATTAAATAATAACGTTTTTACATTGTCTAGTTCACGGGACCTCCAGAACATCAATCCAAATATTCCATTGGATAAACCACTGCGAATTATTATTCCAACTTATGTAGACTTGTCTTATTCAATCACATCAAATCTCACATTGCCATCAAGTTTGAATAGTTTTATTATTGCATGTGATGAAGGTGAACCAGTCACCATATCTGGAACAACCTACGTGAATTATGGAAGTTACATCTATCGCCGAGAGACGAACAATACGTATACAAAATTAACCACAACAACAATCAATGGAGTTCCATATAATTTGTATGGTGGCGACGGTTTATATTCCAGTGGTATTGCTTTATATTTGATGTTAATACCCGTTGTCATTACCAACTTCCCGACATCCATCACAAAAACAAGTGTAATCGACGCGTCATTTGCATTAGTAGATCCGAGTTCAAATAGTCCAGTCGCATTTACATATTCATCATCCAACACAAGTGTTGCAACGGTTGCAGGTAATGTGGTTACCATACTTACTCCTGGAACAACAATAATAACTGTTTCACAAGCACAAAATGATATATATGCTTCCGGTTCTGCAACCATGACTCTTACGGTCGTTCCCCCGAATTATAACGGCCTCTCGATTCCAAACTCGAATTTCACTGGTAAAAATCTGATATCCGCGACCTTTGTCGGTACAAACCTCACGAATTCGATCTTCACGAATGCGAATCTGACCAATGTTAATTTCACCAATGCGACAATTCGCGGTGTCACAACTGGTGGCCTAACCGGGACTTCTACATGTACATTACCGTCGAGTGATTACTACTTCAAAGCATCCGGGTCTGTAGCGGGGCTGGCTGGCAACGACGCCTACATTATTGGTCCCTACGTTCAAATAACCGGTATGGATCTCTCGAATGTCGATATATCCAATATACCCACCGCGTCATTCACCGGTCTAATAACAGGTGGATTATTGAACACAGGTTCCGCGGTATTACCCTCCGGTTATGTTTTTCGGAATGGGTACATTGTCGGAAACGGTGTTTCGCTTGTAAGCGCCGCACTTACCGGACAAACCTTCGCGAATCTCTCGATGCGCAGCGTCGACCTCTCTGGTGCGACATTAACAAGTACGACATTTACAAACACGGATCTATCCGGCGCCACGATTCGCAATACAAGTTTATCCGGGCTAAACTTCGCCACCGCGTCCTTAATCAACCTCGCATCATCCGGTTTGACAGGCGGAAGCGGTGGTAGCGCGGTTGTTTTACCGAGTGGATACTCGATTCTATCGGGTTCCATATTGGGTCCAAGTGTGAACATGTCATCAGTAGACCTTTCTGGGATAACGGTTCTGTCATCTCAATCATGTAGTTCCGTGAATTTTTCATCCGCAAATCTGACAAATGCGAATCTGTCTGGGGTAAATCTCTCGAACGCAAGGTTTACAAATGCAAACTTGACGAACGCAAACGTATCCGGCGCAACACTTACCGGAGTTTCATTCACAGCGTTACAGGGAATACAACTTTCGCGTAATCCAGCAAATGCCTCGGTAGCGGCAGTTCAAACTGCATTGAATCTATTACAGAAATCAGATTTACGAGCGAATTTTTCGACCATCCTCGCGGATGACCTTCTTGACCTGAGTTCAAACGTGTCAGTACTTACACCAACTGTCATTTCTGGAACAAACCAGGTGACATTGACCGCAAATCCTACTGTTGCATTTTACATGAATCTACCTACGATCAATGTTGGAGAAAGTTATACGTTTACAATGAACCAGCAGAGGATCGGCGTCATCAATAACCCGAGTCTCGTAACGAGTTACTCCTCTACAACTTTTACGGTTGCTAGGAGTTTGGTAGCTGGTGTCGATACAACTACAGTAACGGATGTAACCCGCAATACAGTTGTTACAAATACGTTAATACGACTTGGAAACGTTGTATACAAAATACATGCGAACCAAGGAACCGTGATCGGGATTCCCTATGACATTAATGTATTTAAGATTGTCAATGTTGGACTCACCGACATCTTATCAAACAATGATTATTTAGACGGACGAACTGGTGTTACTGGTCCAAGGGGGATAACTGGCACAAGTGGTAATGTGGGAACAACTGGCCCCACCGGCGCAGCTACGTTGGATGGTGCAACAGGACCACGTGGATTTACTGGAGTGACCGGACAAGTAGGAGAAACTGGACCACAGGGTCGCGATGGTCCTACTGGTGTGGACGGAAATACAGGAATCACTGGACCAGTCGGCCCGGCGGGTGATCCAGGCACAGAAAGCGGAATTGGAACACATGGACCAACCGGGTTGGATGGTGAGACTGGCCCAACTGGAGAACGCGGCATACCCGGTGTCGTCGCCAATGCAGGACCTACCGGACTCGCAGGAACAACTGGTGCAACAGGTTTAAGCGGTGCAATTGCCGGTATTGGAGCAACGGGGCCTACTGGGGCAACTGGACCGTTGAATATTGGCGTGTGGACTGTGATAAATCCAGATGCGAGCGAACCGACAACTGGTTTTACAAACATACAGTATTCTGTCGCACCACTTGCAGAGGGAGCGGGGGATACACGTACAACTACACGAACCACAGTTGGAATCAACGCGAGTGGTGTTCTCGCTGGAACAACCGCATTAGATATTCGTTACACGATGGATATAAGTGGTACAATTAAAACGGTTGGTATGAATAGTGTTAGTGATTATCGTATCAAGTACAATGTGGTTGATCTTCCTCCAAACAAAACGGTTGATGGTCTGAGACCTGTAAAATACTTGAACACACTGTCTGGGCGTGAAGAATATGGATTTCTAGCCCATGAACTACAATCGACGTATCCTGAAATGGTGATCGGAAACAAAGATGATACGATTGGATATCAGACGATTCATTATGACCAGTTGTTCGCAATATTTATTGCAGAAATAAAGAAGCTGAGAGACGATATCGCGAAAGCGGCCGTTGAGGCGGAAATGGCCACATAATGAAGATTACGAGTGACGAGTTCGAGAGATCATATAATTTGATACACAATGATATAAAATTATATTCGGCAATACATATAAGAATGCCGGTGGATTATTCCAATCAAGATATAACCAACACCGATCTTAGTGGTGTAGATTTAAGCGGCGGAAATTTTACAAATACAAACGCAACTGGTGTCAACTTCACCAATGCGAATATCACAAACACGATATTTAAAAACACTCTTATTGTTGGCGCAACTATAAATACACTCACCTTTAGTGCTTTACAAAAAGGATATCTTTTATTGCGCGCGGCAAATCAGACGATCGCCGCAATAAACAATCTGACATCACTTACGCTCGCTCAGTTTCGGACAATACAGCCGGCAGTTTCGTTGGACAGTATCACTACCATACAAACTGTTACGGTGAAAATACCGAATAGCCAAGGTGAAGGGTATAATGTTGCAGTGACCCCCATCATCAATCAGATTGTGTGTATTTTTGTTGCAAACAATCAGAATATCGTCATTACAAGCTCGGGAACCACAATTCGAACCATCCGAAATAATGGGTCAGTGATCCAAGACATCAACGATGCGAATGCAACGTTGACGTATTTGAAGGTGGGTACGGTTCCGTATCGTATTAGTGCTGGAAACGGTGATGGTGTAATTGCGATGATTCCTTTAGATCTTAATGTGTATCAGGTGAACGAGTCGGGGATTGGGGATATTCTGTCGTTGAATACATTTGTAGGTGCAACTGGTCCAACCGGACCTACCGGTTCAACAGGACCTACTGGACCAACTGGACCGACTGGACCAACCGGTCGTATTGGTGAAATAGGTCCAACTGGCCCTGTTGGTATAAGAGGGGCAAGAACAATTAATGTATCAAACGATGGATATGGTGCTTATCTAATTGATAGTGCAAATAATCCGACAATTCATTTACTTCGTGGTTTTACTTATGTATTTGAAGTCAATGCAAGTGGTCATCCATTTTGGATAAAAACAGAACAATCAACCGGTACAGGAAGCAGTTACGATAGTGGAATTACAAATAATGGTGTGGCTGTTGGAACTATCATTTTTTCAGTTCCATTACAATCCCCGTCAACATTATATTACTCATGTGAGTATCATTCATCTATGAGTGGAGTTATCAATGTTAGTAATGTTGGACCGACTGGTTTCACTGGACCTACTGGTGGAACCGGCGCTACTGGACCAACTGGACCAACCGGACCTACAGGACCGACTGGGTCTACTGGATCAACTGGCCCAACCGGGTCAACCGGGTCGACTGGGCCTACTGGACCTACTGGACCTACTGGCGAAACCGGACCGACTGGATCAACTGGACCCACAGGACCCACAGGTCCAACTGGCCCTGTTGGTATAAGAGGGGCACGAACAATTAATGTATCAAACGATGGATATGGTGCTTATCTAATTGATAGTGCAAATAATCCGACAATTCATTTACTTCGTGGTTTTACTTATGTATTTGAAGTCAATGCAAGTGGTCATCCATTTTGGATAAAAACAGAACAATCAACCGGTACAGGAAGCAGTTACGATAGTGGAATTACAAATAATGGTGTGGCTGTTGGAACTATCATTTTTTCAGTTCCATTACAATCCCCGTCAACATTATATTACTCATGTGAGTATCATTCATCTATGAGTGGAGTTATCAATGTTAGTAATGTTGGACCGACTGGTTTCACTGGACCTACTGGTGGAACCGGCGCTACTGGACCAACTGGACCAACCGGACCTACAGGACAGACTGGGCCAACTGGACCAACTGGACCGAGTGGACCAACGGGTGGAACTGGAACCACTGGGCCTACAGGACCAACTGGACCAACTGGACCAACTGGACCTACTGGTCCTACTGGCGAAACCGGATCGACTGGGCCTACAGGACCAACTGGACCAACCGGACCTACAGGACAGACTGGGCCAACTGGACCAACTGGACCGACTGGACCAACTGGACCTACTGGCGAAACCGGACCTACGGGACCGACTGGACCAACAGGACCCACTGGGCCTACAGGATCCACCGGACCAACTGGACCTACAGGACCCACTGGACCGACTGGACCTACTGGTGAAACCGGACCAACGGGACCGACTGGACCTACTGGCTCTACTGGACCAACTGGACCTACGGGACCAACGGGACCGACTGGACCAACTGGCTCTACTGGACCAACTGGACCTACGGGACCAACGGGACCGACTGGACCTACAGGACCCACTGGACCGACTGGACCTACTGGTGAAACCGGACCAACGGGACCGACTGGACCTACTGGCTCTACTGGACCAACTGGACCTACGGGACCAACGGGACCGACTGGACCTACTGGCTCTACTGGACCTACTGGACCTACTGGTGGAACCGGACCGACTGGACCTACGGGACCGACTGGACCTACTGGAATGGATGGTGATCGATACAATACAAAAACAACGACTGATATATCATTTAACCCATCTCCTGTATTGAATGGTAGCGTATCTATTATTGTAGATTACAATCTTGCATACATTACTGGAAATTCAGTTGTGATAGTTGATTCTACAAATGCAAACAACCATTTTGAAGGATATATTTCAAGCTACAACAAACAAACAGGGCAAACAACGATCAATAACATTAAAAATATACATGGAACGTTTGGTACAGCTCATAATGTCACATATAATATGAACTTAGATGGGGTTGATGGTCCTACAGGACCTACCGGACCAACCGGGCCAACAGGTCCGACCGGAATGGATGGTGATCGATACAATACAAAAACAACGACAGACATATCGTTTAATCCATCTCCGGTTTTGAATGGTAGTATATCTATTACTGTGGATCACAACCTAGCGTATATTACTGGAAATTCAGTTGTTATAGTTGATTCAACAAACGCCAATAATAATTTTGAAGGTTACATTTCAAGCTACAATAAACAAACAGGTCAAACAACGATCAATAATATTAAAAATGTACATGGAACGTTTGGTTCAGGGCATAATGTTACCTATAATATGAACTTAGATGGTATTGATGGTCCTACAGGACCAACAGGACCTACCGGCCCTACTGGGTCAACAGGACCGACTGGCCCTACTGGACCCACTGGACCCACCGGAACTACCGGACCTACCGGACCTACCGGACCTACCGGAACAACAGGATCTACTGGACCTACCGGAACAACAGGACCAACAGGACCAACAGGACCTACAGGACCAACCGGACCTACTGGTGAAACAGGCCCGACCGGTTCAACTGGACCTACAGGACCGACCGGATCTACTGGACCTACCGGACAAACAGGACCCACAGGACCTACCGGCCCTACTGGGTCAACAGGACCGACTGGCCCTACTGGACCCACCGGACCCACGGGAACTACTGGACCGACTGGGCCCACTGGTCCTACAGGTGAAACAGGACCTACTGGATCTACTGGACCGACTGGGCCCACTGGTCCTACAGGTGAAACAGGACCCACCGGACCGACCGGTTCAACAGGACCCACTGGACCGACCGGTTCAACAGGACCCACTGGACCCACTGGTCCTACAGGTGAAACAGGACCCACCGGACCGACCGGTTCAACAGGACCCACTGGACCCACTGGTCCTACAGGTGAAACAGGACCGACTGGCGAAACAGGACCCACTGGACCAACCGGGCCAACAGGATCAACAGGACCCACCGGACCAACCGGGCCAACAGGAACAACAGGCCCAACAGGACCAACAGGATCAACCGGTTCAACAGGACCCACTGGACCCACTGGACCCACCGGACCAACAGGATCAACAGGATCAACCGGACCAACCGGACCAACAGGTTCAACCGGACCAACAGGAACAACCGGACCAACAGGAACAACCGGACCTACCGGATTTACTGGACCTACCGGACCCACGGGGTCTACTGGACCGACCGGATCTACTGGACCTACCGGACCAACGGGACCCACAGGATCTACTGGTGAAACAGGACCTACCGGATCTACTGGACCTACCGGACCCACGGGGTCTACTGGACCGACCGGATCTACTGGACCTACCGGACCAACGGGACCCACAGGATCTACTGGTGAAACAGGACCTACCGGAACAACAGGACCAATAGGACCTACTGGACCTACCGGACCTACCGGACCTACCGGACCTACCGGACCTACCGGACCTACCGGACCTACCGGATCTACCGGACCTACCGGACCTACCGGACCTACCGGACCTACCGGACCTACCGGACCTACCGGACCGACGGGATCAACAGGTTCAACAGGTTCAACAGGACCAACAGGACCAACCGGACCAACCGGTTCAACAGGAACTACCGGACCGACGGGACCCGCTGGTATAGCAGGTTATGCAACAGCATTAACACCATCAAATACTGGCGTTATTCCAGTTATGACAGCTGCTACAACAAGTAGCTTTACTATTAGCGCGACTTCTGAATATAGTTCTTCATTTGCTGCATGGAAAGCATGTGATAATATTTCATCAACAGACTGGGCTATGCTTGGTACTCCATTTCCATCTATTTGGAAGGTTCAATGTCCTACACAATTTGTCATATGGAAAATTGAAATATCAAAACGTCACGGTGGAACTGAATTTATTACGTCATTTTATTTTGAAGGTAGTAATGATGACAATACATGGACAAGTCTTGCGTATTCTACAGGACAAATGTCTTCAATAGGCGCACCTCCATCAGTACTTACTGTATTGATAAATGATTCAACTTATACATCCTATAGTTATTTTCGTCTTAGATGTTTAACTGGAACTGGACCCAATCCGGGTATTAATTCATTTCAAATGTTTGCTTATTCTAATACAACATTACCATACATCGGACCCACAGGACCCACAGGACCTACAGGACCCACAGGACCCACAGGACCCACAGGACCCACAGGACCCACCGGATCTACGGGTCCAACCGGACCTATGGGTGAAACAGGGCCAACCGGACCTATTGGACTGACTGGGCCGACTGGGCCTACTGGGCCGACCGGGCCAACAGGACCGATGGGTATACCCGGATCGACGGGTACAATTGGGTATACCGGCCCAACAGGTCCATTACCAGCGTATTTTTGGGATGCTTCTGGAACAAGTCTTTATTACAATTCAGGTAATATCGGAATTAATACTGCAAATCCAACTGCGTTATTAGATGTAAATGGTACTGCCCAAGCAGTGGCATTCAATACTATATCCGACCATCGTATTAAAACCCATGTTCAAAATTTAACAAATAAGACAATTGACCGCATTCGTCCAGTAGAATACTATAACATTGTTACAAATAAAATCGAATATGGTTTCATTGCTCACGAACTTCAAAGTGTATATCCTGAATTAGTGAAAGGTATAAAAGACGGTGTAGATTATCAAAGTATCAATTACACAGGGTTAATTCCACTAATAGTTAAGGAATTACAAGACATAAAATCAAAGATGTCTAGTTCGTAAATTTCATATCAGAATTCATTCATATTGTAATAATTTCATAATATATATTACAATATCATTAACGCAACGATGTCAATACCAGACAACCGGCGTAATTTATTATTAGTGGATAACACCGTTCCCAATTACACACAAATTGTAAATTCGATCAATACTTCTATTTCCGATGTGTTAGTGTTTAACCCGAATGAACACACATTCACTAACCTTCTCACTATGATTCAAGCACAATCGGCAATTGGTAATGGTGGTTATAAATCAATTGGTATTCTACAACATAATATGAGATTACCGTATTATCAATGTTTGAATGCGGGAAATAAATGTACACTTATATCGGTTGAGGTCAACGATCCAACATTATCAACATGGAACGATTACATCAATTTTATAACCGCATTAAAAAGTGAATTTGCTATTTCATTTTTAGATTTATTAGCATGCGCGCTTTATTCGGACAATAATTGGAAGTATGTGATCGATACGATTGCGGATAGACTCCAACTCACAATTCGTGCGTCAACCGATGATACTGGTGCAGCGGAATTAGGTGGTGACTGGTATTTAGAATCACATACAGGAGTAAACCTCAAAGATGTTTACTTTACGGATGGAATTGATTCGTATACTGGAGTGCTTGATATGGGATTTGCCATTGTTTCGAGAAGCCAAGGTAATTGGATGAATATGATCGTTGCTCCATCTACACTAGCAGTCTGGGGCAATAGTTTAACAACTACGGTTTTGTCCACAGCTTTATCTCAAAAACTGGTGAATATTAACAAAGTGTTTTCATTTGTACGCCGCGGAACAACCCATAATGTTATCTTTGCATTAAACACAAATGGTGTTTTATTCGGGTTTGGAACCAGAACATTTGGCACTCAGACATTGAATAATATTCTTAACGTTGAATCAAACAGTGGGTTTATTGATTATTTTGCTCAGAATGAATACATTGGTCTTTTAAAATCAAATGGAACGGTTGCCTTTTTAACCGACGGAAACGATGCAAACGCATTTATCTATTATACAACATTTACAGTATCCAATGCGATAAGTGTATACAATTTTATGCTGTATAACAACGATCCAAACCGTCGTCTTGGTGTCTTAGATTCGAGTAGTACATTTCGCTTGTATGATGGCCCTAGAAATTCAAACGATTTCAGTGCAAGTCTATCAAACACAATTACCAATGTTGCGCGAGTATTTACAGGATTTGGTTTTATACGACATTTTATATTACTTAAAAGAGATCGAACCATAGCTGATAATTGGAATGAAATCACGTGGACAAATGTTGCGAATATATATATTTGTGCCCTTTCTTACTATGGAGTAAGTCTATTTGGTATTACCACAAGCAATAATCTATTATACACAAGTTATGCCAATGGTTATGACTATGAAAACTTAAGTACGAATAACGCCCCTGTAGCCGCACGAACAAATGTTGCCACAGTGAAAACAAGTGGTCTAGGTTCCTTTACAATTGGTTTAATTCTTCAGTTAAATGGTAATGTAACCGGTTGGTCTAAATCAAATATTGGTAGTAATTTTACATTTACATCACAAAATTACGAGGCAGTTGCTATTTATATTACAAGTGTTTCTTCGGATAATACTCATCGGGCAATTCAAGCTGCATTGAAATATGATGGAACATTGTACATTCGCGGCGGAACGCATAACTCAAATCAAGCGAATACATATTCGAGTCAACCGGTTATTGATGTTGTCACTGGATATTGGTATATTGCCTTTCTCCTCAACAATGGCAACGTTGTTTTACACACATCATCAAATACATTTGTTACGGTTGTAAGTACCAATAATGCAGTTGCATTGTATATATACAATGATAACTCCGTAAATGTGATATTGAATGACGGAAGTTTGGTTCGTTACTATAATGGTAGTATCACTTATGATACGTCAGTTGTCACCTATAACGGTTCAGCTACACAGTCAAGTTCCATCTTGAACACAAATGTTGTAGGCGTTGTACCAATTGATGGACTTCAAGCCGCAGCAATTCGGACGAGTAGCAGTTTATCATCTTTCAATATGTTTGATTTATTTCAGTATTTCCTCTCAAGAAACAATCGGCGTATCAATAATTTCAATTCATTAAATGGAACATATACGATCAACGACTATCGCACGATTACATTAATTAATCCATTTTTGCCGACAAATAAGTCGTATACGCTGATTATTCCAGATTACCAATCGAGCGCAAATTTGGCTTCTTCACCATATAATATTAAATCAAATGTTACGTTGGATGATTCTGTCGCATGTTTTATAACTGCAATTGATGAGGGTGAGCAGTTCACAATAAACGGAAACACTGCTACAACATATGTTTTACATCACCCTTACGTATATACCGTTACAACATCTCCATCATTCGCAATGACAAAAGTAACGTCGATTACTACCGCATATAATACATTTGCCATTTATGGTGATGGTGGATTTGCGGGAGTTGGAAATCCAGTTCTGCCAAAACCAACACTGTCTTCATTTTATTCATCCGGTATATCAAAGACGTTTGGAGATGCTGCGTTCGATTTAACGGATCCAAGTTCAAATAATACAACTGGCGCCTTTACCTATACAAGCAGTAACACCAGTGTTGCGGTTATAACTGGCGGAGGCAGTAGTAAAAATATCACAATCATTGGTGCTGGAACTACGACGATAACTGCGACACAGGCATCCACTGCAGATTATGCAGTGGGTACAATTACTACAACATTAACTGTGAGTTTGGCAACACCCACGCTGGCATCATCTACGTTTACTGTGCGAAGTTCAGCAACCTATGGCGTAGTAGGGGATATTTCATTCGGAATAACAACTGCACCAACGAGTAATAATACAGACGTATCGATAACATACGCAAGTAATGATACAAATGTCGCCACAATTAATGCTAGTACCGGTGTAATAACTCCCGTAGGATTCGGAAGTACAACATTTACGGCGAGTCAAGTTGCAGTAGCCAATAAGTATAATGCTGTAAGTGTTACAAGTAATTCATTGAGTGTTGCACGTGGTTCAACGACTCTTTCGCGCGTATCGATGAACTCATCCATTTCAAAGACATTTGGGGTAGATAGTCCGACATTTGATATTTCTGCAAGCAGCGTGAGTTCTGGTGCAATAACATACGTGAGTAGTGATACGAGTGTTGCTACAGTAAATGTGAACACTGGTGCAGTGACACTTGTAGCTGCAGGAACCACGACATTATCTGCACAACAAGCGCAAAGCGCACAATATAACGCACCTACTGACATTTCATCTTCGCTAGTCCTTAATCGCGGAACAACATCCATATCAAGAGTGAGCTTTGCTACATCAATTAGTAAAACATATGGTGATCCAAACTTCAATATTACTGTGAGTAGTCCAAGTAATGGAACGATAACTTATACTAGTAGCGATACATCATGTGCAACGATAAATAATAGTGGTGAAGTTACATTAGTTGCATCTGGAACGTCAATACTCAATGTTTCACAAGCACAAAGTGGACAGTATTTCGCGCCGTCGGATATTTCAGGTATATTGATTGTTGAACGCGCAAATACGGTACTAACAAGATCAACTTTTCCATCGACATTAGCAAAGGTATATGGAGATGCAGCATTTACACTTCAAGTCACAAGCACGAATAATGACATACCAGTTACATATACCAGCAGTGCACCAAGTGTAGCAACCGTGAATTCTTCTACAGGTCAAGTCACGATTGTTTCTACTGGAACAACAACAATTTCTGCGTCACAAGCACAAACATCACGATATAACGCACCAACCACAATAACTAGCGTGGTTACAGTATCACGCGCAAATGTAAGTTTGACTGGTTTTCCGTCTGATCTTTCTAAAAATGTCGTTGATATACCATTTACAGTGACTGCAACGAGTGCAAGTAGTGGTACGATAACATATACAAGTACAAACACAACCATCGCAAATATAAATAGTTCATCTGGATTGGTTACACTTAAATCGCCTGGAACTACCACGTTAGTTGTAAGTCAAGCCCAAAGTGTATTATATAATGCGGCAGCAGATGTTTCGTGTGTATTAGTTGTATCATCTGCAGGTAATGCATTAGCTGGACAAGTTGTTTCTTCTTCTAGAAGTTTTGTTGGTGTAAACTTGACTGGCGCATCACTTGCAGGGTCAACATTATCAAGCGTTTCGTTTTCCGGAGCAAAATTATCGAATGTAAATTTATCTGGTGCAGTAATTACAAATACTAACTTTACTGGAGCAGACATCAGTGGCGCGAATATTACAGGCCTATCATTTTCATCACTTCAGAAATTACAACTTTTGAAGAATAGCAATAATCGTAGTATAAATGAAATCCAAGTACAAGATGTAAGTGCAAATGACATCTTGTCGATTGTTCCTCAGAATTCACCTTTACTGCAATTACCAAATGTATCCACGTTGTCATTCAAAGTTGTTATTCCTCCAGTTGCAACTTCTGTAAATGCGCCAGTTGAAAATGCGACGATAGATGTATCTGCTTCAGCATTTTATATGCCTGTAAACGAAGGAGAGTATTTTAAAATTAACGACGTAAAATATTATGTTGATGGCTCCGTAATAAAAAACTCTACAACAAATACTGATGTTTCGGTATTGACAAATGGTGGTAACTACTATCGCGTATTTTCTGGATCAATGGCAGGAGTTGTTTTAGATTTAACTACATACTCAATTCAAGGTGCAACATTACGTGATATATTGAAACTTGGTAGCGGATCTGGATCTACCGGACCTACCGGACCTACCGGACCTACCGGACCGACTGGACCGACTGGACCGACTGGACCGACTGGTGTCACGGGAGCAGCGGGAGCAACCGGTCCCACCGGTCCAGTAGGCGCAGCAGGAGTGGCGGGAGTGGCAGGCTCCACCGGTGCCAACGGTTTAATTGGTCCAACTGGCCCAGCGGGTGGTGGTTCCATAAACAATTTGTATTGGACTGGGGCGAATAATAAAGTGACATTTGTTCTTACAGCCGCCGTCAATTTAAAAACTCATGTGGTAAAAGGAATGTTTCGCTTACGCCTTCGAGGGGGTGGTTCAGGTGCTTCAATTAATTACCCCATCTTTCTTATGAATAATACGCATACTTATCCAAGTCAAAATAATTCATCGACACAATATACCAATTATCGCCATGTTCGCACAGTAAATGCCTTTCCTATGAATCAATATTCAGATGTGCTTTTATCACCAGCCGCATCGGGAAGCGGCGGTATGAATATTTCCGATACATTTGAAACTTCCGAAGTTCTTGCGAATATTCCAACATTAGCGAACACGGGAGGAACCGATTATTATTTAAATATTCATTTTGAAGTGTCTATGGCGTATGATGTCGGACTGGATAGGTCAAGGTCTATTGTGGCGCACGGCGAATGTCATTTAATACATAGAGAGCCAGGCGGGAGTTTGGGAAGATTGGAAAAATGGAACTTTGTAAGAGAACACGGGGCGGGCGGGACATCTTTGACCCATTTAGGTTTTGCCTCTTATAGTGTTATGACAGGCGGTTCAATATATGGGGCGAACCTGTCATATGAGGTCATACCATACGGAACGGCTACGGAACAAACAGGCGCAGGTTCAAGTTAATATGAATTTTAGATATATAAGATATATATATACATAATGTTGATGATTTTTTTAGGAACAGTCGAAGGCGCCCGCATCGACCTTCAACATGTAAGTATAGAACCATGTAAATCTGCGACAATTCAATATACTCTTATAAATAAGAACGGGGAAAGCACCAACCATACTTACAAAATGGAAGGCAAACAATACTCTTTATGGGGGAATGATGATACGATACTTTTTCATTTGTTGTGTGCGCGCCACGGCTTACATTATAAACCATATGAAGAGCCCGAGTTTTTCGAAGAGGTATTGGTATGGCGTGATGAAACTAGCGGTGAGATCAAGTCTGAAGTCATTCGAAAGCCGAATCCGAAATACGTTGCTCCTGTAAATCCGTGAATCCGTGAAAAACATATATAAACATAAACAATATTCATTATTATACAATTCCCAATTAGGAAAAATACTCGATTGTATCATAATGACTTCGGATTATTCGAATACTCGCGCTGCTGAGCATCCACAACTCCTCGAAGGGTTGACCAAAGCCATCTCTGAATATTATCTCATCGAAGGCGGATCATTTCAAATCCGCGCTCAGGTATCCCGTCTTCGCGAGCTCGTCGCCAAACGTAAACCAACCTCTATTATGGAGATCGGGTTTAATGGCGGTCACTCAGCGCTTCTTTTCCTTTCCATCACCCCTCCTGACACCAAAATTGTCAGTTTTGATTTAGGCGAGTATGCATATGTATTTGCCGCCAAGCGATACATTGATTCTGTATTCCCGGGTCGCCATACCCTCGTAACTGGTGACAGCACAACCACAATCCCGAATTATGAAGAGCAAGTCGCACACCGTCTCAAAAATAAAGAAACAGCACCACCCTTGAAATTCGACCTTATTTTTATTGACGGAGGGCATCAAGACGATATTCCACTGAAAGATATTCTTAACTCACAGCGACTAGCAAGAGATGATCGTACCATTGTCGCTATCGATGACATCTGCCGCAACCAGGAACGTCACGCACATTATACCGTTGAACCGACGAAAGCATGGGATCAGATGGTGAAAACCGGTGTTATCACCGAGCATGGATTCGACGATTACTATGAAATCATGACGCAGAATAACGACAATGGTGCCGATGGGTGCAAAGCACGTGGTATGGCGTGGGGGCAGTATTCATTATTACCTGGCGTAGAGGATGAAATGATGGAGTCTGCGAGTGGTACCAATGTGTCCGCTGTGGTTTCTGCGGCGAAAAATGACCCTACTCCCGCATTCAAAAAGCTTCGTTACAACTACTATCAAAACAGTTGTAAATTCATGGATCGTAATCAGATGCTTCAGGAGATTCATAACCAGCACCACCATACAAAGGATCTTGAGAAACTAATCGCAGTCGCGGATATGTATCTCGAGTACTTTCCAACGTATAACAAGCGTGATAGTAACTTCGTGAAGTTTTATCGTGCTTGCGCTAACTTCACTGTGAATCCATTAATGTCAATAAAACAGTTCGAAGAGATCGCAGACACAGCATCACCCCCACCAAATGAACCAAATGGTGGCAACAATAGTGAATCCGAGCTTCCTGATAGCATCAAGTTTGCATCAGTTGCGAATTTGGGAATGTTGTATGGAGATGACCCATGTTCGAGTATTCCGAAGATCATTCATCTTCTTTACTTTGGTGAAACCGAATTCTACAATTTTCACCATCGGTGCGTTCACTCTATGTTGCAGTATATGCCGACCTATGAAATCCGTATCTATAATGCGAAGGAGCCGGTTGGAAATGCATTTTGGGAAGACATTAAGAAACAGCCGCGCGTGACAATTCATAAGATGGATCCACCTGTATTTTTCGATGGGTTTGAGTTAAAGCATTTTCAGTACAAGGCGGATGTGGTTCGTCTGGAGCTCTTATACGAACATGGTGGCGTCTACTTGGACCTTGATATGTTGATCACACGCCCATTTGACGAAGTGTTTTCATCTGGACACTCATTTTATATCAGTGAAGAGCTCCCGAATGGAGGCGGAAATGGCGCATTGATCAATGCATTCTTGGCGGCGAAACCCAAGAACGAGTTTCTTCGATTGTGGTTGAACGAGTTCAAGTCCGGTCTTCGACTTGGAATATGGGCAACACATATTCGGGACTCGAATAAGAAGTTGCTGACAGACCACCCACATTACATGCACAAGTATCGTATTAAGGTTTTGGATGGAAAATACTTCATGGCGCTTCACTGGCAAGACACCGTTGCATTTATCCACTCGGAAACGACACCCTACGAGTTTCCACCAGAATCTTATGGAACGCATCTTTGGGAGACGATACTAGGTGATGTTATGCGTAAGAATGAGTTTCTTCATAAGCAAAAGATGGAGCTCACCGTATATAATTCGCGATTATCGCCGTTTTATGCGGGGGTTGATCGTGAGTTTGTACTTGCGGCAATTGCGGCACATGCAGCACACAATGCGGAATTATCTGCGTCGAATTACGACGGGGACGACGATCTTACCATCTATCCCGAATACTATCATGACTGTCGGAATGATCAGTATGTAGACAAGTATATCACCAAGGGAAAGCATGGCGGATATTTCATTGAGGTTGGCGCAGGGGACGGAGAAACGAACTCGTCGTGTTTCTTTTTCGAGAGATACCGGGAATGGCGCGGTTTGTCTGTAGAACCAGCGCGTGTACACCATGACGCAATTCGTGGTCGCCGTGCATCGTTGATTACCGCCGCAGTTGGCAGTGTAACGTCTTCTATTACGAATGGGAGTGGGCGTGGTGCAATATTTTATGAGTCGTCAAAACCGGCATTAAGTGGTTTGAAAGGAGTATTAGAAAGCCAAAAAGAAGGGGCGGAATGGAGTGACACGGAATTCAAAGCATATAAGGTAGACACGATTACACTGTATGATTTGTTTTGCCAACAGGCCGTGCCGGAACATATTGATTATTGCGCCATTGATTGTGAAGGTAGTGAATGGGATATTCTCTCGACATTTTTTGAAGAGAATCAGGCCACATCAGCGTCAGATACAATGACAAGTAGTGGCGGCAGTAGCGGTAGTAGCGGCAGTAGCGGCGGTGACGTGTCTCTTGTCATTACAAACAAGGTGTTTCAAGTTGGTTTCTTCAGTGTTGAAATTACAAGTGAAAAGATGTTTCAAAAGATTCGCGATCTCATGAAGAAGTATCAATACGAGGAGACAACCAATCCATATCTCTCAGTATTGCATTCCAATACACGAAAGGCGTACTTCAAGCACAAAGGAACCAGTACAAGTAATTCGCCACAATTGTCCGATCGATCTCTTTCTTCTCTTTCATCGGGGGTGAATATGACACCGCATACCACAAATACACCGCCATCGTCACCTGAGACAAGGACCGGACCTGTACCAAACGCGTCATTTTTATTACGTCCTCCTTTCGTGGAAGAAGTCGTAGCGATTTGTCTGGAAGAACGTCCCGAGAGAACGAAGTATGTCAGCAACGAATTACTTTCCCACGGAATTCGACACTCGCTCTTGATGAACAAGATAAATACAGAAGACACGAAAATTGGATGTTTTCGTTCCCATATGAAGGCGATTCAGTATGCATACAGCAAAAATCTCTCGTCGGTGTTGATTGTAGAAGATGACATTGTGATTCGCGATTCGATTCAAGAACTCGCGACTATGGCGCTCCCGGAGAGTTGGGATATTTTATACCTTGGTGGTATACTTACAAAATACGATGGAATGGATGCCTCGCGTAAATGGGTCAACGGTACGATCTGGTGTAACCATGCATATATTGTGAAACAACACATGTATAAGCCGATCCTGGATTTTGTCGAGTCATTCCCTAACTTGATTGAGTTGGAAAAGAAAAACATCGACTTCATGTATACGGAATATATTCAGCCGAAGTACAAGTGTTGGCTGGCGAATGAACAATATATCGTTCAGAAGGAAGGATATAGTGAGATTGATTGCCGCGTGAAGTGGGCAAATGGATTTGATTGGAATACCTTCTCAATGAAGATTATTTAAATACTCGGATCTGGGGCCGGAGCCGGAGCTGGAGCTAATGTAGGCGACGCCGGCAACGGCGGCAATTTCACGGTTTGAAAGTCTGTACGATGAATATCATTTTTCGCGTGGCTAGGTTCACGCACCATTTCAAACCCGGCCTGATAAAACGGATGTGGAAAGCGGTCAAATGCGTCAATATAACCGCGAAAATCCATTTCAAGAAGCCACATGTCGAGAGGCGTTTTCATAAAAAGTGCTGTGTCCTTTTCTACAGCTTCTAACAATCGTTTCGCACCGCGTTTGCTTACAAGGTATGCACCCGCGGTGCGAAATAACGGCGTAAACCATACATTACGCGAACCATGAATGACTGCTGGTGTAAGATTCCGGCGCTGGTAGATTCCAAATTGTGTTACTGGGTAAGGTGACTGCGTATCTGGATCCGCGGTATGAAAGTATCGTTCGAGAGATTCTTTTCGTGGAGTTTGAAATGCAAAATAGGGTTTGACTGGGCCATCGATGTTGTAATCCGGCGTCCATTGACCTCCAATATATATGACATCCCACCGTGGATTTGTGGTCATCAATCCAGCGATCGTACCATTGAGGTAGTCAAGAGACCTTTCTGTAAACATAACATCATCTTCGAAGACAAGTAAAATATCGGATTTAGGTTGGGTAGCGTGTGCTTTCCATAGTGAGTAATGACTCAATGAGCATCCTACTTCACCGAGGACACGTTGTTTATCGCGAATTGTATCCAGTAAATCAGGGAACTCCGAGTAATGTTGCGAGAGATTCATTCCGTCGATGGCGGGGAAACGTCGGTAATATCCACGGCCACTGTTTGCCATGGTTGATAATATGCTGCTGCCGCCGCCTCCGAAACCTGGCATTGTAAATCCATGAATATCAAACGATATAGGTCGAAATAGAAACGGGATATGCTTGTAAATATAGGCCATACGATCAGGTCTTCGATCTAAATTTATAACTGCAATATCAAGTTTATCCAACATCTATTTTAGAATACAAGTTACACACCGGATAATACACATTATAGTCATCTAGATTTATACCATTTCTATATGGTCTTACCCCCCTTCAAACCGGTTTTTATATCCATTTATAATATCCACTGACATCCCCTTTATTTAGGAAAACGACTTAAGTCTTTATTACGTAAGTTAATTACCTATCGTTTATTCTGCTCGATATATCGTCATTCGATTCGATTCGTTTTCATTCAATTCCATTCCATTCCATTATGTCTATCATTACTGAATCTCCTATTCCTGAAGTGGGTGTCATCACTCCGGCTTCTACCGCCGCAACTAGCGGTACAGTTTCCGCGTCTCCTTCGTTAAAGCCTCAGGTCATCGAACCTTTACTGGAAGAAGACCAAAATCGGTTCGTATTGTTTCCAATCAAAGACCACGCGATTTGGAACATGTACAAGAAACAGGTCGATTGTTTTTGGCGCGCGGAAGAGGTTGATTTAACCAAAGATATTATTCACTGGAATTCGCTTCAAAATGACGAGAAATACTTTATATCTATGATTCTCGCATTTTTCGCGGCGAGTGATGGTATTGTCATGGAAAATTTGGCGCAGCGATTCATGAATGAAGTGCAACTTGCCGAAGCCCGTGCCTTCTACGGATTTCAAATCGCGATGGAGAATATTCATTCCCAGATGTATAGTATTCTTATTGATACGTACATCAAGGATACAACTGAAAAGGGGCGCCTCTTCAACGCGATTCAGACGTTCCCATGTATTAAAAAGAAGGCAGATTGGGCGTTGAAATGGATTGGCGATAAGCGAAGCACATTCCAGACGCGCCTTGTAGCGTTTGCATGTGTCGAGGGGATTTTCTTTTCCGGTGCATTCTGTTCAATTTACTGGTTGAAGAAGCGCGGATTGATGCCCGGTTTGACATTCAGCAATGAACTTATTTCTCGTGACGAGGCGCTTCATACCGAGTTTGCTGTCTTGTTGTATACGAAGATGGTGAAGAAGATTCAACGTCATCGTGTCTATGAAATTGTACGTGATGCGGTGGAAATCGAGAAAGAGTTTATTTCCGAGGCCCTGCCTTGCCGTCTTATCGGCATGAACGCGAAACTTATGTGTCAGTATATCGAGTTTGTCGCGGATCGTTTGGTGCTTCAATTGGGGTATGATAAAATTTATAATGCGGCGAATCCATTTGATTTTATGGAGATGATAAGCCTTGCAGGAAAGACGAACTTTTTTGAGCGCAGAGTAGGTGAATATGCACTTGCAGAAAAGAAAGTGGCAGATACAGTATTTGAGTTCAATGCGGACTTCTAAATTTCGTTTCGTATCGTCGCGTCGTGTCACGCTACATGAATAATGATCGCATACCAAACCGTCGTTGTCCGTGTAAGCCGAACATATTTAGATTATTTTGTGGCACTTGTGCGGGTGCGGGTGCGGGTCTAGGCATCGGTGCGGATATGGGTACCGGCACATTCAAAGAGGTATTCGCAGGAATACGGTATTGTGATTGCAACTGTTGAATATTCTGTAGGGCTTTTAATGGCGACACATGTATTTTCGCTAATTTATCAAGTCCTTCTTCCTCATATCGAAGTTGTCTGTGTGATAAATACGCCTCAAATGTAAATACATCGATCATATGTGTATCATCGTACACCGCGAAGTTCAAATTCGTTATTTTGGATAACCCGTCTACATTATTCGGCAGGAGTGATGTCGCCAATTCATCACGGCAGATGACGCGTTTCAGCCCATCCACACACTGAATGATGTTCATATCTCCAAGCTTATAAAAGTTACTGCGGTCAATCGTGAGTCCAAACTCTTTGGCGCGTCGGTGAATTAAATTATCTTCTCCTCCCCATCCCCAAAAATTCGGAAACCCGTTGATTCTCTCGAAATCCACGCCTCGAATTGAAAAAATACCGCCAAGTGCAAAATGAAATCCGTAGAAATGTTTGACCACACCAATCTCTGTATGATAATTTAATACATTTTTGTCATACGGAAGTGTATCAATATCATTGAATATGAATATGATGTTCTTGTAATGATCGGGGTATTTCTCTTTTAATGCTAAAAAACCGATATTTTTCATTCCACCGCGATTGAAAGGACGTTTATCTGCTTGATGAATAAAATAGTAGGTCCAGTCTTCCGGTGGCACATCGGCCATCACTTTCTGAATGTATGTACTAAAAAAAACACGATGCGGTTCGCGATCACGATAAGGTACTATGAAAACGAATTTGGGTGGAGTGACAGCATCCATACCAGGTATTATGATAACGAAACGGTATAATATCATAATACAATAAAATAACTTGATTGTAAACGCTTTATTGTGCTTATTCATGGAGCAGTAATCACCGCAGCGGCAGGTTGGGGAGCATACTTTGCAAGAATCATCTTAGGAATGAGTTTGTCGCGCATATCATAGAGTTTCTTGTAGCACTTGTTGATGGTGACCTCACTCATGTCGCTTACACGGTTCACATCCTTTTTTGTGATCGAGAGATGACACATACACGCGACAAAGTAAATAATTCCCGATGCGATACTGTGTGGGGTATTTTCCGGGATCAAGTTCTGTTTTTCGATCATCACAGCGATAAACTGGCATAATTTCGTGAGTTCGTCGTTGATCGAGAGACGGCTACAATATCTCTCGATGAATGCTTCTGGCTTTGTCTTACAGAAGTTTGTTTTCTCCGAGTTGTCTAAATTGGATTCAAGTTCATTGATGATACTTACTGCATTCTTGCATCCCTTCGTTGCGCTGGTATTGTCCAAATTGAAGATGCTCGCGATTTCTTTTGGTGTGCGAGGACAGTTGTGTATTTTACATGCGATGTAAATCGACGCGCCTACGACTCCGTCGCGGTTCAAGCTGCGAAATGTCTTGTGCTCAGAGATGCGTTTATGTACACGCAGTGCTTCATCAATGATCATTTTGGATATACCCTTGTTTTGTGCGAGGGTAGTGATTTTCTGGAACATGTCATATTGCGCTTTCTCTCGATACGGCATCGACTGCCATTCCGTATAACGCCGGATCTTCAACATGTCTTGAGAGTACGATCCGCCTTCACACATCACTTTACAACCATACGACGATTCTTTAAGTAATGGATTGACTGGCATACCGCAACGTGTGGGGTCGTTGTTTTGATTGTCATCTGCGCCATAATATCTCCACTCTGCGCTTTGATCGAGAGATTCATCCTTGTATAGAATGCTACAAGCGGGGTTTTTGCATGTAAGAAACCCATCGTCGGTGAGAACGACTTCGCTTGAACACACTTCACAATTCTCTCGAATACCGGATTTGCGGTACAGACACTCTACGTCCATTTCAGGTTTGATAAAGAGTGCGGACATTTTCTTCAATTGCGGGATTGTCGTTTCTTCGAGTATCGTCGTCGTCGTCGTCGTCGTGAGGTCTGACGATGGATTTGATGATGTTTGTTTCGGTGAACATTGCACGTCTTCCGGGATATTCATTTTCTGTTCTTCAAGCAACTCCGGCATAAAATCTTCTTCTATTTTTGTCCACATACTTTCATCATGAATCGCGCGTTTGTTTCGTTTGGTTTCATGAACTTTGATGGTGGAATGGGAGCGATAATGACGAGTCATCGACGACGACTGCGACGTAAGCGATGATGAAGGTATAAACACACCATGACACGAATTTAAGTTAGATAGCATTTCGACGTTTATATTGATAGTGTTTGGTTGTGTTTATCCACTCTTTAAATAAAATATATACTGATATCTTTATATCAATTTTATTCACAAATATAACGCACCCCCCACCCCCGCCCCGCGTCCATCCAGATCGAACTATTATCTATCCTAATAACAAAGAAATACCGAAAGAAATAGACGATGGGTAACAATGTATCGACATTATCTTCGTCAAACATGGATGAGCTACGAGACATGGCGCTTAAATTAGATTTGTATGCACAACGTATTATTTTAAAAGAAGTGAAATTCAATTCAACATTGGGAGATAGCGGAAAATGCGAGAAACTTATTATTATTACAAGTGAAGTACTGAACCGTCTTCCGTTTCGTTTGATCTCCTATATGGATCGACGTCACAAACTCTTCTCTGAAAAATACGAGCCGATTAATGCGATGGATCGCGCTCTTCTCATAAATACGAACCCAGAAATTCTCAAAGAAAGCAAATTAGATGAACAAAACGTATTTAGAAAAAAACAAATGTGCGTTGGTATAGCACGATTTTATGTGCAGATTGGTAACTTATTCAATGCGATTATGTCAACCATGCGACCCTATAACTATGAATTTCTCCAGAAAAATATGCCTGATAATTTTTATGATATGCTTACCTACAGTTTGATTGATGGTCCTGAAACAAGAAACAAAGAAAAAATAAAATACGAGACCTACAATATGGCTGGCTTTACAAGAAAACAGAATGACATGAAAGACAAAATGAAACGTCTGCTTCGAGCAGGAGAGCTAGATATGAAAATAACGCCGGGAAGTGGTATTTGTTCGGTAAATAATGACATGAAAGCCATCAAAACAACACCAATGACGTTGACATCAAGTGCATCGACTACAACCCAGAATAAGATAAAACCATCTATTTTTTCAATGTTGGAAGAGTTGTATTTCGATATTTTCCATCAAGCATCCGAGGTCAATACAAATACTCCTCAATTTATCGCGATGAGCGAACGCATGAAGAATAAAATTTACAGACGTGATGTGCAGGAATTATATCGAATTGTTACAGGTGGTAAAGAACCCGGCGAAGATATTCGAACCTTTGCTGATGTGTCGCAGTATATCAATGATAATAATATCATCAACCAATGGTGCGAAAAGAACCGGAACTTGGAGATAAATGTTAACGATCGCATGCGGTATCAACCAGTCTTCGTGAAGTATGTAAATCATATCCAAACCATGAACTACAAAATTACAAAACATCGGAAAGGTATTGTAAAATTACTGGACCGGATTTTTGTCATCATGAAGCAAAGTGAAGACGTCTTACATGAAATCGAAGAAGATTGGACAAAAGGTAATTTCAAACGTTATCTCGGATTTGAACAAGATGATCAGTATTCGAGAGATTTCTTTCGGTTGAACTTGAAATACAATTTTTTCATCAACCCGAATTTAACCGACGCGGATTTACAAATCATTACCAATGAAGCGAGAACACGAATTGTGCGATTGTACGCAGAAAGCTATAAATACTTCTTAGTCGGGGTTCAAATTCTTCAAGAGTTGCAAGAATCACTCGGGTTGGAAGCATTAGTGCAGCAAAAAGAAATGGCGAAAACCGAGAGAGAAAATTTGATGACGAATAATGGTCAAAAGAAATTTGACCCATGGGTGCACCGAATCTTGCCTCAACACCGCGAGTTTTCAGATGAGATCTATAGTGAAATCAAGGAAGGAACCATTGCGAAAAAGTACCGAGATATTTATATGAATCTGTATAATACGGCAAATACAACGAATGACGAGAGCGTAAAATCCAATATGACAAACAGTCTGAAAACATTGAACGCTTATATGGTGAATAATATTGTGAAAAATAACTCAGATATTAATGATGAAATCAAAAAGAATATACTTGCTGAGATGGATAAATATGCTCCAGCCAAAAATGAAGGGAAAAGTACTTCAGCGATATCTCCGAATCAGGAAGTATTACAAGCGGTGGTCTAATCATTGATTACTGCAACCTATTTTCCAATTTTTGAAAATATTCCTGATTATATACCAAATTACCGGTGGGTTGGTAGGAATTTGTCGGCTTGTATTCCTTTTTATCTGCTGCGCCTCCACCCGCCGCAGCACCTCCCGCATTCGGATCGCCGCGCTGATTGTATAAAAGCGCATTTGCGTCTTCTGGTGTCTGAGGTTGACGATTGATGACAACACCGCCTGCCCTAGGATCATTGTATTTTATGACTTTACCTTCTTCGTCATACAATATCGGACGACCAAACTCGTCAATCGCAGTTCCAGTTTTTTTCTTATACTCTGTACGAACATAATTCGGAACATAGTGAAGCCATGAGATCAAAAGTAGATTGGGATGTGTGTAACGTACCATAAAGTTATTTTCCTGTAACTTGTCAACAATATACGCAATACAACCTGCATGGTCATAATTCGCTACACCAAGAATAATTTCCGGAACAACATACCAACAAAACTGTTGATTCGATTTTTGGCGGGATGTCAGTTTTATTTTTTCGTGGATTCGTGTAAGTATTTTGTTGTATGTGAATAGCTTATTTTTGTCTTGTTCCTTCTTTTTTTCATACAACTCATCTAAATTGATTTTTTCGACATTTTCAATATTGTCACCCGCAAATTTGAATAAGTCGTCCATGGTTTCAAGAATGATGCACGTATGTAATGAGAACAGAAAATAATCGACCTATGATAGACGCACCAATAATCGACGCAAGCATGCAAACAATAATAAATAAATACGTATATTTATAAAATAAACGAAAATGACAACCGACGACGAAGGAACGATCAAACACCTCGTAATTTCATCGGGTGGGCCTGCCGGACATATGATGTACAGTGCATTACGCACATTGAGTGTTAAAGGCATCTGGCACATGAAAAATATCCGGTCAATCTATGGCTCCTCTATTGGGTCTTACATTGCAATTATTCTTGCGTTGCGTTATGAATGGGAGGTTATGGACGATTACCTTATCAAGCGGCCGTGGGAAAAAATATTCATACCATCGTCGGGTGGTAGTGGCGGGGGTAGTGGCGGGGGTAGTGGTGGAGGTGGTGGCGGTGGCAGTAGCAGCAGTTCTGATCCATCATCAGATTCGTCATCTTCTCCGATTGCAGATGCGAAGCATAAATTAGGATACTTGTTCAAGCTATACAATCATCATGGGCTTTTTGGCTTGAAAGAGTTTACAGAAACGCTTCGTCCGGCACTCAAAGGGAAAGACATGAACACAAATATAACATTTCAGGAGTTTTATGATAAAACCGGGATTGAAGTTCATTTTATGGTGACCGAATTGAATAAGTTTCAAATCGTAGATTTCAGTTACAAGACCCACCCGACACAATCTCTCGTCGAAGCGTGTTATATGAGTTGTTGCTACCCGTTTGGATTTGCGCCGATTTACCGTGATGGGTGCTGTTACCTGGATGGAGCCATCATAAATGATTACCCATTGAACGAATGTATACGCGATCAAAAATGCATTACATCTGAAATTCTTGGTATAAAAATGCACTGGGAGAAAAAGACGACGAATCTGAATGAAAAAACGTCGCTATTGCAGTTTACATATACATTTTTCAACCAACTCAATAGTTATTTTTATGAGAATCGACATACAACTCCAATCGCGAATGAAGTAGTCTGTATCTCAAAAGTATTTACGGTTCAAGACTGGCGAAATTGGGTGAAAGACGAGAGTTACCGACGCGATTTGATTGTTCGTGGAGAAACATTTGCAAATGTATTTTTGTCATATCGCCGTAATTTTCGCGACTCAACGAATGTAGCGCCGTTACCGCTGCCACAGCGGCCAGTGGTTGAAAAGGTACCTACTATTGCTGTGACACCGGCAGAGGCACAGGAACAGACGCCGACGCCGACAACAATCACGACTGAACCTAACGATGCGGAGTCATCGCCGTCATGTCCGCTGGATCCGCTGGAAGTAGAGATTCCGAGAGATTCAGAAGAGACAGTGAATGAATCGACCAGGGAGGATTATGAAGTTCATAATAACGATATAACAATGATGTAGATGTTATTATGATGTAGATGTTATTGTGATGATGTAGATGTATGATTTACACCAAAACAGTATTGAGGAATTCGCTGATCTTATCCGCCTCTGGTTTCGCATCAAACTCGATGACTTCGCCGTCCTTGACGAGCTTAATTGTAGGATATCCTTCAATCTTGAACTTGTCGGCCATTTCCGGTTCAGCTTCACAGTCGACCGTCTTGAATACCACGGAATACTTATCATTCACCAAACCGCCATTCAAGTTCTTCTCCACTTCATCAAAGATTGGCTTGGCTTGTTTACAGTGAGGGCACCAGTCGACTTTAAATAGGTAGATCTGTGCAATATTGTCGTCGTTTGCCCCGATGCCGTCGGGAGCAGGCGTGACACCTTGCGAACTACTAAAGAACTTGTTCAAACCAGGGATCATATCATTTGCAATGAGGTAATAAATAATGCCTCCGAGTGCGGCGACAATAACGAGAACGATAATGATATTTTTTGCATTTCCGGAAAGGGCCGAAGACATGGATGACATCGTTGATGACGCAGATTCTGTGACGGAAGCGGCGGCAGATGAGACTGTTTCTGACATATATTAATGTATTGTTATATTATAATACATTGATGATTAATCTGGAGAATAAACGAATAAAACAATATGAATAGATCTTGATATAGATAAGTAGAAGAACGAAACTATGATTTTTCGCGACAAACAAAATGGCACTTTACTAAATATTCGCAGGGATGATTTCATCAACGACCGGAAATATTTTCAAGAAATTATTCGAATCGCGGGGGATTCCTCAGGGCAAACCCCGCGTTATACTTGTCCCTTTGAATATTTCATGGACCCGTGAAGTTACAATCGAACAACGACGAACCCTAAAACTCCGATAAAGAGAACAAAACCCGCTGTAATAAAGAAGTTGAACTTCAGATCAGGGTACATATCTGTATCCAGAATACCAGATGTTTTCATTACTGGCTGAACTGCTTCATATAGAATTGCAGACGTTGCGATGAGTAACCCTACGATAATCACTTTCATTATAATTGACGAGATAGAACCAGATGAAACAGAAAATGGGCTTACAAAGAATAGTAACACAAGAAATAGTGATATACCTAAAAGTATACACGAATACTTTGTTTTTTCGCTGTATTGCACAATGTAATTTGTAGGGTCTTCAAGGATGGACGATGAACCGGACATAATGGAATGGAATGGAATAGAATGGAATCAAATCGAACGGAACCGAACAGGATCTTATATATACGGCCTACTATTTAATCTTCAAGTGTTTAATATCGCATTCGTACGGCCCAAAATGGATATCGAATCCCTGAATTATGCCAATCATTTTCAAAATATGTTTCATCGAATGCCGTCATCTCTGTCCCGTGTATTTTGCGCAGGACAGAAAATACACTTTGGTCATGTCTATTTTCAATGAAGGAAGGATCATTTGAAATAGAACTGGGAGAATCGTCTGGAAAATGATAGTTACATGAACCTTGATACCATCGGTCAATAATATCGACGGTATGCGGGCATTTTCGTAGAATGTATACACCACTTATTAACTGTCCTGTTTCAAGTATTTCGATAAAGCGCCTTGCATCGTAATAATTGATAATGTCCATTTTTGTCCACCTTTTTTCTAAATGTTCGGGCATTTGGACTGAAAAGTTCGCAAATTTACTTTGGTTCACGATATCGAAGTATTCAAGCAAGCGTTGTTTTCCGCCTGGGTTGATTTGACATCCTGCATCCAAATACACAAGAATATCATTTTCCGGCATACGTTCTAGCGTTTTCTTTGTGAGATACGATTTCCATATCCAATACCCATATCCGCGTGCATTTGATAATATGGATTCTTTGTGCTTATTCCAGAATTCTTCGTCATTCATAATGTCTTGTTCCGTGTAACCGATAATGTGGTCAAAAAGACCCATTTCATCCGCTTCACGACAAATGCGCTTGACTGCATTATGATAATTTTCGGTTGGTCCGCCAAATGTGATGAACCATTTCTGCTGTTCTTGCTGCATATATTTTAAAATATTGGTGTAGTATAATAGTATAATTCGTTCAACGCGTTTAATTTGTTTATTGGCGGCAACCTTGGATTTCTAAGATGCCAAAAACACGTAAACAAAAAATGACAGTATCGTATCGTGCAAAGATATTAAGCGGGGGGCGGAGCCGGATTAGGAGTTCACGGCGTCGTACTAGCAGTCGTATTGATCTTGTAGGTGCGCTGCCACAAATTCCACATCAACGGACGAAAAAAGTGAGAGCATTTACCAAGAAGGATTTTAATAGCGGTGATGGAATGCTTACGACGGTATGGGGGCCGAGTATGTGGCATTTTCTGCATACGATGAGCTTTAATTATCCTGTCGAGCCGACGCACGATCAGAAAAAACACTACATGGACTTTGTGCTCAATTTACGAAATGTGCTTCCTTGTAAATATTGCCGGATGAATTTGACGAATAATTTAGCGACGAGGCCGCTTCAAATGTGTCATATGGAAAATCGCGAAACATTTTCGCGGTTTATTTATGAACTTCATGAAACAGTGAATAAATTACTGGGGAAGAAGTCGGGACTGTCGTACTGCGATGTGCGCGAGAGATATGAACATTTCCGATCGCGTTGTACCCAGGATGCGCCGAAAGTGTTTAATTTTAAGGAGTTTTACCGGGGGAAAATGGGGAAGAAGGGCGAACATGAGAAGGGGTGCACAGAACCTTTATACGGAAAGAAGGCGAAGTGCGTGATTTCGATTGTTCCACAAGAGGTGAAAGTGCCGACATTTAGTGTGGATGATCAATGTATTAAGAAAAGGGGTGAGGTGGTGGAGAAGGAATAATTATTGTGTAGTGATAGTATATAATTGATAAGTGTTGTAAAATGCGCAGATCAAACGCAGCAGCAGCAGGTCCTCGTTCTGAACAGCCGTATCAGAAGGACCCTAAGGTTGTGGAATTAGAACGTTTAATAAGCCAAAGTGCACAATTACAACCGTTACGTCTTGGCTCTGATTCACATGAACTCGATGTTAATGAGGCTGAACTAGATCGACTTATGGGCATTCCTGAAATTCCTGAAACTGATCCTAGCTTTGAAGCATATATGGCACGTGTACAAAGTGTTATTACAGTTAGGCAAAAAAAATTATTTCCCGCTATAGATAGAGTGTTAAATAAATACTCAGAGATTGTATTTATGGGTGTAGCTCCATTAGGATATATTAATCCAAACGCAGATGACAACAATTGCACAAATGTATATCCCGTATGTCTTGATGTTACTAGACGAGATCTGCTAAGTGTCTCTTATTTAGGAGCACTTCGTAGTGAATACAATAAAAGTAATATTAATTCTATTCCTTTTATCGGTCCACTACTAGCAAATATAAAATTGGCTACAAGGGTTGCTTCATTTGTTTTGTCGATATTGTCATACAGATATACGTTAATATGGTTGAATAATCGTTTGGCGGCACTTGGAGCACCCGTACTTGTAGAATTTCTGCGTGATTTTTATGCATTTTGTGAAAATCCAGAAGCTAGCCAGTTTGAAGTATTTAAACAAACACACCCAGTTGTATTTGCTGTACTATCTAAGGTTACTGATGGAGCCCTTTCTATGCAAACATTCATAGTTCTAACACATCAATTTATTTCTAGACAGAATCGATTAGCAGCAGCAGCAGCAAGAGGGGGGGCAGCAGCAGCAGCAGGAGGCATTCCTGGTTGGAATGTTCCTATTAATCTTGGTCCTTTGGAATTTCTTCGAGGTGTAGTTGAGCCTGCTGTTGGAGTTGTACAGGCAACAGTTGCAACAACCTTAAAAATGTTTAGACCCCAGATATGTTGGGCTGGATTTGATGCAGCGCCATACGTTCAGGGAGGAATTACGTATGTTGATCAAGGTTTATCAGCTATATTAATTAGATCATCATTGGCTATAGAAATGACATCTCCGGAATGTAATAATCTATTTGTATCAGCATTTCTAAAAATGAAATATAGTAAAACATTCAGTATGCTTGATGGAAGTATTGATAAAAGTGAATTCAAAATAGTTTTCATTCAAGAAAGAAATAAATATGTCTCAGAAATTATGAACGCACTCACACAACGTGGGCTAACATATGTAGAGGCTAAGCAAATTTTAAAAGATGTTTATCCACAAGCGTTTGAGTTCGCTATTGAGTCTACAGATTTTCAAGATGATGGAATGTCCGTGCGATCAAACCATTCCAGTGTATGGACTGTAAGAGGAAGTACAGCAAGTTCAATGTGGCGGGCAGATCAACATGTACAAGGTCAGCAACTAGAAGAAAGTACAGTATTCAATTGGTTTCTAAGGACCGCTACTCATCTTTTAACAACTTGTTCTGAAGCATTAATGTATGGTACAATGGGAGTAGCTACTTTACCTGGTGCATATGAACCACCTATATTCGGAAGTCGACCAACTGCTGCCCAACGTCGAGCTTTATCGTGTGCAACACATGCAGTTACCGTGTTTGATGAATGGATAAATAGTCTTAATACTGTTCAACTGCAGGCTGCAAGGGTTGGCGTGAATGAAGCAAGTTTTAGAAACAGTCTTGAACGAATTAAAACATTTTATAGGTTAAAATGTGAAACAAAAATTCTGCCGAATGGCGATATTGTCTATGTAATGGATGCTGGTAATATTACTGGTCTTAAAGATACGATTCGTTCATTGACGGAAGAAGACAGTAAATGTTTAAGTGCAATTTTAGAGTACTCGAAAGAAGAGGAAGCCATGAATAATATGCAACATATTTCAGAAGAAGCAGCAGCAAGAGCAATAGCAGGAGCAGCAGCAGCAGCACCACTACCGCCAGTAGGAGCAGCAGTAGTGTCACAACCACTGCCAGGAGGAGCAGCAGGAGCAGCAGCAGTGTCACAACCACTGCCAGCAGAAGTAGTAGATGAAGTTAATGAATCAAGCCAAATTGCATTGGCTAATATTATACCTCCAGCACAAATATTAGAGGCAATAGTACAAGAAGAAGCGCCAGGTCCTGATAGTTTGGAAGAGAGGTACCAAGTTGAACAAGACATAAGTCGTGAGCTTGACAATGTGGACCAAGGCGGCGTGGCCGCAGACGTCAACCAAGACGCCGGCCCCGACCAAGGCGCCGCAGCCGTGGGCCAAGGCAACGGCCGCCAAGGCGCCGGCCGTTCCCGTAAACGTTCTGCCTCCAAACGCACCCGTCGTAAGGCCAAACAATCATCCAAGAAACTCAAACGCAAATCCCGTAGATATGTACGTCATCGTCGATCTACTCGAAGGAAAAATTAATGCTCCCGCATGATTTTTTTCCACCAGAAAAAATTGATTCTTCGAATGATTTTTTCCACCAGAAAAAATTGATTCTTCGAATGATTTTTTCCACCAGAAAAAATTGAAATGCTTTTTTTTGATTTCATCCAATGACAGCGCTCCAGCAAATCAGATACAATGATGAAATCAAACTCTCAAGCCTCCGCCGCCGCCGCAGCCAGCAGCGCTCCTGAATATACACCTCTACGTCTGGATGGATGGTCTCACTCTTGGAAAGTAAGTACGAAGACGAACCCGAACCCGAACCCGAAACACATGTCATCATCAAAATCAGCCCGTGTCATCGCGGACTATTACCACAAAGAAGAATGTGGCGCATTTCCGCGCAAACTACATGAACTACCCGAACCAAAACCCATCAACCGTTCATACCCTCGCCACCACGCGCTCGTTCTTGCCGCGAGGTGTTCTTCATCCAAATTCGTCTCGAGCGAATTTCCGTTTGTGACTACAGGGTATGAACGCGGTTGTTCTGAGGTCAATGGCTCGTCGAGTCGTTTCGCATATGCACGCGTGCACGATCAGGAACACGTCACCCCCTTCACTGAACTCGCATCCACTTACCAAAAACACCATCTTACCAGTCTTTCTGGAATGACTGGTTTGCTTGTTCTACGACTCATCAACCGCCACCAACTCATTTCACCCAAAACAAAGAAAAAACACGCTGAAATCACCAAACAATACTTGCACTCTGCCCTCGCCGCCGAGTATCTCATTGGCAATCGTTACTACCGGAATCTTATGATCAATCATCGTAGCTTGGGTGTCAAACACCCGGTCGGATTCCGTGTTAGTGATGTGGTAGCAAATCTCACCGCCGACGACATCACGCCCGATGCGCTTCGCACTACACAAGATGAGCTGCGTGAGTCGTACAATGCCAACATCGACCGTCTGTTGGCGATGATTGAGATGTTCAAACGCGGGTTTGTAAGCATCGACCAGATTCGCGAAGATCCAGAGTTTGTACGATTGATGACGGCTTTTTGGCGCTCTGCAAACCAACCGATCAAAATGAAGACTGAATTTGAAGACCAACCAGTGCCTCCTCCTCCCCAGGATTTCGACTTCGCATCCCCTCTGTCATTCGAAGAAAGAAAAGATGCGAAGCGTGTCTCCATGATCGCACGAATCGGGGAGGCGGCTGTGATCGCACCGATGTTGTATCAATATGACGTTGCTCATTTATTCGACAGCCAGAACCAAAGTTACGCGAATTACGTCAAAACGACGAAACAGACATGGACCCGTCTTGCCAACGATGGTTCTACTGCGTCGTTTCTCGCATTCGCTGCGATCGAGCCACAGATGGTGACTGAAGATCATGCGCCACAACTTGGCGGTTCTCCCTCTCTGTTCCATGGAATGTGTTTGAAAAGTTGCGCCAATCACATTCCAACGAGACATCCTGTATTCGGGTCATTACGCATGAAACACCGATGCCATATCATGCGAACTGCGGATGCACTGAACATGTCAACTCAACGAGTTCATCCAAATCAGGATGCACCATTACTGGGAGTGTCCCGCGACAACAAGGCTCGGTTTCGTACGACCTATGCGCCGGTATTCGACCTCATCGAAGATACAACCCGGCCGGATGTTGTGATTGACATGACGCGAGAATTTCCAGAAACGCATCAAAACACAGGTAACATCATCTCGGCAGCCGACGCCGCAGCTGAGTTCAAGGAACGGGTATATGCACACGGGATGGCATCCTGTACACAGGTACGACGCTCGATATATCGTGATGATGACTATGATGACTATGATGACTATGATGACTATGATGACTACACCGATGACGATGACAATCACGATGACGATGACTATGACGATCAATATCCGTACAGTGATGATGATGATTCGTAAACTGTGTGTGTGTGTGTGTGTGTGGCGGTGGTGTTTTTTTTCAGATGAAAAAATTGGATGCTCCCGCTCTTGCTCCCGCGCGATTTTTTCAGATGAAAAAATTGAAATGTTTTTTTCCATTTCATTTATTCCAGTGCCTCAACAAATACATACCCAAACATGCAACAAGTGAACCGACTTGACCCCGAATCATGCGGAATGAACGAATACGAACGCCTCACGAATCTCTGGAACCAAACCAACAATATCAGACTTCGCCGACAAATGAGACAAAATGAAATCAACAATACAGACGGGTATCATACCGGCAATCGAATTCATCATGTTCGGAGCATCCAAGTTCCCTCCTCGGAAATCTGGAACGACCTTTTCCGCTATGAAAACACGATGAACCCGGCTTTACGCGCGTATGCCCAAGAATCTATTCGTTACGTTGAGGATGAAACAAACACTCTTCGCTTCGCAGGACAAATGGACGTCTCACTGATCATGCAAGAAAATTACCGTCCAGGTATTCACGTTGCCGTCTTCATCATCCAGCTTTCTCCGCATCGCCGATTTCATGATGGTCACATGATTCAGAAGGAGTTTACAGAAGGAAGCCGTACACAAAGTATCATTAACCGGCTTTTCGACCCCAATGAAAGTGCAGTGGTTTCTCAAGTGACCGAGTACAGCATTCTCGAGTACCTGGCCGACGATGACGAGATGCGTGATTTGCTTCATACGTGTTTCCTGGATCCAGATTTCTCTACAGTTCGCTATTCACGGATTCAGCTGGACAATGATGGCGGCGGTGAGGATGACAGCGGTTACTACGTGATGGATCAAAATGCAGCAGACGACCACATGATCCATCAATTCGAAGACCCTGAGGCGGCCGATGACGCCGATGACGCCGCGATGCCAGATCTGGTGGAAGACGAAGAGGAGAATCATGTTCGCATTCCGCCTCCTCCTCCTCCTGCGAACAACGACATTCGAGCACTTTTCAACTTCTACTACAACCAATACAACGAAATTGAACCACCAAGGAGGAATATCATACAATACTATTACAACGGCGATGACGATCACAGCGACGACGAAGATGAAGTATACGCACAAGGATAAGAATAATGCTGAGCGGAGGGGCAATAAAGGTAAGTAAACGGATCCAATCATATTTTTTATTGGATTCATTTCATTTCATGTCATGTCATTCGATTCCATTCCATTCCATTCCATTCCATTCCATTCCATTACATTCCAAACTGACTAAAATCAGCCATCACTGGACGAGGCAGATTTTCACGATTTTCGTTTGAATAAATTGGCACCTTCTTGCATTCAAACTTAGGTTCAGGGCATCTTGCACAAGCAGGGCATGGCGGGCATTGTGGTTTCGGTTTGCATTCCATATCTTTTCTGGCAGCTGGGTATTTTCTAGCCGCATCATTTACTCCAGGAATCCCTTCTGGGGTATTCATCGGGAACGTGCTCGGCGAGTAAGCAGATACAGGAGAACCGGTTTGTGTTGGCGATACCCCAGAATTCATATTTGGCGGGTCTCTTGTGTTCACTGCGCGTAACTGTGGAGGGAGCTGTGTAGGTTTTGTTGTTGTAAAACCATCGCGAACATAGTTGCCTAAACTGGACGCAAGGATCAGCGCGAATATTAAAATAAGAAACAGGTGAACTTTTGTGAGTTGCATTCCTTGATATGACAATACTTTTTGTACTTATGATACTATATAAACATAAAAAGTTTTTGAATAAAGAATTGAATGAAAATGATAGTATATATCGCAATCATCGCAAACAATGGCCACCGACTGTGAACAAGTGATTCTTACAAAAAAGCCTCGTAAACCACGATCTTCTTCTACGAGCGCAAATACAATTCTCTCGACGTCGTATATCGCGGCCGACGCCGAGACCGATGCTACAACTGCCGGATTATATACTTACCAAGTAGGCGTCGACGAAGCTGGACGCGGTCCATTATTTGGACGCGTTTATACTGCAGCAGTTATCCTTCCACCGGCCGATGATGTATCCCGGCCATTCAACTTCTCTCTTCTAAAAGACAGTAAAAAATTCCACTCTGAGAAAAAAATCAGAGAAGCGTCTGAGTATATCAAAGAACATGCCGTAGCGTGGGCTATATCCTACGAAGAATCGGATGTCATTGACTCGCTGAATATTCGGCGCGCGACTCTTCAATGTATGCGGAATTCGATAAACACCGCAATTGATGGGCATGTCGAAGAAATGAGACAAAAAAATCGACCGGTGCCTACATTCAGTGACTACCTACTTCTCATTGATGGTAACGATTTCATCCCTCTTGGAAAATATAATCAGGCTACCGAAGAGCTGGAAACATATACGCATGTATGCGTGGAGGGCGGTGATAATACGTACGCGTCGATTGCTGCAGCATCCATCCTTGCTAAAGTCGCACGCGATGACTATATCGATAAACTGTGTGATCAACATCCGGTACTCGATGAAATGTATTCACTGCGTGGAAATAAAGGATACGGAGCAAAAAAACATTTGGACGGAATACGAGAACATGGGATTACACAGTGGCACAGGAGGTCCTATGGTATTTGTAAGGAGTTCGCATAGCGGTAGCGGACGACGATTGGACAGACTAGAAGATAAGGAGTTCGCCTAGAATTCACCCGCACCATAACCGAATAATCCTCTACGAGGCGGCGATGACTCTTTCGAGGTAAGCTCGTTTATTTTTGTTTTCAGGAGTCTATTCTCGATTTTCACGGTCTGCATTTCTTCTTCCATTTCGAGAATTTTGATCTTGAATTCGTCGAGAGATTTCTGAACTTGCAGTAATATTTCCAGTGTAGTTTTTTGTGACTGAGCCACACCAGCAGCAGCAATCATGCTTGAAGTAGGAACGCCAATTGTTGTCATTGAATAAATATTATACATCACGACATAACACGATCTATATAAAAACATTTCAATTTTAATGATGTATTGCATATTTCCTAGAATTTATGTAACGTTATTATATATCATAGAAGATGGTGTGTGGTATTAGTTGCGCAGTCGCGTTCATTTTCATTGTAGCAAATGTATATTGTTGCACTATGGGTAATCGTTCTGAAGTTGTCCATGAGTTCATCTCGAAACTGTCTCCAGAAAAGCAGCGCAGGTATGCAGTGATTACACGTGAACGTCAAGGGATTTATTTTATGGGACTTTTTCTTGGTTTCTTACTGGCGATGGTACTCTTAGCATGTTGCCGCAAGTATTTCCTTGGCCCGTCTGGAAATGGATCTCGTGCAGGAATTCTCTGCATGGTCGCAGCGGTTGCGTTTAGCGTGAATTACTTCTATTATGTTCTTTCCCCGAAGAGTGACTGGATGGTGCTTCATTTGAACTCGTATGAAGAAAAGGCGGGGTGGTTGAAAGTATACCGTACAATGCAGTATAATTATCACGTTGGGCTTGTATTGGGTATTATTGCGGTTGTTGCATTTGGAAATGCGATATGTTCGTAGATTTAGGGTGTCGGAAATCTATCGAAAAGGATATAAATTTAAATAAACGACTTTAGTATAACCAACCTTTGATACCATGGATTTTTTGTCTGACTGTTCAATCAGCACCGCCCCCGACCAGAAGAACTTTCTTAAGAAGAAGGTTGTTCCTGTTTTTAAGAAAGCTCTCCCTATTGCCGAGCGCGTTCTCCCTGCGGTCGCCCCTTTTGTTCCGGCTCTTCAGCCCGTCGCTGCAGTGGTTGGCGCTGTCGGATCTCTTCCCCGTTAAATAAAATTGATTTTCGAATTCCAATATAAAGCAATCACAGTGATTCTTTATATTGACTGACAGTAACAACCTGACGACGACGACGACGAGATGCGTGTTCTTGTATTTGATACCGAAACGACAGGATTACAGCCAAAAAACACCCCAATCAACCAGACGGATAAATGGCCGTATATTGTCCAGTTGAGTTGGGCAATCTACAATGAGGAAACGAAACAGGTCGAAGAAGAATATGACAACCTGATATCTCTCGGAACACATCTTTCAATATCACCTGAATCAACGGCGATCCACGGAATTACAAGCGAGCTGTCTCGGGCTCGCGGTGTACCAATCGAAGTAGCATTGTTCGATTTCAAGCACGCCGCCAATCGATGCCGAAGAATCGTTGCGCACAATCTGGAGTTTGATAAAAATATGATCCTCGTGGAACTTTACCGCAACAGGATCTTTCATACTGTGTTGCCGCCAGAGGAATATTGCACAATGAAGCATGGGACGCCGATATGTAAGATAGTGAAGGTATGGAAAGATGGGACGCTTTCGTTCAAATTCCCGAAACTAATTGAGCTTTATCACACGCTTTATGGCACCGACGTTCCATCACCAGAGGGACTTCACAACGCGAAAGTGGATGTGGATGTGTGTTTGAAGTGTTATCTAAAGATGACGGATACGGCGACGGCGTAATTAAGGATAAAATATGAGTGGTGATATTTTTCTTTGGTTATAGTAAAGATAGAATGAGACCGTCGAGATCAACGAAATCAAGAGACCCATCACAAACTAGAGTTGTTTATACTTTCGATGAAAATGAATTAACTAAAAATACATTAAATGACTTGAAAGAAATATGCGATAACCTTGGTATTACTTATACCAAAGCCCGGACAAAAAAGGAAATTATCGCTCTTATTATGACTCACCCTCACCAGGGAGTATCGGAACCCCAATCCCAAGGCGGTATAGCGGCGGAGGCGGTGGATCGTCAGTTTACTACAACGAAAGGTGCAAGAAAGGAACCCGAGATTAAAGATTCGCTGGAACAGTTACGAGCAAGCAAAGTTAGAGAATGGAAACTGTTGTTTCCCTCAGGAAACCAACCATGGAATGACGAACAAATGTTACAACAAATATTCAATACAAAGATGCGTCCCTTATCTCCATCATTCCTTATACAGGGAGAGCAACCAACGTTGGTGATACTTGTTGGACCCGCCGCTTCTGGTAAATCAAGTGCGTTGGAAAAGGTAGGACTGGGCCTAACCGATGATAATACTGTGAAAGTAGATCCGGATAAAATATATGAATGGCTTGCTGATAAATACGGATATTTCCCCCCAGAAATAAAAATAGATGACCCTGAAAAAAAAGCGCAACGTTTGAAGTGGTGGTTAGAGAATAAAGATAGTTTTGACATGCTTTATGGCAATACAAAAGAAGAAGATGATGGCTCGCCACGCCGTTTTGAAGCGGCCCAATACTGTACGCCAAAAACACACGGTGTATTAGGACAATATAGCCGAATATTACCATCAATGGAAAATATGATATTTGAGGGCGCTACAATGCCAAGCCATCTGAATGTTCTTTTAGATACGACTGGTGGTATGAAAGAACTATTTTTAGAAAGAATGGCCGAGAGGTTTGAAGGAGCGGGATACAAAGTTGTCGTTGTTTTGGTTGTTTCTTCTGTAGAGAATTGTATGGCCCGTGTTTCTGGTCCTGGGGGACGTAATGCACAACAACATCGCAAATTAGACGAATGGACTGTCTCCAGAATTTGGAATGGTTTTGTTGACGAGAAAACATCGTGTAGATGGGAGACGTTTTCACGACCAGGTAGAGAGTTTGTTGTGGTTCAAAATACATGGGTACCGGAAACGGTACCGAAAATGGTATCGGAAATGGAACAAGGTGATGGAGGAACATCGGTATCGGTACCGGGACGTGCCAGAATTGTTTACAGAAGACTCCCCGATGGCACTATAAATACAGAAGGGATAGACCCAGAAGAGTTAGCCAGTATATTAGGAACTTATAACGTGAACATAAATCAAGATGGAACGTTTTCATGTCCACCACAAGCACCAGGCGGACCAGGCGGCGGTTCTTCCAGAAGAAAACGAATCTCACGACGAAGAATACACAGCAGTCGTCGTGCTAGAAAAACAATTAAAAAATATTATCGTCGGGTCACTCGTCGTCGTCGTCATCGTCATTCATAATACTACGTTATTCGCTATCCGAATCATTCAGCGTTACGGCAGTATCGGTATGAAGCGACGTAAAATACACATGAACCCGCTTCATTTTACGGAGGAAGTCGGCGCTTACCAACCAATCGATTTCGGTTTTGTCGTTGTATTCTTTTATTTTTGATTTAATGGAGCATAGGCCAAAGGATGAACGCAATGATGCTGATGATCGACCTGACGCAGAATATGGCCAAAAACTCGCGCGGGTTGTTAGAAGATAAAGAACTCGCGAAGGTGTAATATACTTCAATATTCGAGCAGTACGTCGTTGATCTGAGAGAGGAATGAACACCGACAGCGCAGAAGTAGCAGACAAGGCTTTTGCGGAAGAACCGGCATTGCAAACAGAAACCCAATAATCATAATCAGGAAAAGCGAGCGAGATTGTCTTGGTAAAGAGACGACGCCAGTCCGAAAATGTTCGACATGCGACCACGTCATCTGCGCGTGAATACAATAACGGCCACAAGTATAAATTCGTGATATCAACCACAGTTTCATTTCGGAAGAAATTCGGCACATTTCGGGAATCGATGACACTGTAACTGTTCGGATTCGCCGGACAGCAAAACTCGCCAACTCGAGGAGTCAAAAATGCACGTTTCTCACGTGTCATTTCACAATCTAACCATGGATTATATTGTGAAATGAGAGTAAAAGTTGAAGAACCAACATGTGGGGTGACTCGTATTTGCTTGAAACGGGGATTGTCAATTGATTCGCGATCTTGTATTGTGAGTGCTGGAGGGAACGCGAAGTTCATGTCCGTTGTCCACTGAACAACGTGGTCGGTAATAACCGGTTTCTCTTTCAATGATGGAGATGTACGAAACATTCTTTGGGTATGATGTAGTGTAAGATTATTTATTCAATTTTATTACGCATGATGCTTCGCAACGAAATTTATGAAGAGCAGAACTCGCAAATCTCCTCTTCTGCTGCAGCGCCCCCAATCACCACTCCCCCTTTTTCTGGTTCAACTGTGAACTGTTGTGGTTGATGTTTCGCCTTTCGGCGTAAGTAATACACGCCAGTTTTCAACCCCTTAGTCCATGCATAAAAGAGCATTGACGTCAATATATTATAATTCGGTTCTTCCACCCATAAGTTCATACTTTGGCTCTGGCAAATAAAAGCGCCGCGATCCGCCGCCATGTCGATAATGTGTCTCATCGGCATTTCCCATACTGTCTTATATTTCAGTTTCAGGTCATCCGGCAGTCCATCGATGTATTGGACGCTTCCTTGATTCGCGATAATATTCGTCTTCACGCGTTCATTCCACAATCCAAGTGCAATAAGGTCACGGATGAGATACCGGTTTACCATAATGAACTCACCCGCTAAGGTGCGACGTGTGTATATATTACTGGTAATCGGTTCAAAACATTCATTATTACCGAGGATCTGAGATGTACTTGCGGTAGGCATCGGTGCCAACAACAGGGAATTACGCAGTCCGTATTTTTGAATTTTGGTCTTCAACTCGTTCCAATCATAACGCTTATTGCGGTATTTCGGCGCAGGATATGAGTCAGCCATTGGATCGACCCCCCACATATCAAACTGTAGTATCCCATTCGATGCAGGTGATCCCTCGAATGTTTCATACGCTCCGTTACGTACAGCAAGTGTCATGGATGCTTGAAGCGCGGAGTAATAAATCGTTTCGAAAATCTCTCGGTTAAGGACTTTGGCTTCTTCACTATGAAACGAAAGATTCATCATCATAAATACATCGGCGAGTCCTTGCACACCGATCCCGATGGGGCGATGGCGCAAGTTGCTTGTCTCTGTTTTCGTCGTAGGATAATAATTGATATCGATGATTTGATTCAGGTTATCAACCACAAGGGCGGTAACACGTTCGAGTTCTGCGAAATCAAAGAGGGGGGTGCGTCCCGCAACGACGCCAGTTCCGCTCGATTGGTTGTTCGACGGGTTATGATCCCATTCATTCGCCTGAGATGCGACGGAGGAGCCAGAAACTACGGAGGACCCGGAGGGTACGAAGTGGTTGGAGGCGACAGAGGAGATAGCGTCGGAGCCGGAGGCGACGACGAACCTGTTCAATGCTATACTTGCCAAATTACAAACCGCCGTTTCATTTGGATCCGAGTATTCCATGATTTCAGTACATAAGTTACTGCTTTTGATCGTGCCAATATTCTTCTGGTTGCTCTTTTTGTTGGCGGCGTCTTTGAATAAAATATACGGCGTTCCTGTCTCCATCTGACTATCCAGGATTTTCAACCAGAGATCGCGTGCCCTCACTTGTTTACGCGCCCGACCTTCACGCTCGTATTTCTCATACAGTTCACGGAATTCGTCACCATATACGTCCGCGAGACCCGGGCATTCATCGGGGCAGAAGTAAGACCACATATCCGCGACTGTGCCGCCCCCACGGACACGTTCCATAAACAAATCCGGCACCCACAGCGCGTAAAATAAATCGCGCCCTTTCATTTCTTCGTCGCCATGATTCTTCTTCATCTCCAAGAAGTCTTCAATATCCGGATGCCATGGTTCAAGATAAACCGCAAAACTCCCGTTGCGTCGACCGCCCTGGTCAATATACCGCGCGGTATTATTAAAGACACGCAACATCGGTACAATACCATTCGATGATCCGTTTGTCCCGCGAATATGCGATCCAGATGCGCGAATATTATGGATATGAAGCCCGATTCCGCCAGCATGTTTCGATATTTTAGCACAGTCTTTCAACGTATCAAAAATCCCGTCGATGCTGTCATTCTCCATGGCGATCAAGTAGCATGAACTCAACTGGGGTCGGGGTGTACCAGCATTGAATAAGGTTGGTGTAGCGTGCGTCATGTATTTCTGCGACATGGCATCATAGGTATTCTGAATAAATACAAGGGTTTCATAGATGGTTCGCGTATCTTTACGATGGCAGTGAATACCCAGTGCAACACGCATCCACATATGCTGTGGACGTTCAATGATCACGCTATTTGCACGCATCAAATACGATCTCTCGAGCGTCTTGAACCCGAAATAATCAATGAGATAATCTCTCGGATACGCGATCATTTGTTCCAGTGCTTCATGAACCAAATATGGTCCAGGCCCAGGTGCGCTTCCGTTTCGAGGCGTATCGATGATTTCATGCAGGAAATCCCAGACAGTTTTACTTATAATCGGCACGTGTTTACCATGAGAATCGCGGTATTCGTATAATTGACGCATTGCCTGGTAAAATCCGGCAGGAATATTCTTATGCGCATTCGAAATAATAATATACGACGCCAATGTTCCGTAGTCGGGGTGTTGTACTGCCATCATCGCGCATTGTTGGGCGGTGAGTTCATCGATTTTCATTGTTGGAATATCGTCGTATAACTGATCAATGATTTTGATGACAAGTGTGGTATAATTTACTCCAGTAATTCCGGCTTCTTGGCCGAGTGTTTTTAGGCGTGCGAGGATTTTATCAAAGGCGACAATCTCTCGTTCACCGTTTCGTTTGAGAACATGCATATCTTCATTGGATACGGAAGACATAATGTATACTATAATATATACAATATATACACAGAGGGTTTATATCTATTATCAATTCCCAGAAACGTACTATGAAATATTGTAAGGAATACGTTGGATTATTTTTGCTTGTTGTTGCAGTCATCATTGCAGAACCGTTAATGTCGGCAATCCGCGATTTTAGTGCGGTCACAGGTGAAAAAGCAAAAGAACAAGCTAGAAAGGAGGGATTTCTTAGTGCAGGTATTGCATCTGGAGAATATCCGCGTGAAGTAGATGAACCGTTGCTTTACCCGACATATCCGAAGAAGTCTGGTTCAGAATATGGCGTGGTTCTTCGAAAGAATAACAGCGAGAACAATTCGAGGTTATATCCGGTCGCTGCGAATATCGGCAGTTATGACCAAGCCACGAATAATGTGCGCGATTGGGTGACACCAGATAATGGATCATGCAGACCAGCCGGAATGTGCGGAGCGTTGTATGCACCCAAGGCGCCAGAGGAGTATAAGGTCCCAGCCCCACTTCCGTTGGACTATCCGGGGCGAAGGGTGGGGTTTTACGCGGTGTAATCATTATTGCATCTTACTCTCATCTATTTCAAGATCGTCGATTTTGAAACAGTTGATTAATACATCTGACGGCCGTTTCGAAGAAGACGATGAAGCTTTGTGTTTTTTATTCGTCATCGTTTGATTGATTGCCATGAGTGTCGCCATATTTGTAGCGGTTGCTGTCGTTTCTTCGCATTCCTCTTCTCCTCTTCCATCTGTGGGAATAATCGCAGTATCTAATTTTACGATTTTGAACAATGATTCCTGTTTTTCAGGAGATCCAATTGCCCCTGCACATGCCCCCATTCCCGCCCCCGCCCCCGCCGCACCGGCTCTTCGTTTCGCTGGTGCGCGATGTTCATATCCAGTCTGGCGTTCTTCTTCGATCGTAGCCCATACTCGCGAAAGAACTTTCACCGCTTCTTCGAACCAAAGACGGTTCCTCCGCACGAGAACGCAACTGTATTCATCCAAGTACCAGTAAATCGTCCGTACCCATATACTTCGTAACCGCTCGTGTTTTGTAAATATTTCCGCCTCCCATTTATCATATTCATACGGTGTAGCACCGATTGGTGCATATTCGTAAAGTTGGATCGGTGGAACTACGTGACCTCCTTGTGAAAGTGCTGGCGCGGTTTGAAACCAGAGTATAACCCCCTTTTCATTGCCATTTTTAGTATACCCCTGCATAATCGAGCCATCCGCATCATAATCTTCCTTGCAGTCGTATTCTTTGAATCGGGTTTCTACAAAGTCACATTCATCAAGGTCGCATACTTCCATCTGGATCTGTGTTTGAATCCAATATTCTTCTTTCGGTTGCCCTGTAATCTCTCGATTCACGATGTTTTTAATCTCCACCATCCGGCCAAAGATCGGCGATGTTTCATCGACGTTGATTCCATCCGGTGAAGCACCAATAAACGGATATGTGTCATGCTGGATACATCCAAATTCACCGAGCTTTGTACGATTACGATGTTCATACACCATTACGGTAATCGGTTCGTATCGCTGACCCCAATGAAGCGGTGAATTCACGGACCCTTGAAGAGGGCCAAATGGTGGCGAAGATGACGAAGCCGACGACGACTGTTCGGCTAGCGGTTGATTCTTGCATTTCTCATAGACAAGTTGATTCACGGATGCTTTTGATCCAAACGCTTTTGATGCGGCACTTGCGGTAATAAGATTATTACGTCGTTCATACCATTCTGGTGTGCGTTGTTCCGGTTGAGGTTTTTCTTGAAGAGCGCGGATCTTGTCTCGAATTATTTGTACGGTTATCACGGTATCTATTTCATCAGAGTCATCCGTTGTTGAAACACGAGGGGGGGCGATTTCTTCATAAAATCTCTCGGTGATTTCATGGTATAACTCTTGAATGTAAACATCCATGACTTCATTCATTGCGTCGGCTTCATGCGCGGTTGCTGTTGAAAAGTTTGATCTAGAAGGCGTCAATTCCGCGAAGTATTGGCACAAATAGCCGTCAATCCACGTTCCAATAACTTCCTCTGCGTTGAAATCCTCGCGTTTGAATTCCAGTATATTCTCTCTTGCAATGTCGGCCAGTTCATCAAGCGCGTCGTTGATAATTGTCTCTCGATCTTCATCGGTTGGAAGTAAGGAGTAATTTCCACCACTAATTCTCTCTTCGCCGTCGTCGTCGTCGTCTGTGATGGTTCCATCACTATCATCGAACTCGCTGTGTTCACTATATTTGTCAGCATCGATTTTAGCATTTTCTCTGAATTCCATACTCCATATACATAATTGAAGAATAGAAATGTATTTAAGATATAATCAATTTTACCTGTGACAAAAATAATATTACTGTATAGTAGTATTTGATAAAATTGCGTCGAGGATATGGTTGGTGCTGGGTTATTGCCGGCTGCTGTCCATAAAGGCGTGATTTACTTATTATTTGGTCGAGAAAATGAACTGAATGATACTCCTGGTTGGGCGGATTTTGGAGGCGGATCAAAGGCGAATGAAACCCCATTAGATGTCGCCTCACGAGAAGGCAGTGAAGAGTTGAATGGATTATTAGGTTCAAAAAATCAGCTTAAAAAGGTTGCAGTCCGGCATAAAATCGCCGAGTTAAAGTTTCATGAATACACAACAATTGTGTTTAAAACCGAATACGACGAGAAAATAGAAGAGTATTACTCGAATAACTATCATTTTTTCGAGAAGTATTTACCAGGTGCAAAGAAAAATCCACACAATGGTCTTCTTGAAAAGGCGGAAATCAAATGGTTTACGTTTGGACAACTGCGGAAGAATCGTGGTAAGTTTAGATTATTTTACCGAAATATGGTGGATATTATTTTAGAACATGAAACCGAAATAACGAATAAGTTGTTGAAACCGGTATGCGGGCCGAAATGTAGTTTCAAGGTGGCGCGCGGAGGCGGTAATCTTGGACGAAAACACGGTAAGAAATCAACTCGTAGAAATCTTACTGTGAAAAATCGCCGACGGGGTACACGGAGACGTAATCATTGAAAGTTCGTTTTATGGACTTGGGGTAGGTGGTATTCCATCCTGATCCGCGGTGGGTTTCCTCTTTTTCGACATACTTGTCGTCGGGGCAAGTGACTTTAACGTAGATTGACGCTTTTCGCATCGTTTAAGCGTGAATTTTTTGAAGGTAGCATGGTATAATAAACAAGGAATACTCGTGATTGTGCCAGTTACCTTATCATAATTCACATCTTTTGCGCGCATCAGTTTTTTCTGATCGATCGCCGAAATAAGGAATTGATACAACAATGCGACCTCTTGCTCCGTATAATTTTCCTTCTTTCCATGCGTCAATGCGAACTCTTTGAGTTTTCCGAATTTTGAAGACTTATCCAACTTATTCCAGGGGTCGCTCTTGTTCGCATTCTTCTCGTTTTCTAAAATGTCATCAATGTTCGGGTTTGTTACAATATCTGGTTTTAACATACCGTAATTCCCAGTAAGAAGCATGTTTTTATAATTGATGGTTTTCAGTGCAGCGTCATCTGGGGACTCAAGAGTTGATGCGTTTTCCTCTGTGGCGGGGAGGTTTGTGGCATTTGATGAATATGTAGGGGCAGCAGGGGCAGATGCAGCAGCAGCTTTGCGAGGCATTATGTATACATAATATACAAAGATGACTTAAAGTTGTTTTTTGTATATTATGGATTTACTCAGCATAACTTAATATAAAGTTTATATCCGTGTATATACAAATGAAATCAATTATTGTATTATCATGGGCACTCCTTCTTACATGTAGCGGATTGAGTATAACCAACGGTCTTCCAAATATAGTACCAATAGTACCAATAAATGTTGATTGTGGAAATGGTATTTATTGCGCAGCACATCAGACGTGTATGAGTAATGCTACTGGTGCAGGACTTATCTATGCTTGCTCACCGATGAATCGTGCTGTCCGATGCATGGATGCTCGTTTTTCATGTCCGGCATCGTTTACATGTAGTAAAAATTCGCGTTGTGTATCAAACACGATGACGAGGCCGACAACTGCGGCGGATACGGTGGACGAAGTCGAAGCGGTCGTGAATGTCGACGCATTTCAAGTAGCAGAATTGCGTGATTTTGGAAAAGGGATGAGGCCAACGTCATTGAGTATTTGTGGCGCAGTTACACGTAATTTCCGTCTTCCTAATTTTTGTACGTGTAGAGATAGTGGCAGTGGAAGTGAAATCATGTGCACGATTGGTCTTCAAACGTATATAACGATTGGCGCGTCAGCGTGGTTTCGGCCATGTGCAACTCCTTCTAATTTTGGATATCGGGCATGGGCGTCACTTCTTGGAATCAATTTGAATGTTGGAAATACATGGACGACGACATTTTCGATCAATCGACCTATTCCCGGTGCTTCGTTTGAAATTGGACGATCAAATGTTGGCGCCAGGGCTGAACTTTCAGGAGATATATCACGCTTCATCATTTCAAGTCGACTTGCAATTGGTGTGTGCGCTGAGATAGGAGTTGGACCATTTTCTGCGGAGGTTTGCAACCCTTCCATGTTGAATTGGTTGCCGGTTATTGTGTTGAATGGTCCGAGGTTTGATTTTAGCAGATTGTGCTAATGGAATGTCATTATTTGTAGTAATATACGAATTACAAATAATAGTAAAATTATGCCGTGTTACATCGGCCTTATTGCGCCAGCGGGGATTCTAGTACCGCTACCAAAAGAAGGTAATGGTGCGTCGCGAGGCTGAACAGGAGTCGCCGAAAAAGACTTCGGTCTGGGCGCAGGGCATCGGTTGAAGTTGGTGGTGTTGCCATTGAACGCGTTGATGTTCAAAGAGAACTTGGCGTCGGGGGCAACAGCAGCAGCAGCAGCAGAAGAGAAATCGGGGTTCAAAGACATTTTATGATATACACTAACATTTTAGTTTTATATCATAACACACCGAATGTAATATGAATTTGTTTAACGGCGGCCGCCAAGAGGCAGACCCATACGAGAAGCCTCAGCACGAGTAAGAGCACCAGCGTTATTCGCGGCAATTTGGGCAGCGCGAGTAGGGTTCGCCAAATATCCGTTAGAGTTCATCCTATAGCCGTTGGACATATAGGTAGACTTGGCGGAAGGGCGGCCAAAGGAGAAGTTCACAGTTCCAGTAACAGAACCGGAAATGCGAGCCTTGGCGTGGGCATCATCGGCGGAAGAAAGATCGGGGGTCAAAAGCATTTTATGATATATCATGAGAAATACTTTTATATCCATTTTCTCCTAAATTCGATAAAATTGAAATCTTATTTCTTGGAATGGTCGGATCACATGCCGAAGACAGACACAGACACAGACACAGACACGTAATGAACCTATTCATTCTCTCGCTCGACCCCGCTAAAACTGCGCAATATATGATGGACAAACACATCGCTAAAATCATCCTGGAAGCCGTTCAAATGTTATGTACTACCCAACGCTTACTCGTGAGCGCAGATGAATGCGACCCTTGCGTCTACAAGATCGCCCACAAAAATCACCCTGTCACGATTTGGTGCCGTGCAGCGCAAGCCAACTACATCTGGACACTCGATCTTATCGACGCCATGCATGCCGAGTGGAAATACAGATACGCGCACCCTGCACACAAGCAACACAAGTCATATAGAGTCGCGCAATATTTGCGCCAAAATGTCCCCCCTGTATCCGCGTTCGAAAAAGTCAAAGTCGCCGGTATCATGACTCCCTTTGCATTGGCGATGCCAGATGAGTTCAAGATTCGCGCTTCATCCGGCACATCATCACCCAATGCAACAAGCAACGGTCTTGACGTCTATGATGCGGTTTCATCTTATCAGAGTTATTATTTGTCCGAACCGAAACGCCGGATCGCAAAATGGGCGAAATTGCGCGGAATGCCGCTTTGGTTTGCGCGTGGGTTACGGAAAATACATGGTCGCCGTCCACCAAAACTGGTTGTTGTAAGTAAATCGCGTGTATGAATAAAACTTAAACTTTATCGAATAATATCAATAACTCTTGTTACCTTAACGGGAATCATGGAACGACAATCCATTATCAAAAACTTTTCAATGTACGGAATCTATGAGTATTACTCGTGTGGTGGACCAGGAACACTCCCTGGTGCAAAAACAGGATTTCTACATCGATGTATGTATTTACGACACCAAGAAAAGGACGAGATCGAAGACATAATACGGAAACATTCGCGGTTTGTTGTCTTGATTCAACAAAACGAGTACGCAATGTTTCTTTTTCAAACTGAGATTCAGACATTACTGCATGCTGCAAAAAAACCGTATGTCATTATAACATGTATGGATGATCCCACGTTTCCAGTAAAAGTTGTTGGGTCTTTTTTTAATACTGTTCTCGATGACGGAAAGCCCAAACCAGAACTTAAGCTATTCCGTCATTGGTTTACTACGAATTGTAGTGTTCGCGATATAAATGGCGTAGCACCGACAATTGCATTGGCCAAAATATCACCGATACCCTATGGAATCGATTATTGGACACTGGGAATACGTCAAACATGGGCGAATACACCCATGGCCGCAGCATGCACACAAGATCGAGAACTGGTTCGATTACAAAATTCCATGGTCCATTTTTCAAAACGGTTGTCCACCAGTGGAGACGGATCTTTTCCGAAAGTGTACATTAATTTCCAGTTTAATTTGAATGGAAACGGAAGTTTCGAGAGATTGCTCGCTTATTATAGTATTCCGAGAGATGTCGCGAACGTTGAACGACGCCGCGTGAATCGGTATGAAACCTGGGGCGCGTATACTCAGAATATATTTGTTGCAAGTCCACGCGGAAACGGTCTGGATACAATACGCACATGGGAAGCGTTGATGCTAGGTTGTATTGTGATTATTCGGCGTTTGCCGGATGCTCCCGTCATGGAAGAATTATACGCTGATTTGCCAGTTGTTATTGTAGAACGATGGTCGGATGTTACGAGAGATTTTCTTGAATGGGTTCTTTCGGAATACTCCCGCCGAGTTTTCCGTTATGAGAAACTAACGATGCAATATTGGATACAACGGATCGAGGCGGCATTTGATGATGAATAGTCGCGTCATCGTCGTCGTCGTCGTCGTCCGTTTGACAACGGTTGATTTCGTCGAGAGATATATTAATTACGAAACCTATGAAAAAGATCGACATTTTAGGAAAGCGTAATCAAGACAAGATGAAACAAATGGCGGATCCGAACGCAGTGATCGAGAGAAAGATGAAACTCGCTGTTTTACCAGATGAGATGTATACCCCGGATCAATCTCTCGCTCTTTCGATGTTGCAATCTCTCGAAACGCCGGCGGCGACATCAACAATGCCACCCTTGAAACACATCCTTCGAGAGATTGATACGAAACGCAAAGCATATATTTATCAAGACAAACATCACAACATCTACGATCCACGTTATTCCATCACCACGGAACGAATTGTCGAAATGTTGGTAGACTCCGGACTTTTGTGTCATTATTGTCGAGAGATTTGCCAGGTTGCGTATAAAGAATCCATGTGCCGGAAACAATGGACGCTGGACCGGATCGATAATAACTACGGTCATAATGATACAAATGTAGTGATTGCGTGTTTGGATTGTAATTTGAAGCGTGGAACCATGGACTCCGAGAGATTTCGTCAAGGAAAACAATTCACTTTTCGGAAGTTAGAGTAAGGATGAATGCATGTGACTATGTGATTGGTTCGTTTGTATGGATGTGTTTTTCGATTGTGTTATGCATCATATACATAAAAACGGTGATATGTTCGTGGATCATTACACAGTTGAATTCTGCCCTGAACACCGCCACGGACACTTCACCAATACCAGTGCAATTGAACATGACCAAACTTGTATCCGATTACAGATTCCGCGAAGAAACACATGATATTTCAGGTGTGAAAATACATTGCGTCGTGAAAGACGCCGCCCCCGCCAGCGCCGGCGCCACCGACACATCGGCTGTACTCGTATTCATCCACGGGACCGCAAGCGCCTCTGTCACATTTTTCGATACAATGAAGGCATTACCGCCAACGGTAAAGTGCATTGCACTTGATCTACCCATATTTGGGATAAGTGGACATGTCGACATCTCTCGGTATTCAACAAATGAACAAATGTGTATTGCGTACGCAGACATGATCGGTCATACACTTCACCGGATGGAGGTTCTTGAACAAACGATCCTTGTTGCACATTCTCTCGGCGGGTTCCTTTCAATCTATGTCGCCGACCGATTCCCCATCAAAAAACTCGTCCTCTTGAATCCCGCCGGCATTCTTCCCACACTCGGTGTATGGGGATACTACTGGGCGATCTTTTTCAAGTCAGGATTACCGACAGCAGATCTTCCATTTGTTTCACGCGACGGAGTATTGGATCTTTGTAATATTCTCATCCACGGATGGACCAGTGACCCTCATAGTACAGCCGAATTTTGGTTATATTTTTATAAAAACCCCGCAAATGAAGGACATCGCATCTTGCAACGATTGATCACCTTGAATCCGTGTTATTCTTACTGGAACACGCCGGCGATCACGACACTCATGGATGTATATCGAAAAGTGCCAACGTCGGTTTGTTTCGGCGTCGAGGACACGATTTGCCCATCCCATATTGGGTCATTCTTGCGTCGCCTGACCAATGGAGAGATTATGACACACAGTATGCGTGATGCGAGTCATAATCCATGTGAAAATGTGGAGAAGATGGTTGACTGGTTGATGAAAAATGTGATACATGACGCGGAGAAGTATCAATCCATAAGACCCACAAGACACTTAACCGCCCGAACCGCCCGAACCCGAAGTAAATGCAGGGGGTATTCTTATCTCTCGTTCGAGAGAACACAAGAGTCATTTGAAAGCGTCTACAACTACTTACTCACGAATACAACTTGCTATCCTCTACATTCCGCGTGACCTCCTTAATAAATTTATCCGTATCCAAGAGTTCGTTGATATTTTCCGACCAAGTACGTCGATACCGAAACAGAAACCCGACAATCCCGGCCATTGTGATTGTTTTCTTTTGAATATACTCATAAAACTTGTCGAAGTCGCGATCGATCTCGTCCGGTGTCATTTCCTCTTTCCGCATCATATCGCGAAACAGGTGCTTCACGTCCACCTTCTTCGGGTAGTTCATATGAATAATCATATCTGTCCTTCCCTGTCGTAGTAACGCATGATCCAAGTTCTCTGGATGATTCGTTGTAACGAATGAAATGAGCCCCTTCTTTGAAAAAACACCATCCAGCAAATTCAGGAGGTGACTGAATGTAAACTGACTCTTGTTTTCTGTGGCGCTTGTGCGTTTCTCAAAGAGACAATCGATGTCTTCGAACAAGAGGACAGACTTCGGCGGAATATCGCGGAACGCCGCCAATGCAGTATTATTATCCACATCATGATTGATTGAGAAGATACACAAGTTATACCCAATCTCTCGACACATCGCTTTAATCATACTCGTCTTGCCGCTTCCTGGAATACCTGTCAGCAGATAATTCTTCTTATATGGAATGCCGAACTCGTCGTATTCCTTCTCTTTCTTCAAGAATTCCGTAATATCCGTGCGGAGTTTCACTTTCAATTTCTCGTCGAAATAAACGGTATCCAGTGTGCGCGACGGGATTTTGTTGTAGCGCATCCATTCACCATATTTTGACATCACGAAGACGTGAAGCTTCGAATCATCTTGTTCGTTATTTTCAAGGAAGTTGTCGCTTTCGCGGTAAAAGTGATGGAATATTTCTGGAGAATCCGTGATAATCGTCATGCATTCAAATTTCTCTGCTCCATCATGTGTGCCAACCGTTTTATCTTCGTGGCGGTATGAGATCCGGAACTCTGCTGTTTTTTCAGGTTCGGTCTTGGTCGCTGGAACAGTATAGGTATACTTGTATTCACCGTAGCCCATCTGTACATAACAAAAGTCATCCTTGTCATATCTGTAGGGTCGGCGACGGAGTTTAAGGGGCATCGGTTGTGCAACGGGGGTCTCAACTACGGCGAGTGCGTCCGGTTGATTTTTCGTTGTTCCTGTATTCGGCGCTAAATATACCAAGTTATGTATCATGTGATACACATAAAGCAACATTTGGTTTATAATCGCAGAGTTCTCGGTATAATATTCATATTGTCCAGCAGGCATTTTTTTCAGATCAATCGCGATTTTTGTAGTTTGTGTATTCGATCCTGATTCACTATCAGTGTCACTCATGTCACGGGCATCCGGGGTTTTCTGTATGCCATTTGCACGCGCATATTGTTCATCACTGTTTGTTGGAGATTCAGAATTCGCACGCTCGAGAGAAGACATTGCAGCAAAATATTAATTTACTACTAATATTAAGGAGTTGTTTTTATATCACATCTTCACACAACCAATGCTGTAAAAACCGGTTTAAATACTTTTACATAATGTCAATTACACGAAACGATGCTAGCCTGTGTTCAACCGCCAAAAGACCAAACATTCGCCCTCGGAGTTTTTACACCGTCTCATGCGTCACTTGCGCATGGAACTAGTCTGTATAATACTCAAAATGACCTTCTTCTTCACAAGGTTCTACGATTTTATAATGAAAATGGAGGTCAAAATATGGAAAAGATGCTTTCTGTCATCAACGGAACCACGAATATCTCACTACGTATTATGGATTGGTTTGTTACGAATTACTCGAAGAAACATTATACAGTGTATGACTTGATCGGCGGCGGCGACACGCAGCCCATAACACCTACCCGCCCGAAGCGGTTCAAAGTCTACGTGGATTACAAACTGAAACTTCGTGCGTACTCGAAGAAGCGATTTGACCCATTTTGTCGCTGGGATCGAATCAATGTTCCGCATAAAAACGGGACGACATATATTCAAACCACGTTGGGCCAACTGAATTTCTTTAAGTGGGCGATTGAAAATGAAGTGCTTCGATATATTCAGGAGAATTATACGTCGATTGAGGCGGATATGAATATTCGCAATAACACAACACGTAAATTGGCAAAATCACACCAGACTTCGTCAGCAACGATTGATGGATGCGAATTAAAGACGACGCAGGATACGACGCAGGATACGACGCAGGATACGACGCAGATGACCACAGAAGGTGGATCCGGCTCAGGAACTACCAAACACCGTAAAAAGCGCGAAGAATTATCCGCTTCTGCAACGAAAAGCATCAAAAAGGAATTCGTAGATATTGTGATAACATTTGATTAACCGTGTTGGCGTAAATTAGATAAAAACAAATAATAGTAGTAGTATAACTATATTATTTGTTGAAATATGGGAAACCAAGTATCGCTCGTGCCTAAAGTGAGCTACGAAGACCTTCAAATGGTCGTATACCGAAATATGAATGTACAACATTCAACATTGATTATTAATACACTTCCGCCATCACTTCAGCATTGCCTTATTAAAACGACGCTTGATATACGTTTTGAAGAACGGGTAGTAAATGCATTTATTAATAAAAACCCGAATATTATGATTATTGTATACGGTAAGAACTCGAATGACATCACAATCCTTCATAAATACGAACAACTTGTTAAACTCGGTTTTACGAATGTGCATATTTATACAGGTGGTATATTCGAGTGGATGCTTCTGCATGAAATTTACGGAAAAGACTTGTTCAAAATCACGAAGCATGAAATCGATATTCTTCGCTATCGACCCAAGTCGGTTTTATTGACAGCAATGGTCGGAGGTGGTAGCGGTGGTGGTGGGAAAGGCCCTGACGAAGAAAACGATCTTTATATTGAAGATGGAGCAGAAACGCAAAAGGATTTTCGTATCAATATTCCAGAGAATACACCTAGCGACCACGCCGAAAGTGGTTCATTCCTTTCGAATGGATTCCGGTGGATATTTGGGTCATAGATACTTAAATCAAGACCGCCACGAACCATATCCCAGATGTTGCAAATACCCTCTTTGCATTAGATGGATGGATGAATCAACGTCGTCGCTAGAACCATCATCTTTGAATTGTGCATGATACATTGTGGTAATCACATCTGGGCCGCATACCCAGAGAATGTCGGTTTCTTCCCATTTCTGCAGGTTCTGCTCAAATAAAAAGGTGAGTCGACGTATACACTCGTGAATACATGATGCCAAGAATGGATGACGTTTCAAATTGGAAGCAAACGCAAAATTGCCAATTCGTAATCCATTACGGGGATGTTTGCATTCTCTCGGGCCTAATTTTTCGACTGGTACAGTGAATTCCGTGAATAATATCATCCGGTCACATTTGGGATTGATGGTATTGAATGGATTTGAAAGCATTGCACAATCAACATCCAGATAAAAACCGCCATTTTTATAAATGTAAAGCAACCGACCGAGATCAGCTTTTACAATCCAGTATGCATCGGGGATTTTAGCCCATAATTCAGGAAGACCATCAAAAGTAGAGAGAATTGGTATAATATCGTGAGGCGTAACGATACTATATTCCGGCATAAACATTTTATTTTTTCGAACACAATCCATGGGAATCGAATTTCGCTCATGGGGCTTGAAATTCCACATATATACGATGGAGTGATGATTCATTGAATCGTATATGTATTAATCTATTATCATTTATAATGATACGTTTATGTGCGTTTCGGCTATACCTATAAAATCTCACGAATAAAGTGAGTGATCCGTTCCATTCTCTCGGAAAGAACACGCGGAGATTCACTGATGTCTTCATTTGCAGGCAGTTCCAGTAATGCGCATTTTTTCGTATGAATCCAGTCTTCGTGATATTGATGGCAACGCTGAATATATTCGGGCTGAATCGTCTCACCTGAACGCGCACGTTTGCTTATGCGCGTGAGGCATACTTCGGGTGAGGCGTTGACATACACAATACCGGACAACGGTACCTCTGTCAAGAACTCTTCAAACCAAAGGGTATAAATCTGAAACTCGTCATGCGAAATGTCGCCGACATCATACAACATTTTTGCAAAGACATTTCGATCTGTTTCTACGCTTCGCTCGGTTATAATGAGTTTGATCTTTGGATTGTTCACTGCTTTACGTAATAATGAAAGACGCGAAATGTACGCCATCATCTGGAATTTGAACGCATGCGCACGAATATCCTTGTACAAGTTGGTAAGTATATTTACTCCGTCTTTATCGCATACTTGCTCCCATAAAGCAACAGGCTCATCCAAAAAACACACTTCTTCAATGGAAGTGATTGTTGGGAATATCGCATCATTGTTTTCTGCTGACATGCATTTTTTCAGATACTGTTCGTACTCATAGCACGTCAACGACTTTCCAGAACCGATATTTCCATCAAAACTCACAATAACCGGCATGATTATCCTATACGTCTGATATAGATTAGACCGTTATATTTAATTCAATTCTACTACGTAATATTGGTTGTAATACTTATATCTCTAAAATTGATTTAAATCGAATCGAATATTTTTAATGTAACGTCTGTTCTCATAACATGGCAACTCAAATACAACAACAAACCCCCGGAGGCGAAACCCTTATTCAAGTAAAACTCACCGGCGAAGAGTGGAACAATGCCGAAATTATGGAACCAGAAGAGGAAATGCGGATTCTGCAACTCATTATTGACGGATTTCATGACGTGAATCGGGTCTTCAATCCACATCAATCATTGATCGCTCGATTGAAAATAACGGCAACATCAGAAATGGAAGATTATCTCTTTGAGGAATATTTTCGCAAACGTGTCGAACGCGTAATCGGTATACTTGGACTCACGTCGAACGAATTTGAGATCAAGTCAAAGTCCAAGAAAACAATGAAAAAGGTCGACCTAATGCGAATCCAGAATATGAATACGACATTTGGCGGTTCAGGAGACACATACGACCATCACATTATGGATACGATTGACGCAATGGTGGATATGAAGAAATCCGGCGGCATCACATCAGAAGGTGTCAACATGGGCGTCAATGAATGGATGAAACATTTCTATACATTGAAACTTATGCTTCAGAAGTCGGTGGTCGGGATCAATACGCATGTTCTCGAATTTGCGAACTCTATCATACGGATATTCAATGACGATGTTCAAATTATCGGGTTTCTTCGCAACGCATACCGATTCATTGAACAAAATAACGCGGTCTTCAAATACGCGGATTTTCAATTATACGAACATCAAAAACAACTGTTCACGATTGCAAAACGACCTGGCGCGAAAATGGTGTTGTATATTGCGCCAACCGGAACAGGGAAGACGCTTTCCCCGCTTGGATTATCGGAAAAATACAAGATTATCTTTGTATGTGCTGCACGTCATGTGGGTCTGGCACTGGCAAAAGCCGCAATTTCCATGAAGAAACGAATTGCATTCGCCTTTGGTTGCAGTAACATTGACGATATTCGTCTTCATTATTTCGCGGCAAAAGAGGCAATACGTGACAAACGTAGCGGTCGTATTCGCAAAGTAGACAATAGTATCGGGGACAATGTCGAAATCATGATTTGTGATATTCGGTCATATTTACTTGCAATGCGATATATGATGGCATTTCATCCGATCGACCAACTTCTCATGTACTGGGATGAACCGACAATATCATTGGATTACACAGACCACACACTGCATCCGATTATTCACAGAAACTGGAGTGGGAATTTGATCCCGAATGTTGTATTATCCTCGGCGACACTTCCACGCGAAGATGAAATCGTTGAAGTGATTCAGGACTTCAAAATCAAGTTTCAAGAAAAGGAACCAGAAGTATACAGTGTGATTAGTCATGATTTCAAGAAATCAATTCCAATTGTCAACCAGAATGGGTTCATCGAACTACCGCATTACATGTTTGGAGAGGATTATGATCGCGTGTTGGAATGTGTTGAACACTGCAAAATGTATAAGACGCTCATGCGGTATTTCGATTTGCGAGAGATTTTACGATTCATGGCGCTTGTTACAAAGCCACTTTCGAAAGACGATGGCAACAGCGACAGCGACGAAAGCGACGAAAGCGACGACGACAGCAACAGCGACAAAGCAAAACCGATCGATACAGATCCAGACACCGATGACAATCGCAGACTCATTATAACATCTCAGCGATACCTTCCAGATAACATGTTTGCCGACATCAGTGATATTACAATGACAAGTATCAAGGAATACTACCTTCTCCTTCTTGAAAATATTAGGCCGAAATATTGGGCACGGGTATATGAGACACTCATTGGAGTTCGCAAACCAAAATTTACATCTGTCGTGAACTTATCAACAAGTGACGCACATACACTCACAGATGGACCGACAATTTACTTGACCGAAAATGTAGACAAAGTTGCTGCATTCATGCTTCAAATCGCGAAAATACCTGAAGTTGTTATGCAGGATATTATGTCTACCATCGACTACAATACAAACGTCCTTGAAGAAATCAAGAAAACAGAAAAACTGATCAAAGATCTTGAAGGCGAAAGCAAAGAGGGTGGTGGTGATGATGAAAAGAAAACCAGGAAGTTCACATCAGATACTCGAGTGAATCCCGAAACAGATCGCCTACATACCAAAGTCGAAGAATTGAAGAAATCTGTGAAATACACTGCACTACATGAACTCTTTGTACCCAATCGTCTCGAACATCTGAAACGATGGACAACGCGCACAGCAATCTCAAACGAGTTCACGTCATTTGTGGAAGACGATGTAGTGGAAGAGATTATGCTTTTGAATGTGGCGACACATTGGAAGTTACTGCTTCTCATGGGAATAGGTGCAATCACGAATGCCACTGATCAGAAATATACAGATATCATGAAAACATTAGCAAAGCATCAGAAGCTGTACTTGATTATTACAGCTACAGACTATATTTATGGTACGAATTATCAGTTCTGTCATGGATACATCGGAAAAGATCTGGAGGCTATGACGCAAGAAAAAGCGATTCAATCCATGGGGCGTATTGGACGCGGTGCGATTCAGCAGGATTATACCATTCGTGTACGCCATGATGCGATTATTCATCACATCTATACAGCATTACGAAGCGCAGACAAACCGGAAGTATGCGCGATGAACAGGTTGTTTGTTACGGACACAGCATAGAATAGAGAACAAACCGAGTCACAATTAGTGACTGAACATCTCTTCAATCAGTTTCTCCAATGTATCATATTCAAATGTCCAACCTAACTTCTCGCGCGCTTTTGTCGAATCACCTAATAAGAAATCAACCTCGCATGGACGGAAATATTTCGGATTTATTTTTACTCGGGTTTCGCCGGTCTGTGCATCTTTCCCGACCTCATGAAGCCCTGTTCCACTCCATTTTATCGTAATACCTTTGAATGCAAACGCTTTCTCAATGAAGGTTCGAATGGTCTGTGTCTTTCCAGAAGCAAGAACGAAATCTTCGGGGTGTGGTTGCTGAAGCATGAGCCACATTCCGTGCACGTAGTCTTTTGCATGACCCCAGTCACGCTTACTATCGATATTACCCAATTCAATCCAATCTTGCGTTCCTTTGAGAATATTCTTGATCCCGTTTACAATTTTCATGGTCACGAAATTCTCTACACGACGCTTGCTTTCATGATTGAATAAAATCCCGTTTACTGCATACAATTCGTATCCTTCACGATACACTTTGGTAATGTAATGCCCGTATACTTTTGCCACTGCATAAGGAGATACTGGATTAAACGGTGTATTCTCTGTCTGAGGCGTTTCTTTCACTGCACCGAACATTTCGCTTGTTCCCGCTTGATAAAACCGTATTCTCTTTTTGATAGGATCCGGCATACACCGAATAATTTCTAGTAATCGTAATACACCAATCGCGTCGACATCTGCGGTGTATTCGGGGATTTCAAACGAGATCGCTACGTGTGATTGTGCAGCCAAATTGTAGATCTCAAATACTTCAAAGTCGGTGTGGGAGTGTATAATACTATGGATGAAGTTTGTCAACCCTGTTGCGTCGGTCATATCCCCATAGCGGAGTTCAAGCTTGTCGCGAATATGGTCGATCCTGCTATGCGAATACAGTAAAGATGTTCTACGAACAATACTGAATACTTTGTATCCTTTTCCTAATAATAATTCACTAAGGTAGGAACCATCTTGTCCAGTGACACCGGAGATAAACGCGAGTTTCATTGAGTGATGTAATACATTTATATTATTATGAACCTTTATATTCTTACGATTTGCGGCGTTTACGAGTTCTACACATTTCAAGTTCTGGTTTACGACCAATTTTTAAAGTTGAACCGAGTCTTGGGGTATATACAATTTTCTTCGATCCAAATTCATCATCCGTGTTTGGATGATGAATGATCTTCGTAATCGATGTGTTTGCTGGTACTGCAGTATATATCGAGTTAAAGGTTTGGATCTTCATAATAAACCGTTTATGCGTAAAAACCAGCAACGACGACACATTTATTTTTGAAATATATTCCCGAAAATACCTCATTACATCAATATAATCATTCTCTCGAAACCGATGTTCATAATCTTCAAGTGCGGAATAATCAACCCTTGGAAAATGTATCGTGGTAATATTCTTTGGATACCTTGGATTCAGATCACGGAATAATTGATACAGATGAATACCTCTAGTATGAAACCAAAGTTTGAATTCATGTATCTTTTTCTTTAATTCATCCGTATCATTTACTTTTGATAATTTTTTACTATGAAATTTAAGATAAGGAACAATGTGAACAACATTTCGGTTCGCTTCACCGTCAAATGTAGATAGTGATATCAACGCAGTAACAACTGTACGAAGTAGAGGGGAACATATCACTTTATCGTATTTGATTTTTTTGAGTATATGATCCCTCAGCATAAATGATTGTATATAACCTTTTAATGATAAACCTGGTTCATGAAGTATATCTCGATGTCTTCTACGATACGTACTCCATTTATCATGGGTTATATTATTACAACTTTCGGCATGACGAACCAAATAAATATCGGTTGTTGACATCTATTATATAATATATAAGAATATCATAAAATGTCATCCGCCGCCGCCACTGCCCCTCGCCCCCCTCGACGCTCCGCTCTTCTCGTTGGTATCAACTATAACACGATACCGGATGCCACACTGAGAGGATGCTACAATGACGTCGTAAACGTGTCTCAATATCTGCGTTTGACTTTAGGTTACTCTCCTAACTCAATTGCAATACTTACAGACGGCAATCGTGGAGCTGTCGGTACTGCTTCACGACTTCCACCTACACGTAAAAATATTATCGACGGAATTTCGGCTCTTGTTACCGGAATGATCGCTGGAGATGAAGCCGTATTTCATTACTCAGGCCACGGGTCGCTGGTTCGAGATACAAATGGCGATGAAGCTAGTGGACTCGACTCGTGCCTTTGCCCCCTTGATTATAACGCACCCGCATCTACCGGAGGTGGCATTATTACCGATGACGAAATCCGAGAACTTCTCGTGAATCGTGTGCCTCGTGGTGCCCGTTTGTACGTCATCCTTGACTGTTGCCATAACGGAACTGGTTGTGATATTCGATACAGATATGAAGACTTTAGCGTACTTCTGTCTCCACCATCTGCACGAACCCCCGTGTGGCGAACATTACAACGCGCATATCTTCAAGGAAAATACACTGAAACCGCAGGCGACGTTTATATGATCAGTGGATGTCGCGATGAACAAACCTCCGCAGATGCATACATCAATAATGCGTTTACCGGTGCATTAACTTACGCGGTATTCTCCATTCTTCGCGCAAATCAAGGCACAATTCGCACGTATTCATGGAGCGCTCTTCTCCGCGATGTTCGCCATTTTATGCGCGTCAATCGTTATTCACAGGTGCCACAGGTCATGACCGGACAATTAATTTCTCCGGTGCGGCCAGTTTTCGCGGGAGTTTCAATCGGTGTCCCTATCGCATTAGTGGGTGGAGGTGGTCCTGCAATTGAACTAACTTCCAGTTCTATTATAACCACCGGTTCAAGGGGTGTTGAGGATCATGATACTACAACATTGTTTACGTTTAAACCGTCATCCGGTTCAAAAAGAGCGAATAAAGTGGGTATTCAATTTATTCACTGAGATCCAAATCTATTGTTCTTGAATTATGTCTGGATGACCCCCATATTGTGGAATAGCTGGATGACCCTACCTACTTGCTGCCACTGCAGGAGCGGGAGGGGGGGGGTGTCGGGTCGTCGGCCCACGCACGCGGGTTGTAAAAAAAATTGAAATGTTTTTTTTACAATAGATCAAATACAGTGATTCAACGAACGAACGAACGAACGAAATATGGCTGTAAACCCAAAACTGGAAACGCTGATGCGCGTTATCGAAGACAATCAAGACAAAATGACCGAAGGTGAATATCTCGAAGCAATGAACGCTCTGGCCGCACTCCATCGTGAAGTCCCCACCCAGTCGCAGCAGCACGCGCCAATACGCCCGATACCATCTGGCCCACCTCCATCCTACACTGCATCCGCCGCCGATGGGTTGTTTGCGCCTCAAGTTCCAGAAGTCATGAATGGAAATGTAACAGAAACGCGTGCGTGGCAGCGTGTGAGAAACAACCATCCCGATCCTTTCATCAACCGAATTACTCCGCAACAATGGATGGAGACCCCTTACGTGGATCGGTTTCGTATGCTGCGTGAAGCGACAGAACATCAAATTTCCCAACGTATACTCAAGTACTGTACCCCCGAACCGTCGGTTTGCCCATTCATTACACGTCACGCGGTCGGAATCTGGAGTATGGAAGACGATGGCAACACGAACTGGGAGTGCGTGTGCGGCTACAGTGGCAAAGTGAAGAACTGGAAAAAACACGAACAAAGCGAGCGTCACCAAGACTGGGCCAAGCACCGCACGGTAAGTAGGAGAAAAATCGAAAAAATGAAGGCGATGATTCGGGACGACGAGGCGGGACACTTTAACCGGTTCGCGGGATACGGTCCAAACCCAGATAGACTTTACCCCGGTGGCATTCGATGCTATACTGTCTGGCAGGACAAAAATGAATGGACGAACCCCGAAATGTTTGCGGAGTTTCATCGAAGCCCGGCACCCGTATTTCAACTGGACGAATGCGGTAATGTTCGTGAGACCACGACCAGGTGGTTTGTTCATCGCAGAAATATCTGGGCCAATCAGTATGTTCAGTAAGTAGAGAGGTGGTGTGTGTGTGTGTGTGTGTGTGTGTGTGTTCTAACACTTTTTTATTAGTTATCTCAATAATAAAATAAAAAGTGTTAGAACACACACACACACACAACACTACTTACTTCCTTTACAATGATTGATG
>Ga0194130_10000570_pt1 | contig 67655 bp, 67 predicted proteins | sample TA2KigsurfametaG_FD_160084 | JGI IMG/M metagenome (GOLD analysis project Ga0194130, IMG submission 160084) | Freshwater microbial communities from Lake Tanganyika, Tanzania - TA2015050 Kigoma 12 surface | ecosystem: Environmental > Aquatic > Freshwater > Lake | place: Tanzania: Lake Tanganyika...
GGATGATGATGCCCGACGAGAACGAGTCCCGCCGCTGAGGCCCGAGCCATCCCTCCGCCAGAACCACCCCCCTGGCTGAGCCAGGACGCCATCGCCACCGCCGGGCGCCTGATCGAGGGCCACCGGCTGGCCTTCGGCCGGCCCCTGCTCGCCGGCCTTTCGGGCGGCGGTTCGCCGCTGCAGGCGGCCCAGGAACTGTTCGTGGCCACCACCGTCGTGCTCGCCCACGACGGCGGCGCCGATCCCCGGCTGATCTACGCCAACCGGGCCGCCCTGGGGCTGTGGCGCCGCCCCTGGGGCGCCATGGTGGGCCTGCCCTCACGGCTCACGGCGGAGCCGGCCGAACGGCAGAGCCGGTCCCTGGCCCTGGAGCGGGCCCGCCAGTTCGAGGCCCTTGAGGGCTACGGCGGCATCCGCATCGACAGCGGCGGTCGCCGCTTCCGGATCGAGAACGCCCGGCTGTGGACCCTGCGGGATGGCGGCGGCGTGCCCTGCGGCCAGGCGGCCGCCTTCGGCCGCTGGTGGTGGCTGGAGCCGCCCCGTTCCGGTTCTCCGCCCCCCACTGGCGTAGGGGCCGAACCCGGTCCGGGGGACCGAACCTGAGCCGGCGGTTCTCCCCCTCGAAGTCCCCGGGCAAGGCGGGCACATTGATCGGACGGGTGGTTCCTCACCCGACCATCCCCATCGCTCCCATCGGAAGCACCAACCATGCGCACGCTTCATCCCTCCCCCTTCGATCTGTTCGACCGGCTGGAGCAACAGCTGCAGACGGCCGAGCGTGTTCCCGCCGCCGAGATCCACGAAACCGAGGACAGCTACACCATTGCCCTCGAGCTTCCCGGCGTCGACCGCGCCTCCATCGACGTGAAGGCCACGGACCGCTCCCTGATCATCAGTGCCGAGCGCCGCTGCCAGCCACCAGCCACCCCCGCCGCAACCGCCGCCGCCCCTGAGGCCGGCAACGGCGAGGCTCCGGCCGCGGAAGGCCGCCGCCGCGCCCCGCTGCTGAGCGAGTTCCGCTACGGCACCTGGAGCCGCAGCTTCCGCTTCCCCGGCGGCATCCAGCGTGACGCCCTCGAAGCCCACTACCGCGATGGACTGCTGACGGTGACGGCGCCCAAGGCCCAGTCGCTGACCACCGTCAGCGTGAAGGTGGCCGACTGAGGCCCTCAGCGCCCAAGGCGCTGGGCGGAATCGAGGGAGAGGCCGATCACCGAGATGTAGCTGGTGGCTTCGATCCACCGGATCGTGCCCTTCAGGTCGTAGGTCTCTGCCTCCCCATCACCCACCACCACGTTGCAGGACTCTCCGACGGCGGGGTGGTGGCCAGCTTCGATGGCGATCTTCAGGCCCTCGCTGCTGAGGTCAAGCACCTCGGCAAACACGCCTTCGGCGGGTCGCATCGATTCGAGATGGAATCGGGCCGTGGCCAGGCCCGTCGGAGGCTTGTACCGGTCGGCGCGCGAGGCTTCCTCCAGGCGCTTCTCGAGGCGCCGAAAGGCCTCCTGAAACCGTTCCAGGTCTCCGATGGCCAACTATCGACTCGAGCTCGGAATGGTTCTGATCATTCTCCAGGGTTCCTCGGGATACCAGGGTTCTTGAGGATACCCGCGCTATGTCTAACAGACCGAAAACGAACCTGCCCTGCCTACAGTCAAAAGTCTGCGAAAGGAGTCTGACCCCATGAGCAGCAGCACCGCCGACGCCCCGACCACCCTGCCATCCCCGGCGGGGGCCGCCGCCTCCCGGCTCAGCCTGCAGTGCGAGCCGATCGCCACCGACACCACGGCGATCCGCTCCCTCGACTGGGACCGCAGCCGCTTCGACATCGAGTTCGGCCTGCGCAACGGCACCACCTACAACGCCTTCCTGGTGCGCGGTGAGCGCACGGCCCTGGTCGACACCAGCCACGCCAAGTTCCGCGACACCTGGATCCCCCTGCTGGAGGGTCTGATCGACCCCACGGCGATCGACCACCTGATCGTCTCCCACACCGAGCCGGACCATTCCGGCCTGATCGGCGATCTGATCGATCACCACCCGGACATCGAGATCGTCGGCTCCAAGGTGGCGATCCAGTTCCTCCAGGACCAGGTGCACCGGCCCTTCCGCAGCCGGGCGGTCAAGAGCGGCGACGAGCTCGACCTGGGCGTCCATCCCGACAGCGGTGTGGCCCATCGCTTCAGCTTCCTCAGTGCCCCCAACCTGCACTGGCCCGACACGATCTTCTCCTTCGACCACGGCACCGGCATCCTCTACACCTGTGATGCCTTCGGCCTCCACTACTGCTCCGACGACCTCTTCGATGTCGACCCCGGCGCCATCGCCCCGGACTTCCGCTTCTACTACGACTGCCTGATGGCCCCCAACGCCCGCAGCGTGCTGCAGGCGCTCAAGCGCATGGACGGGCTGCCGGAGATCACCACGATCGCCGTGGGCCACGGTCCCCTGCTGCGGGAGCACCTGCCTCTCTGGGTGGGCGACTACCGCGACTGGAGCGGCCAGCGCAGCGCCGGCGAGGCCTATGCGGCCGTCTGCTATCTCAGCCAGTACGGCTTCTGCGACCGGCTCAGCCAGGCCATCGCCCGCGGCGTCGGCAAGGCCTCCGGCCAGGTGCAGCTGGTTGACCTGCGCGGCACCGATCCCCAGGAGCTCGCCGCCCTGATCGGTGAGGCCAGCGCCGTGGTGGTGCCCACCTGGCCCGCCTCCCCCGATCCCGACCTGCAGACGGCCATCGGCACCCTGCTGGCGGCCCTCCATCCCAAGCAGTGGGTGGGCTGCTACGACGCCTTCGGCGGCAACGACGAACCGATCGACACCCTGGCCGGCCAGCTGCGCAACCTGGGGCAGAAATGGGCGTTCGAGCCCCTGCGCTTCCGCCAGGTTCCCGGCGGCGCCGACTACCAGCGCTGCGAGGAGGCCGGCACCGACCTGGGCCAGCTGCTCACCAAGGAGAAGACCATCGCCGCCATGAAGGCCATCGACGGCGACCTGGACAAGGCCCTGGGGCGCCTCAGCGGCGGCCTCTACGTCGTCACGGCCCGGCAGGACGACGAGGCCGGCAGCCGCAGCGGCGCCATGGTGGCCAGCTGGGTGAGCCAGGCGAGCTTCGATCCGCCGGGACTCACGGTGGCGGTGGCCAAGGACCGGGCCATCGAGGCCCTGATGCAGGTGGACGACCGCTTCGTGCTCAACATCCTGCGGGAGGACAACCACCAGCCCCTGCTGCGCCACTTCCTGCGCCGCTTCCCGCCGGGGGCCGACCGCTTCGCCGGCGTCAACGTGCTCGAAGGCGTGGCCGCCGGTGGTCCGGTGCTCGGTGATGCCCTGGCCTACCTCGGCTGCCGGGTGACCCAGCGCATGGAAGGCCCTGATCACTGGATCATCTACGCGGTGGTGGAAGAGGGCAATGTGGCTGACACCACCGCCGCCACGGCCGTGCATCACCGCAAAGTGGGCAACCACTACTGATGACCACCTCCCCATCCGCGTCCGATCGGCGCGTCATCACCCTGCCGGTCGAACCCGGCCTGCTCTGCCTGCGCGGCCTCAGCCCGCGCCGCCTCCGTTTCGAAGTCGAATACGGCCTCGAGCGGGGCACCACCGCCAACAGCTTCCTGTTCCAGCAGGACGGCTCCGGCGGCGCCCCGGTGCTGGTTCACCCGCCGGGGGCCTCCTTCGCCGCACCCTTCCTGGAGCAGCTGGCCCCGCTGGTGCCGTCCGACGCCCCCCTCAAGGTGGTGGTGGGCCACGTCAACCCCAACCGGGTCGCCCTGCTCAGGCAACTCGCGACGGGCTGGCCGGCCACGGTGCTGGTGGCCTCCAACCCCGGCGCCCAGGTGCTCGCCGAACTCTGGGAGCAGCGGCGGCCAGGCCCGGGGGGTGAGACCGCCACCCCAGCCGACCCCGTGCCCCTGCCGACGATCGAGGTGGTCAAACAGGAGACCAGCCGCACCCTCGCCGACGGCCATGTCCTCACCCTGCTGCCCACCCCCACCCCCCGCTGGCCCGGCGGCCTGATCGCCTTCGAGGCCACCACGGGGCTGCTGATGAGCGGCAAGTTCTTCGCCGCCCACCTCTGCACCGAGGACTTCGCCGAAGCGAACCGCACCAGCACCGAGGAGGACCGCCGCTATTACTTCGACTGCCTGATGGCGCCGATGGCCCGCCAGGTGGAGACGGTGGTCGACCGGCTGGACGAACTGCCGATCCGCACGATCGCGCCGGGCCACGGCCCGGCCATTGCCCAGAGCTGGCGCAGCCTGCTGGCCGACTACCGCCGCTGGGGGGAGAGCCAGGAGAAGGCCAGCCTGTCGGTGGCCCTGCTGTACGCGAGCGCCTACGGCAACACCGCCGCCATCGCCGACGCCCTCTCCCAGGGGGTGGCGCGCAGTGGCGTGCGTGTCGAGAGCATCAACTGCGAATTCGCGCCTTCCGAGCAATTACTGGAGGCGATTCACGCCTGCGACGCCCTGCTGATCGGCTCCCCCACCCTCGGCGGCCATGCCCCCACGCCGATCGTCTCGGCCCTCGGCACCGTGCTCGCCGAAGGCGACCGGGCCAAACCGGTGGGGGTGTTCGGCAGTTTCGGCTGGAGCGGCGAAGCCATCGACCTGCTCGAAGCCAAGCTCCGCGACGGCGGCTTCCCGTTCGCCTTCGAACCGATCCGGGTCAAGTTCAGCCCGGATCTGGCCACCCTGCGCACCCTGGAGGAAACCGGCACCGCCCTGGGCCGCCGCCTGCGCCAGCAGCATCGCCAGGCCCAGCGGCGCAGCACCGGCGGTGGTCTCAGCGAGAGCCGCACCAACCCGGCGATCCAGGCCCTCGGCCGGGTGGTGGGATCCCTGTGCGTGGTGCTGGCCCGCAAGGGGGACGGCGCCGACGCGATCGGTGGGGCGATGGTGGCCAGCTGGGTGAGCCAGGCCAGCTTCAGCCCCCCCGGCTTCACCGTGGCCGTGGCCAAGGAGCGGGCGATGGAGAGCCTGCTGCACGTGGGGGACGTCTTCTCCCTGAACGTGCTGGCGTCCGGGCGCGAAAGCGGCCCGATGAAGCGGTTCCTGCAGCCCTTTCCCCCCGGAGCCGACCGGCTGGCGGGGCTGGACCTGGAGACCAGTCCCGGCGGCCAGCCCCTGCTGCCGGAGGCGCTGGCCTGGATGGAGGCCCGCGTCAGCCAGCGGATGGAATGCGGCGACCACTGGCTGCTCTACGCCGAGGCCCTCAGCGGCGACCTGCTGGATGCGGCCGCCACGACGGCCGTGCACCAGCGCCGCAGCGGCGCCAACTACTGAGCGGCCTGCCCGACGCGGCAGTGACGGCTGGCTAGGCCGCGTGGGGCGGCGTGGGCGACCCGCCGCCGCCCGATTGGAAGGGCAGCACCAAGGTGGCCCAGTGGTCGGGACGCTCGGGACGGCGGCGCCGGGCCCGGCGCACCCCGAAGGGCACCCGGACCACGTTGGTGCCGTCCACCCGCTGGCTGGCCTCCGGGAGGTCCGGGGAAAGGATCCCCGTGCCCGGCTCACCGCCTGAACTGTCGTTGCCGTTCATGAACCCCATGACAATGAAAGGCGGTTGCCATCGCCTTGCGGGGATGGCACAGCAATGATGCGCCATCCCGAGGACAAAAGGTACCGCTGGAACACTCAGGCGGCCAGTTCCAGGATTGCCACTTCCTCGACGCTCGGGCAGGTGCAGACGAGGTTCCGATCACCGAAGGCGTTGTCGATGCGGGCGACGGCCGGCCAGAACTTGGCCTGCCGCTGGCTCTCCCCGGCGGGGAAGGCCGCCTCGCTGCGGCTGTAGGCCCGATCCCAGTGGTCGGCGGTGACCGCCGCCAGGGTGTGGGGCGCCTGTTTGAGCGGGTTGTCGAGGGGGTCGGCGGCGCCGGTCTCGATCGCCCAGGCCTCGCGGCGGATCCCCTCCATGGCCGCGCAGAAGCGGTCGATCTCCGCCAGCGACTCGCTCTCGGTGGGCTCCACCATCACCGTGCCGGCCACGGGCCAGCTGACGGTGGGGGCATGGAAGCCGTAGTCCATCAGCCGCTTGGCCAGATCGTCCACCTCCAGGCCGCAGCTGCGCTTGAGGGGCCGCAGGTCGAGGATGCACTCGTGGGCCACCCGGCCGCCCCGGCCCCGGTAGAGCACCGGGAAGTGGGGCTCGAGACGCTCGGCGATCAGGTTGGCCGCCAGCAGGGCCACCTGGCTGGCGGTGCGCAGGCCCGCGCCCCCCATCATGCGGATGTACATCCAGCTGATCGGCAGGATGCCGGCGCTGCCCAGGGGTGCCGCCGACACCGGGCCGATGGTCTCATCCGCCCCCCCTGCAGCCAGGGGGTGGGAAGGAAGGAACGGCACCAGGTGGGCGGCCACGCCGATCGGCCCCACCCCGGGGCCACCGCCGCCATGGGGGATGCAGAAGGTCTTGTGGAGGTTGAGGTGGCAGACGTCGGCGCCGTAAAGGCCGGGCTTGCAGAGGCCCACCTGGGCGTTGAGGTTGGCGCCGTCCAGGTACACCTGGCCGCCGTGGTCGTGCACCACCTGGCAGATGCGGCGGATGCCGGTCTCGAAGACTCCGTGGGTGGAGGGGTAGGTGACCATCAGGGCCGCCAGGTCAGCCGCGTGGGCGGCGGCCTTGGCCTCCAGGTCGGCGATGTCGATGTTGCCCTGGGCGTCGCAGGCCACCGCCACAACCCGCATCCCCGCCATCACGGCGCTGGCCGGATTGGTGCCGTGGGCGCTGGTGGGGATCAGGCACACCTGGCGATGGCCCTCGCCCCGGCTTCGGTGCCAGGCCCGGATCACCATCAGGCCGGCGTATTCGCCCTGGGAGCCGGCGTTCGGCTGCAGGGACACCCCGGCGAAGCCGGTGATCGCCCCCAGCCAGGCCTCCAGATCGTCCACCAGGGCGGCGTAGCCGGCGGTCTGGTTAGAGGGGGCGAAGGGGTGGATCTGGCCGAAGGCCGGCCAGCTCACCGGCGCCAGTTCGGCGGCGGCGTTGAGCTTCATCGTGCAGCTGCCCAGGGGGATCATCCCGTGGACGAGCGAGAGGTCCTTGCTCACCAGGCGCTGGATGTAGCGCAGCAGTTCGGTCTCGCTGCGATAGCGGTGGAACACCTCCTGGCGCAGCCAGGGGCGCTGGCGCAGGGGCACGCCGTCGAGCAGCTCCGCCAGGGGCCGGGCCTCCAGGGTGGACAGGCCGGCCCGCAGGGCCGCCTGGGCCGCAGCAGCAGCGGCGGCATCCGGCGCCAGGGCGCCCACCAGGGCGGCCAGCTCCTCGGCCGTGGAGAGTTCATCGAGGCTGATGGCCAGGGCGTCCTGGCCGTCGTCGCCGCGGACGCCGCAGCGGAGGTTGAAACCGGCGGCCACGGCCCGCTGGCGCAGGGCGGGGGCCGCAGCGGTGCGCACCACGACGGTGTCGAAGCCGGCGCCCGGATCGGCGGGCAGCCCCAGGGCATCCAGGGCCAGCACCAGGCCCTGGCGCAGAACCAGCAGGCGACGGGCGATGGCCTCGAGGCCATCGGGGCCGTGGTGGACCGCGTAGAAGCTCGCCATCACGGCGAGCAGCACCTGGGCGGTGCAGATGTTGCTGGTGGCCTTGTCGCGCCGGATGTGCTGCTCACGGGTCTGGAGGGCCAGCCGCAGGGCCGGGTTCCCCTCCGCATCCTTCGACTGGCCCACCAGGCGGCCGGGGATCTGGCGCTTGTAGTCCTCCCGGGTGGCGAAGAAGGCGGCGTGGGGCCCCCCGAAGCCCATCGGCACCCCGTAGCGCTGCAGGCTGCCGACGGCGATGTCGGCGCCGAGCTGACCCACCGGGGCCAGCAGCGCCTGGGCCAGGGGATCCACGGCCACCGTGCTGATCACGCCGCTGGAGCGGGCCGCCGCCAGCAGCGGCGCGGGATCCCAGAGCCGGCCCTCGACGCCGGGCAGCTGCAGCAGCAGGCCGAAGACGTCCTCGCCCAGCGCCGCTTCGGGGCCGGTGGCGGCGGCTTCGGCGTCGAACGTCTCGATGACGATCCCCAGGGGCTCGGCCCGGGTGTGGAGCACGGCGAGGGTCTGGGGCAGGACGGCCCGGTCGACCAGGAAGCGGCGGGCGCCGCGGCGCGTTGTGACCGCCGCCGCCATCGCCATCGCCTCGGCGGCGGCGGTGGCCTCATCCAGCAGCGAGGCGTTGGCGATCGGCAGCCCCGTCAGCTCGCTGACCAGGGTCTGGAAGTTGAGCAGGGCCTCCAGCCGCCCCTGGGCGATCTCCGCCTGGTAAGGGGTATACGCGGTGTACCAGCAGGGGTTCTCCAGCACATGGCGCTGGATCAGGGCCGGTGTCGCCGTGCCGTGGTAGCCGAGGCCGATGAGGCTGCGCAGCACCTGGTTGCGGGAGGCGAGCACCCCCAGCTCCTTGAGGGCCTGGGCCTCCGGGCAGGGGAGCGGCAGGCCGACCTCCGCCTCGTCGGCCGTCAAAAGGATGTCGGCGGGGACGACCTCGGCCGCCAGCTGATCGAGGGAACCGAGGCCGAGCTCCGCCAGCATCCGTAGCTGATCCTCGGAATCCGGACCCAGATGCCGGACCAGGAAGGAGGCGGACACGGGCGTTCGGGCTGGAGGTGGCGGGATCCTAAGGACAATCAGCCCGCCTGCACCTTGGCCCCGTAGGTGGCGGCATCCATCAGGTCGTCGAGCTCGCCGGGGGCCCCCAGGCGCACCAGCAGCAGCCAGCCCTCCCCGTAGGGATCGTTCTGAAGCTCCTCGGGGCTGGCCAGCACCGCCTCGTTGCGGGCCTCCACCGTGCCGCTCACGGGGGCCATCAGATCCTCCACCGCCTTGACCGATTCGACGCTGCCGAAGCTGGTCCCCTTCGCGAGGGCGGCCCCCAGCGCCGGCAGCTCGACGAAGACGATGTCCCCCAGCTGATCGACGGCGAAGGAACTGATCCCGAGCCGCACCAGGTCACCTTCCGGGCGCACGTATTCGTGGCTCTCGGAGTAGCGGCAGTCGTCGGGGAAGGAGTGCGCCAAGGCCGGTGCGATGCGGAGAAGCGGCCCTCAGTCTGCCTGGGCCAGGGCGGTCAGGGCCCGCTCCAGGGCCAGGGCCACGTGGCCGTGGTGGGTGCCGCCCTGGGCATAGAGCACCCAGGGCTCCCGCAGGGGGGCGTCGGCGGAGAACTCGCTGGTGCTGCCGTCGATGAACGTGCCGCCCGCCATCACCAGATCGCTGGCGTAGCCGGGCATGGGGGCCGGCACCGGATCCAGGTAGGCCCCCACCGGGGAGCACCCCTGGAACGCCCGGCAGACGGCGATCAGCCGGTCGGGGTCGCCGAGCCGCACGGCCTGGATCACGTCGCTGCGCTCGGCCCCGGCGGCCGGGTTCACCGCATAGCCCAGGCCGGCGAACACCTCGGCCACCAGATCGGCGCCGATCAGGGCCTCCGTCACCATCTGGGGGGCCAGGAACAGCCCCTGGAACAGCAGGCGGTACTGGTCGAAGCCGGTGCCCCCCTCGCTGCCGATGCCCGGGGCGGTGAGCCGGCAGCAGGCCCTCTCCACCAGCTCCCGGCGGCCCGCCACGTAGCCCCCCGTCGGCGCGATGGTGCCGCCGAGGTTCTTGATCAGGGAGCCGGCGATCAGGTCGGCGCCCACCGCGGTGGGTTCCAGGTCCTGCACCAGCTCCCCGTAGCAGTTGTCCACGAAGCAGACGCAGTCCGGCCGCAGCGCCTTGACCCGCTCACAGAGGCGCCCGATCGTGGCCACAGGCAGCGAGGGGCGCCAGCTGTAGCCGCAGCTGCGCTGGATCAGCACCATCCGCGTCTCCGGGGCCAGGGCGTCCTCCAGGCCCGCCTCGTCCACTCCGCCGTCGGCCGTCAGGGGCAGCTCGTCGTAGGTGATGCCGAACTCGGCCAGGGACCCCTGGCCCGTGCCCCGCAGCCCGATCACCTCCTCGAGGGTGTCGTAGGGACGGCCGGTGAGGGCCAGCAGCCGGTCCCCGGGGCGCAGCACCCCGAACAGAGCGGCGGTGATGGCGTGGGTGCCGCTGACGAACTGGAGCCGCACGGCGGCGGCTTCGGCCTGCAGCACCCGGGCAAAAACCCGATCCAGCACCTCCCGGCCCAGGTCGCCGTGGCCGTAGCCGCTGACCGAGGCGAAGTGATGCACACCCAGGCGTTCGGCGGCGAAGGCGTCCAGCACCCGCGCCAGGCGGGGCCGCACGGCGGCGGTGCGGGCGGCGGCCACCGGGGCCAGCCGCTCGAGGGCGGCGGCGACGGTATCCGCTGCAGCCGCTGACACGGCAGCCGAATCAGCGGGGCCGGGACAGACCTGCTCCAAATCCCTGGGGCCAGCAGGGGTCACTCTGCCATCGCTGCCGTGGGTGAGGATGGGAGGGCGAGCCCCAGACCACCCCCGCCCTTTCACCGGAGAACCGCTTGGTCGCACGATCCGAAGCCTCCCGATCAGGCCAGAGCGCCCGGACCGTGCGCGTGCCCCTGCAGGACGCCAGCCATTCCCGCAAGAAGGCCCAGCTGCTGGCGGCGATGGAATTGCCCCGGCCGCCCCTGCCGGCGAACCAGCGCAAGTTCAAGACCGGCACCACCGGTTTCATGCTGGCCATCCACGTGGGGGCGGTCTTCGCCCTGCTGCCGCGCTTCTGGAGCCTCCAGGGGGTGATCGTGTTGGCGGTCCTCTACTGGGCCACGGTGCTGGGGGTGACCCTCGGGCTACACCGGCTGGTGGCGCACCGGGGCTTCGAGGCGCCCCGCTGGGTGGAGCGCTTGCTGGTGCTGATGGGCACCCTGGCCTGCCAGAGCGGACCGATCGAATGGGTGGGCCTGCACCGGCACCACCACCTCTTCTCCGACCAGCCCAACGACCACCACGACGCCGCCCGCGGCCTCTGGTGGGCCCACAGCGAGTGGATGCTGCACAAGATCCCGGCCCTCACCGAGATCCACCGCTTCACCGGCGACATGGAGAAGGATCCCTTCTACCGCTGGCTGGACCGCTGGTTCCTGCTGCTGCAGCTGCCCCTGGGGGCCGCCCTCTACTGGTACGGCAACTGGGCGGGCGTCCATGGCGGCGGCCTGGGGCTGGTGCTCTGGGGCATCCCGTTGCGCCTGGTGCTCGTGTACCACGTCACCTGGCTGGTGAACTCCGCCACCCACGCCTTCGGCTACCGCAATTTCGACTGCCCGGACCGCTCCCGCAACTGCTGGTGGGTGGCCCTGCTGACCTTCGGCGAGGGCTGGCACAACAACCACCACGCCTACCCCCACTCGGCCCGCCACGGGCTGCGCTGGTTCGAGTTCGACATCACCTGGCAGCACATCCGTGCCCTGCGGGCCCTCGGCCTGGCCAGGAAGGTGCGCATCGCCCCGGTCTTCGGCCGCCGCGCCGACGCGGCCGCCTGAATCCCTGAATCAGCGCTCGGCCGGGTCCGCCGTGGCCGGAATCGCCGCGTCGATCTCGCGGCGGATGGCGGCCGCCAGGTCGTCCGGGGCCTGGGCGGCGCCCTCCCCCTGGAGCCGGCGGGCCCGCTGACGCAGCAGGTCCAGGAAGCGGTCCGGGCCCAGCTCCTCCTCCCCCGCCGCCCCCAGGGCCGCCAGGGTGCGGCGCAGCTCGGGCAGCTCGGCGTCCAGTTCCACCGCCGTGTAGTCGCGCTGACCGGCGATCACCTCGGCGAAGCGCTCCCGCCGCTGGCGCTTGGCCACCGGATAGGCCGCCATCAGCCGGTCGCGACAGTCGCGCCAGGGCCGGCCGGCGGTGAGCAGCTGGGCCAGGGCCCCGCTGAGCCCGGCGGCCTCCGCCTCACTGATACGCAGATCGAAGCTGGCCGGCGGCTGGCGGAAGCCCACGAACACCTCCAGCAGGGCCCCGGGCCCCAGCACCCGCTGCTGCTCGTCGCGCACCGGCAGGGCCGAGCTGCAGAGGGCCTCCATGAGTTCGGGGTGGGCCGCCAGCAGGGTGCGCGCCGCCAGCGGCTCCAGCCGGCCCCCGGGGGCCTGGGCTTCGAGCCACAGGTTGACGCCCCCCAGGGCCAGGAACACCTCCGGACCGGGGGAGGCCAGCTTGCCGTTGCGCAGCATCGAGAGCTGGGAGTTGTGCACCCGACCCAGATCGAGGGCCTCGGCCAGCATCGGCAGAACCCGGTGGGACCAGCCGTTGCGCTCGTGCCAGACACGGATCAGGTGGGCGAAGGCGACGCGGCCAGATACGAGTTCGTCTCGATACCCCACTCGATCAGGATTCGTATTGCTACCATCTTAATCACTCATCAGGAGCCCGGTCCTTCATGGCCGTCACCCCCCTCTCCCGCCCCGGCATCCAGCCAGGCGCCCCATCCGGCGACCGCCGCGATGGCGGCACCAAAGCCCGCCACACCCGCCGCCCCGCCACCATCAACCAGGGGCCCGATTCCCTCATCAGGGCCCGGGCCCTGCACGAACCGCGCCGCGGCGAACCCCGCGGCGTCTCCCCCAAGGGCACCCGCTGGGGCACGATCGGCTTCATGGTCGTGATCCACGTCCTGGCGGTGGTGGCCCTGCTGCCCCGCTTCTGGAGCCTGGAGGCCGTGGCCGCTCTCCTGGTGATGTACTGGGTCACCGCCTGCCTGGGCGTCACGATCGGCTACCACCGCCTGCTCAGCCACCGCTCCTTCCGGGTGCCCCAGTGGCTGGAGCGCTTCTTCGCCACCTGCGGCGCCCTCAGCTGCCAGCACGGCCCGATCGACTGGGTCGGCCTGCACCGCCATCACCACAAGTTTTCCGATACGGAAGCGGATCACCACGACAGCAACAAGGGCTTCTGGTGGTCCCACATGGCCTGGATGTTCGAGGAGATTCCCGCCATGGCCGCCGTGCCCCGGCTCACGGGTGACCTGGCCACCGATCCCTACTACCGCTGGCTGAACCACAGCTTCCTGCTGCTCCAGGTGCCCCTGGGCCTGCTGCTCTTCTGGATCGGCAGCGTCACCGGTGCCGGTGGCTGGGCCCTGGTGCTGTGGGGCATCCCCCTGCGCCTGGTGATCGTCTACCAGTGCACCTGGCTGGTGAACTCGGCCACCCACATGTGGGGCGAGTCCGTCCACGACAGCGGCGACAAGTCGAAGAACAACCCCTGGGTGGCGGCGCTGACCTTCGGTGAGGGCTGGCACAACAACCACCACGCCTACCCCCACTCGGCCCGCCACGGCTTCGGCCCCCGCCAGTTCGACCTCACCTGGCAGCACATCCGCGTGATGCGCGCCCTGGGGCTGGCCACCCGGGTCCGCCTGCCCCGCGCCGCGGCCCCCACCGGGTCCATGTCGTAGGCTTGTCGATCGGATTTCAGACGGCTCAGCCGGGGCGTTGTCATGGTCAAGAAGCGTGTGCAGGTGGTCCTGAGCGAGGACATCCTTTCCCTGGGCAAAGACGGGGATCTGGTGGATGTCGCTCCCGGCTACGCCCGTAACTACCTCCTGCCCACCGGCAAGGCCCTGGCCGTCACCACCGCGGTGCTGCGCCAGGTGGAGCACCGCCGGGCCAAGGAGGCGGAGCGTCAGGCGGCCCTGAAGGCCGAGGCGGTCGCCTTCCGCACCGCCCTCGACACCATCGGCCGCTTCACCATCAAGAAGCAGACCGGTGGCGACGACGTCCTCTTCGGCACCGTCACCAACGGTGACGTGGCCGAGGCCATCGAAGCGGCCACCAAGAAGGAGGTCGACCGCCGCGCCATCACGGTTCCCGAGATTCACCGCACCGGCTCCTACAAGGTGCAGGTCAAGCTCCACCCCGAGGTCGTCGCCGACGTCAACCTGGAAGTGGTCAGCTACTGATCGGCCAGCCACGAACAGATTTTTCCTGCACCGGCCTCCACAATGAGGGGCCTCACCGGAGCCCGATCCCGAGCTATCCGGCGGACCGTCTCTTGAATCGCTTTCTGGAGTCCCGTCCATGGTGAGCGTGCCCCTGGCTGGTTCCGATCCCCCCCGGCCCGACGGTCCGAGGCCGGCGTCCCGTCGCGAGGAGCAGGCCGGCTTCGAGGCCCTGCCCGATTCCGTCCCGCCCCAGAACCTGGAGGCTGAAGAGTCGGTTCTGGGCGGTATCCTTCTCGATCCCGACGCCATCGGCCGCGTCGCCGACGTGCTGCGGCCGGAAGCCTTCTATCTCGGCGCCCACCGCGAGATCTATCGCACCGCCCTGATGCTGCACAGCCAGGGCAAGCCCACCGACCTGACGGCCATGGCCGCCTGGCTCGCCGACACGGGCCAGCTGGAGAAGGTGGGCGGCAGCTCCCGGCTGGTGGAACTGGTGGAGCGCACCCTCTCCACCGCCTCCATCGACCAGGTGGCGCGCCTGGTGATGGACAAGCACCTGCGGCGCCAGCTGATCCGCTCCGCCAACGAGGTGATCCGCCTCGGCTTCGACCAGAGCCTGCCGATGGAGCAGGTGCTCGATGAGGCCGAGCAGAAGATCTTCGCCATCAGCCAGGAGAAGCCCACCGCCGGCCTCACCCCCACCGCCGAGATCCTCACCAGCACCTTCAACGAGATCGAGAGCCGCTCCCTCGGCACCGCCGTCGCCGGCATCCCGGTCAACTTCTACGACCTGGACGCCATCACCCAGGGTCTGCAGCGCAGCGACCTGATCATCGTCGCCGGACGGCCCGCCATGGGCAAGACCTCGATCGTGCTCAACATCGCCAAGAACGTGGCCCAGCTGCATCAGCTGCCGGTGTGCGTGTTCAGCCTGGAGATGAGCAAGGAGCAGCTCACCTACCGCCTGCTGTCGATGGAGGTGGGCATCGAGAGCGGCCGCCTGCGCACCGGCCGCCTGCAGCAGGAGGAGTGGCCCCTGCTCGGCCAGGGCATCAACAGCCTTGGTCAGCTGCCCCTGTTCATTGACGACAAGCCCAATTCCGGCGTGCTCGAGATGCGCTCCCTCTGCCGGCGCCTGATGGCCGAAACCGGCAAGGAACTCGGCCTGATCGTGATCGATTACCTGCAGCTGATGGAGGGGAGCACCCCCGACAACCGCGTCCAGGAACTCTCCCGCATCACCCGGGGCCTCAAGGGCATGGCCCGGGAACTGCATGTGCCCGTCATCGCCCTCTCCCAGCTCAGCCGCGGCGTCGAGTCCCGCACCAACAAACGCCCGATGCTCAGCGACCTGCGGGAATCGGGCTCGATCGAGCAGGACGCCGATCTGGTGCTGATGATCTACCGCGACGAGTACTACAACCCCGAAACTGCCGACCGCGGCATCACCGAAGTCATCGTCACCAAGCACCGCAACGGCCCCGTCGGCACCGTGAAATTGCTGTTCGAACCGCAGTTCACCCGCTTCCGCAATCTGGCTGCATAGATTCCGCTGCATGGCGGCGCTGCATAGGGATATCCGCCGTATCCAGCCAGGGAAAGGGCCCCTAGGGTTGATGGTGCTGTTCTGGTGGAAAAGGCTTGGTGGAGATCATCTGATGGATATATCAGTGCAACATCATTCCTTCTGGTTTTACGTTATCGCCTTCTTCGCCATCATCCTGGCGCGCTAACTCGCCCTGGCCGGCTTCGCCCACTGGCTTCTCTATCAGCGCCAGGAGGCCAGGGTCTCCGTTTTCAATGACATCCAACTGTCCATCATCTCCGCCGCCATCTTCTCCCTGGCCACCGCTCTGGTGATGACGTTGCAGGAGCAGGGCCTGACCCGTCTGCATGGCCAGATCCACCCCGAGAGCTGGTGGAGCCTGCCGCTCAGTTATGTGGCCGTGCTGGTGCTGCAGGATGCCTTTTTCTACGCCAGCCACCGGCTGTTCCACCAGCCAAAGCTGTTCCCCTGGTTCCACCGCGGGCACCACCGATCCCGCCAGCCCACACCCTGGACCTCCTTCACCTTCGACCCCCTCGAAGCCGGCGTTCAGGCCCTGTTCCTGATCGCCGTTGTGCTGGTGATTCCCCTGCATTTCGCCACCCTGCTGGCGGTGCTCACCACGATGACGGTGTGGGCCGTGGTCAACCACCTGGGCCTGGAGGTGCTGCCGCTGAGCTTTCCCCACCACTGGCTGGGGCGCTGGCTGATCGGCCCCGCCCACCACTCCCTGCACCACCGGCGCCACGGCCATCATTTCGGGCTCTATTTCACCTTCTTGGACCGGGTGTTCGGCACCGAGGATCCCGCCTACGCCACCTCGCTGCAGCCTCCGGGGTAAGCAGGCCGGGGCGCTCAGGAAGGGTCGCGAGCCCTGCCAGGTCGGCCGCCCGCAGCACGGCGGCCAGGCGGGACAGCTGAGCGATGGAGGCCAGATGCTCCTGGGGGCTCGCCGCGGCGCAGGCGTCCTCCACCAGCACCACCCGGAAGTCCCGGTCGTGGGCCTCCCGGACCGCCGCCTGCAGCGCCCAGGCAGTGCTGACGCCCCCCCAGCAGCAGCCGCTCGATCCCGGCGGCCCGCAGCAGGGTCGCCAGGGCGGTGCCATGGAAGGGGCTCAGCCGGTGCTTGACCAGCACCGGATCGCCGGGCTCCACCGCCAGATCGGCGTGGAAGTCCGTGCCCCACTGACCCATCCGCAGGGCCCCCAGCTGCCGGGCCCTGCCCAGGAGTGGCGCGTGGGCGCGCAGCTCCGGATAGCCGGCTCGGAAGGCCACCTTCACCAGGACCGTGGGCCAGCCCCGGTCGCGGGCGTGCTCAAGGGCCTGGTTGGCCGCGCCCAGCACGCCGCGCCGTTGCACTTCCGCGGCGCAGGTGGGCATCGCCCCGTCGGGGTGGATGAGGTCGTTGATCAGATCGATCAGCACCAGGGCGGTGCGCATGGGCGGGCGCCTCGACCGCAGGGCTCCATCATCGGCCGGGCCCGGCAGCCCCACCGGCCCCTGCCACGCCATACATTCAAAGGATGGCCCTGAGCGCAGACCCCACCGAACACTTCGACCTGATCGTGGTCGGAGGCGGCCATGCCGGCTGCGAGGCGGCCCTCACCGCCGCCCGGCTCGGGGTATCCACCGCCCTGTTCACGCTCAACCTCGACCGCATCGCCTGGCAGCCCTGCAACCCGGCCGTGGGCGGCCCGGCCAAGAGCCAGCTGGTCCATGAGGTGGATGCCCTCGGTGGGGTGATCGGCCGGCTGGCCGATGCCACCGCCCTGCAGAAACGGCTGCTCAACGCCAGCCGCGGCCCGGCCGTGTGGGCGCTGCGGGCCCAGACCGACAAACGCCTCTACGCCCGCCAGATGCTGCAGCTGCTGCAGCACACCCCCAACCTGGCCCTGCGTGAAGCGATGGTCACGGGGCTGGAACTGGAGGGAGATCCCCACGACCCGTCCGGCCCGCCGGCCCGGGTGATCGGCGTGCGCACCTACTTCGGCAGCGTCTACGGCGCCGGCGCCGTGATCCTCACCACCGGCACCTTCCTGGGGGGCCGCATCTGGGTGGGGAACCGCTCGATGGCGGCGGGCCGGGCCGGCGAGCAGCCCGCCGAAGGGCTCACCGAAGCGCTTCAGGCCCTGGGGTTCCGCACCGACCGGCTCAAGACCGGCACCCCCGCCCGCGTCGACCGGCGCAGCGTGGCCCTCGACAAGCTGGAGGAGCAGCCCAGCGACGCCGCCGACCGCTTCTTCAGCTTCGATCCCACCGCCCGGGTGAGCGGCGAGCAGATGGCCTGCCACATCACCCGCACCACGGCGGCCACCCACCAGCTGATCCGCGACAACCTGCACCTCACGCCGATCTACGGCGGCTTCATCGACAGCAAGGGGCCCCGCTACTGCCCGTCGATCGAGGACAAGATCGTCCGCTTCGCAGGCAAAGACAGCCACCAGATCTTCCTGGAGCCGGAGGGGCGCGACACCCCCGAGCTTTACGTCCAGGGTTTCTCCACCGGCCTGCCCGAATCCCTGCAGCTGGCCCTGCTGCGCACCCTGCCCGGGCTGGAGGCCTGCGTGATGCTGCGCCCCGCCTACGCCGTCGACTACGACATCCTGCCGGCCACCCAGCTGGAGCCCTCCCTGGAAACCAAACGGGTGCGGGGCCTGTTCTCGGCCGGCCAGCTCAACGGCACCACCGGCTATGAGGAGGCCGCCGCCCAGGGGCTGGTGGCCGGCCTGAACGCCGCCCGGCTGCTGGGGGGCCAGGACCCGGTGCACTTCCCCCGGGAGGGCAGCTACATCGGCACCCTGGTGGACGACCTGGTCACCCAGGACCTCAAGGAGCCCTACCGGGTGCTCACCAGCCGCAGCGAGTACCGCCTGGTGCTGCGCGGTGACAACGCCGACCGGCGGCTGACGCCCCTGGGCCACCGGCTGGGTCTGATCGACGAACGGCGCTGGCGCCTGTTCGAGCAGAAGCAGGCCGCTATCGATGCCGAGAAGCAGCGCCTGGAAACGGTGCGGCTCAAGGCCTCCGATCCCGCGGCCACCGCCGTGGCCGCCGCCACCGGCGGCGGCATCAACGGCTCGATCACCCTGGCCGATCTGCTGCGCCGGCCGGGCCTGCACGGCGCGGATCTGGGGCGGCTGGGGCTGATGGATCCGGATCTGCCGATCGACGTGCGCGACGGCGCCGAGATCGACATCAAGTACAGCGGCTATCTGGCCCGCCAGGAACAGCAGATCGAACGGGTGCGGCGCCAGCTCGACCGCGCCATCCCCGCCGACGTCGACTACGCCGCCATCGGCACCCTCTCGGCGGAGGCCCGCGAGAAGCTGGCGGCCATCCAGCCCCGCAGCCTGGGCCAGGCCTCGAGGATTCCCGGGGTCAGCCCCGCCGACGTCAACGCCCTGCTGCTGTGGCTGGAACTGCAGCGGCGCCGGGGGCAGCCGGGCCCTCGTCAGACCGCGGCAGCATCGTTACAGTGACGCACGCCTGACGCCGAGGTCTGCAGATGAGCCCCTCCCCTCGGCGTCCCCTGCGCGGCATTCCCACCTCCCGTGCCTACTGGGAGCTGAAGGCCGAGCAGATGATGAACCGGGTCTTCGATCCGGAGGCCACCATCGATCTCGACGTGGCCTCCCAGGCCGAGGCCCCGCCACCCCTGCCCCTGGCACCCCCGGTGCGTCGGCTGCGGGGCCGGCCCGCCGCCCCGGCCCCGGCCCCCTCGCGGACCGACCGCAACACCCTGCTGCTCACGGCCATGGGCGGCGTCTGCATGATCAGCGTCGCCAGTTCGGTGCTGTATCTCACCCACTCCAGCCGCATGCAGCAGGCCCTCAGCCAGGAGCGCAGCCTGCTGCTGGTGGAGCGGCTGCGCAGCCTCGGCCCGGCCAACCCGGCCCCGCTGGGGGCCGCTGCAACCAGCCTGGCCGGCGGCCCGTCCGTCCTGCCGCTCGCCGGCGACCAGCTGCCGCCGCCCCCGGAGGAACCCTGGATCGAGCAGCTCTCCCAGCTGCCCCAGCCGGAGGGTTCAAGGGCCCCGGTGCTGCGGGTGCCGGTGAGCCCGAAACTGGCCGCCGCCGCGCCCCCCGCCACCGGTGGCAGCGGCGGCGTTGGCAACGGCTACGGCGGCAGCGCCGCCCCGGCCGCTGGGCCCGTGCCCGAACTGGTGGGGGTGGTGGGCTCGGCGGGCCGGCCCGCGTCGGCGATCTTCCAGATGGGGGGCAGCTCCACCAGCGTCAGCGTCGGCGAGGCGATCGGCTCCAGCGGCTGGCGGCTTCGCTCCGCCGATGGCGACACCGCCATGATCGAACGGGGTGGCGAGGTGCGGCGCATCTCGATCAGCAACGGCTACTGACCTGCCCCCCGGCCCGCCATGAACGAAGCCACCGGCGGCCTGTTGCCGTCCCCCACGTGCCTGTGGCAGGCCAGTGCCGCCGAAAGCCCGCAGCCTCCGGCCGGTGGCGATCTCAGCGGCCCCTGGACGCTGCTGCTGCTCGGGGACGGCAGCCCGACACGCCATCTGCAGCTGCTCACCGGCCATCCGGTGGAGGTGGAACTGATCGCCATGGCCTCCGAGCCGGGGGTCTCCGCCGGCGCGCCGGCGGAGGTGGCCGAGCTGGCCGAGCCGCTGCTGCGGCGCCAGGTGTGGCTCACCTGCGGGCCCCAGACCCTGGGCTGGGCCGAGAGCTGGTGGAACCGGGCCGAGGCGGAGGCCCATCTGCAGGATCGCCGGTTGCCGATCTGGCGCAGCCTCTCGGCGGGACGGGCGGAGCTGTACCGCGAGGTGGATGGCCTGGGCCAGGTGCAGGAGCCCTGGCTGGCGGAGCGTTTCGGCTGCGACGGCCCCTTCTGGAGCCGGCATTACCGCTTCTTTCGCCACGGGCGGGAGCTCACCGTGATCCGGGAGGTGTTCTCCCCGGCGCTGGAGCGCTGGCTGGGGCCGGCCCAGAGCGGAACTGTTCGTAAAGACTCGTCAATTCGGTAACACCGTGTGGCGGTTTGCTGTTGACGAATTGACGCTCGAAAGTCGCTGGCCAGGATTCGGATACTTGAATCCGCCCCATGTCCAACCGCCACAGCGCCCAGACCCCGCCGGGAGGGGACTGGCTCACCCTCACCGAACTGGGCCGCCGCTACGGCGTCTCCGCGGTCCACACCGGAAAACTGCTGGTGGCCTCCGGCCTGCGTCGCAGCAGCGGCGAACCCACCGCCGAAGCCCTGGCGGCCGGCCTGGCCATGCGTCCCCAGCCGGGCCACCACCACTCCAGCCTCTGGCTGCACCAGGGCTGTGCCCCCCACCTCAAACGGCTGGGGCTGGTGCCCCAGGCCCAGCGCACGATGGTGAGCCTGTGGGCCGACCTGCTCAGCGCCCTGCAGAACGGCTCCCCGTCGATCAGCATCTCGGCCGAGGAGATGGCCGTGGACGTCCCCCGCGACCTGGTGAAGCCGGTGAACAGGGAACTGCGTCAGCGGGGCTGCAGCTTCCGGGTCAACCCGAAGCTCAGGACAGCCGCAGGGCCTGGGCCTGCTTGCTCGCCTGCTCTAGCATCTGACGCAGCCGGTCCTCGTCGGTATGGCTGAGGTTGGTGCGCAGCAGCTTGGCGTGGGGCGCATGAACCCGCAGCCGCTCGATCAGCCGGTCGGGGGTGGCATCGCGCAGCAGCAGGCAGAGGGCGGCACTGCCGGGGGGAAGGGTCTGGCCGACCTCCCGCATGAAGTTGTCGTTGATGCCCAGGTCCGACAGGGACCCTGAAGCGGCCCCCAGGCCGGCGCCGACGGCCGCCCCGAGCAGGGGGTTGAGGAACAGCAGGCCCACGAGGGTGCCCCAGAAGCCACCGCCGAGGGCGCCGGCCTTGGTGAGGTTGAGCGACTGGTGCAGGCGCACCTTGCCGTCGGGTTCGGCCTCGACGACCACCGCGTCCTCGAGGGCGATCAGTTCCTCCTTCTGGATCTCCACCAGCTGACGCCGCACCTCGTCGGCCTCCGCCACGGACTGAAACCCAACCACCACCAGGCTGCTCATGGCCGACGTGCTCTCGCGTTCAAATCCCGTCCTAACCCACTTCCTGCCGAAATGGCGGTGTCGCCAGCTCAGGCACGACGGCGGCTGGAGCGGGGCAGGGGACGGCCGGAGACCGGAGGGGGGACTACCGGTTCCGGGTCGGCGGAGCCAGCGGGCCGCTGCCAGCGGGGCAGGGTGAAGCTGGCGTCATCAGGCCAGTCGCCATCGTCGTCCGTCCCGGCGGCGGGAGCCGAGGCGGGAGAGGGCGGCGGGCCTGAGCGGCTGCGGCGGGAGACCGCCTCGAGCATCGGGCGGCGGGAACGGCCTGGGGCCGGCGGTTCCAAAGGTGCCCCTGGGGCGCCGCGGTCGCTCTCCTGCCAGGGTTCGCGCCAGTCGTCGCCGTCGTCGAGCAGCCAGTCGAGGCGGCCCTCGACCCAGCGGCCGAGCTCATCCATCCGGGGCCGCAGCTGGCTGCGGCGGTCGCTCCCCCGCCCGGAGGGTCGGCCTCCGGGCCGCGACCCGGCAACCCCCTCGACGAACTGCCGGCCGGCCGTCACCCAGCGGTCGACGCGCTGATCGAGGGGGTCGCCGCCACCGCGGGGGCGCCTGGAGGGTTCACGCTCGGGAGTGTCGCGCTCCCAGGGATCCCGTTCGCGGCCGTAGCCCTGATCCATCGGATGCATCAGACCAATTTAGCGGCGCCGGCCCGACAACCAGTGCTCCCGCCCCATCCCCACCAGGGCAATGGTGAAGCCACCCCATTCCAGGGTCCACAGAAACGTCGCCATCGGCCCCAACACCTGCGCCAGAAGCTAGGCGGTGTTGGGCTCGAACACCAGCAGACAGCTCGCATCCCAGCGCCCGCCATGGAGACGCTCGCAGCAGCGGCGGCAGGCCAGGCCCTGGCGGCGGCGCTGGTAGGGCGTGCGGCTGTCGCAGCACGGGCAGCGGGCGATCCAGCGGCTGGCGGCCACCGGCAGGGGATAGCGGTGCCGCAGGCTCACCTGGAAATCGTCCTGGGAGCTGTTGATCTGCTCCATCCGCGCCCGGAAGCGGGGGCCATGGACCTCCGACGCCACCAGCACCCGGTCCACCCAGGCGTGGATCATCTCGTGGCAGAGGGTGCCCAGGATGGCCTGCCGCGGCAGCGGCTCCAGCAGGGGGCGGGAGAGGACGATCTCGCAGAGGTCACGCCCGTCGGCTAGGCGCCCGCGCCGGTAGAGCCCGGCGGTGCGGGTGAGGCGCCCGTCGCTCCAGCGCACGTCCACCAGCGGCCGGCTCTGGCGGGTGAGCTGGCCGTCGAAGTGCTCGCGGTTGAGCCGGTGGAACAGGGGCAGCAGCGGTTCCAGGGGCATCGGCCCATTCTGGTGGGGTCGTCCGTCAGACTCTGCAACGCTGCGAACGGATGCGACCACCATGGACTGGGGACTGGCCCGCGATATCGGCACCAAGCTCCTGCTGGCGGGGGCCGGGGGCCTGCTGCTCTACTGGACCATCTCGGCGGTGCGGCTGGTGCTCAGCGCCCGGGGCATCAATCCGCTGATCAAGCAGTTCTTCACCCAGGTGGCCTCCGGCCAGGTGGATGGCGCCTACCTGCTCACCACCCGCAACTACCGCTCCCACGTCAACCGGCAGCAGTTCATCCGCTTCCTGGCCGGGCTGCAGCTCAACAAGTACCGCAACCTCAAGTCCGGCCGGCCCCGGCTGCAGGAGGGCCAGGTGATCCTGACGGTCAAGCTCAAGAGCGACGGCAAGGAGGAGCTGCCCCTCGATTTCACCTTCGTGAAGGTGGAGGAGACCTGGCGGGTGGACCGCATCACCAAGCTGGCGGCCGCCTGAGCCGTGGTCCAGGCCCGGGCGGAGGAACTGCGTCGGCTGCTCAACCGCGCCGCCCACGCCTACTACGTGCTCGATGCTCCCGTGATGGAGGACCCGGTCTATGACCGGCTCTACCGGGAGCTCGTGGCGCTGGAGGAGGCTGATCCGGCCCTGACCCGGCCTGACAGCCCCACCCGCCGGGTGGGCGGTGCCCCGGCCGAGGGCTTCACCAGCGTGGCCCACCGGATCGGCCTGCTGAGCCTCGACAATGCCTTCTCCCACGACGAGCTCGACGGCTGGTACGCCCGGCTGCTGCGGGTGCTCGACCGGGAGCCGCCGGCCGGATCCCCTCCTCCGGCCCTGCCGATGGTGGGCGAACTCAAGATCGACGGCAACGCCCTCGCCCTGAGCTACGAGCAGGGGGTTCTGGTGCGGGCCGCCACCCGGGGGGACGGGGAGCGGGGCGAGGAGATCACCGCCAACGTGCGCACGATCCGCAGCGTGCCCCTGCGCCTCGACCTGGAGCAGCCCCCCGCCTGGGTGGAGGTGCGCGGTGAGGCCTTCATCCCGGAGTCCACCTTCGCCGCCATCAACGCCGAGCGCAACGAGCGGGGTGAGGCCCCCTTCGCCAATCCGCGCAACGCCTGTGCCGGCACCCTGCGGCAGCTGGATCCGAAGGTGGTGGCCTCCCGCGGGCTGTCGTTCTTCGCTTACACTCTGCACCTGAGCGAGGACTGGCGGGCCGGCCCGGGCGACCCTGCCGTGCCCCGCAGCCAGTGGCAGGCCCTGGATTGGCTAAAGGCGGCCGGGTTCCGCGTCAATCCCCACTGCGCCCTCTGCCCTGATCTGGCGGCGGTGAAGGCCTTCTGCGACCGCTGGGAGCAGGAGCGCCGCGGCCTGCCCTACGCCACCGATGGGGTGGTGGTGAAACTCGACGACCTGCGCCTGCAGGAGGAGGCGGGCTTCACCCAGAAGGCGCCCCGCTGGGCGATCGCCCTCAAGTACGCCGCCGAGGAGGCCCCCAGCCGCCTGCTGCGCCTCACCTGCCAGGTGGGCCGTACGGGGGTGGTCACGCCGGTGGCGGAGTTCGAGCCGGTGCCCCTGGCCGGCACCACCGTGAGCCGGGCCACCCTCCACAACGCCGATCGCCTGGCGGAGCTGGATCTCTGCGCCGGCGACACGATCGTGGTGCGCAAGGCGGGCGAGATCATCCCGGAGGTGGTGCGGGTGCTGGTGGAGCTGCGGCCGGAGGGGGCCAGGCGGCTGGAGCTGCCGCCCACCTGCCCGGAATGCGGCTCGGCGCTGGTGCGGGAGGAGGGGGAGGCCGCCACCCGCTGCGTCAACAACGGCTGCCCCGCCATCCTGCGGGGCTCCCTGCGCCACTGGGTGAGCAAGGGGGCCCTTGATGTGGACGGTCTGGGGATCAAGTTGATCGAGCAGCTGGTGGACCGGGGTCTGGTGCGGTCGATCCCCGGCCTCTACGGGCTCGATGCCGCCCTGCTGGCCAGCCTGGAGCGGATGGGGGACACCTCCGCCGCCAAGCTGGTGGCCGCCCTGGAGGCGTCGAAGCAGCAGCCCTGGCACCGCCAGCTCTATGGCCTCGGCATCCACCACGTGGGCGAGGTCAACGCCAAGGCCCTGGCCCGGGCCTTCCCCAGCGCCGCCGCGCTGGAGGCCGCCGCCCTGGCTGACGAAACCGGAGAGGGCCCCGATCCGCTCACGGCGGTCTTCGGCATCGGCCCCGAGATCGCCCAGTCCCTGCGGCAGTGGTTCGCCACGCCGGCCAATCGGGTGCTGCTGGAGCGGCTGGGGGAGCTGGGTTTCTCCCTGGCCGCCGCGCCGGAGCCGGACGGGGGCGGCGATGGCGGGCCGCCCCCGGCGACGCCCCTGGCGGGACTCACCTTCGTGCTCACCGGCACCCTGCCCTCCCTGAGCCGCTCCGCGGCCCAGGCCCTGATCGAGGCGGCCGGGGGGAAGGTGAGCGGTTCAGTGAGCCGGAAAACCAGCTACGTGGTGGCCGGTGAGGAGGCCGGCGGCAAGCTCACCAAGGCCCAGGACCTGGGGGTGAGCGTGCTGGACGAGGACGGCCTGCGGGCGCTGCTGGCGGCGGAACCGGCCTGAGCCTCCGGTTGGGATGACGGCGCCGGGATGGCCGGCCAGAGTGACGGGGGCGCCCCTCCCAGGTCCATGCGCCGTCGGCAACTGATCGTGATCGCCGTGGTGGCGGCCCTGGGCTGGAGCGTGGCCCGGGCCCTGCCGCCGGGGGCGGCCCCGACCCTGCAGGGGCTGGCGGCGGCGCGCGGGCTCCGCTGGGGCACCGCCGTCACCAATGACCAGCTGCGGGACCCGGGCCTGCGTCGCCTGGTGAGCGAGCAGAGCGGCCTGATCGTGCCCGAGTCGGAGCTGAAGTGGGACGGGGTGGAGGCCACGCCCGGCCGCTTCGACTTCAGCAACCCGGACCGGCTGCTGGCCTTCGCCCGCGCACAGGGGCTGGCGATGCGGGGCCACACCCTGGTGTGGCACGAACAGCTGCCGGCCTGGGTGAAGGCCCTGCCGCCGGCGGAGCTCGACCGGGCCATGGCGGCCTACATCCGCACGGTGGTGGGGCACTACCGCGGCCAGCTGCCGTCATGGGACGTGGTCAACGAACCGATCGCCGACGACGGCACGGGCCTGCGCCGCAGCCTCTGGCTGGAGCGGCTGGGCCCCGACTACATCGCACGGGCGCTCACCCTGGCCCACCAGGCCGACCCGAAGGCGGCCCTGGTGATCAACGAGTACGGGCTGGAGGGCGATGACCCCAAGACGGCGCGCAAGCGCCAGGCCTTCCTGACGCTGCTGCGGCAGCTGCGGCAGCGCGGCGTCCCGCTGAACGCCGTGGGTCTGCAGGCCCATCTCTATGCCAACGGCAGCGGACCCACCACCTTCCGCACCCTGCCCGCCTTCCTGAAGGAGCTGGCCGCCCTGGACCTGGACATCCTCGTGACCGAACTGGACGTGAACGACCGGGAACTGCCGGCGGCCATCCCGGAGCGGGACCGGGCCGTGGCGGCGGTGTACGGCGACTTCCTGGCGGCGGTGCTGCCGGAGCCGCGGCTGAAGCTGATCACCACCTGGGGGTTGAGTGATCGCACCACCTGGCTGAATGCGTTCCTGCCCCGGGCCGATGGCCTGCCCCAGCGGCCCCTGCCCTTCGATGCCGACAACCGGCCCAAACCGGCGGCCGCCGCGATTCAGGCGGCCCTCGAGAAGCGCTGAACAGCTCAGATGGGCCGTCCCAGCAGTGCTGGCCGACGGAAGATTCACAACGCCTCGATAGGGATGAGCCAAGCCAAAAGATCCGCTCCCAATAGAATGGAAGTCCGCTCCTCCGACATCGGAATGCCCCCAGCCGCCGCCGGGTCGCCCGGCCAGATCCCAGGGGTGTCCACGGCGGACGACGAGGAGGCCATCCCCAGCTCGCGTCGGGCCGATCTCACCATCCTGCTGATTTCGGCGGGGCTGCTGATCACGGCCCTGGCGATCGTGATCAACTTCTTCACCGCCCGCTCCCGCGACGCGGTCATCAATGCCACCCCGATCGTGCTGAGGAGTCCGGTCACCGGCACCCTGGAGAGCCTCAACGTGGGCACGGGCGTGGAGGTCCGCCCCGGCCAGACCCTGGCGATCATCGTCAACCCCAGGGCCTCCCGGGATGCCCTCTCGGCCCTCGAGACGGATCTGGAGACGGCCCGGGGCCGGCTGCAGGAGCTGCGGACGCGCCGCGACCTGCGCCGCAAGCTCGTCGATCGGCTCAGCCAGGACGCCCGCCAGCAGCGCAACCTTGAGGTGGCCCGCGACCAGGGCGACCGGGACAACCTGGGTTTCGCCCTGGATCGGGCCCGCAAGGAACTGGCCTTCGCCCAGCGGGAGACCCGGCGCCAGGAGGAGCTGTTCCGGGCCGGTGCCGTGGCCGCGAATGTGGTCGACCGGGCCCGCACCACCGAACTCCAGCGGGCCCGGGAGGTGCGGGGCCTGAAGGCCCAGCTGGCCGGCCAGGCGGCGGTGCTGGAGGCCTCCCGGAACGAGCTGACCCTGCGCAACAACCGCAGCAACTCCGATCCGGTGGTGCGGCTCCAGGAGGCCACCATCGCCCTGGAGAACGCCGAAGGCGATGGGCGCACCCAGGCCTTCCAGGTGAGTGGCCTGGAGCAGCAGGTGGCCGTGGCCCGCAAGGAGTGGCAGGAGCGCAGCAGCGCCCGCCTGGTCAGCCCCCGCAAGGCGGTGATCTGGCAGCTGGGGGCCCAGCGGGGCGACTCCGTCGATGCGATGCAGTCGGTGATCCAGATGATCGACTGCAGCCAGCGCTGGCTCACCACCACGGTGGCGGAGAACGACCTCAATCGCATCCAGCTGGGCAGCAAGGCCAGGATCGAACTGGTGGGCAGCCGCGACAAGCTGCGGGGTGAAGTGGTGGGGATCCGCTCCGGCATCGGCCGCACCCAGCTGGGCGAGGAGGCCCCCACGCCGGTGCCGATCAACCTGGCCCGGGAAAGCGAGGTGAAGATCCGCATCCTCAACGACTTCCCGGCGCCGCCGGGGGAGTTCTGCTACGTGGGGTTCACGGCGAAGGTCAGCTTCCAGCGATGAAGTTCCTGCATGCGTTTTCCGATCCCCAGGGCCGCTCGAGGATCTCGCCCTGGGCCTGGATGGTGCTGCTGCTCTCGGCGGGGTGCCTGGTGCTGGCGGTGCTGCTGGCCAACCTGCAGGTGTCCGTGGTGGCGGTCGGGCTGCTGAATCCCCTGAGCTTCCGGGTCCTGCCCGAGCTCTGGCAGGTGCGGGATGTGTGGGTCGACGTGCTGCTGCCCCTGGCCCTGGCAATCGGGGTCTGCCTGGGGGTGAACCTGCTGCCCCGGCGTCCCTCCAGCTATCTGCTGGTGAATGTGGTGCTGTCGGTCTTCACGATCCGCTACTTCATCTGGCGCGCCACCACCATCAACACGGCCCACCCGGTCAGCCTGTTCTTCAGCCTCGTCTTCTTCCTCTGCGAGGTCACCTACCTGCTGACATCGGCGCTGCAGTTCTACCCCTCCCTCCGGTACAGGCCCCAGCAACGGCGACGCCAGGCGGACCAGCTGCTGGCCTGGGCAAAGGAACAGCAGCCCAGTGTGGACCTGTGGATTCCCACCTACAACGAATCCGAGCGCCTGATCCGTCGCTGCGTCATGGCCTGCCGCAACATCCAGTACGCCAACAAGACCATCTACGTTCTCGATGATGGCCACCGCCCCGCCATTGCCGCCCTGGCCGCCGAGCTCGGGGTGCAGTATCTGAGCCGGCCCGACAACCTGCACCGCAAGGCCGGCAATCTCAATTACGCCCTGGCCCATTCCAAAGGTGAGCTGATCGCCGTCTTCGATTGCGATTTCATTCCCTTCAGCCGCTTCCTCGACCGCACGGTGGGTTTCTTCAAGGATCCCGAGGTTGCCCTGGTGCAGACGCCGCAGCATTACTTCAACTCCGATTTCCACAATCGCAACCTCGGGCTGGATGTCCTGGTGCCCGACGACATGGACTATTTCTTCCGTTACGTCCAGGTGATCCGGGATCCGTTCAATGCCGTGGTCTGCTGCGGCACCTCCTACCTGGCCAGGCGTTCGGCGCTGGAGGCCATCGGCGGCTACGTCACCCACTGCATCGTCGAAGACAGCCAGACGGGCACGCGCCTGCTCACCCGCGGCTGGCGCATGATCTACCTGGATGAGGTGCTGAGCCTGGGCGAAGTGCCCCGCACGTTCCGCGATTACCTCGAGCAGCGGCTGCGCTGGATGCAGGGCAATGTGCAGATCTTCACGTCTGCCAAGCAACTGCCGATCTGGAAGACGCTGAATGTCTGGCAGAAGGTCTTCTATCTGAATCTGCTGCTCAGCCTGCTGACACCCCTGTTTCGCGCCGTCTACATCATTTTCCCGCTGTTCTCGATGCTGATCGGCTTCACCCTGATCGCCGCTCCGCCGGTGGAGTACCTCGCCTACGGCCTGCCGTTCGTGATCATGCTCTACTTCCTGCCCTCCTGGCAGACCAACGGCCACTACTTCCATTTCTGGACCGAAGTCTATGAAGCCCTGTTCTGCTTCCCGGCCCTGAGGAGACTGTCGCAGATTCTGTTCCGGCCCTTCCGGTCCGTGGGCAGCCTGGTGACCAACAAGGACGTCACCAGCCAGAATCAGACCCTGGATCTGCGTTTCGCCTGGCCCTTTCTCACCTACCTGGTCCTGTTCGTGGGTGTGCTGGTGCTGAACTACGGCCTGCCCCTGCTGGACATCCGCTGGTCCCGATCCGTCTTCGAGGGGGAAGGCCTGATGGTGGGCTGGAACCTCTACAACGGCCTGCTGATGTTCATCTGTCTGCTGGCCTGCATCGACAAGCCGGTGCGTCGCCAGGCCGACCGTTTCCCACTGGAACTGGCGGCCTGCCTGGAACTGGGGGGCAAGGAGTACTGGGGCACCACCAACGACGTGTCCGAGCAGGGGGCGAGCCTGGTGCTGAACACCGCCGCCCCCACAGGGAAGGACACCGAGGGCCTGCTGCGGGTGCCCCAGTTCCACCTGGAACTGCCGGTGCGCCTGATGCGCTCCGGCCGCCGGCGCCAGCTGCCGCTGCTGGGGCTGAGCTTCCAGATGCCGGCCCAGGAGACGGAGGCCGCCCTGATTCAGCTGATCTACGGGGAAAATGCCTGGTTCCAGAAGGTGACGCGGGTGGGAAGCATCGAGGCGCTGTTCCTGCTCCTGGGCAGCGTTGTGCGCGCCGAGCCGATCGTGCGGCGCTCCTGACCCCCGATCCGTCGAACCGCGTCGGTTCGACCCGCCGATACATCTTGATTCGGCGGTTCAGCCCCAGAATGGCCGAATGTGAGCCGATTCCGCGGCCGTCGCCCTTTCCTTGGACCACGACATCAGCCTCGATCCGCCCGCGCGTCCCCCCGGACCACCGCTGGTGGTGCCGGTGGAGCCGCTGCCTGAGATCCCCGGGGAGCTGCGGCGCCACCTGGCCCGCCATCAACTGCTGATTCCCCTGCTGCGCCAGTCGGTGATCGCCACGGCCGTGGCCGCGGTGACCCTGACGGAGGAGGAGCGCCAGAAGGCCCAGCAGGAGTGGGGGGCCAGCCACGGCCTCCGCTCCGCCGACGACCTGCGGGCCCACCTGCAGCGCCATGAGCTGTCGGAGGCCGACGTGCTCTGGCAGGCGGAGCTGCCGGCCAGGATCGAGCGCCACTGCCAGGATCATTTCCTGCACCGGGCCGAGCAGCGTTACCTGGCCCGCAAGAACCAGCTCGACCAGGTGATCTACAGCCTGCTGCGGGTGGAGGACGGGGCCCTAGCCCGGGAGCTCTACCTGCGCATCGCCGAGGGGGAAGCCGATTTCGCCGAGCTGGCCGCCACCTACGCCAAGGGGCCGGAGCGCTCCACCCGGGGGGTGGTGGGTCCGGTGCCGCTGCTGCAGGCCCATCCCTCCCTGGCCGAACTGCTGCGCACCAGCCGCCCGGGCCAGCTGCACCCGCCCCTGCGCATCGACCGCTGGTGGCTGGTGGTGCGACTGGAGTCACTGCGCTCCGCCAGCTTCGACGACGCCATGCAGAAACGGATGGCGCGGGAGCTGTTCGAGGAATGGGTGGATCAGGAAGTGGCCCTGCGGCTGCGGTCGGGGCAGGGGCGATGACCTCCACCGTCCCTGGCCGCACTGACTGGCTGACCCTGCCGCCCTTCGACGGCCTCTCCGCCGCCGGCCGGGAGCGGCTGCTGGCGGAGGCCCGGCCCTGCCGCTTCCGCGTCGGCGAAGACCTCAGCAGCGCCGGCAGCATCGGCGACCGGGTGCTGGTGATCCTCGAGGGGGATGCACGCCTGCTGGCGGAACGGGACGGCCGGCCCTTCACCCTGGAGCGGCTCGGACCCGGTGCCGTCGTGGGGCTGGTGTCGCTGCTGCGGGCGGAGGGGATCGAGCCGGTGAGCGCCGCCTCCGACCTGCTGGCGACGGCGATCCCCGATTCGGTGATGCTGGAACTGCTGCTGGCCGAAGACGGCCTGCGGCAGTGGTGTGGCCTCCAGCTGTGGACGGCGGAGCTGCATCAGCTGCTGCTGCAGCGGGAGGGGGCCGCCGCGGGCCGCTTCGATCCGTCCATGTGGCGGGAGAAGCTGGAGCGCCTGCGCCGGCGGGCACGGGCGGTGTCGCCGGAGGATGGGGCCGTCGCCCTCTCCCAACGCGAGGAACTGCTGCTGGCCAGCGCCAACGTTCCCGACCTGGCGATCGGCTCGGTGCTCGACCCGGCGGTGCCCCTGCCCCAGGCCCGCCCGCCGCTGCCGCTGCGCCTGGTGGCCCTCGCCCCCGCCCCCGCTGAGGCCCCCGAAGCCAGCGCTCCGGCCGGCCCGCTGGCGTCCGAAGCCGACGCCTCCATCAGCCTCCAGCCCAGCAGCCTCGATCTGGGCCAGGAGCGGGCCGACCGCAACCTCACCCTGGTGCGGGGCAACGGTCCGCTGGAGGAGACCCTGGCCTGCTTCCAGATGCTCGGCAAGCTGCTGGAGCTGCCCTACCGCCGCGATGCGGTGGACAAGATCCTGCGCGACAAGATGCGCCGCGGCCAGCCGCCGGATCTGCAGCTGTGCGGCCAGATCGCCGCCATGCTCGGCCTGCTGGTCACCGGTGCCAAGGTGCCGGCGGCCTCCGCCACCCGGCTGATCACCCCCTGCCTGGTGCCGTGGAAGGAGGGCTTCGCCATCGCCACCGCCAGCAACGCCGCCGGCCTGCGGCTGGCCTCGCCGGCGGAGGGCTGGGTGCAGCTCAGCCCCGCCCAGATCGCCGAGCAGTACCCGGAGGGGCTGGAACTGCTGCTGCTGGAGCGCAGCATCGACACGCCGGAGCAGACCTTCGGTCCGGGCTGGTTCTGGCCGGCCCTGAAGCGCTACCGGGGCATGTTGCTCCAGGTGCTGCTGGCCTCCTTCGTGGTCCAGCTGTTCAGCCTGGCCAACCCCCTGCTGATCCAGGTGATCATCGACAAGGTGATCTCCCAGCGCAGCCTCGACACGCTGCAGATCCTGGGCATGGCCCTGGTGGTGGTCACCCTGATGGAGGGGGTGATCGGCTCGCTGCGCACCTTCCTGTTCACCGACACCACCAACCGCATCGATCTGCGCCTCGGCGCCGAGGTGATCGACCACCTGCTGCGGCTGCCGCTCGGCTACTTCGACAAGCGCCCCGTCGGCGAACTGGGCACCCGCATCGCCGAGCTGGAGAAGATCCGTAACTTCCTCACGGGCCAGGCCCTGATCACGCTGCTGGATGCCGCCTTCTCGGTGATCTACATCATCGTGATGGCGATCTACAGCTGGCTGCTGACGATCATCGCCCTGGCGGTGCTGCCGATCCAGGTGGGGCTCACCCTGCTGGGGGCGCCCCTGTTCCGGCGCCAGTACCGCCAGGCGGCCGAGGAGAACGCCCGCACCCAGAGCCACCTGGTGGAGGTGCTCACCGGCATCCAGACGGTGAAGGCCCAGAACGTGGAGATGGTGAGCCGCTGGAAATGGCAGGAGATGTACGCCAAATACATCTCCCGCACCTTCGAGAAGACGATCACCGGCACCTTCCTCAACGAGACCAGCTCGGTGCTCCAGAAGCTCTCCCAGCTGCTGGTGCTCTGGGTGGGGGCCACCCTGGTGCTCAAGGGGGAGCTGACCCTGGGTCAGCTGATCGCCTTCCGGATCATCAGCGGCTACGTCACCCAGCCCCTGCTGCGGCTCTCCTCCATCTGGCAGAACATCCAGGAGCTGCGCGTCTCGTTCGAGCGCCTCGCCGACGTGGTCGACACGCCGGAGGAATCGAGCGAAGCCGACCGCGGCCACATCCCCCTGCCGCCGGTGAAGGGCGACGTGGTGTTCGAGAACATCAGCTTCCGCTTCAACCCCGGCGGGCCGGAGGTGCTCAGCAACGTCAGCCTCCACGTGCCCCCCGGCACCTTCACCGGCGTCGTCGGCCAGAGCGGCAGCGGCAAGAGCACCCTGATGAAGCTGCTGCCGCGGCTCTATGCCCCCGCCAAGGGCCGCATCCTCGTGGACGGCTATGACATCGACAAGGTGGAGCTCTACTCCCTGCGGCGCCAGGTGGGCATCGTGCCCCAGGATCCCCTGCTGTTCTCCGGCACCATCAGCGAGAACATCGCCCTCACCAACCCGGAGGCCCCCAGCGACGCCATCGTGCAGGCCGCCCGCATCGCCGGCGCCCATGACTTCATCATGGAGCTCTCCGCCGGCTACAGCACCCCGCTGGGGGAGCGGGGCGCCTCCCTCTCCGGCGGCCAGCGCCAGCGCATCGCCATCGCCCGCACGTTGCTGAGCCAGCCCCAGCTGCTGGTGATGGACGAGGCCACCAGCGCCCTCGACTACGACACCGAACGCCAGGTGTGCGACAACCTGCGGGAGGCGATGAGCCAGAGCACCGTGTTCTTCATCACCCACCGCCTGTCCACCATCCGCCGCGCCGACCTGATCGTGATGATGCACCAGGGCGCCATCGTCGAGACCGGCACCCATGACGAACTGATGGCCCTCAAGGGGCGCTATTTCGCGCTGTATCGCCAGCAGGAGGCGGGCTGATGGCACGTCCCCCCCTGCCCACCCCGGCCGGCCTGCTGCGCCGCGCCCAGAACGGCCTCGAGCGCAGCATCCACACCGACAGCGACGACGTGGTGCTGCAGCAGTCCCGCTTCTGGGCCCGCTCGATCACCTGGACCCTGATGGGGGTCACCCTGTTCGGCCTCGGCTGGCTGGCCTTCGCCCAGACCGAGGAGATCGTCACCGCCCCGGGCAAGCTCGAACCCATCGGCGCCGTGAAGGACATCCAGATGCCGGTCGGCGGCGTGGTGGACGAGGTGCTGGTGAAGGAAGGCGAGCGGGTCGAGAAGGGCCAGGTGCTGCTGCGCCTCGACACCGAGGCCACCCGCGACCGCCAGCGCAGCCTGCTGCAGACGATCCGGTACAAGCAGCAGCAGCTGCGGCTCAAGCAGGTGGAGCTCGACCGCTACCTGCAGTTCAACGACACCGAGCAGCGGGTGCTGCGCCAGAGCCTCACCCTGGAGAAAGACGTGCTCGGCCGGCTCGAGACCCTCAACAAGGAGGGCGCCACCGCCGAACTCCAGTACCTCTCCCAGCGCAACAAGGTGCAGGAGGTGCAGGGCAAGCTGGAGGAAACCCAGGTCGACCGGCTGCGCCAGCAGGCGATCCTGCAGCAGGGCGTCCGCGAGATCCAGAGTGATCTGGCCGATCTGCGCAGCAAGCTGACCGAGCTCAACGTCAACATCCGCTACCAGGAGATCCGGGCGCCAGAGGCGGGGGTGATGTTCGAGCTCAAGTCCCGCTCCCGCGGCTTCGTCGCCCAGACCAGCGAACCGGTGATGAAGGTGGTGCCCTTCGACAAGCTGGAGGCGCGGGTGGAGGTGCCCAGCCGGGAGATCGGTTTCGTTTCGGTGGGCAAGGCCGCCGACATCAGCATCGATTCGTTCCCCGCCACCGATTTCGGTGTGCTGCAGGGCACGGTGCGGCGCATCGGCTCCGATGCCCTGCCCCCCGATCAGATGGACAACTTCTACCGCTTTCCGGTGGACATCCGGCTCAACTCCCAGCAGCTGAAGCTCAAGAGCGGCAAGGTGCTGCCGCTGCAGGTGGGCATGTCGCTCACCGCCAACGTCAAGCTGCGCAAGGTCACCTACCTGCAGCTGCTGCTCAGCGACTTCAAGGACAAGGCGGACGCTCTGCGGCAGATCTGAGCCGCTCCATGGCGATGGTGTGGTCGGGGATGATGCGGGTGCGCAGCCCCACCAGGGGCTCCAGCCAGGGCAGCAGCAGCCCGTCGAGGCCCCGGTTCACCAGAGCGCCGGCCACCCGGAAGGCCCGCCGCCAGCGGGCCGAAGGGGCGATCAGGTGCAGGGCGCGGGCGTGCACGGGGCCGTCGATGCAGACCAGCCAGGACGGGTCCATCCCGGCCCGCGCCATGGCCACCGCGAAGCTGCGGCGGCTGTGGAAGCTGATGTGCTGGCCGTTGCCGAAGGCGTAGTACCACCAGTCGGGTCCGGGGATCTCGCCCTCCCGGCGCATCAGGGTGGAGAAGACGAACAGGGGCGTGGCGCCCACCTCGTCGCGCAGAAAGCCGGGAGTGCAGGGCACATGCTCGATCACCTCGAAGGCGGTCTTGCAGCCGATCGGCCCATCGCCGGGGGGGCCGCAGAAGGGGCGGATCAGCTCCATGCCCGCATAGGCGTCGGTGCCGTGGAAATCGAAGCCGTGGTCGCGCAGGAGGCGCGGCAGCATGCCCAGACCCGTGCCCAGGTCCCAGCCCGGCTCGCTGACGCCGAAGCGGCCCAGGCGGCCGATCACCAGCAGCAGCCGCAGCAGCCGCGAGGCGTGCAGGTTGCGGTCGACATAGCCGGTGTCGCCGTAGAAGGACTCCTCGTAGGCCACGTCCAGCCAGGTGGGATCGGCCAGGAACAGGAAATCGCAGTCGCTGCAGTGGGCGAGCTCAGCCGCCACCCGGGCCTTGCTCACCCGCACCCGCCGCACCGCGGTGAGGCGCTGGCCGCCGCAGTTGGGGCAGACGCCGGCGCGGGCGTGGGGGGGAGTCTCGGCCCTCGCCATCGCTGGCCTGCATCGCAACGTGGGAGGCTACCCCGCGTTCCTCCAGGGCCAGGCGCACCTGGCGGCCCACCAGCAGCACCACCGCCAGGGTGGCCGCCACCCCCAGCAGCCGCAGGGCCCAGGTGACGCCATCGGCCGGGCCGGCCAGCAGGGCCGAAAAGCGCCGCGGATCGCCGGCCGCCGCCCCCAGGGCGCAGAACAGTACGGTGCCGGGGAGGATGCCGATCAGGCCGATCGAGTAGTCGCGCAGGCTCACCTCGCTGAGGCCGTAGGCGAGGTTCAGCAGGCTGAAGGGGAAGGCGGGCGAGAGGCGGGTGAGCAGCACCAGCACCAGGCCCTGGCGGCACACCGCCTGCTCCACCGCCTGCAGCCGCGGCGCCCCGGCCAGGCGGCGGCGGGCCCAGCCCCGCCAGCGGCCGCGCCCCAGCAGGAACCCCGCCTGGGCCCCCAGGCAGGCCCCGGCGAACACCAGCACGCTGCCCGCCACGGGGCCATAGAGCACCCCGGCCAGCATCGAGGCCCAGACCCCCGGCAGCAGCAGGGTGACCCACAGGGCATAAAGGGGCACGAAGGCCGCCGCCCCCAGCGGCGAACGCAGCCAGCTCAGCAGGTGATACGACAGCCAGAGCGGGTCCATGGGGCCACCGTATCGACCCTGCCTAGGCTTGGGTCAGCAGACTGTGTCGCGATGGCTGACCCGTCGGAGCTGGCGCAGCAGCTCGCCCGGGGGGCCCTGTTCCGGGGGCGCCACAGCGTCGCCGATCCGGGCGAGCCCCTCGAGGCGGCCGTGGGCGGCACGGTGCTGGCGGCACGGTGCTGGCGGCGGGGGGCGGCAGCACGGTGGGCTGGCAGCTCTGCCGCAGCAGCGAGGAGCTGGTGCGATCGCTGCACAACGACACCTCGCTCAGGGTGGGCCTGGGACCCCTGAGCCTGCTGGGGGCCAAGCGGTCGTTCCGCGACTCCCTGAAGACCACCGCCTTCAGCCTGTCGCTGGTGGTCTGGGCCCGGCAGGTGAGCGCCGCGCTGGAGGCGGGCCAGACCCAGCCGCTGGAGGGGGTGGCGGTGCCCGCCGGCGCCGCGGAGCTGGAGGCCTTCGTGGCCCTGCACGGCGATGGCTTCGTGGCGGCGGCGGAGGTGGGCGGCGAGTGCCATGGGGTGTTCACCTTCTACGCCCAGTCGCGGGAGCAGGCGCGGCTGGTGGAGCGGCAGATCGGCGCCGAGCTGGGCCTCGGCGGCGTGAGCCTGAACCCCGCCCTGGTGGAGACCGTCACGTCGGTCGCCCGCAGCGCCGCAGTGAATCTCGGCTTCCGGATGCAGGTGATGGGCACCAGGGTCCAGCCGCCGGCGGACGCCGCCTCCCTGATCCCCTTCGCCCACGACTTCGCCCGGCTGCCGCTGGATCAGCCGGCCCTGATCGGGGTGCGGACCCGGGGCTACGAGACGGTACCGGCCATCGGCGCCGCCTTCGAGGCGGTGGCCGCCAACCGGCGGCTGTTCAGCGGCGACGCCGCGGGCGCCGGCCTGCTGGAGCAGCGCGAGCGGGTGGTGGGGCTGCTCCGCCAGATGGACTGGGTGGCGGAAACGTACCGGCTCTACGGCGTGGCGCCGGACCCGGCGCTGGCCCTGCGGCGCGCCGCCGCCGCCGCCGATCGCCGCGCCATCGACGCCTGCCGGGCCACCTACCGGGATGCGGCCGCCACCCCCTGGAGGTGCCGGCGCTGCCGTCGCTGGCGGCGGGCAGCCCGGAGCTGAACGTGACCCTGGCCGAGGAGCTGCCGATGGGGGGCAACGGCGGCGCCCCCTTCGCCTTCCCCGGGCGGGCCGACGCGATCCGCCGCCGGCAGCGGCTGGTGGAGGTGGGCCTGCGCACCGGCTCGCGGGTGGATCAGATCCGCCTGCGCTACGCCGGCGAGGGCGATCCGCTTGAGCCGGAGCTCCATGGCGGCGGCGGCGGTGGCGAGCGGGGCGTCCTGCAGCTGGCGGAAGGGGTGACGATCCGGCGCATCGAGGGCCTCAGCGGCAGCCGCGTCGACCGGCTGTTCCTGAGCAGCAGCGACGGCCAGCGCATCGGCGGCGGCGGCGATGCCGGCGACCGCCCGGTGGACTGGACGGTGCCGGAGGACTGCGTGGTGCTGGGCTTCAGCGGCCGCAGCGGCCGGGAACTCGATGCCCTGCGGGCCGTGGTGGCCCGCTTCGGCTCGCTGATCTGGCAGCCGCTGGAGGAGAGCGAGGAGCAGTCCGGGTAGGTTGACGGCCGCCGCAGGGCCGCGCCGATGGAGATCTGCCTGCTGGGAACCGGCCTGCTGGGGGCGGCCATCGGCGAACGGCTGCTGCAGGGCGGCCAGCCGCTGACGGTGTGGAACCGCCACCCGGAGCGCTGCGCGCCGCTGCAGGCCCTGGGCGCGCGGCTGGCCGCCACACCAGCCGAGGCCGTGGCCGCTGCGGAAGTGGTGATCACGGTGCTGAGCGACGGCCCCACCACCCGGGCCGTGCTGCTGGAGCAGGCCGGCGCGGCCCTGGCGGGCCGGCTCGTGCTGCAGGTGGCCACGATCGCGCCGAACGAGAGCCGGGAGCTGGGTGTGGTGCTGGCGGAGCGGGGGGCCGAGCTGCTGGAGGTGCCGGTGCTGGGCAGCCGGCCGGAGGCCCTGGCCGGCACGCTCCAGCTGATGGTGGGCGGCGAGGCCGCGGCCCTGGAGCGGGCCCGACCGGTGCTGGGGGCGCTGGGCGGTGAACCGAGGCTGCTGGGCCCGGTGGGGGCGGCGCTCACCACCAAGCTGGCCCTGAATCAGCTGATCGCCAGCCTCACCCACAGCTTCAGCCTCAGCCTGCATCTGGTGCAGCGGGCCGGGGTGGACGTGGAGGCCTTCATGGCGATCCTGCGCGCCAGCGCCCTGTACGCCCCCACCTTCGACAAGAAGCTGGCCAAGGAACTGGCCGATGACTACGCCAACCCCAACTTCCCCACCGCCCACCTGCGCAAGGACCTGCTGCTGTTTCTTGAGAACGCCCGTGGACTTGGCCTGGAGACGGAGGGCCTTGACGGGCTTGCAGCTCTGCTGGAGCGGGCGACAGCCGCCGGACTGGATGGGCTGGATTACAGCGCACTGCACCGGCTGACGGCGGGGATGTAGCGGGACCATCCACGGGGATCCGGTGTGCCAGCGGCATCGGAACCGGACGTCGGGCTCAGAATGAACAAGTGGTTCACGGGTCCGAGAACCACTTGTTCGTGGTGGATCACTCGATGGGGAACAGGTTGCGCTGTCTTGGTGATCGTCCGAGATTCCGGTCTATGCTTGTAGTGGCGCAGGGAAGGGAGGCGCGACTGGGCCGTGGTTCTCGGAAACCGTCCAATGAGCGTTAGGCCGAGCACTACCCCCCCCCAACTCATGCACGCGCATCTACGCATCGCTCGGCCGGTCAGCGACCTCCCGCGTTCGGTAAACATGGACAAGCTCGGCCTGTCGCTGGAGGAGATCGACAGCTTCGAGGACCACGAGGGCTTCGACGGGGTCATGCTCGGTGTCTCCGGTGCCCGCTTTCATTTCGAGTTCATCGTCTGCGCTTTTGCTACCGCACCGATCGTGTTGGCCACATGCCCAGCCACAGCCAGTGGCTCGAATCAAGCCCTGCTCGGATTGACGTCAGCGTCGGACCAGGTGAGGATCGCGTCACGATATCCACGCTTGACAGTCTCTAGCCGAACCGTCAGCTCGGCCTCTGGCTCGATCTCATCAACCCCATCCAGCCAGTCCTGTTTCCAATTCGGCTCTTGCTGCAGCATTCTTCAGGCAATCGCGAGGCGCTTCAAACGGTGGGTGTCTGGACCATCCGCATCGAGCAGACTGGTTTCGACAGTCCGAGCTCAGCTGAGTAATGCAGGCCCAAGGCGGTTTCTTGGGCCTCGAGTGAGTCGCGGTCAAGCCTGTTCTGGCAGTCCTGATCAGTCGCTCCTGACGCAGCTGTCGTAGCAGGATTAATCGTACCAACGGCGGTCGTTGTCGAGCACGGTCTGCTCGACCTTGCAGGTGTTCTTGTTCACCCAGATGTCATATTCCTTGCCATTCTTCACGGCAGAGAATTTGTCGTAGGGACGCCCCCAATCCGAATCAACATCGGTGATGAAATAGCCCATCGACCGGATCGTGCCGGTGCACTTTGAGTAATCAGCGTGGGCGGCGAGTGGGCTCAGCAGGGCTGTGCTGAGGCCGATCACGAGGAGGGCTGGCCGGAGCTTGAAAAGTGAAATGGGCATGGATTTTGGAACCTGATGGATGCCATCAACAACAACACACCCCTGCCAGAGGGGTGGCTGGAGGCCGTGCAGCAGGAAGACGGCCTATTCCCCCTGCTCAAAGCCGCCGACTGGGTGAGCTTTTCAACAGGATCCAGTAATTAAACAGCTCTTGGATGCGTCCCAGCGAGATCTCACGGCTGAGCCAGCCGTTGAGGTAACGCCGAAACCCGGAATCGCGGCCGCCCACCAGCAGCACCAGTTCGGAACTGAGTTCGCGGCCGAAGGGGGTGATTAAGGTGGTGCGCGGATTCAGCACCGCCAGTGCGGAGCCCTCCTCTGCGGGCACCAGCAGCCCGTCAAAGCGTCGCTGCCCTTCGGCACTAAAGAAGACGGCGCTCGAGTCAATCGGCATCAGGTTCACGTTGGCCCGTTGATGGGCGTCGCCCAGGATTTTGGCGATCTGGGCTTCGAGTCCATGGCTGATCAGGCTCTCGTCTTCAACCGCGAGGGTGATGGGCTGCGGCGGCGCCTTCCGCTCGTCACCCTGCAGTTGCCGCACCTTGGCATCGGCCACCACCAGGGCGAGGTTGAGGGACAGATAGCTGCGGCTCAGTTCGTGGCGAATGGCCCGGTTGGGTGTGTTCTGGATGCCGCCCGCCACCAGATCGAGCTGGCCTTGGCCGAGTTCGGCTTCCAGCTGCTTGAGTGTGGCCTGCCGTAGCACCAGCCTGACCCCCAGGTTCTTGGCGAGGCTTTTGAGCAGGTCAACATCGAAGCCCACCGGATCGCCGTTGGTGTTGTGGAAGGCCCATGGCACCGCATCGCTTTGCAGCCCAGCCCGCAGCACACCACGGTTCTGGATCGCTTGCAGATTCACGGGTTCCGCTGGCCAGGGTCTCCAACGCACCTGGGGGCTTTGGCCCGTGCGGATGGTGCTCAGGGCCAGTAAACGATCGTCATTGTGGTAGTTGTCATTCAGCGCTGCCGCCAGGCTGATTCGACTGCCCCAGCCCAGCCCCAACGTCACGGCGCTGGCGCCGGCCAGACTTGCCAGAGCGCGAAGGGGCTGCGGCCGCCAGGCGCCCACCCGAAGGGCGTACACCAACACCGCAAGCACCACCAGCCCTTCGAGGCCCAGCACTTTTTCAAAGCGATAGAGCCATTCGCCATTGATGTAGACGAGCTGCTGCAGATCCATTGGCAACCCAAGGTTGAGCAGCTCCTGTCGCACCACGGCCTTGATCCCCGACACCGTGGCGGGGATGGCGCTCAGCAGCATGTGAACGGTGCTCCAGGGATCGAGGCTGCGGTCCACGTACCAGGCGCTGAAGGGGATGAAAATCAGGCTGGCCACCTGGCCCAGGGTGGGCAGGGAGAAGCCGAGCGACACCAGAGGCGCCAACTCCTCGCCCATCTCCGTCACCCGGCGGTCGTTGCGGTCGCCGGTCAGTGCGCTGGGCAACTGCTCCTGAAGGTTGCTCACCAGCATCGGCAGTGCGATCAGCAGATTGGCGCTGCTGGCGGTGAGGGCGAGTGGCCCTTTGACGATCTGCCAGAGGGTTCCCGCCCGCAGTGGCGTCAGACTCAGGACCGACGCGATGCACAGCAGCGTCAGCACCACAAAGCTGACCAGGCAGAGTGTAAAGAACCCCTGAATTCTGATCAATTGACTGCTGTCAAAGCGTGCCACATTGATGGCAATCAGCGCAAAGATGCCGAAGGGAATCAGACGAACAACCAGTTTGTTGAGCCGTTTAAACACATCGCGAACCACCGCAAGGGGTGCTAGCAGCACATCGCGTTCTGCAATGCCCTGCAAGAGAATGCCGAGGACACAGCTGAACAGTACAACGGCAGGAAAATTATCATCAGCTAGGGCTGCAAAGATGTTGTCAGGTAGATAGGTGGTCAGCAGGTCTTTGGGCTGCTGCACATCAAACAGCCCCGCGTGATAAAACTCTGATGTGACCAAAGGAGGCAGGAACTGTGGCAACACCACAACAAGCAGTGCTGCCGCAAACCAGATGCCCAGTAGGATCAATCCACCGCGGCGCGCCAGCTGGTTCAGTGAGCCTGGGCTGAGCTTGCCGAAGCCCACCACCAGTTCGCAGATCAGAAACGGCATCACCACAATCTGTGAGGCCTGCAGGAAAATCGAAGCCAGGGGCTGCAGCCAGTGAACCTGTCCGGGCGCTATCCATCCAAGCGCACCACCCATGGCAATCATGAGCAGGCACTGGTTGCCGATCTGCCGGGGCCAGAGCCTGAGCCAGGTTGCTCTCGCGCTCATCGACTGCTGATTCGAAGGATTTGCGGTGGTTGTCTCGCTAGGTCGATGACGGTGCTGTTCCCCTTGTCTGCACCTGGATCAATGAAGACGTGCATGGCACGGGTTTCTCCCCCGAATGCCATCCCGCAAACGAGGGAGATGGATGAGCGTTGGCGAGTGGAATCTCACCACGCATTGTCTCAGTCGTACGAAGGGCGCTATCTCAGTCGTACCAACGGCGGTCGTCATCGAGCAAGGTTTGCTCAACCTTGCAGGTGTCCTTGTTCACCCAGATGTCGTACTCCTTGCCGTTCTTGACGGCTGAAAATTTGTCGTAGGGGCGTCCCCAGTCGGAGTCGATGTCGATGATGAAATACCCCATCGAACGGATCTTACCGGTGCATTTCGAGTAATCCGCATGCGCTGCCAGCGGGCTGAACGCTGCTGCAGCAAGGCCTGCAGCCAGGAGGCCGCGTGAGAGAGGTCTCATAAACAAGGCAGTGGCTGTTGAAGGGACATGACCGCTCTGCTGAAGGGGCACGTTATTATTTTACTTCAGCAGCTCTGGCTTGTCAGCGTGGCAGGATGGGCTTGCGCTGCGCCAGGCGGGTGGCTGCTGAGCAGGCAGCAGCAGACCGGCGCGCACATCCCAGGGCGCCAGGCCAAACAGCCGGGCCATGGCCACGGCCGGCTCGCCCACGCTCAGGGTGTTGGTGAGAAAGCCATACCAGAGCGGATCGGGCAGCTGGAAAAAGCTGTGAAAGGGATGGCGCAACCGGGCTTCCTCGAAGCCCATCAGCTTGCTCAGCCCGAAGCGGTAGAAGCCATGCCTGGGCCGCAGCTCCAGCGGCCAGAGGCTTTGCCATGCCGTCGCCGCGATCGTGGAGCCGTGTTCGCCTGAATCGGCCATGCAGGTCGCAGTGGCCTGGGCCAGGCTCGGGGCACGCCGCAACAGGCTTCCCACCATGTAGCCGGAGGCGGGATGCACCATGCCCCCGGCACCGCCGAACCCCACCCCCCAGGGATTGCCCGCCAGGCAGTGATCGAGCTGGGGGCTGGCGAAATAGAACTCGTCGATCGAGATCGTCTCCAGCGCCAGGCCCAGCTCCGCCGCCGCCGCCCGCAGCCAGCGGCAGAGGGTGGTCTTGCCGGTGGCGGGGATCGCCGAAAGGCCCAGCACGCTGGGCGCGGGTTCACGGCAGAGGGCCTCGATCTGGCTCAGCAAGGGCAGGGCCAGGCCCCAGATCCATTCTTGCGATGGCGCGATGCTCCAGGCGTCGCGCGCCAGCTGGGCTCCACTACGCTCCTGCCAGTGGGCGATCCAGGCCTCCCGCTCCGGCCAGCCCAGGGATGCCAACAGCGCCTCGAACGGCTCCAGCGGGAAGCCATAGGCGGCTAGATCGACAGGGGGGGGGAGCATCGCGTGCAACGGCCGCCTGCCCCCACCTCAGGCCACCAGATCGGCCAGCTCGACGAATCTGCGGATGGTCTCCTCCATGGCGAGCTGATTGAGATCGGGGTAACCCATCGTCTGGCTGCAGAGATCAAGACCGTAGTGACCAGCAGCGGATGGCGCCAATCCTGATGGTGCCAATCGTGACTTCAATCCTGTCAGCAACGGGCTGCAGGGGTATCAGGCTCCCGTTGCGCTCACCATCCTGGGAACCACAACGCAGCGGCGGCCATGCACCTCGCGATCCAGCTGTTCGTCGCCGTCACCCTGTTCATCACCATGCTCGGCCTCGGCCTGGGGCTGCCCCGCGACAGCCTGAATCTGTGGCTGCGCCAGCCAGCGATGGCGGTGCGGGTGGCCCTGGGATCCTCTCTGCTGGTGCCCCTGCTCGGGGTGCTGCTGCTGCATGGCCCCTGGAGCGGTGCGATCGCCCAGCTGATCCGTGTGGCGATGGCCCTGATGGCCCTCTGCCCGAGCGCACTGCTGGCGATCCGCACGGTGCGCCGGCAGGGCAGCGACCATGCCCTGGCCGCCCTGGTGCAGGTGATGGCGGCGATCATCGCGATGCTGAGCATCCCCCTGCTGGCGCCCTTCTTTCCCCATGCCTTCGATCGCGGCGGCTGGCTGGCCGGGCAGGTGTCGCTGACCCTGCATACAGGCTGGGAGGTGGCCCTGCAGGTGGCGAGGGTTCAGGTGCTTCCCCTGCTGCTGGGGCTGGCCCTGCGCCGCCACCGGCCGGCCCTCGCCGATCGCATCGAGAAGCCGCTCAACCGAATCGCGGCGCTGTTGCTGCTGCTGACGCTGCTGATCCTTGCCTTCGCCAGCCACTACCTGCTCGGCTTTCTCAGCGCCAACCTCGCCGGTCTGCTGCGGATGGCCGTGCAGGTGATCGGCTGCCTGTTGATCGGCCGGGCGCTGGAGGGGAGCCATGGAGCGCTGCACGGCTCCACCCCCGCCGTGGTGACCGCCATGCGCAATGCCGGCCTGGCCCTGCTCTTCGCTTACCAGTTCGGAGACGAGGTGTACGGGCTGAAGCTGGCGATCCTGCTGTATGTGCTCCTCACCGCGCTGATCAGCACTCCCGTGCTGCGCCAGAGCAAGAGCAGGCGGCAGACCAGCTGAAACGCCGCCGAGATCGCCCGCCCTTCCCAGGGCTGCTGGCACGGGTCGTTCGAGGCCACCGACCGGCCGCTCACCCTGCAGCGACATCGCCTTCACCTGAGCCGTCGTCTGCAGGAGGGCGAGCAGCTGCGTGGCTGCCTGCGCCGGCCGAATAATCAGCGGTCAGCGCTGCGCTGCACCCTCGGAGGTGAGCGGCACCAGGCGGTGCATCAGCAGGGTCTGCAGGAGCAGATCCACCAGCACCACCAAGAAGATCAGCGCCAGCAGGTTGGCGCCCAGGGATTCGGCCAGCGCCGGCGAAACGCCGCGCAGATGAGGCAGCTCCTCGGCCATCGCCACGGCCAGGGCCAGCGGCACCGCGGCCCGCAGGCCGCCGCCGCTCACCAGCAGACGATCGCGGCGGGAAAACAAGGAGGCCGGCAGCACGGTCCATACCGCCGCCAGGCGGGCGAGGGGCAGCAGCAGCGCCAGCAGCAGCCCCGCCGGCAGCACAGCGATCAAGGCCGCGGGATCCACCAGCAGCCCCAGCATCAGCAGCACGGTGATCTCAGCGGCGGTGTTGAAGGGGTGCATCACCCGGGCGAGGGCCTGCTGCTCGAAGCGATCGACCCGGTAGAGCCCATTGGACAGCAGCACCCCCGCCACGAACACCGCCAGCAGCCCGCCACCACCGAGCAGCTGCCCGAGGCCGTAGGTCTCGAAGGCCAGGGCCACCGCCACCAGCAGCAGTTGCGCGTCGGAGCGCACCAGGCTGTTGATCAGCCACGGCGCCAGGGCGCCCACGGCCAGCCCTGCGGCAACGCCCGCCAGCAGCTGGCGCAGCACACTGCCCAGCTGCGCTTGAATGCCGATGGCCAGGGGGCCATGCAGGCCCTGGTGATCGCTGTGGCCATGGGCCTGCAGCAGGCCGGCGACGAAGCCGAAGCAGAGCAGGGCCGTGACCGTGCTCAGAGCCGTCTCAAACTGCAGCAGGTGGCGCAGGCGGCCCCCCAGCGCGTGGGGCAGGGCCACGATCATGTCCTCCAGGGCTCCGCTGTCGGTGGCGCCCAGACAACACACCGCCAGCCGGGCGGCTGCGGGCGGCAGGCCCCCGGGCAGCAACGGCGCCAGCAGCAGCAGCGCCAGGCCGGCCAGGGCCACGGTGATCAGCATGCCCACGCTGCCCAGGCGAATCCCCGCCGCCATCAGGCCGCTGAGGCGGCGCAGGTCGGTGCGCAGGCCGGCGTAGAAGATCAGCAGCGCCAGGCTCACCCGGTGCACCGACTCCAGCTGCAGCTGCCCGAGTGGTGGGCGCCCATGAACGCGGAGGGGATGGCCAGACCGAGCAGCAGGTTCAGCACAGCTCCGGGCAGCCGCAAGCGGTCCGCCAGCCGGTCGAGCCCCAGGGCCACCAGATAGATCAGGCCCAGCCCCAGAAAGAAGCCCCGGGGCAGCACCGTGCCCGCGAGATGCTCGTGGCCCCGCGGCAGCAGGCCAGCCAGGGGAAGCAGGGAGACCAGCACCTGGAAGCGACGACGCAGGCCCCCCATCCTGGCGCCTGGGTGGCTGTGAATCGCCAGACAGGCGCGGCCGCCATCGCCATCCTGGGACCGCAGCTCCACCGCCCCTCGGGCCCGATGCCGATGCCAGGTCCATCGCTAGTGCAGTACACCCTCGACCGGCTTGCCGACCTCGGCATCGGCCATGTGTTCGGGGTGCCAGGGGACTACGCCTTTCCGGTGAACGACGCCGTGGAGATCCATCCACGCCTGCAGTGGGTGGCCTCCGCCAATGAACTCAACGCCGCCTACGCCGCCGATGGCTACGCCCGCCGCCGTGGCGCCGCCATCCTCTCCACCACCTATGGGGTGGGTGAACTCAGCGCCCTCAACGGAGTGATGGGGGCCAATGCCGAGCGGCTGCCCGTGTTTCACATCGTGGGCGCTCCGAGCCTGCGGATCGTCAAGCAGGGGCTGATCTGCCACCACAGCCTCGGCGACGGCCAGCACGAGCGATTCGAGCCGATCTCGGCGGCGGCCTGCTGCGTCAGCGCCCGGCTGACCCCCGAGAACGCGGTGATCGAGCTGGAGCGGGTGATCGACCGGGCCCTGGAACAGAGCCGGCCCGCCTATCTGGTGCTGCCGATGGACCTGGCCCTGATGCCGATCAGCGATGCGCCGCTGCACGGCAGCCCTCTCGGCAGCCTTCCCCAGCGGCTGAGCGTGGGCGGTGAGCTGGAGGCTGCCCTCAGCCTGGTGGCAGAGCGGATCCGCCAGGCCAGCCGCGCCGTGGTGCTGCCCACCGTGCTGCTGCGTCGCTACGGACTGGTGCCGGCCTTGGAGCGTTTCCTCGCCGCCAGCGGCCTGCCCTACGCCACCACGCCGATGGATAAGGCTCTGCTGCCGGAGGATCACCCGGCCTTCCTCGGCCTCTACAACGGCGGCCGCTCCGCTCCGGCGGCTCTGCAGGAGCTGGTGGAGCAGGCCGATCTGCTGGTGGATGTGGGCGGCCTAGTGCAGGAGGACCTCAACACCGGCCTCTGGAGCGATCATCTCGATCCCCGCCGGATCGTCAGCCTGCGCGAGGACTGGGTGCAGGTGGGGGGGGCAGGTGGTCCCAATGTGTTCACCAGCGTGGGGCTCGGCGACATGCTCGAGGGCCTGGCCGCACGGCTGCAGCCGCCGCCGGGAGGGTCGCGCTGGGGGGCGGACCGGCCGCTGCAGCCGCCTCAGCCGCTGCCGCTGGCCGGCGAGCCGCAGGACACGCTGAGCTCAGACCTTTTCTACCCGCGCCTGCAGCGCTTCCTGAGCGCCAACGATCTGCTGGTGGTCGACACCGGCAGCTGCCTGCTGCGCACCAACCCGCTGCGGCTGCCCGCGGGGGTGGCGATGGAGAGCCAGACCCTCTGGGGCTCGATCGGCTGGGGCACCCCCGCGGCCCTGGGCTGCGCCCTGGCCGAACCGCAGCGGCGGGTGGTGCTGCTCACCGGCGACGGCGCCCACCAGCTCACCGCCCAGGAGCTGGGGGTGATGGGGGCCTGCGGCATCGCGCCGGTGGTGATCGTGCTCAACAACGGCCTCTACGGCATCGAGGCGGTGATCAGCGAAACCGGCCACGCCTACAACGTGATCCCCTCCTGGCAGTACAGCCGGCTGCCGGAGGTGCTGGGGTGTCAGGGCTGGTGGAGCGGCCGGGTCACGCGGCTGGCCGAGCTGGAGCAGGCGCTGGCCGCGATCCAGCGGCATCCGGGCGGCGCGCTGCTGGAGGTGGTGCTTCCCGCCGAGGAGAGCCAGCCCCTGCCCGAGCCCGTGATCGAGCGCCTGCATCAGACCCACACGCCATGAGCGCCAAGGCTCTCCCCGGCAGCGAGCGGCCCTGGGCGGAGGATGCCGCAAGGGCGTTCCGCCATAACCCCGGACAGAGGGCACCCTGACCCAGCAGGCTGAAGATCCAGACGGGGGGAGCCCCAGTGACCCACCCATCCCTGCCTCCGATTGCCGGCCGCGAGGCCGAGATTCTGGCGCTGATGCAGCAGCCCTCCCCCCAGCCCGTGGGACACCGCCAGGGCCCTGCTGGGGAGCGCGACGAGGCCCCGCCGGCGCTGCAGCTCCCACCGCTGGCCGAGGGGCTTCGCCAGGGCGCCACGGAAAGGCTGCAGAGCATCCGCTCGGCCTTCGCCTGCGCGCTGCACAGGCATCAGCCCACGATCCCAGCCGGCGTTGATGGCGCGCTGATCTCCCACCTGCAGTGGATGTTGGAGCACCAGGGCGTGGGCGAAAACCACAACGCCGCTGGCTTCGCGCACTGCTACCGCCGCCTCGCCGATCTGCTGCCTGCGGGCCTCACGATTCCCTCCCATCACCACCCCTGCTGGTGCCAGGTGTTCGTGGTGCAGGGAACGATGGACGTGCAGGCCGAGGGCGAGGAGGCCCACACCATCGCCGCAGGCGGCTACTACTTCGTGGAGCCGGGCGACACCCACCGCGAAACCGCCATCGAGGACAGCCTGCTGCTGGTGATCTGCGAGGACGACCGGCCTCAGCCCAGATCCGCCAGCCGCTGACGGGCCAGCGCCGCCTGGGCCTCGGCTTCGGCCAGGTTGGCGCGGCACTCGGCCACCACCTCCGGCGGCGCCTTGCCGGCGAAGTTGGGGTTGGCGAGGCGGCCGGCCAGGCCGGCGATCTCCTTGGTGGCCTTGGCGATGTCCTTGTCCAGGCGGGCCCGCAGGGCATCGAGGTCGACCAGGCCCTCCAGGGGCAGCAGCACCTGCAGCTCGCCGCTCACCGCCGCCAGGGCCCGGGCCGCCGGCCGCGCTGCCGCCGCCGCCCGATCCAGCACGGTCACGCTCTCCGCCCGGGTGAGGGTGGTGATGTCGGCGCTGCCCTGCCGCAGCACCGCCGCCAGCTCGTCGCGGCCGGTGATGAACAGCACCGGCGCCCCCTGGTTGGGCTTGAGCCCCGCCACGGCCCGCAGGTTGCGCACCACCCGGATCGCCTCGATCAGCTCCCCGAAGGCGGCCTCCAGGCCTTCATCGAGGGCGGCCGCCTCGGCCGCCGGCCAGGGCTGCAGGGCCAGGAAGGTGCCCTCGGGGGCGCCGGTGAGCCCATGCCAGAGCTCCTCGCTCAGGTGGGGCATCAGCGGGTGCAGCAGCACCAGCAGCTCCGCCAGCACCTTGGCCAGCACCTGCCGGGCGACGCGCTGGTCGGCGAGGGCGGTCGTGTCGGCGGCATCGGCGACGTTCAGTCGCCGTTTCAGCAATTCAATCGTCCAGTCGCAGACCTCGTTCCAGGCGAACTCGTAGAGCCCCTTGGCGGCTTCCCCCAGGCCATAGCTGGCGTAGCGCTCGGCCGTCTCGCGCTTCACCCGCTCCAGCCGCGACAGGATCCAGCGGTCGGCGAGCTGCAGCTGCGCGGGGTCCGGAGTGCCCAGGCTGGCGGGCGTCTCGCCGCCCAGGTTCATCAGGGCAAAGCGGGTGGCGTTCCAGAGCTTGTTGGCGAAGTTGCGCGCCGCCTCCACCGTGGCCGAGCTGCCGTCGTTGCGGTCGTAGTCGAGGCGGATGTCCTGGCCGGCGCCGGCCACCTCCCGCACCAGGGCGAAGCGCAGGGCATCGGCGCCGTAGCGCTCGATCAGCGGCAGCGGATCGATGCCGTTGCCGGCGCTCTTGCTCATCTTGCGGTTGTTCTCGTCCCGCACCAGCCCGTGGATCATCACGTCGGCGAAGGGCATCCAGGCCTTGCCGGCGCCGAGGGGCTGCATGGCGCCGGCCAGCATCGTCATGCGGGCCACCCAGAAAAAGATGATGTCGAAACCGGTCACCAGCACGCTGGTGGGGTACCAGCGCGCCAGGTCGGCCGCCGCCGCCTCGGGCCAGCCCAGGGTGGAGAAGGGCCACAGGCCGCTGGAGAACCAGGTGTCGAGCACGTCCGGGTCCTGCTCCAGCTGCAGCGCCCGGCTGGCGGCGCGGGAGGCCTCACCGAACTGGGCCTCCGCCTTGGCGGCGGCCTCCGCGGCATCACGGGCCACCACGTAAGGCGTGGCCTCGGTGATCACGCCGCCCGTCTCGCTGACCACGAACCAGGCGGGGATGCGGTGGCCCCACCAGAGCTGGCGGCTGATGCACCAGTCGCGGATGTCGGTGAGCCAGTCGCGGTAGACCTTCTCCCAGCGCTCGGGCACGAAGCGGGGCGCGCCGCCATCGAGGGCCTCCCGGCAGCGGGCCGCCAGGGGCTCCGCCCTCACGAACCACTGGGTGGAGAGCAGCGGCTCCACCGGCACCTTGCCGCGATCCGAGAAGGGCACGCTGTGGCGGTGGGGCTCCACCTTCACCAGGAACCCCTCCGCCTCCATCGCCGCCACCACCGCCTTGCGGGCCTCGAAGCGGTCCAGGCCGGCGAAGCGGCCGGCGGCCGCGTTCATGCTTCCGTCCTTGGCCATCACCGTGATCAGGGGCAGGCCGTGGCGGCTGCCGATGGCGAAGTCGTTGGGGTCGTGGGCGGGGGTCACCTTGACGCAGCCCGTTCCGAAGGCCGGATCCACGTGCTCATCGGCCACGATCGGGATCTGGCGCCCCACCAGGGGCAGGGTGATCGTCTGCCCCACCAGGGCGGCGTAGCGGGGGTCGGTGGGGTGCACCGCCACGCCGGTGTCACCCAGCAGGGTCTCGGGGCGGGTGGTGGCCACCACCAGATGGTCGGTGCCATCGGCGGCCGGGCCGCCGCTGAGGGGATAGCGGAAGTGCCAGAGGTGGCCGTCGAGCTCCTTCATCTCCACCTCCAGATCGCTCACCGCCGATCCCGAGGCCGGGCACCAGTTGACCAGGTATTCGCCGCGGTAGATCAGCCCCTGCTCGTGCAGGCGCACGAAGGCCTCCACCACCGCCGCGCTCAGGCCAGGATCCAGGGTGAAGCGCTCACGGCGCCAATCCACCGAATAGCCCAGCCGGCGCAGCTGGCCCACGATCGTGCCGCCGCTCTCCCCCTTCCAGGCCCAGGCCCGCTCCAGGAAGGCGTCGCGGCCCAGATCCTCCTTGCTGCCGCCCTCGGCCTTGATCTGCTTCTCCAGGATGGTCTGCACCGCGATCGAGGCGTGGTCGGTGCCGGGCAGGCACAGCACGTTCTTCCCCTGCAACCGCTGGAAGCGCACGATCGTGTCGATCAGGGCCGTCTCGAAGCCGTGGCCCATGTGCAGGCTGCCGGTCACGTTCGGCGGCGGGATCACCACCGAGAAGGGTTCTCCGGGCGCCGTGGGGTCGGGGTGGAAGGCGCCGGCCTCCTCCCAGGCCGCCTGCCAGCGCGCCTCGGTGGCGGCCGGGTCGTAGGTCTTGGGCAGGGGCTCGGCGGACACGGGGGGCCTGGGGCAGTGGGCCCATGGTCGCAAAAGGGGGGCCGCTCCTAGCCTGGGACCATGGCTGACGGCTGGGAATCACGGCTGGAGCGCTGGCGGCAGGCGGGCCTGATCGATGCCGCCGGCGCCGAGGCGATCCGGGCCTGGGAGCGGGCCCAGCCGGGCCCCCGGCGGCTGCGGGTGCCGGTGCTGGTGGCGGTCGCCCTGGGGGGCGTGCTTGTGGCCGCCGGGCTGCTGCTGTTCGTCTCCACCCACTGGGAGGCCCTCGGACCCGGCCAGCGCTTCGGCCTGCTGCTGGCCCTGGTGGTGGGCCTGCACGGTGGCGCCGCCGCCGTGGAGAGCCGCTTCACGCCCCTGGCGGTGAGCCTGCACGGCGTGGGCACGGTGACCCTGGGGGCGGGCCTGTTCCTGGCGGGCCAGCTGTTCCATCTCGAGGCCCACTGGCCCCTGGGGCTGCTGCTCTGGGCCATCGGCGCGGGCCTGGGCTGGGCCCTGCTGCGCCAGTGGCCCCAGCTGGCGCTGCTGGCCCTGCTGGGGCCGGCCTGGCTGCTCAGTGAATGGCAGCGGGCCGTCGACGCCGCCACCGAGGGACTGCAGCAGGGAACCGGGGATCCGACGGCCGTGCTTGCGCCGGCGGCGGGCCTGGTGCTGCTCAGCCTCTGTTATCTGGCGGCGCCGGCGGGGGCGGGCCCAGCCCCGGCGCCGCGGCGGGTGCTGCTCTGGCTGGGCGGTCTGGGCCTGCTGCCGGCAGGTCTGCTCTGGCAGGTGGCCAGTCACATGGCACCCTCCACCGCTCCCCTGCCGCTGCCCCTGGCGCTCGTCGGCTGGGCCGTCGCCCTGGGGGCACCGCTGCTGCTGGGCGTGGGCCTGCGGGGCCGGCGCGCCTGGCCCCTGGCGGTGGCGATCGGCTGGCTGCTGCCGGGAATCGCGCTGGCCTGGTCCACCCAGCAGGACGCCGGCGTGTTCACCTATCTGTGGTGGGCGGTCGGCGGCCTGCTGCTGGTGGCCTGGGGCGTGATGGAGGGCCGCTCCGAGCGGGTCAACCTCGGCGCCGCCCTGATCGCCATCGACGTGCTGGCCTTTTACGTGTCCCAGGTGATGGACAGCCTGGGGCGCTCCGCCAGCCTGATCGGCCTGGGGGTGCTGTTCCTCGGCGGCGGCTGGGGCCTGGAGCTGCTGCGCCGCCGGCTCGTGGCCCGGGCCCTCGCCAGGGGGACCCCATGATCCCCGGGCCGGCGCGCGGCCTGCTGGTGGCCCTGCTGCAGGGCGGACTGCTGCTGAGCCTGGGGGGCCAGCTGCTGCTGGATCGGGCCACCCGGCCCCGGGGCTGGATCCTGAGCGAACCGGTGGATCCCTATCTGCCGATCCGGGGGCGCTACGTGAACCTGGCCCTGCTGGTGCCGGCCCCCGAGGTGCCGGCCGGCCGGTCCAGGCCCTGGTCGGGGGAGCGGCTGGTGCTGCGCAGCGAGGCCGCCCGGGTGCGGGCCACCCTGGCCACGGACGCCACCCCCCGCTCCCGCAGCCTTGCGGCGACACCGCAGGGCGAAGGCTGGCGCCTGGGGCCCTCGGTGGCCTACTTCATTCCGCCCGGGGTGGCCGATCCCTCCCGCCGCCCGGCCGGCGAGCGGCTCTGGGTGGAGGTGACGCTGCCGGGGCAGGGTCCGCCCCGGCCGATCCGACTGGGGGTGAAGCGGGGCGAGGGGCCGATCACCCCCCTCGAACTGCGCTGAGACTGGCCTTGGGCCAAGGGCTGACCTGGACACAGCCCGGCCCCGGCAGCCCGCCTAACCTCCGCCGATGGCCACCGCCCCGCCCCTGGAGTTCCTGCCCCCCTGCCTGGATGGCCGGGTGCTGGCGCTGGGCCGGATCGTGCTGCCGCTCTGGCTGCGCTGGCGCTGCCGGATCACGGCGGTGGAGGTGGAGGGCATGGCCACGCTGGTGGAGGCGATGCGCTCCTTCCAGGCCGGGGAGAGCCGGCTGCTGCTCGCCTTCCGGCACCCGAGCCTGGACGATCCCCTGAGCATGGCCCGGCTGCTCTGGGTGGAGCTGGCCCGGGCGGGCCGGCGGCAGGGCCTGCGCTTCGATCCGGCGCCCACCGGCCAGTTCCTGTTCGATCGCGGCATCCCCCTCTGGGCCGGAGCCGCGATGGGCTGGATCTTCACCCACCTGGGCGGCGCCTCGATCCAGCGCAGCAAGCTCGATCTGCCCGCCCTGCGCACGGCCCGGAAGCTGCTGCTGGAGGGGCCCCATCCCTTCGCCCTGGCGCCGGAGGGGGCCACCAACGGCCACAACGAACGCCTCAGCCCCCTGGAGCCCGGCACCGCCCAGCTCGCCTTCTGGACGGCGGCCGACCTGGCGGAGGCCGGTCGCCACGAGCGGATGGACCTGCTGCCGATCGGCCTGCAGTACAGCTTCATCGAGCCGGTCTGGGGGGCGATCGAGACGCTGCTCTGCCGCCTGGAGGAAGGAGCCGGCCTGGCCCCCGATCCCGACCACGACCACGACCCCTCCCGGCTGCACGGGCGGCTGGTGCGTCTCGGGGAGCGGATGCTCGAGCAGATGGAGGCCTTCTACCGCGACAAGGTGCACCTGGCCCTGCCTGAAGAGTGCGCTGCCGCCGCGGACGCCGCTGAGCCGGAGCCCGCCTTCGGGCCCCGGCTGCAGCGGCTGATGGATCTGGCCCTGCGGCGGGTGGAGCAGTCCTTCGGCGTGCAGCCCTGCGGCAGCCTCACCGACCGCTGCCGGCGCCTGGAGCAGGCCGGCTGGGACCGGCTCTACCCCGCCCGGCCCCCCGGCAGCGAGCCCCCCAGTCCCCTGGCCCAGGCCCTGGCCGACCGCCTGGCGGAGGAGACGGCGGCCCAGCTGTGGCACATGCGCATGGTGGAGTCCTTCGTCGCCGTGAGCGGCAGCTATGTGCGCGAACGGCCGAGCCAGGAGCGGTTCGCCGACACCCTGCTGCTCCTCTGGGACACCCAGTGCCGGATCCAGGGCCACACCGCCAACCAGCGCCCCCGGCTGGGGCGGCGGCGGGTGCGGATCAGCATCGACCGGCCGATCGAGGTGGATGGCCGCCTCGCCGACTATCGCCGGGATCGGCGCCGGGCGGTGCAGGCGCTCACTGAGGAGCTGGAGCATCGGCTGGAGAGGCTGATCGTGCCGTCGCCCCTGGCCTGACCACCGGGCTGGCCAACGGAACCGGGGCGTCAGCCTGCGGCGAGGCGCGCCACGTAGGCGTCCAGGCTGCCGGCATTGATCCAGCCGGTGGCGATCGTCTTGGTGTGGGTCTGGCTGACGCGGCCCCGGTGCACATGGGAGAGGCCGGCGGGGAAGATCGCCAGTTTTCCCTGGACGGCCTCCTCGTGGTGGTCCTGCCAGTGGAATTCGGTACCGGCGTCCGGCACGGTGTTGAGGTAGAGGATCCAGGCCAGCACCCGGCGGATCGGCTCGGTGGCCTCGTCGCTGGTGTTCCAGTCGCAGTGCCAGCTGTGGAAACCCTCCCCCGGCGCGTAACGCTGCAGGTTGAAGATCGGGTTGACGAACAGGGAGCGCTCCGGGCAGCAGGAGAGGAACAGGGGGCGCTCCGCCAGGTAGCGCTTCAGGCCGGCGGAAACGCCGCGCATGATCACATCCGCCAGGCCCTGGGCCTCGGGGTCGGAGCGGTCGATCCAGACCAGGCTGATGTCAGTGGAGACCTTGCCTGGGGTGTCGCCGTCGCCATGGGAGAAGGCGACCCCGCGCCGCTGCAGGTCGGTGCGGCGGTCGAAGAAGGCCAGCGCCGCCTCGGACAGGGCCACGTAGCCGGGATCCTCGAAGCTGCCGATCAGCCGCATCCGCTCCCGGGTCCACTCGACCCTGGAACCTAGAACGGAGCCCCGGAGTCCTCCGGCGGTGTCGTCGGCGGCTTGACGCCCCCCCAGGATCGCCAGAGTGCCGGGTGACGCCGCCCTACGCCGTGCAGCCGATGACCCCGTCGCCGCGGAACCCTGCCAGCCCCCGACGCCCGCTGCCACCCGGCCATCGGCTCCTGGGCGTGGCCCTGGGGGTCTGGGCCGGCGCCGGCCTGCTGGCGGCAGCCGCCCCCGCCGATGCCGCCCCCTATCGGGTGCGCACCCTGGTGACGGGGCTGGAGAATCCCCGCGGCCTGACGATCGCGCCGAACGGCAACCTGGTGCTCAGCGAGGCGGGCCGGGGCGGCAGCGGCCCCTGCATCGTCGCCGGCAGCAGCGCCACCCTCTGCTACGGCACCACCGGGGCCGTCGGTGTGTTCGACCGCTCCACCAACGTCTATTCCCGGGCCCTCGCCAACCTGCCGTCCCTGGCTGACCAGTCCTCCCCCCTGTTCCCCGAGGGAACGGGCCTGGCGGACCTCGCCTTCAACAGCTCCGGCCAGCTCTTCGGCGTCTTCGGCTTCGGCGCCGACCCCAACCTGATCCCCGACGCGGGAAGCCCCCTCTTCGGCAGGACGGTGGCCATTGACCTGACCAGCGGCAGCCTCACCCCCCTGGCCGACATCGCCGCGTTCGAGGCGGCCCTGAATCCCGACGGCAAGGATCTCAACAGCAACCCCTTCGCCCTGGTGGTGCGCGGGGACGACACCTACGTCACCGATGCCGGCGGCAACAGCCTGGTGAAGGCCGACGCTGCCAACCAGGTGTCGCTGGTGAACGTGTTCCCGGAGGAGCTCGTCAGCACCGCCCACCTGCCGTTCCCCTTCCCCGAGATCCCGGCCCAGGCCGTGCCCACCGGCCTGACGATCGGCCCCGACGGGGCGCTTTACATCGCCCAGCTCTCCGGCTTTCCCTTCGCCCCCGGCAGCGCCGATGTATTCCGCTACGACTTCAGCAACCCGGTGACCACGTTCGCCGGCGGCTTCAGCAACCTGATCGACATCGCCGCCGGACCGGATGAGGCGCTCTACCTGCTGCAGTACAGCGACAACTTCTTCGGGCCCCCGTCAGGGCGGGTCCTGAGGCTGGGCCTCGATGGCAGCGTCCGGTCGATCTTCGACGATCTGGTGCGTCCCACCGGGCTGGCCGTCGGCCGCGACGGCACGATCTACGTGGCCAACGACGGTGACGGCGTGAACGGCCAGCTGCTGGCCCTCACCCCGGTGCCCACACCCGGCCCCCTGCCCCTGCTCGGTGTCGGCGTCGCCTTCGCCCAGGCCCGGCGCCTGCGCCGCCGCTGCGGCGGCCTCAGCCCGGCCCGCTCCGCCAGGGTACGGCAACCAGCGCCTCCAGCGACTGCCAGCGCCCTCGATCGTCCGTCACCAGAGAGCTGAGGCCCACCGCCTCGAGGGCCGCCGCCACCCGCTCCGGAGCGATCGCCACCTCGGCGCCGGCGGCGATGGCGGGCCCCGCCTCCAGCGGCAGCAGCAGCACCTGCTGTTCGGCCGGATCGGCCATCAGCCGCAGGTTGAGGTCGGGCAGTTCCCGCTCGAAGAACAGCCGCCGCATCCGGGCCGTCAGCGCCGGACCCAGGGCCGCCGCGAAGGCCTCCAGGGCTCGGGTATCGCCGGAGCAGCCGCAGCTGAGGGCCAGCCAGATGAGCAGCTTGGCCCAGCTCTCCGCCGTCCACAGCGGCGGGAAGCTCTGCCGGTGCTGGCGCACCAGCTCGGCGATGGCGAAGTCGAACAGGGTGCCCTGCAGGGAGGCCACCGATGGCAGGGGTTCCTGATCCATCCAGCCATCCTGACGGCCAAGCGGCAAACTGCAGGGGCAACGACCGTCCCTGGAGACGCCCGATGGCCCTCGATCTGAACGATCCTGAGCTCGAGTTCGCCGATCTCGTCACCGCCTACCAGAGCTGGGTGATGGCCGTGATCAACGACGAGAAGCTGGGGGGCGACAAACTCCTCACCGACGACATCGCCGACGACGCCCTGAACGCGATGCGCTTCCTGCCGGATGTGGTGACCAGCGCCATCGAGACCACCCTGGCCCGCGTCTACGACGTGGACCCCGACGAACTCGCCGAACTTCTCTACCCCGAGGACTGAGCGGCGGCCGGGCGATGACCTCAGGCGACACCCCAGTGGGCACCTATGTCCTGGGGACGGAACCGGAGGAGCAGGAGCGGCTGCAGCTGCAGCATGAGCTGTAGCGACCGGCCGCCACGGCGGCCTGGCAACGGGCCGGCCTGGGGCCGGGCCAGCGGGTGCTCGATCTCGGGGCGGGGCCCGGCTTCTGCGCCCTTGATCTGGCCCGCATCGTCGGCCCCGGCGGCCGGGTGCTGGCCCTGGAGCGCAGTGGGTCCTACGTCGCGGCGGCCCGGCGGTTGGCGGCCCAGGAGGGGTTCCGCCAGCTGGAGGTGCGGGCCATGGACCTGGGGGGGCCTGCCGCCACCGACGCCCGGGGCCACAGCGCTCCCGGGCTCGGCACGGGGGGCTTTGATCTGGCCTGGTGCCGCTGGCTGGCCATGTTCCTGCCCCGGCTCGAGCCGCTGCTGGATCTGGTGGCCACCAGCCTGCGGCCCGGCGGCGTCCTGGTGGCCCATGTGTACGTCCACTGGAACACCTTCGGCCTCCATCCCGATGGGGCCGCCATCGCCCGCTTCCGCGACGCCGCCAACGCCAGCTTCCGCGGCGCCGGCGGCGATCCCGATGTCAACCGGCGCCTGCCCGGCCTGCTGGCGGCGCGGGGCTTCGGCATCGAGGAACTGCAGCCCCTGCCGGTGGTGGGTCGGGGCGGTGACCCCTGGGCCCGCTGGCTGGAGCGCTTCGTGACCCTCTACGGCAAGGAGCTGATCCGCCAGGGTCACTGGACGGAGGAGGACGCCGCCGCCGCCGACAAGGCCATGGCCAGGGCGCGCCTGGATCCGGGGGCCTACTGGGTGGGCCCCACCGTCCTGGCCCTGCGGGCCCGCCGGGGAGAAGGCCCCTAACCTCCCCTTGTGATTCCCCTCCTTCGCCGCTCCCCCATCCCGCCCGGCCAGGACCGACGCCGGGCCGCCATCCGGGTGGTGGCCGCGTGCCTGGCCATCCCGTTGCTGGCCTCGGTGGGGGGCTGCAAGGGCCGTCGGATGAAGCCGATGCTGCGGCCCCTCGAGGGCACCCTTTACATCGCGGTCGGTATCGGTGAGCTCGCCATCGACGGCGAACTGCAGAAGGAGATCCGCTGGCGTACGACCATGCTGCAGAACACGTTCCGCACCCTGCAGCCGAAGGTTCGGCTCCAGGTGGAGGTGTTCCCGGAGGAGAGCCTGCCGAACGAACTGCGCCTGCGCAACAGCTCCGGCCTGAGCCCGGATCTGCTGCTGGTGAACGAGTCCACCGCCCGTGATCTGGCCAGGGCCAAGCTGATCGACACCGTGTCCTTCCCGCCCACGCTGCTGGATCAGCTGGACGGCGGTTCGGTGGTGCGGGTACGTCGATCGGATGGGACGCTGATCGGGCTGCCGATGGAGCCCCAGCCCCTGGTCGCCTGTTTCGATCGGCGGCGCGTGCAACGCAGCCCCGCCACCCTCAGCGAACTGCTGGCCTTCAGCGCCAAGGGGATGGAGGTGGGGCTCTCCCTCGATGCGGTCAGCCTGGCCTGGACCCTGGGCCCCCTCGGGGCCATCGACGCCGTCAGCGACCTGCTGGCCAGGCAGCCGGTGACGCCCGCGACCCGGCAGGGCCTGGCGAACTGGCTCGGGTGGCTACGCCAGGCGGATCAGCAGCAGCACGTCACCTTTTTCCCCACCGAGGCGGAATTGCTCAAGGAACTGACCGCCGGGACCCTCGACTGGATTCCCTGTCGCAGCATCAATCTGACCCGCGTCAGGGCGGTTCTGGGCCAGAACATGGGCGTGGCCCCCCTGCCCTCGGGGCCCTTCGGCGGCGCCAGCCCGATCACCCGCGAGCGGGTGCTGGCCTTCGGAGTCAACTCGAGTCCGGTCCAGCGCCAGCTGGCCATGGCCCTGGTCCGCTTCGCCGTCAGCCCCCTGCACCAGCGGGACATCGTCCTGCGCAGCCAGTACGTGCTGCCGGTGAACCGGGAGGTGGCGCCACAGGTGCGCAGTTCCTCCGTGGTGGCGTCCATGGTGGAGGGCCGGCAGCAGTCGCTGCAACGCTCGAAGATCCGGCTGATCGAGGGAAGCAGCAAGGAGCAGCGCGAAGCCTGGCAGGCCCTGCTCACCCGGTTCCTCTTTGACGACCTCAGCCAGCAGGACGCCCTCAAGGGCCTGATCGAGCTCCTCAGCGGCTGGAGGTCCCGATGAACCTGCTGCTGATGGAGATCGCCGGCTGGTTCGGCTACCTGCAGCGCATCGAGGTGCGCGTGCAGGTGATGGTGCTGCTGCTGGTGTTTCTGGGCCAGGGGGCCTTGTGCCGGAGGCTGGCCCCCCGCTTTCCCCTGGCGCGGCGATCCGACGTCGTCATCCCCCTCCTGCTGGGTCTGTTCGCGCTGGTCCTGGGGTTGGCTGGCTTTCCCAACGGCCTGGTGCTGCTGGGACTGCTCCTCTACCTGGGCTGGCTGGGTCTGGGGGGCGTGCGCGGGCTGCTGGGCCGTTTCATCCAGCAGCAGCAGTTGCAGCTGCTGGAGACACGCCTGATCCGCCCGGCTTACCTGCTGGTCGCCACCCTGCTGGTGATCCGGGTGTTCGCCAACCCGCAGGATCTGGCCCTGATTCCCCTGGGCGAATGGTTCGGCTCGGAGGTGACCCTGGGGAGCTTCTTCATGGCGGTGGTGATCGTCTATGTGCTGGCCATGGGCACAGGCCCCCCGGCCCAGGGGTTGGCCTGGCTGGTGCAGCGCGGCGTGGGCATCAGCAACGGCAGCCGCCGGGCCCTGGCCCTGATGATTCGCTATGTGGTGGTGGCCATCGGCATCGTCTGGGCCCTTGATCACGTGGGGTTCAATCGCGCCGCGATCCTGGCGGTGGCTGGTGGCCTCTCGGTGGGCCTGGGATTCGGCATCAAGGAAGTCTTCTCCAATTTCGTCAGCGGCCTTTGGCTGCTGTGTGAGGGATCGGTGCGGCCCGGTGAAGTTCTGGTCATCGAAGGCGATTCCTGCGAGGTGCGCAGCCTCGGCCTGCGGGCCGCCGTGCTCTGGCGCAATCGGGACAACGCCGAACTGGTGATCCCCAATCAGATGTTCTTCACCACCACCACCGTGACCTACACGGGCAGCGACACGCTGCGCCGCACCCAGGTGCTGGTGAGCGCGGCCTACCACCACGATCCCAATGACGTGATCGCCTTGCTGGAGGACACCGCCCGAAGCCAGCCTCACGTTCTGCCCACCCCGGCACCGAAGGCCCTGCTGCTCACCTACGGAGAATCCTCGATCAGCTACGCCCTGCGCTTCTGGATCGCCAACCCGATGGATAACGTGTCGATCTGCAGCGAAGTCCAGGCGGCTGTCTGGAAGGCTTTCCAGGACAGGGGCATCGAGATCCCCTTCCCCCAGCAGGTGCAGTATCGGATGGAGGGTCCACCGAAAAGCTGAACCTGGCTCCCCTGGCGATCGCAGGCCCGAGTTGTAGAATTTCTGCCAATACCAACCGCCATTGCATCATGCTCAAAGGTGCCGATCTGCTCGCCAAAGTGAAAGAGCTGGGCGACGCTTCGAAGTCCGATCTGGTCCGGAGCTGCGGCTACGTGAGCACCAAGAAGGACGGCAACGAGCGCCTGAACTTCACGGCCTTCTACGAAGCCCTTCTCGATGCCAAGGGAATTAACCTCGGCGACGGCGTCGGCAAGGCGGCCACCAAGGCCGGCCGCAAGCTCGGCTATACCGCCAAGGTCCAGTTCAACGGCAACCTGCTGGTGGGCAAGGCCTACACCGCGATGCTGAGCCTCGAGCCGGGCGATGAGTTCGAGATCAAGCTCGGTCGCAAGGCGATCCGCCTGGTGCCCGTGGGCGGCTCCGACGACGACGAGTGAACCGACGGCGCCTGAACCGCGGCCGGCGGCCGGCGGCCCGTGAAGCTATGTACGGGCCAGCGCTGTCACCGTCACTTCCGCTCTAAACCAAAGAAGCGGGGGCGGGGAGATTGATCAACTCCCATGGCCACGGCAAAGTAGCCCCCCTCGGGTCATGCTCAAGGGGGGCTACGCCTTTCAGGGCCGGGCCCTGTGCTTTGGATTGCACACGACAGGGCGAATCGTCAACCAATTCGCAACCTTCTGTTACGTTGAAGGCTGATGCGTGGTCCGACCCATGCCTTACCCCCCATCCCATCCAGCCGCAGCCCTGCATCCCGGCAGCTTCGTGGGACTGAGCAGCCGCCAGGGAGGCACCTACCAGGTGATCAGCATCGACGAGGAGACCGACAGCTGCTGGGTGCGGCGCTGGCCCCTCACCCGCCACGGATCCCCCGCCTTCTCCGTCGCACTGCCGGATCTGCGTCCCCTGCACCGCCCCCCCCACTGAGCCCTTTCCCCTTGTCCCGCACCGGAGCACAGCCATGATCCCGATGGGTTTCGTCATCACCTCACGGCTGTTCTGCCGCGCCGGTCGCCTGGCCCTGCTGGCGGCCTCCCTGGCCCTGCTCGTCGAGGCCCTGGACCTGGCGCTGGCCCACACGTTCTCCTGAGGACCGGCCCAGCCGCCCTGGGTACCCTGAGCCGATGGCAGCGACGGACCGGGGACACCGCCCATGACCGTGGGCCTGGCAGGGGCATCGACCCTGGTGGAGCTGCTGCAGCTCCCCTTCATGCAGCGGGCCCTGCTGGGCGGTCTTCTCAGCGGCGCCCTCGGCGGCATGCTGGGCAGCTTCGCCGTGCTGCGCCAGCTCTCCTTCTTCAGTGACGCCCTCGGGCATTCCGCCCTGCTCGGCATCACCCTGGGGCTGCTGCTGGGCATCGATCCCACCCTGGTGCTGATCCCCTTCGCAGTGCTGTTCGCCCTGATGACGAACCAGCTGGTGCAACGCAGCAAGCTGCCGGCCGATGCCCTGCTGAACATCGTCTATTCCTCGTCGCTGGCCATGGCCGTGGTGGCCCTGAGCCTGCTGCGCGTCTACAAAGGCGGCATCCAGCAGCTCCTGTTCGGCGACATCCTGGGGGTCACCTGGCTCGACCTGGGCCTGATCGGAGCCCTGCTGGTCGTCACCGCCGGCTACCTGACCCTCACCCGGCGCGACCAGGTGCTGCTCACCCTCGACGAACCCCTTGCCCGCTCCCGGGGCATCGCCGTCTCCCTGCACCGGCTGCTGTTCCTGGTCCTGCTGGCCGTGGTGGTGGCCATCTCCGTCAAGGCGGTGGGGGTGCTGCTGATCAGCGCCTTCGTGGTCATCCCCGCCTGTGCCTCGCGGCTGGTGAGCCGGCGCTTCGGCACCTACGTGGTCCTCTCCGCCGGCCTGGGGGCCTGCGGCGCCGTGCTGGGCCTGCTGGTGTCGGCGGCCTTTGCCCTGCCCTCCGGCCCCTGCGTCGTGATCGCCCAGCTGGTGGCCTTCCTGGTCGCCCTGGCGGTGGCTCCGCTGCGGGGCCGGGCGGCGGCGACCTCCTGAGGCGACCCCAAGGGCGGCAATCAGCCTGCCGTCGGAGCCATCCCGGGGTCGAGGTGGCCGGTCTTGACCCAGATCAGGCAACCGCTGCCGCTGAAGGGCGCATGGCGACTGCCGGCCGGGTTGCGCAGCCAGGTCCCGGCCGGGTAGGCCCCCTGCTCGTCCTCGAACACCCCCTCGAGCACGAAGATCTCCTCGCCCCCCGGGTGGGCGTGGAGGGGGAAGCGGGTTCCGGGCTCCCAGCGCACCAGGGCCACGTGCTCCAGGCCGAAGCCGTGCAGGGGCAGCACACTCAGACCGGGCACCAGGCCGGGAACGAAGCTGGCGCGGCCGGTGTCGATCACGACCCGCATCTGGTCGGCCGGGTCCATCTGGCGGAGCTTCACCAGGATCGTGCAGCCGGCCGCGCTGTAGGGGGCATGGGCGGAGCCGACCGGGTTGCGGACGTAGGTGCCGGGGCCGTAGTCGCCGTACTCATCAGAGAAGACCCCCTCGAGCACGAGGAACTCCTCGCCGCCGTCGTGCCCATGGGGGGAGAAATGGCTGCCGGAGGCGTAGCGGACGACCGAGGTGGCCCGGGCGACCTCGCCGCCGTCGCGCTCCAGCGGGCGCCGCTCGACCCCGGCCAGGGGGGAGGGATACCAGGGCAGGGAGGCGCTGTCGACGACGACCCGCAGGGCCGGATCGGCATGGAGCTGGGTGGGGATGGGGGCGGGAGCCATCGTTCAGAGGGAGCTGGTGAGCAGCATCGGGCCCCTGGGCACCGGGCCGTTGGGGTCGCCTTCGACGCTGACGCTGACGGCGCTGGCCTGGCTGGTGGGGGAGAGGGGGATGGGCATGGCCACCTCGCCGCGGGCATTGGGCACGAAATGGACGCAACCGACGGTCCTGCCGGCCACGGTGGCCCAGAGGCGGTAGGTGCGCTGCGGCGGCAGGGGGGGCAGGTGGCTGAGGGTCAGCAGGTTGTGGCTGCGGTTGCCGGTGACCAGCACCTCACCGACCGCCTTCTGGCCGGGCTGCACGGCCTGCAGCGGCAGCAGGCGGGGGTCGGCGAGCGGCGGTGCCGGGGCCAGCTGGCGCTGCAGACCCGCCAGCTGCTGGCGGGTCTGGTGCAGCTCACCGGCGAGCACCAGCAGGCCGACCGCCAGCAGGGAGGGCACCAGCCAGAGGCGCCAGGGCCCCGGCCGGGAGCTGGGCTGCAGGAGGCGCCGGCGCAGGGCGGGCGGTGGCACCGCGGTGGCCGGCAGGGCCAGGGGCAGCAGTTCCAGGGTGGTGCTGAACTCCTCGAGCCGCTGGCGCAGCTCGGGCCGCTCCCGCAGGAGCATGGTCAGCTGCTCCCGCTCGGCCTCCTCGAGGTCTCCCAGGGCATGGCCGGCGAGCAGGGCGTCGATGCCGGCGGCATCGGGGGTGGGGATGGCGTCGGGAGTCATGGCTGGGCGGGCGAATCGTGGAGGAGGGCGCGCAGGCGGATCAGGCCCTGGCGGGCGCGGGTCTTGACGGTGCCGAGGGGCAGCTCCAGCAGCGCTCCGATCGCCGACTGGCTCAGCCCTTCGTAGTAGGCCATCTCCAGCACCTGACGCTGGTTGGCGGGGATCGCCGCCAGGGCCCCCCGGACCCTCTCGGCCAGATCCTCCGACTCGGCACGGTCGTGGGGCGTGGGCACGGCCGACGGGAACAGGTGCTCCGACCAGCGTTGCACCAGCTGCCAGCGGTTGGCGCGCTGGTTGAGCCGGTTGATGGCCATCGAGCGGGTCAACAGCAGCAGGTAGGCCAGCACCGGACCCCGAGCGGGGTCGTAGCGCCCCTGCTGCCAGTAGCGCAGGAAGACGTCATGGGTGAGGTCTTCGGCCTCCTGGCTCGAGCGGCACAGCCGCAGGGCCAGGCGGTACACCGGGCCGCTGCAGCTGTCGTAGAGCGCGGCCAGATCGCCGCCGTCGCCAGGTGCCCCCGCGAGGGCGCCCCGCAGCGGCGGACGGCGGGGGGGGGCTTCGGCGTCGGAGGAGTTCACGACCGGGGGGTGTTCAGCGGGAATGCCGTTCTTCGGATACCGGCGAAGGCCGCGATCGGATGGGGCCCGGCCGCCGGCTGATGAACACCCCGGAGAGCACCAGGGCCGCACCGATCAGCACCGGGCCGCCCAGGGGCTCCCCCAGCAGCAGGGCGGCGCTGAGGACCGCCACCACCAGGGCCAGGGAGCCCCAGAGGGAGACGTCGGCCACGCTGCAGCGGCGGTAGGCCTGGCGCAGGGCCAGCTCACGGCCGAGGGAGAGGGTGACGGCATAGACGCCGATCACCCCCACCACCCACCAGAGCCGCAGCAGCAGGAAATGCTGCGGTCCGAACAGCACCAGGGCAATGGCGCCGAAGACCAGGGCGCTCAGCAGGGTGGGCACCCCCACACTGACGGCCGCGGGCCAGCGGCGGGCGGCGATGGCGCGGCCGCTGACGGCCGAGCCGGCGAAGGCCAGCACCCCCACCAGGGCCCAGGCGATGCCGGTGAGGTCGTCCATCCGGCCGCCGCCCATGGCCATGGCCGCCTGGGGCAGCACCAGGCCGGCGCCGATCAGCGCCAGGCTGAGCCGGAAGCCGGCGGGGAGGGCTTCCGCCAGCAGCCAGCGCGCCAGCAGGGCGGAGACGGGCAGCACCAGGGCGAACAGCAGGGTCTGGCTGATCACCGACAGGGACTCCAGGGCGAGGTAGTAGGCCACGGGCCCGAGGAACAGGCCCAGGCCCCCATGCAGGGCCAGCAGGCGCCGATCGGCCGGCCCAAGCTGCGCCAGGTCGTTGCCCAGGCTGCGCCGTCCGGGGATCAGGGCCGCCAGACCCACCGTGAGCTGGGCCAGGAAGAAGACATTGCAGAAGCTGATCGGGTTCTCCCCATCCACCGGATGGGCCATCCCGTGGTCCTGCAGGCCCTTGAGCACGGTGGCGTCCAGCCCCCGCAGCAGCACGTAGAGCAGGAGCGGCAGCAGGCCCGGGATCGGCCGCGGTCGCCCGTCCGATGAATTCGGGAGCCTCATCGGCTCAGGATGCCGCCCTCCAGGCCACCAGGGAACAGCCGGAGAGCGGCCGGAAGCGCAGGGCCAGGCCCCCTACTGTTCCTGCGTCGGGCTCCGGGTCCTCGTGCGCCTCTCCACCGTCCTCAACCAGCTGTCGCGGCCAGAACGCCGCACCCTGGATCACCAGCGCAGCCCCTGGACCAGCCTCTGGCGCCAGCCGGTGTCGATGGCGATGCGGATGCCATGGCCGGTGTTCTTCCTGGCGATGACGCTCATCTACCTGGCGGAGGTGCTGATCTTCGCCCTGGCGTTCCAGCTGGACGCCGGCCATGTGGAGGCGGAGGGGGCGATGGGGCTGCCCGCCAGCGGCATCTTCGCCCTGCAGAACCTCTTCAGCGCCAGCTTCCAGTCCGCCAGGGTGAACTCGCCCTACACCCTGGGCCTGGCGGCGGGCCAGCGGATCGTCGGCATCCTGACCACCGCCATGGTCACGGGTCTGTTCTTCCTGCGCTTCACCCAGGTGGATTCGCCGCTGCGGTTCAGCCGCCAGCTGTGCCTGAGCTGCTGGCCCGGTGGTCACCTCAGCTGCCGCTTCGTCACCACCGACCCCAGCTACTGGCTGAAGGTGTCGTACACGATGGCCCTGTTCCTGGATGAGGAGATCGAACCGGGGCTGTGGCAACGCCGGGTGCACCCGCTGCCGTTGCTGAACCCCTCCACGCCCCAGCTGCACGTGACGGCGGTGCTGACCCACCCGCTCACCCCGGAGAGTCCCCTGGTCCAGCTGGGTCTCGACGCCATCACCCGGGCCAGCGGTGCCCTGATGGTGCTGGTGGAGGGTTCCGACGAGGTGACGGGATCGTCCCTGCTCCAGGTCCATCACTGCCGCCTCGAGGACATTCTCCAGGGCCGCACCTTCGCCGATCTGGTGTCCATCGACAGCCGGGGGCGTCGCCACGTGAATCTCGACGCCCTCCACCGCACCGTGCCGATCAGCTGAACCGGCACCGGATCGAATCCGGAGCGGCCGCCCACGGGTATCTGCTGGTGAGCGCGGGTTCCGGCGTCGCAACGCCCGGCCTGTCCCTCGCCCCTCACACCCCATTCGCCATGACCCGCTCCCCCCGCACCGTCCTCACCGGCGCCCTCACCCTGGTGGCGGCGGCGGCCTTCTCCGGCACCGTCCTCCCCGCCCGCAGCCTCGGCCTCCCCGCCGTCGAGCCGATCACCCCCGCCCTGGCTTCCCTGGCCCAGGCCATGGCGAAGGCCAGCGGCAGCTTCCGCATGGCGGAGGCCCCCGTCAGCGGCGGCTTCTCGATCAGCGAGCAGGGCGGCAAGACGGTGCTCACCCTCAGCGGCGACTTCAAGACCAACGACATGGCCCCGGATCTGTGGGTGGCCTTCAGCCCCTCCGCCTCGCCCCTGGCGATGAGCAAGGCCCCCGCCTTTCCCCTCAAGCCCGGCAGCTACACGCTGCTGTCGAAGCTGAAATCCAGCAAGGGGGGCCAGAGCTACGTGATCCCCGCCTCGATC
>Ga0194130_10000573_pt1 | contig 67335 bp, 49 predicted proteins | sample TA2KigsurfametaG_FD_160084 | JGI IMG/M metagenome (GOLD analysis project Ga0194130, IMG submission 160084) | Freshwater microbial communities from Lake Tanganyika, Tanzania - TA2015050 Kigoma 12 surface | ecosystem: Environmental > Aquatic > Freshwater > Lake | place: Tanzania: Lake Tanganyika...
CGTCTCGGCTACAAAACGCCAACTCAAGCTCGTCGCGATTTTTCTGTTGAATTCAAAATTGCTGCGTGATTCAATGGCAATAATTCACTCCCAACGCGCTGTCCACCACGTCCGGAGCGGAACAAGCAGTTCCTGGCCGCTGGAGGCATGCACCGGATTCACGGCAAAGCTGGCGAGTACCTGCAGGGCGCTGTCGCGTTGCTCCTGCCGCGGGATGGCGAGCAGTGCGCGACGAGCGGGCGTTGCCAGGCCATGGCTGATCAGGGAAATGGGAGGCCGCTCTGCGATTACTTCAAGCGGGATGCGGAACCAGAAGCGCGAACCACCTTCCGCGCGGCGCTCAGCGCCGATTTGACCCTGCATCATTTCAACCAGCTGACGGCTGATGGCAAGGCCAAGCCCAGTGCCGCCAAAACGGCGTGTCGTCGAGCCGTCGCCTTGAGTGAAGGGCTGAAAGAGCCGCGACTTTAGCTCGGGGGAAATTCCAATACCCGTATCGAGTACTTCGATTTCGACTTGGCAGGACCCGTTTGCGTCGCGATGACTGTGAACGCGGATCGCTACCTGGCCCGAAGCAGTGAACTTGATGGCGTTGCCCGCCAGGTTGGTCAACACTTGCTGAACTCGATAGGGGTCGCCAGCGAAGCTTGCCGGAAGATCTGAATCAAAGGTCGCAGCAAAATCGAGGTTCTTCTCTTGAGCCTGCTCGGCCAATAATTCGATTACATCTTCAACGCTGTCGCGGAGATTGAATTCGATACGCTCCAACTCGACGCGACCGGCTTCGATCTTGGAGAAGTCCAGTACATCATTGATGATGTTCATCAAGTATTGTGCGCTGCGGCGGACAGCGCTCGAATACTCGCGCTGCTCGGCGGTTAGTTCGGTTTCGCACATCAGATCGGTCATGCCGATGATGCCGTTCATTGGGGTGCGAATCTCATGGCTGACATTGGCGAGGAATTCGCTCTTGAGGCGAGATACGTGAAGGGCCCGATCGCGGGCTTCGACGAGCGCCTCCTCTGCCAGCTTCATGTGAGAGATGTCGGTAAGAGTGCCCTCGTAGCACTCGATTTCTCCATTCGGGCCAGCAACAGCGAGGCCGTTTTCCAGCACCGAGAGCTGAGTGCCGTCTTTGCGGCGGAGCTTCAATTCAAAGCTATTGAGCACACCGTCCCTGCTGAGCTGAGCGACGGCGGCATCACGGTCGCCAGGATCGACATAGAGGTCGCGCTCGATCGATTTCGAGCGAAGTTCATCAAACGAATCGTAGCCAAGCATTGCGACCAAAGCGGGATTGGCATCGAGGAACCGGCCGTCGGGGCTTGAGCGGTAGACACCTTCAGAAACATTTTCGAACAGGGAGCGATAGCGCCTGTCGCTTGCGGCGAGAGCTTCAGATTGCCGCTTGATCCCGGTAACATCACGGACCACCATTTGGACGGCTGGATAATCCTGGTAAGCGAATTCGGTGGACACAATCTCGACATCGATCCGGGAACCGTCGAGACGTGTCATGTGGTGATGGACGGTACCGGAAGCATCGGTCTCGCTGAAACTAAAGCTATCGAGGTCTGCGCCGAGGAGGGATTTCGCGGATTCGGCACCGAGCATACGCACACCCGTGGCATTCACAAACAGAAGCTTGCCATCGCGGTGCACAAGTAACGCGTCGGGGCTGACTTCGACGAGGCGGCGATACCGGTCTTCGCTTTCGCGCAATGCCCGTTCTGCCTCTTTGCGATCCATCAGGTCACGATGGTAAGCGCGAAGAAGGAAGGCCAGGAAGGCAGCCAAAAGGCAAGAGGCTAAGACCAACAGATTCACTTCCTGCCAGCGGTTCGTAATTTCAACTGCCACTTCGCGGTACTGCTGCCACAGGCGCGCAGAAGCACTGCGGGTTTCCTGAAGAGCGCGTCGGATGTTGGAATCGGCTTCGGCAAGATCGGTGGCTTCGATGCTGAGGTTTCGCTCAAGCAGGATCAAGACGGTTTCAAGGCGGATGAGTGCCCCTTGCGTTTCCGTCTGCATTGCCGGAAGGTGTTTGGCCTGCTCAACGGCTTTTTTGAGACGCCCCAGATCCTGAATCATCCGCTGCTGAACTTCAAGCGAGGGGTCGCTCTTGCGAACGCCAATTGCGCTTTCCAGGTTCCATAGACCTTCTTCCAGGCGATTGAAGGCTTTTGCAAGGTTGGTACATTGCTCCAGCCGTTCCTGGTGGTTTTGAACCGTTTGAATTTGTTGATTGCCTGCGAGGAGGCAAAGCAGGGCCAACAGGATTATCACCCAGGTCCACAGCGCTGATGTCAAAAACCGCTTCATGGGAAGAGGATTCGTTCTTTCTCTTTGGGGGGTATCGACGGGGGGGAGTGAAAACTTGAGGGTGAGTAGGACTAAAACCTTACTACTCTCTCGATTTGGCGGGCGCGACCTGTGTTTTCATCGATGTCGATGAGAACCGCATGGAATTCGCCACCACGTTTGGCGGCTTCGAGGCGAACAGGGAGCGAAGTAGTGAACTTCTTGAGAACGAGGTCTTTGTCGGATCCGATGACACCCTCGTACGGGCCAGTCATTCCGCAATCGGTCTGATAGGCGGTACCGCCGGGCAGAATGCGCGAATCGGCGGTGGGCACGTGGGTATGAGTGCCAATGACGGCGGAAAGCCGACCGTCGCAATGCCAGCCCATCGCTACCTTCTCACTGGTGAGTTCGGCATGGAAATCGAGGAAACGAACTTTGATGCCGGCCGGGATATCGGCAATTAGCTCATCGGCCTTACGAAAAGGGCAATCGAGGGGAGTCATCAGCGCTCGCCCCTGCAAATTCAAAATGGCGACCTTGATCCCGTTGCGAGCCTCGACGTAAATGAGGCCTTTACCGGGAAGATCCGGCGGATAATTGGCGGGGCGTGTGCAGCGAGGGCTGCGGTCGAGGTACTCGTAGAAGTCTCGCTTGTCCCAGACGTGATTACCGCTGGTGATCGCGTCCACTCCGATCGAGATCAGCTCGTCGGCAATCTGAGGAGTGACACCAAACCCTCCGGCGGAATTCTCGGCATTGGCGATCGTGAGTTGTACGCCATACTCAGCCTGGAGACTGGTGAGGTGAGAGGCAACGAGGTTGCGGCCAGTCGAGGCGTAGATATCGCCGATGAAGAGAACGTTCATTCCAAAGAAAGGTGGAGCGGTCGTCAGCGTACGAATCCCCGTCATTGACCCTCGCTTAAGCTAGGGTGGGACCCACCGCACGCCATTAGGCTTATCCGACGCCACCCGAAGATGGCCGATCTTGCTCACCGGCGTTGAAAACGAGTTAAGGTCCCGATGACTTTGACTGTTGGATCAAATATTGAGGACCCGCCAAGAAGCCAACGAACGCTCCGTCCTTAGGATAGCCGAAGTTGGCTCAGTTGGTTGAGCGTGCAGCGGCTTTATCTGTAGATTGCTCTTGTTCGCGCGCCAACTCGACAAGACTGACCGGCTGGCTGAAGTCGCCAAGAAGGTGCTTGGCGAAGTAATCGGCGCGGAGCCAGAGGAAGTAATTTTGCGCGTCGGCGTAACCGTGACGCTTGCCGGGGAAGACGAAGAAGTCGAAACGCTTGTTGGCTTTGATCAGCGCGTCGGCAACGCGAAGCGTGCCGCCGGGGTGAACGTTATCGTCGATGTCGCCCGTGGTGAGCAGCAAGCGGCCTTTGAGGTTTTTGGCAAGGTCGGAATTTCGCTCGATCGTGTATTCGAACTTGATGTTGCCGTCTTTATCTTTGACCTCTTTAACGCCGTGGTGCTTCTCGCTCCACCAGCGGTTGTAGATGTTGTTCTCGTGGTTACCCGAAGAGGAGACGGCGACCTTGAAGAAGTCTGGATATACAAGCAGGGCGGCAGTCGACATGAAGCCGCCACCGGAGTGGCCTGTGATGCCGACACGGTTGATGTCGATGAAGGAGTGTCTTCTGGCTAACTGCTCGATGGCGGTCTTCTTGTCGGCGAGGCCGTAGTCGCGCAGATTGCCATAGCCGAAGCTGTGGTACCACTTGCTGCGGGCCGGATGTCCGCCGCGGTTGCCAACCTCGATCACGATGAAGCCCAACTGGGCCAGAGTGATATTGGGGCTGCGCGGGTTGAAAGCCTTGGTGACGCTTTCGGTTTGCGGGCCGGGATAGACAAAGGCCACGATCGGGTAAGACTTCTTTGGGTCGAAATTGAAGGGCTTATACATGACGCCATAGAGGTCTGTGACACCATCATCGGCCTTGACGGCGAAGGGCTGCGGAGGCTCAAAACCGGCTTGCTTGAGAGCGGAGAGATCCGTGGTTTCGAGATCAACAAGTTGCAAGCCTGTGTTGTCGTTCAGCGTAGAGGAGGGTTCGAGGTTGACGCGCGAATAGGTATCGACGAAGTACTTGCCCGAATCGGAAAAACTGGCATTGTGAGTGCCTTGGCCTTTGTCGAGTCGCTTCAGACCGGTCGCGTCGAGGTTCACTTTGTAGGTGTGGTAGTAATACGGGTCTTCGTCTTTTTCGAGAGCGTTGGCAGTGAAGACCAAGGTGCGAGTCTTTTCGTCGACCACTTCGATGTCTTCGGTGTGGAACTCGCCAGAGGTGATCTGGTTCTTGAGCTTGCCATCCGCATCGAACAGATAGAAGTGAGCCCAGCCATCGCGCTCAGACCAGTGAATGAGTTCCTTGCCGTCGCCGAGCAGGCGAAGTGGCTTCACTTCGACATAGGTGTTGAGTCGTTCTTCGATCAACGTTTTCACCTCACCGGTAGCCGTGTCGGCCACACAGACGTCGATGCGTTTCAGGTCGCGGCTGGTTCGATTGAAGTAAAGCTTGGATGAAGCGGCGGCAAGCCATTTGGGAGAAGGGCCAGGGGGTGGACCTTGCTGGCCTTGTTGCTGTTCACCCTCTGCATTTGTTCGCTCGACAGCGAAGCGGCGGAAGGCCTCTCGCTCCTTGTAGGAAACAGGTGCGTTGTAGATCTGGATTGTCTGGTCTTTGAATTGGTCGGCCTTGACAGCGAGGCGGGCTTTCTTTGCAAGATCGAAAATTTCGAGGTGAGCTTGCGGAATGTTCACTTCGCCGGGCATCGCATATTTATAGGACTCAAGGGTTGGCCGGGGATTCGAAAGCGAATTGATCACCCAGAGATCACTCACCTTACGGGAATCGTTACGAACGACAGAGATCTTTTGCGAGTCGTGCGACCAATGGATGGCGATCGCGGGCACACGCGGATTCTTGATGCGTGGATTGAGCTGGCGCTTCTCCTCTGCAGAGAGGCGGCGGGCATAACCGAAATCAGTTTCACCATCGGTGGTGAGTTGAATCTCGATGATGGAGGCATCGTCTTCCTTGACGATTGCCTTTTGATAATTCGCATCGTCCATCATGTAGAGGTTCTCGCCGCGAGCGTAGATCACTGTTTTTTCGTCAGGGCTCAGCGAAGCCCAGCGCGGCTTGCGCGGGGCCTTGTAATCGGGCAACATCTCGAGCTTTGCGGTCGCGAAACCGTACTCGAAGTAGACGAGGCGAGTGCGGGAACCGGCCGAGACGGCGCGGCGTTGTTGAGGCTGATCTTCTTCGTCGTCTTTTTCAGATGGGGATGAGGTTGCTGCAGGTGGAGGAGCGGCTTCCTTGGGCAGGCCAGGAATCTCAGCATCGCTGGGGACACTAACTTCAAACATCAGTGCCGCATCGTTCTTGACGAGGCGGGCATTCTGAATGGGCAGGTGTTGAGCGTCATAGGGGATTCGAGTGAGTGACGTGAGGCTGGCCGCCATCTTGGCGTGATCAAAGAGCGGAGCTTTCGACTTCTTGACAGGATCAACAAGGAAGAACTTTCGACCCTGGCTGGTCTCGTGGGAATACCAGAACCGATCGCCGTTTTCAAACCAGCGCGGAGCGACGTTGGTATCAAAGACCATCTTGCCGATCTTCTGCGGCGTCCAGCGAGAAGCCAACTCGTAATTGGCTTTGACAGCGACGGGTTCGTCGGCCTGCAAAGGGAGGCTTAAGATGGTAAGGAGAGAGAGAAAACAGCGCATTCTGGCAGATGAGTTTAGCTCAACAGACAGCGCTAGTGCTATCGTTACGTGATGCAAGAGGTAACACTGCGCGGAGATGGATTGGCGCTGTCCGCGTGCGCAGAGTTGCTTCGAGCGGGTGGATGGCGCGTTTACCGTGAGGGTGGCAGGCGGGCGAAATTGCCAAGCGTTTTGTTAAATGGCGCATCGCAGAACTTATTGCTGGATGTTTTTAGAAAACCAGACCTGCTGGACGGGTTGCATCCGATCACGAAGCGGATTGTCAGGTGGGGCAACGATACGATTTCCCTGCCCCATTCGGCCCTCGCGGTCAGCGAAGGAGAGTTGCTGGAGCGGCTGGGGGCGCAAGAGGCGACGCCGGGTACCGGCGCATACTCAGTCCTGGGGACACGCCCTTTGCCGGATGGGGTCGAAGACTTGCGGTTCGGCACACGCGTGGCCGAAGCTGTGCCAGTTGGTTTTGAGACTAGTGCTGAGGCGAATGCTTGCTGGGTTGAGGCCGTGGAAGGTGGATGGCTATTCGCAGTGGATGCAGGGTGGATGTTGGCTGTCGGTGCGACAGCAGAAGAACTGTTGGGCCAAAGCAAGTTGGTTCGAGGAGTCGTGGCTGAGATTACCGGGGAACGAAGTTCCTTTGCCGCCTCGCCTCGGATCGCCGCAACACTTGCCGGTGAGAACTGGCTCGCGTGCGGCAGTGCCGCCATGGGCTTTGATCCACTATGTGGGGAAGGCACTGGGCATACCGTGCGGGAAGCGATTTTGGCCAGTGCTGTGCTCAAAGCACAGGTGCGGGATGGACACTGGGCGGAACTCTCGAAGCTATATGAGCAGCGCTTGCGCGGCGGCTTCAAGCGGCATCTGGAACAATGCCGCTTGTTATACGCAAGTGGAGGCAAGGGGCCCTGGTGGCAGTCGCAACAGCAGAGCGTTCAACTCGGCCTTGAGGCGAGTCGTGGATGGGTCGTTAGCGCAGGACGCTTCCGGCTTGAAGGTTACGAATTGGTATCTCTCCGCAGCTAGTGCTTCTCGAACCACTGCAAGATGTGCTCGACCTTCAGGATTCGATGCGATGGATAAGCTCCGCGAATTCCATGTGGCTCTTTGGGAAAGCGCACCATCACGGTGTCAACGCCGCGCTGCTTCAGCAAGAAATAGAATTCCTCGGATTGTGCGATTGGGGTGCGCCAATCCTCTTCTCCAGTGAGAATCATCGTGGGCGTTTTGACTTTGTCGGCGAAAAACACAGGGCTGCGTGCGATGTATTGCTGCGGGTTCTCCCAAGGCATGGCCTTCATCCATCTCGTCATCAACAGGCCGATGTCCGCGCTGCCGGCCTGAGTGAACCAATTCGTTACGGGGTACTGACTCACGGCCGCGGCGAAGCGGTCGGTTTTGGTGACGATCCAGGCCGTAAGCAAACCGCCGCCAGAGCCTCCAGTGACGTAGAGCTTCTTCGGGTCGATGTAGCCCTTGGCTAGCATCGCGTCGACACCGGCCATGAGGTCGTTGTAGTCGTCGCCAGGATATTTGCCATGGATGATATCGCCGAAACTCTCGCCGTAGCCCGTGGAGCCGCGAGGATTCGTGTACAGGACTACGAAGCCACGCGAGGCAAACATCTGCATCTGGTGTTGGAACTCAACGCCATACATGGTGTGAGGGCCACCGTGAATGTCGAGCATGAGCGGATACTTCTTGGTGGGATCAAAATCTGGCGGGTGAATGGCCCATCCTTCGACGTCGAGGCCGTCAGCAGCCTTCCACTTCACGTGTGAGGTGCTTCCGATTTTGGCAGTGGCTAGCAGGCCCTGATTGACGTTGGTGAGCCGCAGCGGAGCACTCGATGGGCGCAGTGCATAGACATCCTTTGTATCTGTTGGAGCGGAGGAAGTGATCGCGATTGTGCCGTTCGCGGCCACCGAAAAGCGTTCGCTCGATCCATAGGCCGTTGAGAAGCGCAGATTGCCGCTCGTGAGGGGCTCGATCGAACCAGAAAGCGAAGCAATATGAAGATGCGACTGGCCAGAGCTTTCGATCACTGTATAAAGGCCCGTGCTGTCAGCCTTCCAAACAGGAGAATGATAATTGCGATCCAGAGATGGGGCGAGCATCTTTAGGCCTTGACCATCAATGCCAACTACCCAGAGGCGACTTGAGTGATTCGATTTGCCCTTGTCTTCAAAACCGAGGAAGGCCACCCACTTACCGTCCGGCGATACAACAGCGTCGCTCTCGGGTCCGGTGCGTGTCAAGAGCGGCCGCATCTCCCCGGTGTCCACTTGGACTCGATGTAGGTCGTAGGGATAGAGCACCGCACCGGCGGGGTATCGGGCAGCGGACAGGATGATCGCTTTGCCATCGGGTGTCCAGGCAGCAGGACCATTGTGAGTAAAATCGCCCAAGGTGACTTGCCTTGGAGCGCCCCCATCGGCGGGGATCACAAAGAGATGATGCAGGCTCTCAGGCAGTAATCCCTGGCCCCCGATCCCATCGGCACGCCATTGCAGATTGGAAACAACGCTAGGACCTTCGATCCATTTCGCGCCGCTCGGCGGCGGAGTGGACTGGATCGACCAGGCGGCCTTGGCCTTGATTCTCGAGAAGAAGGCAATCCACTTGGAATCCGGCGACCACGACAAATCGGACATCGCGGCATCAAGGTTCGTGATCGTGGTCTCAGCGCCGGTATCCATGTAGCGCACCGCGATCTGAGGGCGGCCGGAACGAGTTGAAATGTAGGCGAGGCGCTTGCCGTCGGGAGACCAGACATGAGCCGTATCGCGGTGCTTGCCTTCCGTGAGGGGACGATTGTCCTTGCCGTCGCTCGAGGCGATCCAGAGGTTGACATGAAAGGTGTCGGCCATCTTGTCGGCCCACTCCAGCTGATAGACAACTTTGGATCCGTCAGGGCTGATGCGAGGGTTGGATGGGGTGCGCCAATCCCAGAGCGTGTCAGGGCCGAGGGTGGCCGCTAAAAGCAGCAGCGAAAAAACAGGCATGCGCCATTATGCGCGGGTTGTGCCCATGCTGTCCAGCAGGTCGAAACCACGACGCAGAGTTTCCCGCGAGAGGTCAGATTCGAACTTGACGATTTGGCCCTCTTGAAAGAAGCGGATGCCATCGAGAATGGCCGCCAGATCTTTGTCTTTGTTGGCGACGCGAGCCAACCCGACCAGCGCCTTGATTGCATCGTGGAGCTTTTTGGCATCTTCGTTGCTGGCACCGGAGGCTTCCGCGCGGAGCGATGCGCCGGTGCGCAGGTCCAGATAGGCCCTGAAAGAGGTGAGCGCCAACGGCAGGCTACGAATCCCGCCAATGCCACCGGCAGGAAGTTCTGGACGGTTGCTGACGACATAGAAGTGGGCTTCCGGCGGCAGCGCATCGACCATGGCGAGCAAACCCATCGGAATCGAATTTTTCAGTTCACGATTGTCGATGATCTGGCGCAAGGCCGAAGCGCGACCGACTGCGGCGACGCTCGAATTAAAAAACGTCACGGCTTCTTCTTCTTTGCCCACCAGAGAGAAGCCCTTGTATGGGAACTTCTGAGCACCTTCGATTTTGAGCTCAGGCTCAAGGCCGGCGTTTGTAATGCCGCCATCCACAAACTTGCCGCGGATTAAGGCGACTCGATGCTTGCCGCCAGAGCAGTAGACCACTTCATGCGTAGTCGTTCGAATGTCAAGACCGGTTTGCTTTTTGAGGCTTTCGAGCGCAATCGAACCCTGCGCTGGAAAAAACTGATCCCAGGCTGAAGTTTTCTTCAAATGATCGAGCCGCGCACCGAACAACATCGTCGTGTCGGGCGGAATCAGGGGGGCAAGCGCCGGGTCGACGCGCTGACGTGTGGCTTCCTGTTTACAGCCCGCCAGCAACAGGGGCGTCAAAAGAAGGCCGCGCCTTGATAAAATCGGCCTCGAACCATGCGCATCGACTCTCATCAACATTATTGGAATCCCGGTCTCCTTACGTATTCCTGGATGCCGCCAGGGCCCCACCCGTTGCGAAGAAACTATTTGCCGGCGGATCTTGAGCCCACACTCACCCAGAACACCTTTGATGGTAGCGTTGTCGTTCAGGCGGCCCAGGTAGCTGCGGAAGCGACCTGGCTTTTGAATCTCGCCTCACAGCACAAATCGATCCTTGGGGTTGTGGCCTGGGTCGATCTGAAGGACCCGAATATCGGCAAGGTTCTTGATGGGTTGCAAAAGCATCCGAAATTCGTTGGGGTCAGGCATTTGATCCACGATGAGGAAGATGTCCGCTGGATGCTGCTACCCGAGGTGGTGCGTGGGCTGAAAGAGCTCGAAAGCCGCAAGGTGCCTTACGATTTATTACTGCGGCCGCAACACCTGCCTTATGTCCCGGCTTTGATCGATAAGGTGCCAGACCTGCCGATGGTGATTGACCATATCGCGAAGCCGTACATCAAAGAAGGGATCTTTGAAGGTTGGGCCCAGGATATGGAACGAGTAGCCAAGCACGGCAAGCTGTTCTGCAAAGTTTCCGGCATGATTACGGAAGCCGACCACAAGAATTGGAAGTTTGAACAATTGACCCCGTATGTTCAGCACGCCTTAAAACTGTTCGGATTTGATCGTTTGATGTTCGGTTCGGACTGGCCAGTGTGCACTCTGGCCGGAACCTGGAAAGAGGTTTTGGCGGCTTTCACACAGGCGCTTGGGCCGCAAATCGCCGATGAGCGGGCGAAAATCCTGGGATCAACGGCTGCGAAATTCTACGGATTGCGCGTATAATCGCAACGAGGTACTTAAACCATGAAGAAATTGTTTGTTTCCCTGATGGCCATTGGCCTAGCCACGTTTGCGCAAGATATGAAAGATAACCCGGTCGCCGCCGTGGCTGCAAACCAGTATAAGCAGGTCTCGACAAACATCACGAAGTCGATTGACAAGATGCCAGCCGACAAGTTTGGCTTCAAGTCGAGCGAAGGCACGATGCCCTTCTCGGAATTCATTGGCCACCTGACCGATGCAAACCAGAATTTCTGCTCTGCGATTACCGGTGCCACCAAGCCGGCAAGCATCCGCAAGGAAACTTCGAAAGAGGTATTGGCAAAAGCCTGGGCCGCGGCGGTTGCCGAATGCACCAAGGCCTGGAGCATGTCGACGGACAAGAGCCTCGGCTCGATGGTGAAAATGGGTCAGCGCGAAGTGCCTGCGGCTCAGCTCATGCTGCTCAATAACAGCCATAGCTGGGAACATTACGGCAATCTGGTGACGCTGTTGCGCATGAATGTCATCGTGCCGCCTTCTTCCGAAGGCCGCTAATGCGAGCTTCGATGTTTGTTTCGCGGGGACAGTTCTTACTGTTCCCGTTTGCTTCTCTGGAGGCAGCAAAGCGGCCTCGCATTGTATTTGTGTGCGGAGACCATGAATACTCTGGCGAGTCGACCTTGCCGCTATTCGCCGCCGAGCTTGAGAAGCGATACAAGTTCGAAACTCAGGTGTTGAAGAGCACGCCCGATCAGAATGGGGAGACGGATATCCCGGGGCTCGAGAACCTTACCGGGGCGGATCTGGCCGTGTTCTATTTGAGGTGGCGTCGATTACCTGCGGCGCAACTTGCACCGATCGATGCATATCTCAAGAGCGGCAAACCCATAATGGGTCTGCGCACCAGCTCCCACGCTTTCAACTATCCGAAAGGCGATCCGTTACAAGAATGGAACCGGTGGGCGGCGGACGTATTTGGCGCACCACCCGGCTGGGGTGTCGAGGGGCATACACATTACGGGCATCAAGCAACGACCAAGGTTACAAAAGCGCGAGCGGATGCGCTGCTGGAAGGAGTTGCCGATGAATTCGTCGCGCCATCGTGGCTCTATCATGTGTTGCCGAAATACCCGCCAGCAGACGCAAACGTGCTTTTGTATGGAGACGCGATCCAGCCCAACAAACCGGCGGTGCGCAATCCGGTAGCGTGGACGTGGAAGAACAAGTATGGGGCGCGGAGTTTTTATACAAGTCTCGGGCATCCCGGCGACTTCGCCATCGAATCGTTTCAGCGGCTGCTGGTGAATGCTCTGTTCTGGAGCCTTGGCAAGAGGGCACCTCGCAAATGGGCAGGCCCGCTGCAAATCAATGTGCCCTATCGGGGCATCATAAAAACAAAGTAGCCATGTTACGAATATTGAGTTTGGTCAGCACAGGTCCGCAGCCCGTGTCGACAATCGCCTCACTGGATTTGCGAAAACTGGCAGTGCCAAAAGGTTGCGAAAGAGTGGATGCGCTGGGGAAAGCCTGGGAAGGAGAGGCTTGTCCTTCACAGCCCGCCGTTCAGGAAGCCTGGATTGAAGCCGTCAGGGAGGCTGCTCTCGCTTGCCAGGAATCGCGGATCGAACTGAATGGGCTCGGCTTTCAAGGCGCTGGTCGATTTTTCGATTCGATCTGTTTCTGCCCAGCCTGCCAATACGGTTATGGGGCGGCGGGCGGCATTGTGGAGCAGCTTGCGCGTGAAAACTGGACGAGCGCAGCAGCCGTAGATCATCCAAGCGTGAACACGGTATTGCTGTGGCGGCGGTCGGTTCAATATGGGCTGCTCGAGCAGATGCGCGCCGCGGTGGAAGTGCCTTTGTGCCTAAGAACAGCAGCACAACTGAAGTACACGGGGCACAGGAGTTCTCTCACGTTTGACGAAGCGCAGCGACAAGTGTCAGCCTGCTCAGTGGACGTGAAACTCGCAAGCGAATTCTCTGCCTTGTCGCGCCCCTTGCCCGTGCTGGGCATTGTCCCTGCCGATGAATTATGGACTGACCACCAGCACCGCATGTTCAGCGGGTACATCCTCGAATCAGTTTGAGCTACTTCTTCTTCGTCGGCACCATTTTGGCACCCGGGCCGATATCAAAGTTGCTTGAGGGCAGGCCGGAGTTAATCAGAACTTCGTTCGAGTAGATCTCAAGATTGCGCTCACCATTGCGGCTGCGGGTAATCGCCCAAGGCCACATCACTCCCTGGGTATCGCGATACTTGGCGTACCGGGTGTCCTGTTCGTCCCAGCCCTTGTCCTTGAGATTTTGACGTCTGAAGTAACCGCGCACCGGCAGCTTGGTGGAAGCATGAAGATAAATCGCAACGCTGCGATTTTCGGCATCGGTGACATCGACAATTTCGACAGGTTGATTCTCGAACACCTCAGTGCCGCGTCGCTCGAAGATCATACCCTTCTCTTCAATGCGGCAACGCAGGATGTACATTGGGTTGCGAAGAACGCCCTCCATCCAGTTGTTGACCAGTTCTTCCTCAATCGGTTTGGCGCCGCGAAAGCTGACATCCCAGCCTTTGCCTTCGCCATTGAAGACCACCGAGTAATCCTGCTTCTTGCCGAAGATCTGTCGATCGCTTTGCTTGAGGCCAGATGCCAGATCGGAATACATCGTCTCAAAACGCGCGGGGCTGAGCCCGCTCAGGCGTTCCCGATAGTAGCTATAGGCCCGGCCTTCTTCGACCCGATCACGCATGCCAATGAACTTGGTTCCACCAAGCGCAGTGATAGCGTCCAAGAGGAGCTTGCGGCCCTTGTCCTGGATGGTCTGAGCCCGCACAAAGGCGGGCGCTGCTGAGAGGAGGATCGATCGGCGAGTCATTTATTCCTTGGCGCTGAGAACGGCAATGGTAAGGCCCGTGTTCAGCTTCCACTCCGTAATCGTTTGTGTTGAGACCTGGCCGTTTTGGCTGATCTTCAGCTGCATGGGGAGCTTGATCCCAGACACTTCCTTAAAGTCGCCGTAAGCGATTTCGGCGTTGATTCCGCCTTCGACAAACGCGAGCTTTGCAGGCATCATCGTGGCCGGGTCGTAGAAGAACCGGAGCGATGTACCTGAGGCGTCCTTCAATTCCAGTTCTCCCTCCTTAACAAGGTTGACGGAGCGGCCGACCACTTCGTTGCTTTGAAGCAGAGCAAAGTAGTCGCGCTGAAGTTGGCCACGAACCTGGGCCGCAAAAGGCTCAACCAGCGGCTGCTCACCTTGAGGTGCTTTGAGGAATCCCTTCTCTCCATCAAAGAAGGCGATGATCTTGCCGAAGGGCAATTCATTCACTTGACGGAAAACCATCGGCTTGAGCCAGGAGTTCGTCTGCTTCACGTTTACTTTGTTGCCACCCATGTTGAGCTCGCTCGAGATGGCTTGGACATAGTCGTTCACCCCAGCGATTTTGGCCTTGCCGCCAACCGCAGCAGCGATGCGATCCAGCGCGGCCTTACCAGCAGCGAGAGTTGAAGCATCGGACTTTGCAGCTTCCGCTTTAGGTTGCGGAATCGTGATGTCCAATTTCTTCACTTCGCCAAGCGGCTTAAGGCTGTCAGCAAACTTCTCAGTCTGGCCAACGGCGACGATCGTGAATTCTTCCGGCTTGATGTACTCTTTCGCGACGCGCAAGATATCCTGCGGAGTCACTTTCGAAACCGCATCTTTATAGCGATTGATGAAATCCTCGGGGTAGCCAAAGTACTGGTAGTTCATCAATCGGTTGAGCGTCTGCACGGGCGAGGCGAAGCTAAACACGAACGTGTTCTCGACACGTTGCTTGGCTGCGGCAAGTTCTGTCGGACCCACCAGCTCCTCACGCATACGCTTGACCTCTTTCAGCGATTCAGAAATGGCTTTCTCTGTATTGGCAGCCGCAGTGCTGCCACTGATCGTAAACGTACCCTCGTGCAGGAAGTTCGCACTCCAGTTGCTCGAGATGCCATAAACCAGGCTCTTGTCGGAACGGATACTCTGCATCAGGCGACTTGAAAAAGAACCGGCACCGCCGAGGATGTTGGACATGACTGTGAGCGCGGCGTAATCCTTATCGCTCAGTTTGCCGCCGAGGTGGCCGATTGTGAAGAAGGTCTGCTCGCTGTCGGCCTTGTCGGCGACGTAGACGCCAGCGGCCTTTTGCTTTGTCACGTTGGGAAACGATGGCGCGGCGGGCCGGATGGTGGTCCAGGAGCCAAACAGCTTTTCAAGCTTTGCCTTTACGGTCGCGGTGTCAATATCGCCGGAGACTGACAGGGTGATGTTGGCCGGGAAGTAGTAGCGATCATGGAACGCCACGAGGTCTTCCCGCTTTACGTTGGCAATGGTCGAATACTCTTCGCGCTCGCCGAAGGGTGTGTTCTTGCCGTAGATGAGGTTTTGGAATTCTCGATTCAGGATCGAACCCGGATCATCGTTTCGGCGCGAAATACCGCTGCGGAACTGCGTCAGCGTGAGATCCAGGCGGTCCTGCGAGAAGGCCGGCTCAGTGACAACTTCTTTCAGCAATTCGAGCACCTCATCGAGATTCTCTTTGAGGCAGTTAAAGCCAACCGTGCCGCTGTTATCGCCCACACCCGCTTCAATGCTGGCAGCCATCGATTCGAGCTTCGTGTTGAGGGCGTCACCGCTGCGTTGCTTTGTACCGCCGCTGCGCAGCACTGCGCCAAAAATCGAAGCCAGGCCCGCCTTCTCGGCAGGTTCAAGCAGTGCTCCGGTGCGGATACGCATCGATCCGCTGGCGAGAGGCAATTCATGATTTTCAAGAATCATTACCTTCATGCCATTGGGCAAGGTGAACTGCTCGATTTTCGGTAATTGTACTTGCTTGAGTGGAGGATACTTCAGGGTCTGGTAGACGGGGACAGCAGGCTTCTGTTGAGCAAAAGTGGAAGCGCAGATCAGGATGGCGAGGATAGATGTCTTCATGGTTTTGTGCTCCTACTTCTTTGCTTGTTCCGTGGGCTGGGCAGTGGCGGCAACCGTACGTTGCTTGGCAACCAAATACTTCTTGGCTGCGGCCATGACGTCATCAGCCGTTACCTTTTCGATTGCGTCGATTTGTTTGAAGATCATGCGCCAGTCGCCGAACAATGCCTTGGTCGTTGCCAGGTTGCTGGCCATGCCGGTGTTGGAATCGAGACCACGAATAGTGGAAGCGCGAAGGACAGTTTTGACGCGATTGAGTTGTTCGTCAGAAATCTTTTGAGTCTTCAATCGATCCAGGATCTCGTAGGTTGCTTTTTCGCACTCCTCAGATGTCTTGCCGGCATTGGGCGCGATGAAAAGTAGAAAAAGATTTTCACGGCGGCCACCAGGGTAGCTTGAAATAGCCTGAGCCGCGAGCGCCAGTTTCTTATCTTGCACAAGTTCCTTGTAAAGCAGGGATGTGCGGCCCGTGCCAAGAAGCGTGGAGAGAACATCGAATAAAACGTCTTCCTGATCCGTGACTGGGGGGCGCTTGTAGCCAATGGCAATCACAGGCTGCGTTGGGCTCTCAACGACCAAGCGCTTTTCGCCCATCTGTTCGTTCTCTTTGGTCATGATGCCAGTCGGCTTGGGGCCGCCGGTCATCTTGGCGAAATACTTTTCGGCGAGGCGCTTTACTTCCGCGGGCTCCACATCGCCGGCGATACCAATCACGATGTTTGACGGCACATAGTATTGTTTGCGAAAGGCGAGAGCATCCGCATGGCGGTAGCTCTCGATGTCACTCGGTACGCCTGCCGGGTGCGTGCGGTAGGGATTCGTGGCGAATGCAACGGTGAGCATCTCGTAAGTCAGGCGGCCGATGGGGTCAGATTCGATAACTTGGCGATACTCTTCGCGAATGACACCGCGCTCGTTATAAAACTCCCGGAACACGGGGTTGATAAATCGATCACTCTCCATTGCGAACCAGAGCTCCAGCTTGTTGGAGGGGAGACTCATCGTGTAGACCGTCTCATCAAGGCTGGTGCCCGCGTTCATATCAGGAGAGCCCGCCTCTTCGAAGACCTTTGTGAACCGCTCCTTGTCGACGAAACTGTTAGCTTTTTCGATCGCCTTCTTCAGGGCCTCATCGAGTTGCTTGATCGTCTCGGGCTTGGATTCGGGACCCTTGTTGCGCTCCGCGGTCAAAGCATCGTAGGCAGCTTCCACGGCATTCATCGCCTTCAGCTCTTCGGCGAGGTTTGTGCTCCCCACCGAACGGGTGCCTTTAAACGCCATGTGCTCAAACATATGAGCAAGGCCAGCCTGGCCCTTGGGATCGTCGGCGGAGCCTGCGTTGACGCGGCTGCAAAAGCTGACAATCGGAGCCTGATGCCGCTCATAAACGACAAAGGTGATGCCGTTGGCAAGCTTGAATTCTGTGACGCGTTTCTCAATATCAGCCAGATTTTGGCCCAACAAGGCTGCGGGCAGTACTGCCGCGAGCGCAAAAAACATTCTCTCCATAAGGGGTTCAATCCAGTATCTCACGCGTTAAGATCACAGATTGATATCTGAACATGTTGCAACATACGACTCAAATTCGCGTAAGGTACGCTGAAACCGACCAGATGGGGGTGGTCTACCACGCCAACTACGTGGTGTGGATGGAAGTGGGACGCGTCGAAGCGATGCGGTCGGCGGGGTTGAATTACGCCCAGATGGAGCGCGAGGGCGTCAAAGTGGCGGTTCTTGGAGTAGAAGTGGATTATCGGGCCGCCGCGCGATATGACGACTTGGTCAACGTGACAACCAGAGTGGTCGAAGTGCAAAGCCGCAAGATGCGCATCGAGTACGAGATCCACCGTGATGCCGATGGACAGCTATTAGCGACAGGGGCAACCCGTCATCTTTTCATCAACGCGGAACTCAAGCCGGTGCGTTGCCCGGACCAGTATCTTGCGTTATTCACGGGCTGTTGACTTAGGATTCACACTGTGGTGTTATTTCTGATATCATGCGATTTCTCACTACACTGTTGCTTCTTGCCACTTCCCTCATCGCACAGGACTTTCGCGCTGTAATTTCAGGCGACGTTACCGACTCGAGCGGCGCGGCGATGCCGGGAGTAAAAGTGGTCGCGCGAAACGTCGAGCAGAACGTCGACTACTCAACAGTCACCAACGAAGGTGGAAGGTATGTCACTCCGTTTCTTCCTCCTGGACGCTACACGATTCGCTTTGAGAAGGACGGCTTCAAGCCGGTGGTGCGAGAATCCATCCGGCTGAGTGCGGTCGACCGGGTAAACCTGAGCGTTCAATTGCAGGTGGGGTCGCTAAGCGAGAGCGTGACCGTCACAAGCGAAGTCCCCTTGCTGCAAACCGAAACGGCACTTCGATCTGGAACAATCGAAAGCAAGTTGATTTCTGACATTCCGACCGCCGGCCGCAACCTGTTCCAGTTTCAATACACGCTGCCTGGCGTGACGAAGTCCAGCAACTATTGGGGTAATTACGAACTGTACGCTTTTGGAAACATCAACGGAGTTTCAATTAACGGCGGGCGCACTGGTGAAAACGAAATCCTGCTAGACGGCATCACGACAACCCGCGGCAGCCGCAGCGCATCATTTGCGCCGGGTTTGCAGGCGATTGAAGAAGTCAACATCATCACGAACACCTACGATGCACAGTATGGCCGCGTCGGTGGCGGCACAACCTCCATCAATCTGCGCAGCGGCACCAACAAGCTGCATGGAGAACTCTTCGAGTTCTTCAAGAACGACAAACTGAATGCAAATGGGTATTCGCGCAATGCGGTTGGGATCGCAAGGCCCCCTTATCGCAACAATACATATGGCTTCCGAGTAGACGGCCCGGTTTTCATCCCGAAGCTTTTCGATGGCCGCAACAAACTGTTCTGGATGGTTTCGCTTGAGGGATTGCGCGAGCGCAATCCGCAAACGCAATTGTGGACAGTGCCGACAGAAATCCAGCGCCGTGGAGATTTCTCCCGGCTGGTGAACAACTCCAATCAGCAGATCGCGATCTTTGACCCGCTTTCGACAACCGGCACCGCGGCGCGGGTGCAGTTTCCCGGCAACGTAATCCCGGCCAATCGTCTGAATCCGCTCGCGGTTCGGACACTTGGGTTCTTCCCTCCACCGAACCGGATCAGCGAAAGCCCTGATGGACAGAACAACTACCTTTTCGTGAACAGCTCGCGCAACCAGTACGACCAGTGGCTTGGCAAGATGGACTATATCTGGAGCGCCAAGAGCCGTGTGAACTGGCGTTATGGCCAAACGCCCTGGAACAACTTTGCCCGCGTGCAATGGGGCACCAACGCCGCGGAACCTTCGGGGGAAGCACCATCCACTCGCATCTCAAGAAACTGGGGTGCTGACTGGACTTACACCTTGAACCCCTCGATGGTTTTCAATCTTCGCGGCGGACTGGCGCGTTATGAAGGGTTCTCCGGCAACACCTTCGGCAGAGACTTCAACCCCGTCGAGCTTGGATTCTCGCAAGAACTCGTAAGACAGTTTGACCTGCTGCAATTTCCGCGCTTCAACTTCACCGGCAACAACTATTCGCCGCTGGGCTCCACTCGCACCGCAAACTACGAGACGCAGGACACCTACTCGGTGCAACCGAATTTGACCTGGATCCGCGGACGTCAAAGCTGGAAGATGGGCGCTGAGTTGCGCCGCTACAATTCGAATAATCACAACCCCGGTCTTGCCGCAGGCAATTACAACTTTGGCCGCAACTGGACACAGCGCGACCCACTCCGGGCCGATGCTCTGAGCGGCAACGAGATCGCGACCTTCCTCACTGGCACCATCACCTCGGGCAACGTCGAGAAGAACGTTTGGCCCGCCTATACAAACGATTACTACGCCTTCTTCTTCCAAAACGACTGGAAGATCACCAAAACCTTGACCTTGAATTTGGGAGCACGTTGGGATTACGAAAGCCCGATCGTCGAGCGCTTCAACCGGCAGGTACGCGGATTTGCCTTCGACCAGGCGAGCCCGCTGCAACCCCAGGTGCAAGGGTTACAACTGCGCGGCGGCATCTTGTTCGCCGGCAGCGAGGGAACGGCGCGACAGGCCTTCAATCGCGACCGCAACAACTTTCAACCGCGAGTCGGCGTGGCCTGGCAGTTCCAGCCCAAGTGGGTATTTCGCGGCGGATATGGCTTGAGCTATCTAGGTCAGAATGCAAGCGGAGCAGCGACCGGCTTCAGCCAGCCGACATCAGTGATTGCCAGTACGGATGGAAATCTCACGCCCGCCAGCTTCATCAACGACCCCTTCCCAAGAAGCCTGTTCCCAACCGGCCTGCTACAGCCGATCGGCGCCAGCCAGGGATTGTCAACCAACCTTGGCCTCGGGGTCGGAGCACAGTTTCTCGATCGCCCACTGCCCTATTCGCAGCAGTTTTCGGCTGGCTTTCAGAGAACCATTGCGAACTCATGGCTTGTCGATGTCAGCTACTCGGGTAACATCACGAGCAAGTTGCCAGTCGGTGTAAACCTCAACTTCATTCCCGGGAACGAACTCAACCGGCTTCCGGTAGGTGAGCGAGCGGCTCTCTTTAACGCGCAGGTCCCCAATCCTCTCCGAGGACTGCTGCCTGGCAGTGCAATCAATGGTGCCACTGTACCGAGGTCAACGCTGCTGAATGCCTATCCTCATTTCAGCCAAGTTAGTATTGCGAATTTGCCGGTAGGCGGGCAAAGCTATCACTCGCTGCAAACGCGGGCGTCGCGACGCTACTCGAACGGCTTCACCGCTCAGATCTCTTACACCTGGTCGAAGACGCTAGAGAGAGTGACGCTGTTGAACCCGCAAGACACCGATGTATCGAATCTCTTGAATTCGCGCATGGAACAACGGCTGCAGGAGTTTGACATTCCTCACACCTTTTCAGCAATCGTGACTTATGAACTTCCCTTCGGTAAGGGCAGGAAGTTCTTTGCCAACATGAACGGAGTCGGCCAAGCCATCCTGGCGGGTTGGAACCTGAATGTGCAGTTCATGACGAGAAGCGGGGTGCCGTTTGATTTTCCGAATGCCGCTCCCTTGACGAACCGTAGCGCGAAACTCAGCGACCAACAACGGCTCGACTTGGCTAAGGCTGCGGGACGGTCGGAGTTCAATCCATTTTTCGATAAATACTACGACGTCAGCTTGTTCCCAAGGCAGGCACAGGCTCCGTTCACCTTGCGTGACTTCCCGACGCGATTCCCCGACGTCCGCAGCCCGCATCTCGAAAGCTGGGAGATCTCGGCCTATAAGGAATTCCGGTTCTATGAGAAGGTGCGCTGGCAGATCCGGGCCGATTTCCAGAATGCGTTGGACTATGCGTATTTCGGAAGGCAGATTAGCAATAACGTGACCGACCCGCGATTTGGCCAGTTAAACCCAGCTCAGAACAATCAGACACGCCAGGTGGTTTTGGTAATGAAGATCTTGTTCTGATTCCCGGGCAGCTTCTCAAGTTGCGGACAATGGTGTAGTGAAGTTACTCGCGTGGGCGCTTTGGATCCCCGGTGTACTTGCGGCTGCAGACTTGCAGCCCATATTCGCCGGACGCAGCGGCACCGCATTGGTGTACGACCTCAAGGCCCAGCGCATTCACTCCACGTGGAATGAGCGGCGCGCACAACAAACACCGATTCGGCCCGGGTCTGTACTGAAGCCGTTTACTCTCGCTGTGTTTATCGAGGCAGGGCTCTACCGTCCAGGCATGAAAGCGCCGGAAGCGTTGGCCGAATCTTCAAACGAGTTCTTCGACAAGCTTGCCGCAAGCATGGATCCTGAAGAGCGCGACCGCGGCTATGCACGCTTCGGATTGAATTACCGCTCCCGCACCGCGACCGTATCGCAACTGCTCGATGCCAGCAGGCGACTGCTTGCGCGACACAAAGAGGCAAGACTGCGGCCCGTCTTCGAGGGCATGGAACAGGCGATCAGTTATGGCACTGCCAGGCTGGCCGCAATCCCGGCGGTGATGGTGGCGGGCAAGACTGGCACCACCAGCAGCTCAGCATTGTTTTTCGGCTATGCTCCGGCGGAGGATCCGAAGTATCTGGTTTGGGTGCAATTGGATTCCGGCTCCGGTGGAGGAGATGCCGCGCCTTATGCAGCGAAGGTATTCGCAAGCCTCTTCTCAGCAGCCAAAGTAGAATTCGACCCATCCACCGTGAGCGTCCGGCTGTTTTGGGGCAATCCACCGAGCCGCTTGAATTTGAAGCCTGGCACTTATCCGGCGGGTACGCTGATCGACACGGGACTGACGCAAATGATCTCGCCCGGCTCGTTGACGGTAGTCGAAAAGCAGGGTCGATTCGAGCTCACGATTCGTATGAATCTCGAAGCCTACGTTCGAGGGGTATTGCACGGGGAGGCCGGTGGATTTCACCACAAAGCTTCAAGAGAAGCAATGGCTATCGTAGCCAGAACCTATGCAGCCCGATTCCGTCATCGTCATGGAGAGGAAGGTTTCGACTTCTGCGACACCACACACTGTCAGGATGCAAGGTTCACGTTGAAGCAGCGAGCCGAGTTGAACGAAGCGGTTGAGGCAACCACTGCTGAGTTGCTCTGGTTTGACGGCAAACCCGCCGCTGCGTACTATCACGCGGACTCAGGCGGATGGCTTGAAGGAGCATCGGACGGCCCTTACCTCAAGCAGCGACGCGACCCGTGGTGGAAGGACACGCCAGAGGCCCACTGGACCTGGTCCACCACGATCCCAGACCTTGCTGCATCCTTGAACCTGACGGTGATTCGCAATACGTTTCGAGTGAAGGATCGTGAAGCCTCTGGCCGCGCACGGTCGCTCGATGTATTCGGGCATCCTGCTGAAGCGGCTGCCTTTCGGATGTTAGTTGGTAGAAACCTTGGGTGGGAGAAGATGCCCTCACGAATGTTTGAAGCCACGGTTGAGAATCGCAAGCTGACCGTTCGTGGAGTTGGGCGGGGTCATGGAATTGGACTGCCTCAAACCAGTGCCGAGAGAATGGCAGCAGCAAGTAAGAGTAGCGAAGACATTCTGACCACATACTTTCCTGGAGCCCGAATCGGAGTGAGTGCAGGGGCCATGAGGTGGTCTTTGCTGCAATCGGAACGAATGAAGTTGTGGACTACGAATCCCTCTCGCGACAGGGCGCAATTGGTGATGGCGGAGCAGGAACTTCGCATCCTCGAACAAAGATTGAATTTGCGGGTATCGCCCGTGATTCGAATTTATCCTTCCCGGGACGCCTTTCGGGACGCCACGGGAATCACAGCAAATGTGCACGGCGTGACAAGAGGCAATCAGATCAAGCTGCCTCCCGGTGTGCGGGCATCCACAATGCGCCATGAGCTATTGCACGCTTTGCTCGAATCGAATGGAGGCGAGGGCAAACCGGATTGGATGCGCGAGGGCCTGGTACAAGCCCTGCTCGGCGAAAAGAGCGCCGATGCGGATCGGGTTCTGAAAGCCGGCATGTCAAAGACACTCGAGGACTGGATCAGTTTCAAACACAGCCATTGATACAATTGCCTCAACTATGCTGAGGTCGCTTTTCGTTTTCTCCATGGTATTGCTTCCCATGGGGCTTCTTGCTCAAGATCCCCGCGGCACGATTCTAGGTCGAGTTGTAGATGCTTCAGGCAGCCCGGTGCCAAACGTGATGCTCAAGATCATCAACGTTTCAACGGGGTTAACCGTTACGAGCACATCCAACGAAGCCGGTGATTACCGCGCTCCCTACCTCAACCCGGGCGCTTACAACGTGGAAGCAGAAGCCTCGGGCTTTGCAAAACTCATTCGTCGCGATGTCCAGGTGCGGACCACGGAAACGGTCACTCTGGATCTCGAGATGAAGGTGGGCCAGGTCAGCGAGTCTGTCGAAATTCGTGCGGAAACCCCGCTGCTCAATGCGGCCGATGTGTCGCTGGGCCAAGTGATCGACCAACGCCGAATTGAGGAATTGCCTTTGTTCGCCGGCAACGCGATGGATCTGGTGCACCTTGCGCCGGGCACCGTCAACGGGACCAACCTGAGGCTACGCAAGGCACCGTTCAATAACGCCCCGAGCACCTTTGGCACCAATGGCGGCGGCAATTACAACAACGACTTCACGATGGATGGCGTCGTCAACGTTTACTCTGACGGCACGCAGCCGCGCGTGGCGTTCTCCCCGCCTCAGACCGCCATCGGCGAGTTCAAAGTGCAGACCAGCGCATTTGACGCGAGCGCCGGCTTCTCGCTTGGCTCGAATGTGAATGTCACCACCAAGTCAGGCTCCAATGCTTTTCATGGCGAACTACATGAATGGCTGCGCCATTCCAAGCTCGATGCGCCAACCATTTTCCAGAATCGCGCTGGGCAGAAACTGCCTCTCTACCAGGACAACCGATTCGGGGGATCGATTGGCGGACCAGTCCGGTTGCCGAAGATCTACGACGGTAAGAATCGAACATTCTTCTTTTACGCCTTCGAAGCGAATCTATTCGGAGACCCGAATGTGGGCAGCCAAGTGTCAACAGTACCAACGCCCGAGATGCGCCGAGGCGATCTTTCCCCATTGTTGCGTTTGAGCGCGAACAACCAAATTTACGATCCGCTAAGCACCACTGCGGTTGCGGGTGGTCGGTTCCAGCGCAATCCAATTCCAGGCAACATCATTCCCGCCGCGAGGATTGATGGGGTATCGCAAAGGCTACTGCAAGCCTGGCCCAACCCCAATCAAGCGGGCACAGCCGACTTTCGTAATAACTTCTTTCTCGCCGGGAAAGCCCTTGAGACTTACTGGACGAACATTGGACGCGTCGACCACGCGTTCAGCGAAAATCATCGGATCTTCTTTAGGTTCCACCGGGACTACTGGCAGGAAGACAAGAACCGATTCTTCGGGCCAGACAACATCACAGGCATCATCCTGAACCGCGTCAACCGCGGCGCGGCGTTAGACGACGTGTATGTCATCAAGCCGACGCTGTTGGTAAACGTCCGCTATGGGTTAACCCAGCAGGAATTTCCAGAACGCCGTGTATCGCGCGGGTTCGATCTGGCGAGCCTCGGCTTTTCGAGCAATCTGGTGAACTCAATTGATAAGTCGGTCGCCGCATTCCCTCGCACGATTGTGGCACCCTGGTCGACCGTTTCTGCTTGGGAGTCTGGCGACGGGACCACAGCCTCGCTGATCCACAACCTGAACTCCACGGTCACCTGGAACAAAGGCAGCTATAACCTTCGCTTTGGCTTCGATTGGCGGAACCTCCGCGAGAATCGAAATCGATTTCCGAATTCCGTTTCCCCGGACTTGAACTACAACTCCATCTTTACTCGCGGCCCTCTTGACACCTCCGCCCCTCCGCAGGTGGGCGGCGAAATCGCCAGCTTCTTGCTGGGAATCCCCAGCGGATCGATGGCAGTCAACGCCTCTTATGCAGAACGCAATTCCATCTACGGGTTTTACGTGCAAGACGACTGGAAGGTCTCGCGCAAGCTGACCCTCAACATTGGTCTACGCTATGAAGTGGAATCCGCCACGACAGAGCGATACAACCGCGCGATCCGGAACTTCGACGCTACTTCGCCAAACCCGGTTGAAGCTCAGGCCCGAGCGCAGTATGCCGCCGCGCCGGTGCCGGAGCTTCCGGCAAGTCAATTCCGCGTTCTTGGTGGGTTGACCTTCACCGGCGCAAACGGAAATCCCCGGGGATACTGGAACCCCGCGAAGGGCAACTTCATGCCTCGCATCGGCGTGGCATACCAATGGAACACGAAGGCAGTGTTTCGCGGAGGTTATGGAATCTTCGTGAATCCGCTCGGTACGATTTATACCAACACAGAGCCAGCGGGCTTCAGCTTGACCACTCCGATCCAGGCTTCACTCGACAATGGCTTGACTTACGTAGCAACGAACGCCAATCTATTCCCATCGGGTTTGACCCAACCGGCAGGAGCGGCCGGAGGCTTGCTGAACAACATCGGACTGGGCGTAAATGCCTTCCCCAACACCCGTAAGAACCCTTATGCACAACGCTGGAGCCTTGGATTCCAACGGCAGATGCCCGGGCAGTTTCTGCTTGAGGCAACCTATGTCGGCAACCGCGGTTCGCGGCTGAACGTTTTGCGAAATCTCAACTTCACGCCTGCGCAGTTCTTGTCGACCAGCCCCACTCGCGATCAGGCTGCGATCAACTTCCTCGGTCAGAACTTCCCCAACCCCTTGCGCGGCACCAATCCGATCTTCGGTGCGAATGCCTCCAGGGCCAGCCTGCTGCGGCCCTATCCGCAGTTCGGCAACGTCAACATCTATGAGCCTATCGGCTACTCCTGGTACCACTCGCTACAGATGCGTGTGGAGCGCCGCTTCGCCAACAGCTTCACGACGCAATTCAGCTACACCTGGTCGAAGAACATGCAGGCCACGGAAATGTTGAACGATCAAGACCCGACACCGTACGAAGTGATTTCGGATCTCGACCGCCCGCATCGCGCAACTGCCTCAGGCATCTGGGAAATTCCGGTTGGCAAAGGACGCAAATACGGCTCGAAGATGCACCCGGTCTTGAATGGCGCGGTGGGCGGCTGGCAGTTGAATGCCTCCTGGCAACACCAGACGGGGGCACCGCTTGGCTTTGGCAATGCGATCTTCAACGGGGACCTCAACAACATCGTCAGACCCAAGGGAGAACGCAGCGTAGATGGTTGGTTCAACCTCAACGCGGGCTTTGAACGCAACAACGCATTGCAGCTTGCCTCGAACCTGCGCCGCTTCCCGATCCGCTTCAGCGGAGTACGCGGTCCGCAGCAGGATCGCTGGGACTTCGGCCTGATCAAGAACTTTGTGATCACCGAGAGGTGGAAGCTGCAGTTCCGCGCCGAGACTTTCAATGCAATGAACTACACCAACCTCGCAGGACCCAACACAAACGTGACGGCCGGCAACTTTGGCGTCATCACGGGGCAGGATCCGCCACGCTCCTGGCAGGGCGCCTTGAAACTTACGTTTTAGGGAGTAAGTGTTTTTGAACCTTACCGAGGGCGTTTCGAGGGAGAGCATCCACTTTCACGAACGCCTTTGGAACTTTGAATGAAGCCAGAGCAGCGCGACAGCGCTGCTCTATTTCTTTCAGGTCGCATTCGGTGCGTAAGACCAAGTAGGCAACCGGGACTTCGCCCTTCACCGGATCGCTTTGCGCCGCAACGGAAACTTCAGAGATTTCTGGTTGCTCGAGCAGGAACTCTTCGATCTCCCTTGGGTAGATATTGAACCCGCTTGAAATGATGAGGTCGCTCTTGCGTCCGGCGAGCGTGAGATAGCCATCGTCGGAAAGCATGCCGATATCCCCCGAGCGGAACCATCCGTCGGTGAAGGCAGCTCGGGTTGCTTCTTCCCTGCCCCAATAGGAGGCAAAGACATTCGGCCCTTTGATGTAGACCTCCCCGTCCACCACCTTCGCCGAAATACCTGGCAAGGGTAAGCCAACGGTGCCTGCGCGGCGCTCTCCGACCAAGGGGTTGCTTGCAATCATCAACGTCTCCGTCATTCCGTACCGCTCGAGAATCGTCGAGCCGAAGCGCTCGCGGAAGTCCATCAGCAACTGGGCGGGCAATGGGGCTGAGCCACAAACGAACAGCCGCACCGTCTGGCTGATTGCAGGATCGCAGCTCATGAGCCGCACATACATGGTTGGGACACCGAAGAAGACAGTCGGCTTGTAATCGAGAAACTCGGCTTCGGCACGCGAAGATTCGAAGCGTTCGAGCAGGCGTGTCTGATAGCCGGCAATCAGCCACGAGTGCAATCCGTTGCCAAGCCCATGTGCATGAAACAAGGGCAGTGATAGCAGAAGCCGGTCCTCGGAGCTCAATTGCCACGCAATGATGATGTTCATCGCATTGGCTGCGAAGTTGTTGTGCGTCAGTACGGCACCTTTGGCCACGCCCGTTGTGCCGGAGGTGTAGATGATCGCGGCAGGATCGTCGCCCGAGACAAATACATTCGGTCGCTCGGCGGGCATGGTCTCCGCTGCCCTGCTCAAGGCTGGCAGATCCTCTTGATTGACCAGCAAGCGCGGTGATGCGTCGTTGAGGATGTGAGTGAGTTCGCGCTCGCGATAGAGAATGTTGATCGGCAGAGCGATGACGCCCAGCTTCAGGCAGGCGAGATAGAGGTCGACATACTCGACGCAGTTGGGGAGGTAAATCCCGAGCCTGTCGCCCTTGGTCAAACCCCGAGCCGCTAGGGCTTGCGCCATGCGGTTGCTGCGGCTCTCCAGCTCGCCAAACGTGTAGGATATGCCCGCAAACTCAAGTGCTGGCTTGGCGGACCGGCCCATCAGACTGAGATCGAAGAGCTGGATTAGATTCACTGGAAGAGAACCCCAAAAAACAGAAAGCTAGCGATTGCGCCAACGAACGACATCGACAAGCCCCAGATCATGAGTTGCCGAAACAAGACGCGCCGATCTACCTCAGTGCCCGCCGACGCGATGCAGATGGCACCGATCGTGGAAAGCGGGGATACGTCGACCAGATGACTGCCGAGACAAATCGAAGACAGAATCGAGGTTACATCGCCTCCACCCAGTTGCGTGACGAGTTTGCCCGCCATCGGCAAGAAGGCGGGCAGCACCACGCCCGACGTGCTGCTGTAGGCGCTGACGATACCGCTGACGAAAGCGACGACAGCGGTCACAGTCTGGGGTGTAGAGAACCGTGCGATGGCTGCGGTGAACAAATCGAGCCCACCCGTGCGCTCGACAATCGCGATCAACATACTCATGCCGCAGACCATCACCATGACGCCCCAGGACATCTTCGCGACAACAGCCTCTTCGGGTGCCGCACGGGCGACAGTGAGCACCGTCGCCGCAGCAAATGCCGCCAGGCCAACTGGCAGCTTGAAGAAGATTACGCCCGTCATCAGCAGGGCAATCACGGCGAGGGTGAGCCAGTGGGTCCAGCGGGTTTCGCTGCGCTCCTCTTTAGGCATCGTGACCGGTTGACGGAACACCCTTAGCCCTCCCAGCGCCAGCAGCACGACCACGCTGATCAAGACATGCGCCAACAGATGGTTGCGATAGAGCTGCCAGCCAGCGTCGGCGAGATTGAGATGAATCAATTGCTCGTCGACGATCACACCGATGGGAGAAAGCGGCGAGAGATTGCCCGCATTGGCTCCGTTGCCAACCATAACGGCCATCAGGAAGGGCGAAATTCCTGCGCGGCTGGCGGCGCCCATTGCCAATGGCGCAGCCAGCGCAGCCGTGGGCAAGGCACCAGCGCCGAGTGTGGACAAGAAAGCGGAAAGCAAAAAGAAAAGGATGACGATCGAGGCGGCATTTCCTCTCGCAAGACGGGTGATCCAGTGCGCCAACTGCTCCAGAGTGCCGTTGACTTCGGCTTGTGTGAATAGTAGGGTGACGCCGACCAGCGTGAGGAAGAGCGAAGACGGAAATCCTGACAAGACGATGGAGGAACTGATGCCTGTCGCCAGGCTCAACAACCATGCCAGTGCGATGGCGAGAAAGCCGACGTTGAGTCGCGTGACGCAACTCAGCAGGATCACCACCAGTAGTGCCGCCAGCGAAAGCATTTGTTCATTCTATGCGCAGAGAGCGAGATATGATTTAGCCGGTGGACATTGGAATCAATTCTGCAGCTGGGCTGCCGATCGCCGCGTTGAGCGGCGCGGCGATCGGGATGGAACGCCAACGGTCCGGCCACGCCAGCGGTCCTGCGGCGCACATGGGCGGGTTGCGCACGTTTGCCTTGCTCGGCAGTGTGGCTGGCATCGCGGGGTTATTGTGGGTCAACCAACTCGGGATGGTTGCCGGTCTGCTTCTGGGTTCGGCGGCAGCATTGGTAGTGATTTCCTACGCGGTGGCAAGCCGACGTGATATCGATGCCACGACTGAGGTGGCTGCGCTGATTGTGATCGCGGCTGGCTTCCTGGCGGGGCTGGGGGGCTGGATGCTGGCAAGCGCTATCGTGGCTGTCACCACATTGCTGCTGGCGGAGAAATCGCGATTGCACCAGCTGGTCGAAGACATGCCCGATCCAGGAGTGAAGGCCGGGTTTCGATTTGCCGTGATGGCCCTGGTGGTGCTGCCGCTGTTGCCTAAGGGGCCTTTCGGTCCACTCGGTGGCATTCGGCCCCGCGAGCTATGGATTGTCGTTCTACTGCTATCCGGGTTGAGTTTTGCCGGTTACATGGCGCGTTGCCTGGCCGGGGCCGGGCAAGGTTATCTGCTCACCGGAATTCTGGGTGGTGTTGTTTCATCGACCAATGTGACGCTGACTTTTGCGCGATTGAGTGCAGTCGAATCCGGCAATGGCATTGCTCTGGCGGTGGGAGTGATTGCGGCCTGCATGGTGATGTATGTTCGGGTAGGCGTGGTGACGACGCTGTTGAGCCCTGCGTTGGGCGTGGCGTTGTTGCCCTACTGGACTGGACCGGCGATCTGCGGAGCTTTGATCTCAGTTTGGGGATGGCGCCGCCAGGGCGTGGCCGAGGATAGTAGCCCGAAGCCTCAGAACCCACTGGCAGTGGGAGCGGCACTGCAAATGGCAGTGCTGTTTCAAACCGTGTTGTTCGCGCTGACCGCTGTGCGCGACTGGTTTGGAAACGCGGGATTGCTGGTATCTGGCGCCATCTTGGGCTTGACCGACGTTGACGCCCTTTCGATCTCGATGTCGAAAGAGGCAGGCCAAAGCGGACAAACGGAGACAGCGGCACTGGCAGTCGCGATCGGTTGCGTTGCCAATACCGTATTCAAGCTGGCGATCGCATTGGTTGTCGGCAAGCTACAGTTTCGCAAGTCGGTTGGCACTGGCTTTGCCATTTTGTTGCTGGCCAGCCTGGCCTCGATCGGCTGGATTCACTTTAGAAGCTGACGACGGGGCAGCCGGCCAGGCGAATCAGATCGTGCGCATTGCTGCGCAATCGACCCAATACTCCCTGCCCGTGGCCGCGTCCGATCACCAACAAATCCGCCTGATTTTGTTGGATGGCTGAGATGATATCGCTTGAGATCGATTCGCCCTCAAGGATTTCGAGTGCGGGTGCATCGAGCAGTTGGGCTACAGTGGCTTGATAGTCCTTTTGGGCGCTATTCACCGCAAACGAATGCGCACTGCTGGCAATGCCGCTTGGGAAGTATTTGCTGACCTTAGGGTTCGAATGAACGACTTTGAGCCGTGCGTTGAAGTGCCGGCCGAGCATCTGGGCGTAGCGGACCACAGCGACGGTCTGCGGGCCGCAATCGACGGCACAGACGATGCTCGAAGGGTTGGCATCGATTGGCGACGCGTCGATGTGGGCATCCGTCCAGACCGGGATTTCGGAATCATGCAGCACTCCGGCAGTGACGGAGCCCAGCATCAACTGCCGGAACCGGGTGTAGCCCATGGTGGGCATCATGATTAGATCCACCTGATGATCCCGGGCGTGGGAGCAGATCGCATCGACGGTATTGCCTTCAACGAGGACGCGATCCACTGGAAGGCCTTTGAGCTCATCTTCCAAACAGTGAGCCAGCCGCTGCCGGGATGCTTCGTTCAGCCTGGCCAGATCGGCAACCAGAAGAGGATTCTCGACTGTGGAAAACGCCATTGGCCCAAAAGCGTGCACCAGAGTGACGCGCGCCCCGAAGGATCTCGCCCAACGGGCGACGACCGGTCCGGTGGCCAGAGACGGGGCCGAAAAATCAACCGGGAATAGAATGTGTTGGATCATGGCAAGCCTCAAAAGCGATGCTATCACCAGGCTTGCGGAATGGACTATGCAGCGTTGACTTGTTTTCCGGACATGTCCTTGATGCCCGTCATGAGGCGGTTGAGGCTATCGAGGACGTGCTGAGCGGAAGGGGCCGGACGACCCTGCAGAAGGTCGGTGGGTGCGCCGTAGCTGCCGTGCTGGCTCAGCGGCAAATCCTCCACAGGTTTGGGCTTGGGCAAGGGTGGCGGTTCGACCACTGGTTTTGGAGGTGGCAGTGGAGCAGGCAGAGGTGCCGTGCGTTGTTGCGGCGCGTCCTCGCCAGCACGCTCGAGGAAATCGGTCATCAGCGCGTCCAAACGGTGCCGCTTCATGACCACCATCTCGTGCACTTGAGCTTCCAGCGCTTCTGTCTGGCGTAGCTCGCTGACGAGAGCCTGAATCCGTTCGAGCGAATCCGCGAGTGTTTGTTTGGAGGTGGTGTTGAACATGGTCTACCTGCATAGTCCATCGGAGTCCGATGGGGAAACTTAAGTAGACCTATTCACTTTGAGGGGGTATACCTCAATGGCCATCCTGGTCTTCGATTCGGATGGCGGCCCTGGGTTGGGGCGACTTGCGATCCTGTTCGACGATCCGCTTTACCTGTGCCGTGATCGTCGGCCCATGATAGGGGATCCCGTCCTTGATGGTCCACTCGATCTTGCCGGATTGCGGGACACCTTCCGTTTTGGGATAGAGGATGCGGAAATCGGAGAGGGGATTGCCGTCGACGATGATCAAGTCCGCGAGGTAGCCGGGGCGGACGTAACCGATCTCAGCTTCTTTGCCCATGATCCTGGCGTTGTTTGAGGTAGCCTGCGCGACGACCTGGAGCGGATGGAAGCCCGCCTCCTGATGAAGCTCCATGGCACGGATCATACCGAAGCCGTAGAGGTTATAGATGAACCCCGCATCTTCGCCGATCCCGATCAACCCACCGCGGCGGCCGAAGTCGCGCACCGCATCCATCCAGAGCCGATAGTTGAGCCGCCATTCCGCTTCGTCGGCGCTGGTCCAATTGAGGAAGAAACTGCCGTGATTGTTGGGGTCGGGCGCAAAGAACTTTTCAAGGGCGGGGTGGAGGTATTCCTTGAAGAAGGGTTGCGTCTGATAGCGGAGCAAATCGCGCGCCGCCTCATAGATATTCAGCGTCGGGCTCCAGGCCACATTCGCTTTCACCATGCCATCCAGTACCTGCCCCAACTTCACCGGGTCCGCTTGCCGAAACAGGTGCCCTGCATAGCGGAAGCGGTCGACTTCGTACTGGTGGTTGAACTGCGGGGGAAAGTTCTGTACTCCATCCCTCAATGCCGCATCGGGTATGCCATACCAATGCTCGATCGATGTGGTGCCGTACTTGATATCGTGCCAGGCGTTGGTTTCAGCCACGGCGGTATGGTGAGCGGTGCGCAGGCCCTGCATGTGGGCCTCGTCCTGCATGATGCGCATGGCCCAATCGGAGATCTCGAAGAACTTGAGCCCGTCGGCACCATTGTTCTTGATTTGTTGCACGCGGGCGCGGAGGGCTGCTTCGTTGGCCTCACTGGGGGCAGGATTCATGCCAAGAACGGCATAGAGGAACAGGCGCGGAGCTGTGATCGAGTTGCTTTGAGACTGTTGGCGCAGGGCCTTCGACTTTTCGTAATTTGATCCCACATCGCGGACGCTGGTGATGCCTGACGCGAGCCAGACGAGGAACTGATAGTCCTGCCGCATGGGCCAGCCGGCGCGCTCGTCCTGGATGTGAGCATGGACGTTGATCAAGCCGGGGAGGACATATTTGTTGCGCGCGTCGATGATTCGGTCGCCGGCGAGAGCCTTAGCTGGGCCGGGTGCGATCGAGGTGATGCGATTTCCTTCGATTACAATTGTGCGCGGTCCATTCGCTGGAGTTCCAGAGCCATCCACCACAAGGGCATTCGTGATCACAATGCGCCTCTGCTTCACGCCAGAGTCTGTCGGTGTCAGCGGCGATTGAGCGAACAAAACCAAGGGCAAGAGTGCGGTGGTGAGCAAGGCGTATGCACGAGTCATAAGAGGTTAGTCTACCGAACACGAGTAAGGAATACAGGACTCAGGAATATCCCCTTTGAACCATTACTTCATAGCTGGTACCGCGACGCGCAAAGTTCCATGAAATTTAGAAGGAAATCATCGAGTATGGACTTGAGCTTGAGACCGAAGCCAAGAAGGCCAGGCGGCTCGAAGTAGTCCTGAAGGAGAGACCACAATTCCATGCGCAACCTATTGGTGCTTACCGTATTTGCCACCCTCACTGCCCAGATGAGCTTTGCCGAGGTGCTTGAACACCCCCGCAATCTGAAAGAAGAAGCCCGTATCCAGGAGAAGGCGCAGAAGCGCTGGATGTGGAGCGCGATTGCACTGACGGCGGCCAGCTTTGCCGACGTGCATTCCTCGTGGGGCAAGCGCGAAGCGAACTCGCTGCTGCGCAGCAATGATGGAACGTTTGGCGGTAAAGGGCTCGCGATCAAGATGAGCATGGTAGGCGGCATTCTGTTGGGACAGCACGTGATGGTGTCAAAGAGCCCCTCGATTGCAAAAGCTCTTACCTTTACGAACTACGGAATGGCCGGCATGAAGATCGGCGTTGCGGCTCGCAATTATCAGATCGAGAAGCCGAAGTATTTGTTGCGCCAGCAGTAAGTGGTTGGACAACAAGAATGGGGTGGACCTGGCGGCCCACCCCATTCTTGTATTTGGATTTGGATCAGAAGTACAGCTTGAGGGCGATCTGAAGACGCCGAGGCTGATTGATCTGGTTCCGCCAGATGCCGAAGTTCGGATCCTGCAGGGTTTGTGCGCCACCGACACCGCCCCAGAGCGTGCGATTGAAGGCATTGAATGCTTCGCCACGCAAGTTGAAGCGAATTTTTTCGGTGACGTTGAAGTCCTTGGCCAGCGAGAAATTTTCGCCCAAGTTGGGGAGCAGTCGGAAGTTGGGATTAAAGCGGGTCATGTTGCCCATCCGGTCTGTAGGTTGATCCGGAAAGACTGCACGGTTGATGTAGGTTTCGTTGAAGGGGTCGAATCGTCCACCGGCCGGCTTGGTCCGCCAACCCTCATAAGTGGACACCGTTGGCCGGTTGCCTCCGGCGAAGATAGGGAAGCCGACAGTCGTTCCGATGCTGATGGGGGTGCCGGAACTGTAAGTGTGGACGCCGCCGATCCGCCAGCCGCCGAGCACGAGGTTCGACAGGCCGCTGGTCATATACTTGCGCCCCTTGCCGAAGGGCAGTTCGTAGACGTAGCTGAGTTTGAGGTTGTGCGTCTGATCGAGTTGGCCGATCGACATTTGCAGTCTGCGGTTGAAGTGATCCATTGCCGCACCGCCAACCCAGGCAGAATCCGCATCGGTGATGATCTTTGAGAAGACGTAGCTGGTGAGGAAGGTGAGTCCGTTTGAGTAGCGCTTCTCGAGCTTGAGGATCAAGGCGTGATACTTGGACGATCCGCTGCGATCACCGTTGCCGCCCGCAGTGTCGATCGTGCTGAACTGAGGGAAGGGTCGCAGGGACCAGGCAACGCTCAAGTTGTCACGAAAGCTGGGAAAGGGCTTGGCGATGCCAGCGGCCTGAGCCGCCGCCGAACTGATCGGAGAGTTCAGCAGGGTTCTCCCGGCTGCGGTAAAGGGGCTCAAGTTCGCCGGGAGATTGGCGAAGTTCAGTTGGTTGTAATTTAGCATGCCGGCTTGTAAGTGGGTACCGCGAACGAAGTTGTAGCCAAACTCGAATACCGTATCTTTGTTGACCTGGCGCTGAATATTGAGCGTGTAAGTCATGTTTTCGGGCGCACGGCTCACCTCATTACCCTGGAACCAGGGCTGTGAGTTGTAGTTGTTGAATTCCGGGACGAGGAACGGCGGCTTCGGCCAGGCTGGGAAGCCCTGCTGAAGGAAGAAGGTCGGGTTAAATCCCTGCGGATCGGATTGAGGCGTATCGAAGATCTGAACGAAACCTTGGAAATGGGTGGATCCGCCAACGGCTCTCACTGCGCCGAACGTGCGGGCGGCGCCAGCGCGCAACACCGTCTTATCGTTCAAGCTGTAAGCGAGAGAGAGGCGCGGGCCCCATCCGCCAAACCACGTGTCCACCAGGCGGCGGCGGCCTTCGCGGCCATCGCCGAAGCCGGCGAAGACGAGTGCTCCGGGACGGCCATTGGCACCTGGGTTGGGACGGGTGGGGTTGAAGTCGCTGAATTGATCGTTCGCGGCGTAAGGTGAGATGTTGACGTCGTAGCGCAAACCAAGATTCAGAGTGAGCTTGCTGTTGACACGCCAATCATCCTGCGCGTAGAAGCCGTAATAGGGAAACCGCTGCGCGATGTAGCGTGGGGTATGGATGTTGCCGGTAACGGCCCCGCCCAGAACCAGGCTTGCGAACCCGGAGCCAGTGAGGTTTGCCAGATCGCCCAATTGTCCGGTGACGCGGCGATTGAATGAAACTTGCCCCATGATGTTTTGCTGGCCAAAACCACTGTAGTTCACCATTTCATACAAGCCACCGAACTTCATGGTGTGCTTGCCCCTGACCCAGGAGAAGTCGTCGTTGAAAGAATAAACCGCGTTGTCGGAGCCGTTGTCGGATGGCCCGCCCCAACCCGTGAAATCTGCAATCGAGACGTTGAGTAAGTTGTTGTTGCAATCCGGCACATTGGCCAGACAAACGGTATCTTTCCAGGGTTTGGCACCCACGGCGAGCGCACGGTTGATTTCTCGCCAGTCGTTGCCGCCGGCATAGAACCGGTTGATCTTGTTTGCCGAAATCGTCCAGTCCCAACTCAGACGATACTGGCGGCTGATGGTGTTGTTGAAGTTGCCATTATTCAGAAAACCGGGCAGGCCGACGGGTCCGGCAGCACCAGGCGCGGTCGATCTTGTATTGCGCGCGTAATAACCACTGACGCGATGGCTGGACCCCAGATTGTGGTCGATGCGAAGGCTGAACTTGTCCCATGGCGCCACCTGTGTGCCGGCCTGGATGAAGTTGTTTCTGACGTATGCCGAGGTGCCGGGTACGATCCCCGCGACGTTCGGCAATGCAGTTTGTCCGATTGGGCTGAGCGCCTTGAAGATGTTGTCGAATCGCGACTGCGGCACCTGGTTGTTCGGGAATTGGCTGCGCGTCCCGGAGGCACCGGTGAGCGGGTCGAAAATCGGAATCTGCCGATTGTTGTTGTCTACCCAGTTGGTGAAGTTGCCGTCGTAGAACTCTTTGGGTGCGACGGAACGGAAACTCGGGTTTGCCCCTTCGCGGTTGCGGAATCCCTCGTAGGAAGTGAAGAAGAATGTTTTGTTGCGCCCGTTGTAGAGTTTCGGGATCACGACAGGGCCGCCGAAGGTTCCCCCGAAATCGTGCTGCCTGTAGACGGGCTTGCCTGTGGCTTTGTTGAAGAAGGCGGCGTCGAGCGCATCATTGCGTAGAAATTCGAACAGGTTGCCATGGAACTCGTTGGTGCCAGACTTTGAAACGAAGCTCATCTGTCCACCTTGAGCCCGGCCGTATTCGGCCTTAAAGCCATTGGACTCCACGGTGAATTCGCTGATGGCATCGAGAGACGGTGTGTTCATGGCGGCCCATTGCGTCTGTAGCGCACGGCCTGTGTTGGAAGAAACGCCGTCGAGAGAAACGCCGTAAGTCGCGGCCTGACCGCCTCCGATCGAGAAGTTGTCGTTGGCATTATTTGGGGCCTTTACTTCGGGAGCCAGCAGGGCAAGGTCGAAGGGGGATCGCATCTGGCCACCGACCACGAGAGGCAATTGGTCCACCAGCCGGTTGGCGACAGCGGTTTGAATGCGAGCGTTTTCGGTTTGTACTTGAACGCCCGATGCCTGCACTTCGACGGACTGCTGCGTGGTTCCGACCTCGAGCGTGATGTCAATGCGTGCCGCTCCAGATGCGGTGACCACGATGTCTTTGGCGACGGATGTCTTGAACCCCTGCTTTTCGACGCGAACCGTGTAAGTGCCGATTTCGAGCGAAGGGAACGTATAGTCACCTGTATTGGAAGAGACCATCTTGGTGACTGTGTTGGTTTCGTTGCGGGTAGCGGCAATGCTTGCGTCGGGGATCAATGCTCCGGACGCATCCTTCACCACACCTGTAATCAATCCACGATCCTGTTGGGCCGGCATCAGTGCCGCCGAGACTGCTGCGAGTAGAAGCAAACGTGACTTCATAAGACCTCTCAGTAAGTTTGGTTGCAGGGCATAAATCGAGCTGAAAAGAATCAGTTGCCCTTGAAGCAAGTTAGAATTTATCACTTCTGGCTTGGCCGCACAATGGGGGCTTGGCGGCCCTCCGGGTGTTCTGTCGTTAGAGACACCCGGGGCGTTGGGCTTGCGCGGATCCTGCTGGTATTCAGTTGTCGGAGAGCTGTGAGGTTGCGGGTGGCCTCGGGTTTTGGGTTCGTTGTTAATTGTTTTCTGGCTCTGGCGGCTGCGGGGGAGTGCCGTGCTTGGCGTTCATCTTGTCGACGAAGTCGGCGATGATTTCCTTGGCGAGTTCGACGGCCGGGGATGGCTTCGTTTGGAGGGGTTGCGGTGGCTTGGGGAGATCTTCGGCGGCGATGTCTCCTTTGGCCGTTGGTACAACACGGTAGTATTGCGATTCGGGCCTGGGAGGCAGGGGCTCGGCGTCGGCGATGGGTTCGATTTCGACATTCTCGCCATTGCCGATGAAGGCTTCGCGCTGGGCGATCTCAGAGCGGAGGAGTTTCAGGGTGCGCTGGATTTTCGTGGGGAGCCGGTCGAGCTCGCGGAGGATGGCGGGCAAGAGGGCGATGGGTTTGTTCAGGATGTCTTCGACACGGAAGCGCATGGCCTGGCCGTAGAGATATTCCATCTGCATGAAGCGGAGCTGCATGTGGATGAGTTGATGGACGAGGGCGACCTCGGAAGGAGTGACAGGGTTGAATTGTTCGATGAAGTTGGTGGAGACGGCGAGAGCGTCGTCGTAGTCGGCCACGAAGTTTTCGAAGTTCTTCAGGGAGTAGAGGCCATGCTTGAGAGAGTTCGAAGCGGCCTTGAGTTTGCCTTTTTCGGTGCGTGGCCCGGTGGACTTGAGCGCGTTGGCGCGATTGGCGGCCAGAGCGGCTCCAGACATTGTCTTTGTTCTTTTGGGCTGGTTGTCGGCAGCCTCGAGGGTGGACGACGGCGCGTCCGGGTTCAAGTTAGGAATGTAGTTTTCCACGGCAGCTAGCCTACCAAGCGGGGTAGAAGAGATTGGAGGAGCGCCGGTTGCGGTCCCAGTAAAATCAATGGGTTAGATGTCTCTGTTAAAACTAATTAACCCGTGAACGAACCAGTTCCCATCGGCGGCATCGAATGGTGAGACGGCCTCTGTAATCCGATAGCGGCGACCGCTGTCCTCCTAATTGCAGAGTGCTCGAGGCGAGCAAGTTGAGCTACTCAAAAGGAAAGAGCTGTAAGTTATCTGCCGGGAGCTGGCTTCAAACAACTTTGTGCGTAACGGTTGGTTTCAGCTCCGAGCACCATCAGACAACCGTGGGCGCTGGTGTATTCTGTGTAAACGGATTCGCCTTTTGTTATGCAGTCGGCTACGTTCTTGAAGCAGATCATCGGGGCCATCCCGTGGGGTATCTCCGCTGGCGTTGTGGCCGGAGCCGCGCTGCTCCCCCATGCCGCTGGCCAGGCAGCTGCCCCCGATGCGCTGGTGGCAGGCTTGGCAGGCAATCTCATCGCCACAGCGATCACCGCCTTTTGTAACCAAAGGTGCTTCACTGCGGAAGGGGACCACGAGAAACTCCTGGCCAATCATGATATCCGGCGCATCGTTACTCAAAGCTGGCAGCATGCCATTCATGCGTGTTTACAGACGGTGCCAGACCAGGAAAACTATCCGCACTTGGCATCGCTGAAGCCGGACGAAATCGAACTGCAAGATCTGTCGCTTGAGACCATCACAGATACAGTCGCCGCCGCTCGCCGTGGTCTTTTGGCCGAACCGGGATTTGACTCCACTTGGCCGAAAGAAATGGCGGCATGGGCGGCCGAGCAGTTGCAGAAAGTTACCAAGGAGCATGTCTCCGATGCGGTGGTTGACCATTTGGCCCAGCATCTGGTTTCGCAGCTTTGCCTCTATACAGCGGCGCAACTGAAGTCTGACGAGTTGGCGCGGATTGCCGTCGCGCACTTCAGCCAACAGAAGATCGAAGATGCGGTCGCGCGGATCGACGAAACCATCACGACCCTCGCCCAAAATGGCCTAAAACTAAGCGATGCCGAGTTCCAGCGCATTGAGAAGCTCTTTGCGGGCCAGCGCGACTGGTTTGACCAGCGCATCGCGCGGGAAAATGCTCCGGAGCTCGACTTTCCCTTTGCCGATGTCCGTGGCACGGGGGCCGAATTCACATTTCGTCGCCGCAAGACGATTCTCGTTGGCCGTGATGAGGCCCTTGGGGCATTGCGCCGATTTCTGGCGGATGATCGGCCCGTGCTGTGGACGGTGGTCAGCGGTCCGGCGGGCACCGGCAAGAGCCGCTTGGCCGCGGAACTCGTAGCGATGGTTCGCAGTCAGAACCAAGACAAGGCGGAGCCGCTTGGCCCGCTGGAGTGGCGCAGCGGGTTTGTCAATGCGTCCCGCACGTGGCTCGAAGACAGCTACGAATCCAGCCGTTGGCATCCCGATTCCGACACGTTGCTGGTACTGGATTACGCCGGTGATCTGGCACCCAAACGGCTGGCGGAGTTTTTGGCAACGGTGAATCCGCCCCCCAAGTTGGCTGGAATCGTGAAGGTGCGGCTATTGCTGGTCGACCGTACCGGCCCCACTGAGAAGCTCGGCTTGGTGGAGCGGTTGAATGATGGGCGCTGCGAAGCGCGGCGGTGAAGCGATGTGGCACTGGCGCTGCCGGTATTGCCGGAACTGGATTCCTTGGAGGTGGCCAAGGCTTGGGCGGGACGGGAGCGCTGGGACGAGGCAGCGCATCGCGTGCAGCAGGCGATGGAGCGGGATGAGCAGCTTCGCCGTCCGCTATTTGCGGCGATGCTAGGCGATGCGATCTCGCGTGGACAGGAGCCGGGCATGTTGGATGCGCCCACCGTGGCGAAAATTGCCCTGGAACGGCTATTGCCCAAGGAGACTGCTTCTGCTCTAGAGTACGACGCACGCATCCTGTTTGCCTTGGCAACAGCTGGGCAGGGTGTGGCGGAGGGCGATTTGCTAGAGGAGCCTACCCAGCAGGCGCTGCTAGGGAGGGTGTACCAGCGGCGGGATCTGACGCAACTAACTGACGCACTGCGGCGGCTGGACCCGCACCATGGGCAGGGTCTGCTCGTGGCACCGCTGGAACCAGACTATTTGGGCGAGTTGTTTGTGCTGCGCACGCTGCTGGACGGCGCGGGCCAGTCTTTGGACAAACAGGTACTCGCCTGGATGCACCTCGCTTGGGCGAAGGGCAAAGAAACGTCGCCATTCGTTGCGCGATTGGCTGGCGACTTTCTGGGGCGGGAATTGCAGGTAGCGGAGGCATTGGGCGAAAGGGTAGAGGCTGTCTCCCAGGCTCTAGCCGCGATCCTGTTGACTGCAACCGATGAGGAGTCATTTGTGTATGTGCAGCCGACCACGGTGGCGGTGCTTGTCGATTTATCGACGAAATCCAGCGATCGGAGTTTGTCGGGGCAGATCCTGCAGAGTATGCAAAGGCTCCATGCCGCATTAGGAACTCCAGAGTCTGCGCTGGAGCAAGCCAAGGCGCTGTATAACGCGACGGTGGTGGAACCGGAGGCGGCAGTCTGCTACCAGTGGGCTCAGGAGATCGGCCTGTTGCGCCAGCAACACAACACCGCCGAAATCGCGCTGGCGCAAGCCCAGGCGCTGCATAACGCGACGGTGGGGGAACCGGAGGCGGCGGCCTGCTACCAGTGGGCTCAAGAGATCGGCCTGTTGCGCCAGCAACACAACACCGCTGAAATCGCGCTGGCGCAAGCCCGGGCGCTGCATAACGCGACGGTGGGGGAACCGGAGGCGGCGGCCTGCTACCAGTGGGCTCAAGAGATCGGCCTGTTGCGCCAGCAACACAACACCGCCGAAATCGCGCTGGCGCAAGCCCAGGCGCTGAATAGCGCGACGGCGGGGGAACCGGAGGCGGCAGTCTGCTACCAGCGGGCTCAGGAGATCGGCCTGTTGCGCCAGCAGCACAACACCGCCGAAATCGCGCTGGAGCAAGCCCGGGCGCTTTGGGTTGCGGGGCACCTCGCCGAACAAGAAGGGAACCGAACCGAACGCGAGCGACTCCATGGAGAAATCTGTGAATTCGATCGGGCGGTGCAGATGAGGCTAGACGAGTGGCTGGCTCCGCGCGGATTCCGCTGGGAGGTTTGCTAGCGAAAGCGGCGCGAATTGCGGAGCCGCTTTCGCAGCACAGGGCGAGAGTCCTTAAAGGTCGTCCGACGTTTGCACGAATATCAATTACTCGAATTACGATTGCTCCGTCTTGGTGGCTTGAGACTCGCTTGTGACTATGGCAACTGTGGTTAACGTTATTCGTGCGGCGTTAGTCACCTGCATTGAATCTCGAGATCCACTGCGAGAGCTAGAACCCGAATCGAAGTCCGCCGGTGCCCCAGAAACCGGGGGTGAGGTAGCCGGCTTCGTAGTAGGTGCGGTTGGTGAGGTTCTCCAAACGCGCGAAGAACTCCAGCGACTTGGTGTCCTTCAGCGGTATCCGGTAGCGGGTTGCAATGTCCGCTTTGCGGGGGCCTTCGAAACGGAAGGCGCGGCTGCCGGTGGAAACGAAGAATGGGACCAGGTAGCTCGATGCCGCAAAGTAGTCGAAGGTGACGTCGAGATTGCGCGTGAAGAAGTAAGTGCTGGTTAGCGAGAACGTGTGGGGAAACACACGCTGGGATTGCAATTCGCCGGTGAGGAAAATCGGCCGGCGTTCCAGAGTGCCTGCGTAAGTGTAGGCAGATTGCAGAGAGAGCTTGACTGTGGGTTGGACCGAGCCGGAAAGCTCGACGCCGCGCGAGAGTGCGCCGCCCGTGTTGAAGTAGCCGCTCGTGCGGCCGAAGGGCTCGCGGGGGACGGGGCCAAAGCCGACTACTTGCTGGAGGCGGGTGTAAAAGTAGGTGGCGGCGATTTTGGCTTTGCCGGAGGCGAGGTATTGGTCGACACCGAAATCCATCGACAGTGCGCGATCCGGCCGCAAATTGGGATCGCCGAAAATGCTGACGCGACCCGAAAACTGGGAGGTTCCAAAACGCTCAAAGAGCGATGGAGCACGGTAGGCGTTGCCGAGGTGGGCGCGCAGCTTGGTGCCGGTGGAGGCGAACGTGTAGGCGATGGAGGCGTCGCCGGTGACGGCTCTTGGCGGCGAGGACAAGTCTCCCGCGCCATAGAAGGCAGGCGCACCGAAGAAGTTCGGTTGCTTTAGCTTGAAGTCCTGCACACGGCCGCTCAGGTTGATCATGAGCCCGGAGAACAAACGGAATTGCTGCTGCACATAAAATGCGTTCGACCACTGGGAGATGCCAACCTGCCGCGTGTTGCGGACGGCAGGGTTTGGATTCGTATCGTCGCCGAAGTTGTAGAAGTTTTCCCGCTCGAGTTCGTAGCCGAAGAGAAGGTTCTGGCGTTTGCCCCAGGCGTAATTCAAGCGCCCCGCAATCGTGTCGAGATTGCCCTCGAATCGACTGAAGTCGCGGAAGCGAGGCTGGAAGCCGCTGCCGGCGGGGCCGTTGGCGTCGTAGCGGTTGGAATGGAGGCGGTTGTATTGTAGCCTCAGGCTGAGCTTGCTCGAGAGCTGTTGATCGAGCCCGAACATCCCCATCAAGGTTCTGGTTGCACGGCGGGCGTCTGGATCATTGATCTGGGGATTGTAGAAATTGAGAGTTCCTGGAATGGTGCCCGCCGGGAACTGGACACCGAACTTCGCGCCGGGCCCGGAGTTGTATTGCGAGAAAGCCTCTGTCGTGAACAGACGGGCGGTGAAGGATGTCTTCGGCGTCATGGCGAAGCGGGCGAAGTTTTGCGTGGCCGTGTTGCGGTAGCGGTCGGTGCCATCGATGCCATCGAGCACATTCAAGTGCATGGCGGCAGCTGACCATTGCAAACGATTGCGCCCGCCGCTGGCCTTGGCGAGGGATCGCAAGAGCCCGAGACCGCCACCTTCGAATTCGATCTGGCCATGCGTGGGTCCGCCACCGGAATCGGTGATGATGTTCAGGGTGCCGCCGATGGCGCTGGTGCCATAAAGGCTCGACTCACTGCCGCGGCAGGCTTCGAAGCGGTCGGAGTTCAGCACCAGCAGATCGGGCAGCAAGCCACCGGCATCGCCCTGGGTGGAGGTGGTGTCGCGGAAGCGAAAGCCGTCGATCAGGACGGATGTGTCGGCAGTGCGTAAACCGCGCGTGACGATGCGGGCGATGGCGCCCGGCCCGCCGATCTGTTGCACCTGCATCCCTGGCAGATTGCGGAGCGATTCGAGCAGAAAGATTTCGTTGCGACGCGAGACGGATTCCTGATCGAGAATGTCGAAGGCTTTGCCGGAATCCTCGATGGACACGGGGAGCGATTCCGCCGTGACCACGATCGAAGACCGTTCCGCTTGCGGCTCGATGCGAACGATGAGGTCGGAAGCAGGCTTGTCGAGTCGCAGTGCGGATCTGGTGGTGAGAGTCTTTGTCGATGCGCTGACCAGATAGCTGGATGCCGTTGGCACCTCAATCGAAAACTCACCGGTGCGGCCGGTGGAAACGCGAATGGGGGTGGCGCTACCGGCAAGGTAAATCTGAACCAGCGCACCTGAGACGGGCTGGCCCTGGGAATCGTCTACACGTCCGCCGATTTGCGGTGACGCGAAAGACCATAAGGATTGTGCGAGAAGAAAGAAAAGAATACGCGACATGGTCCGCGAGGCTCCCCTTCGGAGTTTCGGAAAGTGCGCACGCAGATTTGCGTGGCGGTCACAGGCAGGTATTCGGACTTACGGGCGAGGAATTTGGCCTACTGGGCGCGGCTTCCCAGACTCGAGTAGAGTCCAGTGCCATCGGTGCGCCGGTCGTTCCCGTTTACCGCTGCGGGGCAGTTCCGGATTCGAACCGGATTCCCTGAACCAGCGACTTTTGTTAGGGTAGCTTCAATCAAGCTACAGTGTCAAGGAAAAAATTTCAGTAAATATCAAGGTCTTTGCCAATGGCAAATGGGCCGGAATAGGTGGACCGAATCTCTTTGCTTAATTGATCTTCCGACACGCCCCAAAGAAGCAGATGAGTGAGTACGAGCATTTTGGGCTTGGCAATAGCGGCGATTCGGCCGACGTCCGGGCCGCTGGTGTGGGCGTTCTTATGATACTTCTGCCATTGCTCGGGACGCCGGGTTAGGCCCAGCTCGCTATACACTTCGTGCACCAGGACGTCGCAGCCGTTGCACAGCTTGGCGATGGCTTCGTTGTAGACGGTGTCGCCGGAAATGACGATTCGTTTGTCGGGTGTTTGAAAGTGGAATGCGAAGCTCTGGTCCCAGCCGGCGTGCTCGACGGTGATCGCCGTGACGGTGACGTTGGCGTCCTTGTAGATGACGCCAGGCCGTATCTCGGTGACGTCGATGCGGTAGGAGAGTGGATCGCCCTTCTCGAGCTTTTCGATCCGGTTTTCGATGTCGAGCTTGTAGGCGGCGCGGATGTGATTTGCCATCGACCGGGTGCCACGCGGACCAATCAACGTGAGCGGTGCGTGGCGATCGAGAACCGCGGGCATGAGATAGAAATCAGACAGGCCGGCGGTGTGATCGGAATGCAGGTGAGTGAGGAAGGCGGTTTTGAGGTTTGCCGGAGCGAGCGCTTTGACACCTTTTTCGGCAGCGGCGGCGGCGCGCCGCACAACGCCTGGCCCGAGATCCACCACATAGGATGCTCCATTCACCACAACGGCGGTGGAAGGCCCGGAACGCAGTGGGTCTGCATTTGGAGTTCCCGTTCCCAACAGTACGACCTGGGTTTGAGCCCATCCCAATAGCAACAAAGGAAGCATCCATCTAGACTATACGTAGTGGGACAAGGCGCAAAAGACCGTCGCAAGGAAACATTGGAGAAGGCCTGGATCGGCGACGCGGTGTTGTCGCTCTATGCACGGCGGAGAATTCTCAGCGAAGGAAACGGCATCGACAACGAGAAGGCGATCCGCATGACGTCGAATCGGTTTTTGCAGATTCTGGGAGAGTCGAGCGAGGTGGAAGCGAAAATCGGAGTGGTTTATGAGCAGCAAGGGCTGGCAGCTGCCTTTGCCTGGATCGAAGCGGAACTGATGCCGCTCCATGAAAAACAAGAGCGGAGGATGGCTCCTCCGCTCTCGTCAAAATCTCGCAGGTAAGAAACTACCAGCGCGGCTCGCGGCGTTCGCGGCCGTAGCCACCACCGCCACCAGGACGACCGCCGCCACCGCCACCGGGGCGGGGACCACGTTCTTCGCGGGGACGAGCTTCATTGACTTGAAGCGCGCGACCGCCAAGGTCCTTTCCATTCATTGACGCGATTGCGCGTTGTGCTTCTTCGGCGTTCGGCATTTCCACGAAACCAAAGCCGCGGCTACGGCCGGTTTCGCGCTCTTTCACGATCGTTGCTTTGTCGACCGCTCCGTAGGCGGCAAAGGCGGCCTCCAGATCCATCTCGGTCGTACGGAAGGAAAGGTTCCCCACGTAAATATTCGTCATCGTATCTCCTAAACTCTGTACTACTATTGATCGTTCATGAGGGAATCCGAGCCAGCCATCATCGACACACCGACAGGAGCCAACCTCAAAACTATACTCCTATATTACCCACAACTATGCCCAAACGTTTGTTACTGATTTTGACGGAATTTCCTCCGTCGTTTGGAGGCATGCAAACTCACGCGGTTGCGCTGTGCAATTGGCTGCATGGGAAGGGCTATGAGATCGAGGTGGCAACGTACCGGCTGGAGGATGGTCCGGCCGAAATCCCGGAGTTTTCCTTTCGAGTGCACCGCGTAATGTCGCGGGTGGCATATGAGGCGAATCTCAAGAAATTGACTTCCATTGCGAAGGAGATGCGGGCGGACCTCATCTACTCCTCTACCGTCTATTACGGTGAGTTGGCGCAACAAACTGGCCTGCCGGTGCTTTGCCGCAGCGCAGGCACTGACGTACTGCGACCCTGGATCGCTTGGCCATTCCGTTGGGGAAGCCGCTTGCTCGATATCCCCTGGGTGGAACGCCAACTGTATCGCAGATGGCGGCGCTGGGATTGGCCTCAACGGCTTGAGACATTTCTGATCCAGGCGCGTTCGATGAGGATGCGCGGGTCCGCTTGCAGCATGGAGAGGATCTTTGCAAACTCGGAATACACGACGCAGTTACTGGAGTCGGCACAAGTTTTGAAAGAAAGAGTGATCACACTGCTCGGCGGCGTAGATGCTGGATATTTCGCATCGCATCGTGGCGGCCGAAAAGAACTCGGGATGGATGCAAGTTCTTACTACGTGATCACGGCGTGCCGGCTTGTCGAAAGGAAGGGGCTCGATACTTTGCTCGAGGCCGTTGCAATGTTGCTGGAGCGCGGGCTTGTGCTTCAGGTTTTGATTGCAGGAGACGGCAGGGAGCGCCTTAGGATTGAAGGTCATCTGGCGAGGCTTGGATTGTGTGGAGCCGTTCGTCTGCTTGGCTACGTTTCGCACAATGAATTACGAGACTACCTGCATGCCTCAGATTTATTTGTGCTTTCAAGCAAAGAAGTAGTCGACCCGAAAACGGGATTACGAGACGTCGAAACCATGGGATGGGCAATTTGCGAGGCAGCGGCTTGTGGCTTGCCCGTCGTTGCTACAGCCAGCGGGGGAATCCCCAGCGTGATTCAAAATGGGTGAACGGACTCCTGGCGAGGCCAGGCGATGCCGCCGATTTAGCAGCACAGATCGAGAAGATTTACCGCGACCGCGGCCTTGCGTCACGTCTCTCTGAGGAAGCACTGCTGCGGGCGAAGGAACACTTCGATTGGCCGGTACTGTTTGAGGCGCATGAGCGTAAATTCAGCGCACTGACTCTTTCGCACTGCCCTCAACGCAAACTAGTAAGGCGTAACCCCTTCGAAGGTGACATCGGCATCGAAGCCTTCTTCTGCTGCCAGCTTGCGCCAATCTTCTTCGATGTTCGGCATGTCCACTTCAGGGCCTTCCCCGGTCAGCATCTTTACTTGCGCCTCGGTGAGCTCTCCGGCGAACCGCAGCTTACCGACAGTAAGATGAGCGAAAACATCGCACTGCACCCATTGCCCGCCGTAGAAGAACTTTACGGGGTTTTCGACAAAGTCCAAGCCCTCGTGTTCACCGGGAGCCAGGGGCAATTGGCCGTCGTTCCATCGGGCAAAGAATAGCTCGCGAATCTTGCCTTTAGCGGCGCCATTGGGGGAGTAGAGCAAGATCTCCATCAATTCATCTTGCGGATCGAGGGCGAAGGCATGTGTAGCCTTGATCTGGATCCTCACCTGATCTACTGTGGCCATTTCGCAAAGGGCGGTCATCACCTTTTATTGTCTCACCCCGGCTTAGAACTCAATCGAAGCCAATATTTCGGATGGCTTCTTTTCAAAGGCCTTGCAGATGGCTAGAAAGCTTTCGAGAGAGGGCAAATGAGCGCCGCGTTCGATCGAACTAATCTGGCTGACACTCAACTTCGTTGCCGAAGCCACGTCTTTCAAGCTCCAGTCTTTCTCAACCCGCAACAGCTTGATTCGATGCCCGAGACGTTCCCTCAATCGATCCTGAGCAGCCCGACCCAAGCCAAACGTTTCAATCGCATTGGCCAATGTCTGCCGCAATTGCGCAAGGCTAAATGGCTTTGTCAGGTAATCGAAGGCTTTCCGCTTCAATGCGGCGCGCATGTCATCAAGGGACGGGTATCCCGTGACGATAATCACGCAGAGCGTGGGCCAGCGGGTTAACAATTGATCCAGAACCTGTTCGCCCTGAAAATCGCCCATCTTCATGTCGAGTAACACGATGTCGGGCAACCTTTGCTCGGCCGCCAAAAACAGATCTTCGGGATGAGAGTACCCGCGAACCGCAAATTGCTGATCCTCCACCAGGACATCTTCCATATAATTGCGGAAGTCGTTGTCGTCGTCGAGAACGGCGACTTCAACGAGAGCCGGTGAAGGCTGAATTTCCATATCACTACTGTAAGACCAAAACCATGAGAAACCAAACTCGGCGCAGTATCCTTGCGGGACTGACGGGCGGCTTGCTCCGCGCTCAAACAAATCAGCCCAACATAGTTTTGATCCTGTTCGACGATCTGGGCTGGAGAGACTTCGCCTGTGATGGCAACGGGACGCACAAGACTCCAAACATCGACGCGATCGCGGCTGAGGGCGTTCGGTTCACGCAAGCCTATGCCGCTTGCCCGGTTTGCAGCCCTTCGCGAGCCGCCTTGCTCACCGGGAAATACCCGCCAAGGACCGGCGTAACCGATTGGATCGCCGGCCGCGCGCAATGGCCCACCGCCAAGGTGGTAACGCCTCGCACCAAAACGGAGCTGGCGCTTGAAGAAGTTACCGCGGCAGAGCACTTTCGCGGTTATGGGTATCGAACCGCCTCGATTGGCAAATGGCATTTAGGCGGTGCGAATGGATTCATGCCGGAAAACCAGGGCTTCGACGTGAATGTGGGCGGCAACCATCGTGGCTCGAGTCCTTACTTCGGACCTTTTGACATGCCCGGCCTTGAGGGCCGCACAAAACAGGATTACCTGACCCGAGAACTCGGCAAGGCTGCACGGCAATTTGTCTCTTCAACCAAGCAACCGTTCTTCCTCTACAGCCCCAACTACGCGGTCCATCTCCCGCTGCAGGCTCCAGGCTTTGAGGGGAGCAAGGGAACCTACGCCGAAATGCTCCGGATCGCAGACGAGGAGATCGGCTTCTTGCGCGAAACACTGACCAAAGCCGGCACCTACGACAACACGATTTTTGTGATCACTTCAGACAACGGAGGTTTGCGCTACGAAGGCAAGAGCCAATCTGCCATTACCTCTAATGCGCCACTTCGGGCTGGTAAGGGACACCTCTATGAGGGTGGAACTCGAGTTCCGCTGATCATCAAACCAGCGGGTGGCAAGCCACGTGTGAAAACGGTATCGGAGCGGGTTTGTGGTATCGACATCCTGCCCACCCTGCTGGACATGGCAGGCAAGCCAGCGGCAGGAGCCATCGATGGCCGGTCATTGAAACCGCTTCTTGAAGGAAAGGGCCTACCTAGCCGACCGTTGTTCTGGCATTACCCGCATTATTCGAATCAGGGAGGAGTGCCCGGCGGCTCTGTGATCGAGAAGAACTGGAAGTTAATTCACTTCTACGAAAATGACCGCAAGGAACTGTTCAACCTGACCAAAGACCCTTCCGAAAAAGACAATCTTGCTGTGAAGGAATCGGGGCGGGCAGACAGAATGCTAAAACAGTTGAATCAGTGGAAGCAGCAAGTCGGAGCGATTGATCCAAAGCCGAATCCTGCTTATGATCCGGTGAAATCCGAACAGGGCTTGTTCGGGAAAGAACTTCCTACCAAGGCCCGTTAGGGGACCAGGGCGGAGGCGAGCTCGATGAGCCGGGTAAACACGTTAGCGATGGACGGGACAATTCCTGTGGGAAATAATGCCCAAATCGCGATCACCATAAAGCCGCTGAGCATGGCGTATTCGATCAGATCCTGGCCGCGCTGATCTGAGATCAGTTTTTTTCAGGAAATGGCGTACGCTGATCAAACTTTCGTGAGGCATGTTCTAGTACTCCGTGCTCTTTGGTTACCTTTATACTCGGTCAAAACGGAAGCCGCTTCAACTAAGTAAAACATGTATCAGTACCCCTAATTGCCCCTAGTACTTTGGTCAGGATTCCTCAGAAACATCTAGGACCCACTTATTCGTAGCGGAGTGCTTCAACTGGGTCGAGACGAGCGGCCTTGATGGCCGGCCAGGTTCCAAAGAAAACCCCGGTGATGACACTGACCGTTAGCCCAGCGACTACAGCCCACAATGGGGTGCTGCTGGGGAGGGCAGGCACCAGTGCCGCCACGATCAACGTGACCAGCGCTGAGAACGCAATCCCTATGATTCCGCCCAGCACAGTGAGGCTGGAAGCTTCAAGCAGGAACTGGAAGATGATATCGGGCTTCCGCGCACCCAAAGCTTTGCGGATCCCAATCTCACGCGTTCGCTCCGTCACACTGACCAGCATGATGTTCATCACGCCAATCCCGCCGACAAGCAATCCAAGGCCCGAGATCGCGATCGACACGAGCACGATCAGGCCCGTAATCTTGTCGAACTGCTGGATGATCTGATCGGCAGTGGAAATATTGAAATCGTTCTCATCGCCCGGCTTCACGCTTCGGATGCGCCGCATCGCCGCCTGCATTTCTTCGAAGGCTTGTTCCCGCATCCCTTCCCGCGCCTGTCCAGTGAGAAAAACGTTTTCGGCGAACGGATACTTTTGCTGAGCGACGGCCAGGGGAATTTCAATGTTGCGGTCCAGACCGTTTTCACCGAAGAATCCGCCTTTTGCTTTTTCAAATACGCCAAGTACGCGATATTCTGAGCCATCTACCTGGATCATCCTGTCGACGGGCTGCCCGTCGGGGAAAAGCGCTTCGGCGACGCTGGCTCCAATGACACAAACGCGCAAGCCACGGCTGGCCTCGTCGGGAGTGAAAACACGCCCCGCCCTCAATTCTCTTGGCTGCACCAGATAGGCGTTCGGGCTACGACCCTGAAAGCCAATCGTGTCGCTTTCGAATCCGGGCACCTTGGCACTCAGCGCCTTTCCGCCCTGCACTGTCGGGATGAATATCGAAACGGAAACACGCTCAATGGCTACGCTGGTCTGCTCGATGAAGTCGGCGTAAGTCGCCTTGATGGGCCGACGTTTCTGTTCTTTCGGTGTTCCGCCCGAATTCGGGTCACCGGAAAACCTGGAGATGAAAATCGAGTTGGGACCGAACTCTTCGAAAAACGTCACGATGCCGGCACGCAATCCGGTAAGAAGGCTGGCGACAGTTACAACCGTCGTGATGCCGATGACAATGCCGAGAATGGTAAGACCAGATCGAAAGCGGTTTGCCCAAACCGATTCCGCCGCAAGTTTGATGGTTTCCGCTATCGGTACACTCATTGCCTTAGTCCGCCCTCAGTGCTTCGATCGGGTCTAACTTCGCCGCCTTCTGAGCTGGGTACCAACCCGAGATCAGCCCCACACCGCTCGAAACGAAAACGGCAAGGATCACATAGGGCGGCGTGATCTTCATCTTGATATCAAAGACTGAGGTGATGAACTCAACAAGGCCCCAGGCGATCGAAATGCCGAGTAGCCCGCCGAGAAGAGAGATCACAAAACTCTCTGCAAGAATTTGAACGAGGATATCGGAGTGCCGGGCCCCGAGCGATTTTCGGATGCCAATTTCCTTGGTGCGCTCCGTGACGCTCACCAGCATGATATTCATGATGACGATGCCGCCGACGACCAGTGAAATGAGTGTCACAGGTACGACGACCACACGGATCAGGCCGAGAATGTTATCCACAAAACCCCGAATTGAATCGGGAGTCAAGAAGTCGAAATTGTCTTCTTTCTTCGGGCCCAGATGGTTGCGGATCCGCATGGCACCGCGAGTTTCTTCAAGCGCTTCGTCGAGGGTCAAACCAGATCCTGGTTTGGCGCGGGCAAAAATACTCATCGACTTGGGTTGCCCATAGAGTTTTTCAAAGGTGGTGTCGGGAATATAAACCGAGTTGTCCTGGCTGCGGCCAAAGTTGGAACCCAGCTTTTCCTGCACGCCGATAATGAGGAAGTCGTATCCACGAACCTTGATCGTTTGTCCCAGCGGCGAAGCACCAGGAAAGAAGTAATTGCGAATGTCATCCCCAACCACAGCAACAAAAGCCTTGTTGCGCTCTTCCTGTTCGGTAAAGAAGCGGCCATCCACAACACCCACATCCCGGATTTCAGCCAGCACAGCGGCCACGCCAATTACGCTGCATGCCTCCAGCAGACGCTCGTCACGCTTCACATCTTCAATGCGCTGCGAATAAGGACTATAGAGCACTTCGTTGCCGGTGGACGCACGCAGAAATGTCAGGTCATCCCTTCGCAACTGCCGGTTATTTCGCAAACGGGCCGCACGCTGCTTGGGCGTCAATCTACCGACATTCGCAATCTGAGCGAGCAGATACGACTCAGCGCCGAAGGCCTTTGAAGTTGTTTCTTCTGCCGTGACGCCAAGCCCTTCGATTCCAGCCCCAACAAGAATCACACTGGCCACGCCGATCACGACGCCCAACAAGGTCAAGAAGCTACGCAGCCGGTGCGCTTTGATCGAATCTAGCGCCAGAGATAAGGAAGTTAATATTGAGGTGGACACGAGTCTGTTCGATTAGAGTCCGTGTTTCGCGAGAAGATCTTCAATCCTTTGAAAATCGCCGGGCTCTAATTCCAGAGTAGCTGACTTTACGACACCATCCAGCTGTCCGCGATTGCGAAGTCCAACGATCGCGGCGGTTACGGCCGGGTGCCGCAGCGCCCAGGAAATCGAGATCTCACCCACAGAACAGCCATACTTTTCTGCGATTTCTCCGAGGTCTTCGACCAAACTTAGCGTGGCCGTCAATCGTGGTTCCTGGAAGTAAGGGCTCCGGCGCCGGAAGTCATCCTCAGGGAAATTTTCGACTCTCGACTTGGTCATGCGGCCACTCAACAAACCATTCTTCATCGGGGAATACACGATGACACCAACATTGGTGGTCGCTGCGTGAGGCAGAATCGACTCTTCAATTTCGCGTTGCACCAAAGAGTATGGAGGCTGCAAAGAGGTGATGGGCGCAATTGCCTGAGCTCGCTTCATCTGTTCAGCGCTGAAGTTTGAGACTCCGATCCAGCGCACTTTTCCCTCGCGCTGTAATTCCGCCATTGTGGTCCAGCCCTCTTCGACATCTTCGTCGGGTTCCGGCCAATGCACCTGGTACAGGTCGATCACGTCGACCTTGAGCCTGCGCAGGCTGGCCTCAACTTCACGTCGAATTGAATCTGCCTTCAGGCTTTTGCCAATTTCACCCTTCTCATTCCAGATGCGAGCACACTTGGTGAACACGTACGGTTTCTTTGAAACCCCATCCAGTGCCTTTGCCACGATTTCCTCGGAGTGGCCGAGGCCGTAGACGGCCGCCGTGTCGATCCAGTTCATACCCGCATCGAGCGCTGCACGAATCGCGTCAACCGATTCATTGTCATCCTGCGGGCCCCAGCCAAACGCCCAGCCCCCGCCGCCAATCGCCCAGGCACCAACACCGAGAGGAGTGATCTCCAGATCACTATTTCCCAATTGCTTCGTTCGCATAGATTTGAGTTTAACGAAGCCCGATTTAGGGAAGTGTAGGAAAATACAGGACTTTGAAGACTTGCAAGATTAAGTTTACTTAAGTACCGGGACAATAGTTCTAGTAGCAAAACGGGTTTTCAAGCACCTGTACTGGATTGACTTCGCGAATCGATAAATCAAACTGGAGATAGATGGACTGTTGGAGGGAGAAAGCCGCCAGAATCATCAAGTTGGAGGGAAAAACTTGGCTACGATCAGTATTCCACAAGCAGTCGCATTTCCGTCGCGGGACCTGTCGAAAGATAGTGTTTGGCTCGACGGCAGCCAGGGTATTGTTGAACTCTCATGGCGCGCTGGCACGCTGCAACAAATTCGTACTTTCGTCGGCTCCACCTACATTAGTCGCAGCGGCAAGGGTGATGATGTCGGTGGCATTCTGCTGGGTCGCCGTGATGGCGACAATACCCAAGTGCTCACCTGGCGTCCGATTGTTCGGGGCAAGGACGCAACATCGCATTTTTATCTGAACAGCAAAGAGGAGCAGTCACTCTCAAAGCTTCTTCAGTCTGTGAAATCTGATTCCAGTCTCGAGAACATGGAAGTGCTCGGCTGGTTCCGTTCCCGTACCAAGGGGGAACCGATTCTCGAAGAGCACGATATCAAGTTCCACGAGCAATTCTTCGACAAACCAGCGCAGTTTGCGATGGTGGTCCGCCCGAGCCACCAGCGACCCGCCGCTGCTGCGCTGTTTGTTCGAAACAGCAAGAACGAATTCGACCGCCACAATCCGACTGCCAAGCTCAGCCTGAAGCCCGGCCCGGTCGCCCTGCCCGAGGAATCTGAACTTTCGGAATCCATTCCGGGTGTTCTGCTGGAAGAATCGCAAGCACCTTCGTCAAAGCCCTTCTCTTGGCTCGCTGCATTGGCATTAACTACAGCGGCAGCAATTGTCGCCGTCGGTTGCATCCTGATGCTGCAATGGACGGAGAAGCGCGCAACCGCCGCCAACACGCCTGAGTCTTTCGGCTTCGAGCTGGTTTTCGACGGTCAAGACCTCAAAGCACGCTGGAATCCAGCTGCCAACACTATCATGAGCGCTGACACCGCGCAATTGCTGTTGGGCGGTGAACGGCTGCAGCTTAGCCATTCTGAACTGGTTCAGGGCTTTCTTCGGGTCCCGCTCAAAGATGGCCTCGTCGCGGACACAGAAGTAACTCTCAAAGTCGGCAATCGCGAGGAAGTTGCGCAATTAATCGTTGCCGCAAGATAATTTAGCACCGCCACACTGAAACGCACATCCATCGTAGTGAAAGAAAAATCTTTCGTAAACGATTAGGAGAACTTCAATGAAGAAGGCGTTTCTTGCTACTTTTCTGCTTTTGACCTCTGCGAATTTCAGCTTTGCTGCTGACATCGTGGACACCGCTGTCGGTGCCGGCAGCTTTAAGACCCTGGTTGCCCTCGTCCAGAAGGCTGGCCTCGTCAACACTCTCAAGAGTGCTGGCCCGTTCACTGTCTTCGCCCCCACCGACGAAGCGTTTGCCAAGGTTCCGAAAGCCACCCTCGACATGCTCGGTGCGAACCCCGACAAGCTGAAGGCTGTTCTGACCTATCACGTGGTTGGCGCCAAGGCGATGGCTGCTGATGTGAAGACCGGCCCCGTCAAGACTGTCAATGGCCAATCCGCCAAGCTGACTGCCAAGGGCGGCAAAGTGATGATTGACAAAGCCAACGTTGTGAAGGCTGACATCGCTTGCGACAATGGCGTGATCCACGTCATCGACGCTGTGATCCTGCCCAAGTTGTAAGATTGCTTGGTAACGAAAAAAGGCCCACCCCTTGCGGGGTGGGCCTTTTTGCTTTTCGTTTACTGACGCAAACTAGATCCGGTCATCTCCGCCGGCTTCGGCAATTCGAGCAGGTCGAGAATCGTCGGAGCAAGATCGCGCAGGCTGCCACGCTCGTTAGCTACATCCGTGTGTAAAGGCTTCTCGTCACCGGACACAACAATCACCGGTACAGGGTTTGTCGTGTGGTAGGTGTGAATGCCTTTCGTCACGGGATCGATCATCGTTTCCGCATTGCCGTGATCCGCGGTAATGATCCAAGCGAAACTGCCGTGGGCACGCAGCGCGGCTTCGATTTTTCCAACGCATTCATCAGCGGTTTCAACAGCTTTCTTCGCTGCCTCAAACACACCAGAGTGCCCAACCATGTCAGGGTTAGCGAAGTTCACCACGATCACGCCATATTGCTTGCTCTCAATCCCACGCACCACGACATCGCAAACGCCTTCAGCAGACATCTGCGGCATCAGGTCATAGGTGGCAACCTTCGGCGAAGCAACCATTTCGCGAACCTCGCGAGTGTAGGGCTTTTCAACCCCGCCATTGAAGAAGAAGGTCACGTGAGGATACTTCTCGGTCTCGGCTACGCGGAGATTTGAAACCCCGTGCGCGGACAGCCATTCGCCCAAAACATTCTGATGCGATTCTGATTTGAATACAAATGGGTGAGTAAACGTGCGGTCATACTCGGTCATCATCGTGAACCGCAGGTTGCCTTCACGAGTCAGTCGCTCAGTAATCTGACGCGCCCGGTCCGCACGATAGTTGAAGAAGATACAGCTATCGCCCTCGCCGATCAGGCCAACAGGCTTTCCAGCTTCGTCAACGATGGTCACCGGCTCGACAAACTCATCGGTGACATTAGCCGCGTAACTTTCTTTCATCACTGCCATCGGAGAGGTGTGTGTCTTCGGCGCTCCTGTCGTCACAGCAACAGCCGCCTGCTCCACACGTTCCCACCGCTTATCGCGATCCATCGCGTAATAACGCCCCATCACCGAAGCGATTTTTGCGCTCCCGAGATGCTTCTCGAGATCCTCGATAAATCCAGCTCCCGATTGAGGAGGAGTATCACGACCATCCATAAAGCAGTGAACGAATACTTCCTTCACGCCCTCACGAGCCGCCATCTCGATCAGCGCGTAAAGGTGCGTATTCATTGAGTGAACACCACCGTCGCTGACCAGCCCCAGCAGATGCAGCCGCTTGGTCTGCATCGCTGCCTTTAACTCAGGCAATGCAAAGAAATCTCCGGTCTCGATCGCATGATCAATTCGCGAGACGTCCATTCGAATGATCCGGCCAGAGCCGATATTCAAATGCCCCACCTCGCTATTGCCCATCTGTCCCACCGGCAAACCCACCCAGGGCCCAGAAGCTTCAATCAGCGTATGCGGATTGGCCGCCCACAGCCGATCGAAATTCGGCTTGTGGGCGGCCATCACGGCATTGCCTTCACTTTCCTCGCGCCAGCCGAAGCCGTCGAGGATTGTCAGCACTACCAGTTCCGGCTTCGGCATTACTGTTTGAACGCCTTCTTGCCGGCATAACGCGCCGAAGAACCCAGTTCTTCTTCAATGCGCAGCAACTGGTTGTACTTGGCGATACGATCGGTGCGTGACGCCGATCCAGTCTTGATCTGTCCGCAGCCAGTGGCCACGGCGAGATCCGCAATAAACGTGTCTTCCGTCTCGCCAGAGCGGTGAGATGCCATCGATGTGTAGTTCGCACCGGCAGCCATTGCCATCGCCTCAAGCGTCTCGGTCAGCGTACCAATCTGGTTGACCTTGATCAGGATGGAGTTGGCCACGCCCTGTTCAATACCGCGCGACAGGATCGAGGTGTTCGTAACGAACAGGTCGTCGCCCACCAACTGAATCTTCTTGCCGAGCTTGTCGGTGATCAACTTCCAGCCAGCCCAGTCGTTTTCGTCAAGGCCGTCTTCGATGGAGATGATCGGATACTGCTTCACCCAGCTTTCCCAAAGCGCGACGATTTCCTCTGAGGTGTATTCGCTGTTGTCGCTTTTCTTGAAGACGTACTTGCCCTTGGCTTTGTCGTACATTTCCGAAGCAGCGCAATCCAGCGCAAGAGCGATCTGGTCACCAGGCGTGTAGCCGGCCTTCACAACCGCTTCGAGAATCACGTCCACGGCTTCTTGGTTTGATTTCAGTGAAGGAGCAAAGCCGCCCTCATCGCCAACTGACGTGGAGTAGCCCTTCTTCTTCAGCACGCCCTTGAGGGTGTGAAACACTTCGGCACCCATCCGCAGCGCTTCGCGGAAGCTCTGTGCGCCGACAGGCGCGATCATGAACTCCTGGGGATCCACGGAATTATCTGCATGCGCGCCGCCGTTGAGGATGTTCATCATCGGCACTGGCAGAATCGATGCGTTGACGCCGCCGAGGTAGCGGTAAAGCGGTGTCATCAGGCTTGCCGCAGCGGCGCGGGCCGAGGCCATCGATACTGCTAGCAGCGCATTTGCGCCCAGGTTCGCCTTGTTGTGCGTCCCGTCGAGAGAGATCATCAGGCGATCGATCTCGGCCTGACGAGTCGCGTCAAGGCCGACAAGGTTCTTGCCCAGCACTTCATCGATGTTGGCGACGGCGCGCAAGGTGCCCTTGCCGAGGTAACGCTCTTTCTCGCCATCACGCAGTTCAACAGCTTCATGTTCACCGGTCGAAGCACCGCTCGGAACAGCAGCTCGGCCCAGCGAGCCATCCGCCAGAATCACATCGGCTTCAACAGTCGGATTGCCGCGCGAATCCAGAATTTCGCGGCCTACGATTTTCACAATTTCGGTCATTGTTCCTATTGTCGCGTATGTCCAGTCGAAATTTGATGAACTCGGCGCTAACACTTCCCAGGTTGGCTGCGACATGATCACCGTATACCGATGCTCGCGCTCCTGTTCCAGGCCACTGTAGTCATCACCGAACCCTCCACGATTCACGCCATCGAAGTTGCCGACCTCAATCACGATGGCTGGATCGATCTCGTCACTCAGAATTCCAAGGGATATACGATCCACCTCAACCGTAAGGGGTTTCACTTCGAAGTTGCCCAGGAAATCAGCCAGATCGGTATCGGGGAACCGGGCGGTCTTGCACTCGCCGATATTAACCATGACAGTCACATCGATTTGATCAGCGGCAGCCACGATAGCTACCGGGTTGCAGTGCTGTTGGGTGATGGAACTGGGCAATTCAAGCAGGCCGCTGGATCCCCATTTTTTCCGAAGCGCTACGGCAAACCTCACAACCATCGCATCGCTATTGGGGATCTCAACGGGGACAAGCATCCAGACATTGTTGCGGCCAACATCGGCGATGGCGATCTTTCGATTTTTCTTGGAGACGGCAAGGCGAGCTTTCTGCCTGCCGCTCAGTCTCCACTGGCGATGGGCCCCGGGCCATATGCCGTTCGCATTGCCGATATCAACCTCGATGGATCGGCTGACCTGATTGTTGCTAGTACCCATGATGTCGGGCCAGATCTTCAAGTCGCTTTGAACCGAGGGGATGGCACTTTCGCCAGAATCAACGCCGATGCTTCACGCAAGAAGGTGCGCTATGCAAATCTCGAACTCGTCGATTGGAATCGCGACGGCCACCTCGATGCACTGGTCGGGCCTGCCGAGGACGGAGGGCGTGACGTCTTGTTGGGCGACAGCAAGGGTGGCTTTCAGAAATCAGCGATTGCTGTCCCCGCCGCACGCGCCAATACGCGGCCCTCCGTGAAGGCGGATTTCAATCGCGACGGCAAAGTTGACGTCTTGAGCGTCATCAATGAAACGGGAAAAGTTCAGATCGACTGGCGCACCTAAGCGTTTAGATGCTTGTCGATTCTCTCGATGGCTTCATCGATTTCGGCTGTCGATTTGAACCCAATCGTCACCGCATCCACCTTGCCGAATTGCATCACAAACTTCACCGATGCATCCCTCTGCTCTGGCGTGATGAACTTGCCTTCGCCCATGATCTTCATACCCAACACACCAGTGCCCTGCGCGTGCACTTTCTCGATCGTCGGCAATACTTCTTCGCGAGCTCCAGGAACGTTGGCTTCGTCCTTCAAATTGTCCATGCGGGTCCCATCATGGTTCACACGCATCAGCACCACATCGAGCCAGGGGTTTCCTGCATAGGCCCGGATCGGCATCAGCCCGTGGCCGGAGCAGCCATGACAACGGATCAACTGCTTGTGTTTGGCCTCGGAAACCGCGTCGCGTAACCGCTCCAGATCTTTCGGCCAGGTGATCGTCTTGACGTTATGCAGCAGGAAGATATCGAAGTAATCGCTATTCATCTCCTTGCGGAAGCGCTCGATATCGTCCATCGGGTTGTATCCCTCACGGGCAAGATTCTGCCAGCGGAGCTTCGTCATCAGCCGGTAGTTCTCGCGTGGAATCCCCTTCAACGCCTCGGCCAGCATCTCATGCATCTGGTCGTAGTTGTCAGCTGATTCAAAGAATCGGATTCCTCGATCATACGCATGCCGAACCAGACGCGTGAACTCTTTTTGTCCCAGCTCCCGCTGAATCCTGCCTCCATGAGTGCCGGTGCCGAAGGCAAGGCGCGTCACGTTGACGTTGGTCTTGCCCAGCTTCACCCAATCCGTAGCGGAACGCTTGGCTGCGTGAAGCGGAACAACAGATGAGGCTATGGCTGCCCCTGCGGAAACCTTTAAGAAATCGCGGCGAGAGGAATTCGACATGCGGTCATTGCATGGCAAATCACCAGGCCGGTTCAGGGTCCTTGCCAGCCTCGTGCAGGGAAGGGCCCCACACCAGTGCTGAAAAGCCCAACGAGATGTTGGTCTTCTTGGGCTTGATCAACACCGTTTCCACCTCTGTATTCGCTGCATCCAACTTCGCAGTGATCGCCGCCACGGCAGCTTCCACTTCTTGCTCGAGAGCTGCCAGCTGCTCCTGCACTGCCTCGACAGTATCCGCAGCACGACCCACGTCTTTCTGCTCCTTCAACACCTTTCCGGCCTGCTTGGCAGCGCTCGCGGCTTTGCCGATGTTGGTCTTCGACAAGGCGCTACCCCGTCCAAACATCGCTCCGAGCACCCCCCCGAGAATGTTAATGCCAGCGCTCATCATTTCGCCGGATCGCTGCTCCTCCTGTACTTTGCGAGCCACCTCAGCCTTGCGCAGACGTTCTTCCATCGTTTCCAGCTTGGGCCTAAAGCGAGTCCGAATTTTTTCGATTTCGGCATCTCGCTCTTCGTGCAGCTCATGCGAGATGCGCGCTACAAAATCCGCCTTCGACTCGCCGGGATGCGAAAAGGCCTTCAGTGCTGGGGCCATAAAGATCTCAAGCGACTCATTGCTGTAAATGTGGGTCACAAGATCTTTCTGCCAACCGGCATAGCTCTTTAGCTTCGTTGCCGCACCAGCCAACTCGGCATAGCCAATCCCTTCAACTGGGGTGGTCTCCAGGTCGTCCGGGTGCAATTCCACGACTTGGCCCTCGGTCCACTCTACAGGCGTATTGTCATCCTTCACAGGAGTCAGATACACCTTCTCTACTGTTTCGTCGACGCCACTCTTGGTATCGTTGAAACGCACTTTTGCCGCAACACAGACGTGAGGGAAATACATGAGATCTTCACTGCTCGACCGCGCGGCAATGAACCGTTGTGTCACCTCCGGCGGCAACACCGGCCGGGCTGCGGCCTGAGGTAGGTTGGGAATCTTCGCAGCCGACTTCCCTGCTTCGCTGGCTTCGGGCCGCGGCCCTTTTGCAGTCAAACTCTTGACCTGCTCCCTTGTCAACGGGCCGCGCAGATAGCTCAAGGCCCACCGCGTCTGGAAGATCGTCGGCGTGTTCTTGTGCACGTTGTTCAAATAGAACACCCGCTTGCCCAGGCTCGATAAGATCTCATCTGTCTTTGCCGAATCGAAGGCAACGCCCGCCTGGGCGCTCGCGCCGCTTAATCCTTCCATCAACCGAGCCTTGTCCCGTTCGGTTTGCAGGCGCCCGATAAACCAGGTGCCGCAGTTGGCTAACCCCTTGTAATCGAGATCCACCGGATTCTGTGTCGCCAGTACCACACCAACGCCAAAGGCCCGCGCCTGCTTCAGCAGTGTCAGCAACGGCTTCTTCGTCGGCGGGTTCCCCAGCGGTGGGAAATAGCCGAAGATTTCGTCCATGTAGAGAATCGCCCGCAAACTCGAAGTCCCCGACTGCGTCCTGACCCAGCCAAGAAACTCGTTCAGCAGCAACGCCACAAAGAACATGCGCTCCTGATCGTTGAGGTGCGCGATTGAGATCACAGAAATGCGTGGCTTGCCTTGAGCGTTGCGCAACAGCTTTCCGATGTCGAGCCCTTCGCCTTCCATCCAGGCCTGAAACCCAGGGCTGGCCAACAGGTTGTTAACCTGCATCGCCAGAGCGAAACGGTCCTTGGCAGGGAAGAAGCTATCCACGTCGAGCACACCGATCTTCTTGAAGGGTGGCTCCTGAATCTGCCCAATGATCGCCGCCAGATCGAGGCTCTTACCCTCGGCCCAATTCGCTTGAAAAATCTGAGACAGCAGAATATGCTCACGGCTCTGCAAAGGGTCTGCATCAATCCCGAGTAGGCTCAACACCGCAGTGGCCGCATTGGAGATGCGATCCGTGAACATCTCGCGGTCTTCCATCACATCGTCCGTCGGAGCTTCGAAACTCTTCAGAATCGAGAGGGGGCGGCCCATACGTGAACCTGGGGTGAAGATTGCGAACTCCGCAGCCTCGCCCATTCGTCGGATTCGCTCGCCGTCCTGATGCCAATCTGCCAGACCCTTGGCCCATTGCTCAGCCTGTTGCTTGCCAAAGTCGGCCATGCTCATCTGCGCCTGCTGCGCCTCATCCGGATTCACCCACTCTTCAAAGTCGGTGGGCTTCAGATCAGGAAACTGCAGCAACAAGTTTCCGAGATCGCCCTTCGGGTCAATCACGATCGCGGGGATGCCATCGAGAGCGGCTTCTTCAAGCAGCGAAACGCATAGGCCCGTTTTGCCGCTGCCAGTCATGCCGACGCACACTGCGTGCGTTACGAGATGCTTCGATTCGTACAGGACAAGATTGCTCTTGCGTTGCTTGCTTGCGAGGTCGAATTCCTCGCCGAGGTAGAAAACCCCGAGTCCCTCAATGTTTGCCATCGAGCATAGTATCTCTTACCTGACGCCCGATGTAAGCCCAGCTCAGCACCGCCACTCCGTAAAGCCCCGCCATGACGTAGAGCGGCAATGACCAATCACCATACTTGGTCACCAACCAGGCCAGTACAATCGGGCTTAGCGTGCCCCCAACCTGGCCCGCAGTATTCATCGTTGCCGTCATCACTGCAGAGTTTTCTTTGCCGAAGTCGATACACAAAGAAAACGCGGCCCCAATCGTCAACATACTCGAGCCATAGCAAACAGCGATCAAGCCAGCGGCAATCTTCGGGTCCGGCACGCGGGCGACAAAGAACATCGACACCATGCAAATGCCGTACGCAGTTGCGGCAAGCCCGGCCCGCCCCCAGGCCAATCCAAACTTCCGGCAAAGGAAGTCAGTCAACAACCCGCCAGTCAAGGCCGCAGCCGCTGCACACATCATTGGCAAACCGGCGAAAACTTCCATCTCGGCCTTTGTCATGCCGCGGATTTCGATCAAATACGTTGGCAGCCAGGTGATGACGAAATACGTGCCCCACGTATTGGCGAAGTGGCAGATGCAAATTGGCCAAACAATTGGGATCTTGAACACGGCCTTCCAATCGCCGTGCCCTTCTACCAGGCGGCCACGTTCCCGCTCGATCAAAGCCACTTCTTCGGGCGATGTGCCAGCTTTGTCGCGCGGCTCGTCGCGGAACCAAAGCCACCAGGATAAGGACCACACCAACCCAATCAAGCCAAAAACCAGAAACACCCAACGCCAGGGCATTGCGGCACTCAGTAGCCCGACCAACTTCGGGGTAAATGCGCCCGCCAGAAAAGCGCCCATAAAGAAGATTCCTTGCGCCCTGCCCCGCTCACCGGCAGGGATCCATCGCGAAAAAACGCGGCCCACACAAGGCCATGCCCCCGCCTCGCCCACGCCGAAAAGGAAGCGAATCACCAGAAGCGACAAGTAGCTCCACGCCGCCGCCGTCGCCATCGTAAACGCACTCCACCAAATTACGATCCGAGTCACCACATTGCGGCAACCGATGCGATCGGCCCAGGCCGCAGTGGGGATTTCAAACACGCCATAGGCAACGGTGAACGCACTGAACACGTAGCCCATTTCAATCTTTGTCAGCCCCAGATCCTTGGTGATCTGTGGCGCAACAACACCGATGGCAATTCGGTCAAGATATGTGACGGCTGCAAGCAGCACGGTCATCGCGATCACTCGATGGCGCATGGCGATCATGATTAGCGATCCGCCTTCTTGTAACCAGCCGGCACAACGAATTCAGAAGCAGCAAGCGTCGCGGCAGAAAACGCGCTCGACACCGAGGTGATCTCCATCAGATACTTTCCGCCTCCACCGCCCATCGTGGCCAGCACTTTGTCGGCCATCTCGGCCTGCTTCCCGCCTGCTTTCTTGAGTGCTTCCATCTGAGCGCGCATCGCCGCCATTTGTTGTTTCAGTTGCTTGGCCATCGCATCATCTCCAGCTTTCATCCGCGTAGCTTGCAGCACTGGTATGCCATTCACTTTCGCCATTTGACGTTGCAGGTCCGCCATCATCTTGCGCGACTGCGGATCCCCGCCTCCAGTGAAAACACCTTTTTCGGACATCCTTACCCCGATCGCCTGCATCTCCGTGCCGCCGGGCACATCTGCTGAAACCCACATTTCGCTTTCAATCGTCATGTTGCCGTTAGCCGGCCCCATGGACATCGTCATCAATACTTGTCGGCAGGGGATTGCCGAGATCTGCTTCTTCTGCCCCGTTTCTCGAATGTCGGCCTTGAGCTCTGTGCCGACCTTGGCTGTTGGGCTACCCAAGTCGCTCAACCTCTTCACGGTGTATGTCTTCGCCCCGTGATTCAAGGTCGACATGGTCTGTGAGTCGAGATCAAATAAAGTCGTGTTGCCCGCCGTATCGAGACGCATCTTGTTGCCTTTGATCTTGTGCTTGGTAACGGTGCCAGCACCCGGCCCGCCAGACTTAATAGTTGTGATGTAGCTGAAGTCTGCACGGGCGGCCACAGCGAGTGTGCCCGCCAGCAGGAGTTGAAAAAGTCTCTGGCTCATGGTGAGGCTTGGGTTCCCATTGTATTCCCGAATGCCTTCTGGCGGCTTGTGCCATATACTAACGTTCTGGAGCCATTAGTGATGTTTCCTTCCGAACACAGACTTGGAGACACCATCGACGATTTTTGCGTCAAGTGCAAGCGTTTGACGAATCACAACATTGTGTCGCTAGTTGGTACAAGTCCAGCCAAGGTGCGCTGCTGCACCTGCTACAGCGACCATGATTTCCTGAATGAAGTCGCCCCACCGCCGAAGCCGCGCAAGGCTGCTGGCTGAGTTAGTTCTTGCCCAGCTCAGCGTTGAACTGCTTCACGATCGCTTCTTTGCCAGCCACATCAATTTCCTGATCGAGGCGGCGTAAGGCCAGCCCCACGATGTCGCGATGATGCAACCGGCTACCCAATTGTTCATCAGCCGATAGCTTGAGCCAGATGTCGTGCAAAAGGTCCACGTCCTCAGGCCACAACCGGGGCGGGTGTGGGCCAAGGTTCACGAATACGCTGGAACGTCCTTCGGCGATGATCTCAAGCGAAAACGGATGCTTCGGCTCTGGCAGATTTTCCCAGGCCAGTCCGATCCGCCTTGCCAACTCTTCGCTCGCCATCTTGGCACTCACGCCGGAAACCAGCCGCGAGGCCTTCAGCTTATGGGCGGTTTGGACCATCGCTTCGAATGGATTCACCGCAGGCACCACCAGCAAATCGACAGGCTTGCCTTGCTTCTCAGCCACAGCCACAACGTGCGAAAACAATTCCTGCTCGTAGCTGGTAAACAACTGCTCATCCGCAAGATCATGCTCTCCGGTGCCGATCGCTACCGGCCGCACAGTCATCACGACAATGTCATGCCGGCGCAGATTCGTCTTCTCAAGCACCTTCTTCAGATGCTCCATTTGCCGCCAGCCACGCACAGCCACCACAACGCAGCCTGGCCGCGCTTCGAGGACGTCTGAAGTCACCTCAACCTGATGCTCCAGATTGAACTGCTCAAGGCCCTTTTCTTTTCGCTTCTGCTTTTGTCGGTTCACGTACTCACTCACCGTGAACACAAGGAAGAGCAGGATCGTGAAGCCGATGCCATAAGCCGTCGCGACCTTCTTCGAAATCAGGTTCGCAATCGCAATCAGAAACAGCGACGAGGTCATCATCGCCAGACCGAACGGAAATTCACGGCCACCCAACGTGAAATTGAGTGGGAACTTATATTCCTGGTCATGCCGCTGGAACCGCAGTGCCAGCACTCCAAGAGCCTTTAGAAAGAAGCTCCACACCACACCAAACGCATACGCTTCGCCCAGCAGATAAACGTCACCGCGCGAGCCCAGAATCGTCAAAATCTGCAAGATCGTGATCAGGTGGATGATGCGCGCACTGGTGCCGAACTTGCTGTGGGGCTTGCGAAACCACTTCAGCAAAACGCCATCTTCCGCCACACGGTTCAAAACGCCGTTGGCTCCAATGATCGATGTATTCACCGCGCCACTCAAGATCAACGTGCCGACGATCACGACGAACACATGGAATGCATACTTCAAAAGCGGGTCGCCTTCGAGGCTCATCGCCATGCCGCCAATCAGGTTGTCGTAGTACTTTGGCCGAATCGAATCAGGAATGATCATCACGGCCAACAGAGAAATCAATCCGGTCGAAATCACTGCGTAGAAACAAACGATGTTTCCCGTGATCTTCAAATTCTTCATCTTCGGGTATGCGATTTCGCGATACACCTGCGCCAGAGTTTCAAAGCCACTCATCGCAAGCAAGCTATGACCAAAGGCGATCAATAGGCCTACGGCCGCGATGTTGGGCCAAAAAGTGCCTTCAAACCATCCCAACGATTCTTTAGTGAATCGCACGTTCTCAAGAACGGGCGCTGGAGGCAATGGTTCCCCGCCACGAACAATCAGCGTATAGGCACTCCACAGCAACAGCATCACCACCATCGCGGTGGTGATCTGCATAATTCTCAGCGCCTTGTGTGAACTCTCATGGATACCCTTAATGTTCGACCACCAGAAATACAACGTCACCACGACGCCGAACGCCGCCGCGAATGTCGGCGGATCGACGTGATACGGCTGATTCAGCTTTTCAAATGTCTCATTGAGCAAGTGGCCCAGATACTGCCCCGCCGACACGGATGAAATTGGCCCGGTAAGGATGTAATCCACAATCAGCGCACTCACGCTGATCTTTGCCATCATTGGCCCCAGCGCGTCGCGCACGACGACGTAGACGCCACCTCGCACAAACATGCTGCAGCTTTCCATGTAGACGCTGCGCACCGCAAAGCTGTAAAGCATCACGGCAAGGATGAACCATGGCGCACTTTTGCCGATAGCCTGCTCGGTAATGCCGCCGATGTAAAACATCGTCGAGGCCATATCGCTCAGGACAATTGCTGCGCCACGCCAGAA
>Ga0194130_10000577_pt1 | contig 66835 bp, 72 predicted proteins | sample TA2KigsurfametaG_FD_160084 | JGI IMG/M metagenome (GOLD analysis project Ga0194130, IMG submission 160084) | Freshwater microbial communities from Lake Tanganyika, Tanzania - TA2015050 Kigoma 12 surface | ecosystem: Environmental > Aquatic > Freshwater > Lake | place: Tanzania: Lake Tanganyika...
CAAGGATCCCCATGCCCTTCAAGAGCACCGTGGGTGACTACCAAACAGTCGCCACCCTGGAGACCTTCGGCTTCCTCCCGCCGATGACCCAGGACGAGATCTACGACCAGATCGCCTACATCATTGCCCAGGGCTGGAGCCCCCTGGTCGAGCACGTCCACCCCAGCCGCTCCATGGCGACCTACTGGTCGTACTGGAAGCTGCCCTTCTTCGGTGAGAAGGATCTCGGTGTGATCGTCAACGAACTCGAGTCGTGCCACCGGGCCTACCCCGACCACCACGTGCGCCTCGTCGGTTACGACGCCTACACCCAGAGCCAGGGCGCCTGCTTCGTCGTGTTCGAAGGCCGCTGATCCAGCGACCACAGCGGATCCCGGCCGGCGGTCGGGATCCATCACTTTTGATCATCCATTCACGGGGCGGACATGGCCAGAACCACCAGTCGGGAAGCAGCACTGGAGCGCCGCAAGGCCCTCACCAACGGCGGCAAGAAAGCCTCCGCCCAGTTCATGTCCTCCCCGGGACGGGTGCGCACGGCCGCTGATGCCCAGCGCACCCGCACCGAAACGGTGAGTGCCGCCCCGGCCGCGCCGGCCCCGGCCCCCACCCCCTCCCGCGGCGGCGCTGCCCCGCGCCGGGGTGGTTCGGCTTCGCTGTCGTCCGCCTCGGTCTCCGGCCATCGCAGCAACGCCAAGCCGTTGGCGAACCCCAGCCGGAACCTGGTGCTGGAGCGCCGTGAGGCCCTCTCCCGCCGCGGCAAGCGGGCCGACACCTCCAGCGACCGCACCCGCCAGGAGGTGATGCGCGCCACCAAGGCCACCGCCCCCGCCACCCCCGCCGTGGCCGCGAGCACCGACCGCCCCTGCGGCTGCAAGGACGCCAAGGCCGCCTCGGCCGCAGGCAGCAGCAGCAGCTCCGCCGGCCTGGGCGCCTCGCTGGCCAACCGCAGCGCCCGCAACGGCAACGGCGAGCGCCGCAACGGCACCCCCAAGCGCACCGCCCAGCACAACCCCAGCCGGGCCATCGTCATGGCCCGCCGCGAAGCCCTCTCCAAGCGGGGCAAGTCCGCCAGCGCCCCCACCAGCTCCGTCGCCGCCTCGGTGGCTCGCCAGGCCAACCCCGACATGAGCAGCCGCGAGCTGGCCCAGAAGGTGCGTGAGCTCAAGTGCAAGGTCGGCTCCGCCGGCAGCTCCCGCAGCGGCGGCTCCCGCCCCACCGGCCCCCGCCGCGGCCAGGCCAAGATCGATGCCGCCGCTGATGCCCACTGGAAAGTCGGGGTGAGCGAGACGGTCCGGGGCCAGGTGGTCACCGGCACCCAGGCCAACCGCTCCCTCAAGACCACCGGCAACGAGGCCAGCACCTGCCGGCCCGTCACCGGCACCGAGTACCTGGGTGCCGAGATCTTCCGCACCTTCTGCCAGAGCGATCCCACCCCCCTGCAGCCCGCCAAGGTGCGGGTCAGCGCCACCACCCACGGCAACCGGGTGACGGGCAACGAGGTGGGCCGGTCCGAGAAGGTCACCGGCGACGAGCCGGGCACCTGCAAGAACGTCACCGGCACGGAGTACATCTCCGCCAACCAGAGCGCCGCCTGGTGCGGCACCACCTCCCCCTCCCCCCGCAAGGTGGGCCTGACCCGCACAGCCGCGGGCCGGCCGGTCTCCGGCGTGATCGTGGAACGCTCCGAGCGGGTCACGGGCAACGAGCCCGGCGCCGACCGCCTGCTCACCGGCACCCAGTACGTGGGCGACCAGTCCCAGGTGCCCGGCCGCGCCCCCACCAAGGTCAGCAGCCTCCACACCCTGCGGGGCACCGGCATCACCGGCACCCATGTGGGCCGCAGCGAGCACGTCACCGGCGATGAACAGGGCTCCTGCCGCCTGGTCACCGGCGACGAGTACATCGGTACCCAGCAGTACGAACAGTTCTGCGGCACCAAACCGGCTCCGGAAGCCGCCAAGGTGGGCTTCAGCGTCACCAACAAGGCGATGGTGGTGAGCGGCACCCGCACCGGCCGCTCCGAGAAGGTCACCGGGGATGAGCCCGGCACCTGCAAGGCCGTCACCGGCACCCCCTACGCCGGCATGGAGCAGGCCGGCGCCTGGTGCTCCTCCGACCGCCTGAGCGAGATCCGTCAGCGCACCCCCGTTCGCATGGGCACCGTGATGACCGGGATTCAGCCCGGCATCGGCGGCGTCATGACCGGTGCCGAGCGCGGCGCCTGCGAGGACATCACCGGCACCCCCTACATCGGCGGCGACCAGCTGAACGAGGCCTGCGGGGCCGCCACCAGCCAGGACGCCGATTTCCCCCAGCCCCTGACCGCCCAGCCCTGGCAGCAGTTCAGCGTCCAGTCCCCGGCCCGGGCCGCCCAGAGCGCCCGCCAGCGCCCCGGTGGCGTCACCGGCAACAGCTACGAGCAGGGCAACCGCATCACCGGCCCCTTCGACATGGCCGCCGACAAGGTGACCGGCACCGAGCAGTTCCGCTTTGATCGTCCCGGCCAGGAGCGGGTCCGGCTGAGCCAGCCCCAGGCGCCCGTGACCGTGGATGAGGACGCCCGTCCCACCTCCCGCGTCACCGGTGAGGGCATCTCCGCCGGCCTCAACATCACCGGCGATGACTGGGATCGGGGCAAGCACGTCACCGGCACCGAAGGGGCCTCGGCCCGCCGCCGCAACCCCAGCCGCGTCGGTCCGATGTCGGCCATGCCCGGCTTCCAGAACAAGCGCAACGAGGCCCTGCCCGAGCCCACCAACAAGATCACCGGATCCAGCGGCAGCACCATCGCCGGCTCCCTGATCACGGTCTCCGGCGGAGCCCGCGGCTGAACCCCTGATGCCCCGCCGCCCGGCCCCCACGATCCGTCCCCTCGCTCCGAGAGCCCCCCGGCGCCGTCCCGATGCCTCCTCCGGCGCCGACCTCTCCCGGCGCCTGGCGGCGGTGCGTCTTGGCCAGGGGAACAGCGGCAGCGCCCATCCGCTCACCGACCACGCGGCCAACGCCGCCCTGGAGAGCTACGAACGCGGCGTCAAGGACGCCTTCGACCGGATCGTGCCCGTGCTCAAGCGGCTCTCCGCCCTGCAGCACGAGGATGACTTCGTCCAGCGCGCCCAGGCCCTGGCCCAGGCGGAACTGGGCTTCAGCCTGCCCCTGCCGATCCTGGAGAAGGCCTGGGTCAGCCAGCTCGACATGCGCAGCCTGTTCGCCTGGTGCGTCTTCGAGACCTACGAACAGACCAGCGACGGCTTCTTCCGCGACGATCCGCTGCACGGCCAGCCCGGCAGCGCCGCCGCCGAGGACTTCAACGCCTTCCTGCTCTCCTGCGGCTTCCACCTGCTGGATGTGACCCCCTGCGCCGATGGTCGCCTGGCCCATGCCATCGCCTTCGCCCTGCGGCTGCCCTTCAGCTCGGTGCGGCGCCGTCCCCACGCCGGGGCCCTGTTCGACGTCGAGAACACGGTCAACCGCTGGGTCAAGACCGAGCACCGCCGCTACCGGGAGGGCGTCCCCAACCCCGCCCACGACGACACCCGTTATCTGAAGGTGGTCCTCTACCACTTCAGTTCCCTCGACCCGAGCCACGAGGGCTGCGCCGCCCACGGCAGTGACGACGCCCTGGCGGCCAGCTGCGGCCGCCAGCGGCTGATGGACTTCCAGCAGGCCGTGGAGAACAGCTTCTGCTGCGGCGCCTCCGTCGACCTGCTGCTGCTGGGCATCGACACCGACACCGACGCCATCCGGGTGCACGTGCCGGGCATGGACGGCAGCACCCGCCTGGACCAGTGGCTCGATGCCGCCACGGTGTACGAGGCCACCCGCCACCTGCATCCCGAGGAGGCCCGGCGCCGGATCGCCGAACTGGCCGAGGCCGCCGCGGCCTCCGTCCCCGATCCAGGCATGGTGCGCCTGATCGCCCGGCTGCTGGAGCACAACATCTCCCAGATCGACTACGTGCGCCAGTACCACGACGGCCACTACACCGATGCTGGCCATGCCGAGCGGTTCATCGGCGTGGGCATCGGCTTCAAGGAGATCCACCTGCGCAACCTCACCTACTTCGCCTACATGGACACGGTCGAGGAGGGTGCCCCCGACATGGACGTGGGCGTGAAGATCTTCAAGGGCCTCAACGTCTCCCGGGGCCTGCCGGTGCCCGTGGTGGTGCGCTTCGACTACAACGGCAAGGTGCCCGGCGCCCGTGAGCGGGCCGTGCGCCATGCCCAGCGGGTGCAGGAGGCGATCGAGAACCGTTATCCCGACCTCTTCGCCAAGGGCCTGCTCCATGCCCTGCTGACCGTGCGCGATCAGGAGCGCCACACGCCCGCCGAAGCGGTAGGTTCCACGATCAGCCTCACCACCGCAGGAGGGCACTGACCATGTTGATCTGCAAGGTGGTCAAACCCCTGGTCTCCACCAACCGCATCCCCGATTTCGAGCACAAGCACCTGCAGGTGGTGCAGGACGGCAGCACCCAGAAGGTGGCTGTCGACGCGGTGGGCTGCATCCCGGGCGACTGGGTGATCTGCGTCGGCAGCTCCGCCGCCCGGGAAGCGGCGGGCAGCAAGTCCTATCCCAGCGACCTCACGATCGTGGGGATCATCGACCACTGGGATCCCGACGCCGGCAAGGCCACCGTGCCACCAAGCGGCACCCCCGCCGGCGGGCCGGCACCCCAGGGAGGCAAAGCCTGATGGAGATCATGCAGGTCACCGGCTCCCTGGTCTGCACCCAGCGGGTGCCAGGCCTCGAGCACTGGAACCTGCGGGTGCTGCGCAGCCCCAAGGGCAAGCTCAGCGTCGCCGTCGATCCGGTCGGGGCCTCCCCCGGCAACTGGGTCTTCACCGCCAGCGGCTCGGCCGCCCGCTTCGCCTGCGGCAACCCTGAAACGCACACCGATCTCACCATCGGCGGCATCATCGACTTCTGGGAGCCGGACGGGTAGGCGCCCCTCCCATCGCCTCCACGCCAGTTCCTCCTCCCCCCGCCCGTCCCATGGCCAGCCGCACCTCCCGCTCCGGTCCCGCCGCCACCCCCACGCCGGCCCCGGCCCCCCCGCCGGCGGCACCGACGTCCGCTCCAGCAGCGGCCGCCGGGGCGGCGACCGCTGGCGGCAGCCCGCCGGCCCTGCCACCGGCGGCGGTGGCCAAGCCAACGGCCGTGGCCAAGCCGGCGGACCCCAAGCCGGCGGCCGCCACCCGGGCCCCACGGGCGGCCCGCTCCAGCCCGGCGACCCGGCAGCCGCGCCGGACCACCGCCAAGGCCGCCGCTCCGGCCAGCCAGCGCTCCAGCGCTTCCAGCCCCAGCCGTCGCGGCAGCGGCGGCGCCGGCACCCCCCCCAAGACCCCCACTCCCCGTACCCCCTCCATGGCCCCCACCATCCACGGCATCGCCCTCGGTCTGATCGAAACCCGGGGCCTGGTGCCGGCGATCGAGGCGGCGGATGCCATGACCAAGGCCGCGGAAGTCACCCTGATCGCCCGCGAATTCGTCGGCGGCGGCTACGTCACCGTGATGGTGCGCGGTGAGACCGGCGCCGTGAACGCCGCCGTGCGGGCCGGCGCCGACGCCTGCGAGCGGGTCGGTGACGGCCTGGTGGCGGCCCACATCATCGCCCGTCCCCACAGCGAGGTGGAGCCGGCCCTGGCAGCCTCCGGCGTCGGCCGCAGGAGCTGATCCCCATGGACGCCGCCCATCCGCGCGTCCTCGGCTACCTGGGCCGCGCGTTGAGTCTGGAGCTGTCCGCCGTGCAGCAGTACATGACCCAGGCCTCCCTCGTGGAGCTCTGGGGGGACCCCGCCGCCGCCGAACGGTTCCGCCAGGAGACCGTGGAGGAGATGCGGCACGCCGAACGGCTGGTGCAGCGCATGCTGCAGCTGGGGGTGGCCCCCGCCGCCTCCCAGCTGCGGCCGGTCGCCCACGCCGCCGACCTGGAGGGTCTGCTGCGGCTGAATGCGGTGCTCGAGGAGGACCTGATCCAGCACTACGGCGAAGCGATGCGCTTCTGCCTGCTGATCGGCGATGGCAACAATGCGTCCTTCTTCCGTGCCCTGCGGGACGAGGAACAGCAGCATGGGGAAGATCTGGCTGCCTGGATCGGCAGCCTTGCCACCGTCCCGTCCAGGGCCCTTCAACGGGCCACCTTCTGAGGTCCCTCCCCCCCTTGCCGGACACCCTTCCCCTGTCGATCCAGCTCAGCTGGCTGATTCCCCTCTACGGGTTCAGCGGCATGCTGCTGTCGCTGCCCTGGGCGGCGGGCTGGATCAAGCGCAACGGCCCCCGTCCGGCCGCCTACCTCAACCTGCTCGTCACCCTGCTGGCGGTGCTGCACGGCAGCCTGGTGCTGCGAGCCGTACTGGCCCTCGGTCCCCAGCACCTCGACATCGCCTGGTTCTCGGCCGCCGATCTGGATCTGCGCATCGGCTTCGACCTGTCGCTCACCAACCTGGCGGCCCTGGAGCTGGTGACCGGCCTGAGCCTGGTGGGGCAGGTGTTCGCCCTCGGCTACCTCGACAAGGAGTGGTCCCTGGCCCGCTTCTACGCCCTGGTGGGCTTCTTCGAGGGGGCCATGGCCGGGGTGGTGCTGAGCAGCAACCTGTTCATGAGCTATTTCCTGCTGGAGATGCTCACCCTCTCCACCTACCTGCTGGTGGGCTTCTGGTACGCCCAGCCCCTGGTGGTGACCGCCGCCCGCGATGCCTTCCTCACCAAGCGGGTGGGGGACGTGCTGCTGCTGATGGGGGTGGTGACGCTGTCGGCCTGGGCCGGATCGCTGGAGTTCAACGACCTCTATGCCTGGTCGGCCAATGAGACCCTGCCGGCCCTGGGGGCCACCCTGCTGGGGCTGGCCCTGATCGCCGGCCCGATGGGCAAGTGCGCCCAGTTCCCGATGCACCTCTGGCTGGATGAGGCGATGGAGGGTCCGAATCCGGCCTCGATCCTGCGCAATTCGGTGGTGGTGACCTGCGGCGCCGTGGTGCTGCTCAAGGTGATGCCGCTGCTGCTGATCTCGCCGGTGGCCATCGACGTGCTGCTGGCGGTGGGCACCATCAGTGCCCTCGGCGGCGCCCTGGTGGCCATCTCCCAGGTCGACCTGAAGCGGGCCTGCTCCTACTCCACCACCTCCTACCTGGGGCTGGTGTTCGTGGCCATCGCCCTGCAGCAGCCCTTCATCGCCCTGCTGCTGCTGTTCTCCCATGCCCTGGCCAAGGCCGTGCTGTTCATGAGCGTCGGCAGCGTCATCGCCACCACCAACTGCCAGGACCTCACCGAACTGGGCGGCCTCGGCTCCCGGATGCCCGCCACCACCACCGGCTTCCTCGTGGGGGCCGCCGGCCTCACCGGCCTGCTTCCCCTCGGCTGCTTCTGGAGCTTCGGGCTGATGGTGGAGGGTCTGGGCTCCCGGGCCCCGTTCTTCGCCGCCGTGGTGCTGGTCACCAACGGCCTGACGGCCCTCAACTTCACCAGGGTCTACCGCCAGGTGTTCATGGGGTCCCCCCACCCCAAGACCCGCCGGACGCCGGAGGTGAACTGGCTGATGGCCCTGCCCATGGTGACAGTTGCCGTGATGGTACTGGTGACCCCCCTGGTGATGGCGCGCATCGACCGGGTACCGGGCATCGGTGCCTTCTCGAGTGTCACGGCCCTGGCGCTGGTGGGCAGCGGCCTGGCCGGGCTTCTGGTCGGCAGCCTGGTACCGCTGGACACCTTCTGGTCCCGCTCCGTGCGCCGGCCCCTGAGGGTCCTGCAGGACCTGCTCGCCTTCGACTTCTACACCGACCGCATCTACCGGGCCACGATCGTGGCCTTCGTGGCCGGCCTGGCCCGGATCACCAACGTCTTCGACCAGCTGGTGGTCAACGGCATGGTCAACCGCATCGCCGCCGTCTCGATGGGCTCGGCCGAGAGCCTCAAGCTGGGGGTGAGCGGCCGGCTGCAGACCTACGTCTTCACCGTGGTGGCCGCGATCGTGCTGCTGGTCGGCAGTCTCTCCTGGCTGGGGGGCTGATCGGACGATGCTGAGCGCCCTGCTGCTGATTCCCTTCTTCGGCGCCCTCGGCCTGCTCTGCTGGCCGGGCGAACTGGCCACCGAGCGCATCCGCCGCGCCGCCCTGGCCCTGCTGGGCCTGCAGTTGCTCTGGAGCCTGCGGGTGCTGCTGGCCTTCGACCCCGGCCAGGCGGGCCTGCAGCTGCAGGAGTCCTTCGCCTGGGTCGACAGCATCGGCCTCGACTACCGCCTGGGCGTCGATGGCCTGGCCATGCCCCTGGTGCTGGTCAACGCCGCCCTCACCCTGGTGTCGGGGATCTGCACCCGCGACCTCAGCCAGCGCCCCCGGCTTTACTTCGCCCTGCTGCTGACGATCAGCGGCGCCGTCAACGGGGCGTTCCTGTCCGAAAACCTGCTGCTGTTCTTCCTCTTCTATGAGCTGGAGCTGATTCCCCTCTGGCTGCTGATCTCCATCTGGGGCGGCGCCAACCGGGGCTACGCCGCCACCAAGTTCCTGATCTTCACGGCCGTGTCCGGGGTGCTGATCCTGGGGGCCTTCCTCGGCCTCTCCCTGTTCACCGGCCAGGCGGATTTCAGCATCAATCCCGTCACCACCGCCCAGCTGGGCATGGGCACCCAGCTGGCGCTGCTGGGGGCGCTGCTGATCGGCTTCGCCATCAAGATCCCCCTGGTGCCGTTCCACACCTGGCTGCCCGACGCCCACACCGAGGCCTCCACGCCCGTGTCGGTGCTGCTGGCGGGCGTGCTGCTGAAACTGGGCACCTACGGCCTGCTGCGCTTCTGCCTGGGGATGTTCCCGGAGGCCTGGGCCCTGCTCGCCCCCTGGCTGGCGGGCTGGGCGGCGGTGTCGGTGCTGTACGGCTCCCTGGCGGCCATCGCCCAGCGGGACATGAAGCGGATGGTGGCCTACAGCTCGGTGGGCCACATGGGCTACATCCTGCTGGCAGCGGCGGCGGCCACCCCGGTCAGCATGCTGGGGGCCGTCTTCCAGATGGTCAGCCACGGGCTGATCTCCGCCCTGCTGTTCCTGCTGGTGGGCGTGGTCTACCGCAAGACCCGCACCCGGGACCTGGAGGTGCTGCGCGGCCTGCTCAACCCCGAGCGGGGTCTGCCCTTCACCGGCACCCTGATGATCCTGGGGGTGATGGCCAGCGCCGGCATGCCCGGCATGGCGGGCTTCATCTCCGAATTCCTGGTGTTCCGCGGCAGCCTCGCCGCCTTCCCGGTGGCCACCCTGCTGTGCATGGTGGGCTCCGGGCTCACGGCGGTGTACTTCCTGCTGCTGGTGAACCGGGCCTTCTTCGGCCGGCTGGCGGTGACCCCACCCAGCGGCGATGCGGTGGCCGACTCCCGCCTGGAGGTCCGATTGCCGGCGGTGGCCCTGCGCGAGACCCTGCCTGCCCTGGCCCTGGCCAGCGGTGTGGTGGGCCTGGGGGTGCTGCCCTGGGGGCTGGGCAAGCTGAGCGAACAGGCCACCACCGCCATGGCCCAGTTGCCGGCCCTGGTGGCGGCGATCCAGGGCGGAGGGCTGCTGTCATGAGGCCGATCCCCCGTTCCCCCAAACCGCCCCTCACCTTCAGCGGCGGGCTGCCCTCCAGCGACGACCTGGTGGAAACACTGCTGGCCGGACGCACCCTGCTGGCCGAGTCCCCCGATCACCTGAGTCAGGTGGTGGACGTGCTGGAGAGCTACGGGGAGGTGCTGGATGCCTACAGCATCAATCTCATCTATCAGGCCGAGAAGCAGTTCCTGAACCCCTTCCCGGTGTTTCGCTTCCTCGACGGTGACCACAGCCCGGCGAAGATCTGGCGCCATCTGCTGCACGACCGGATCAACTTCGAGTATGCGGAGTACTGCCAGAAGGCGATGCTCTGGCACGGCACCGGCGGCCTCGATGCCTACCTCGACAGCGAGGCCTTCGCCGCCAATTGCGCCGCCATCGTCGCCCGCAAGACCCGCCGCGACCCCCTGCTGGCGGCGCTCAACCCTCTCTTCCCGCAGTTCCTGTGCGAACTGATCCGCTCGGCCGCCACCACCCATGCCCTGGGCCAGTTCTGGCGGGTGATGAGCGATCTGTTCCTGGATCTGGCGCGGGCCGAGCGGGACGGGCGCGTCGACTCGATCGCCACGGTGGTCACGTTCATCAAGGAGGGCCTGGTGGCGGCGGCAGGGGCGCCGATCACCTACGCGGTGGAGATCGGCGGCACCTCCTTCTGGGTGCTTCCCCCCGAGGCCGGTCTCACCTTCCTGGGGGATGTGGCCGTGCCCTATGTGGAGGCGGTGTTCCTGCGCGGCACCCCGTTCCTGGGCACGGTGTCGTTCAACGCCCAGGCCCAGCAGATCTCCCCCGACCAGGCCCAGTTCATGTATGGCGCCCTCTACGCCGACCCGCTGCCCACCATGGGATCGGGCATCCCCCCCAGCCTGCTGATGCAGGACATGTACCGCCACCTGCCCGAACGGCTGCGCGACCGCTACCTGGCCGGCATCCGCGGCGACGGCGACATGCGGGTGAAGATCTGCATGAGTTTCCAGAAGGCGATGTTCTGCGTCACCAACGCGGCCATCGCCGGCACCTTCCCCCACCCGCTCACGACCCAGGCGCCGGGCGAACAGGCGGCCAACCGGGCCCATGCCGCCGCCTGGGCCGCCCGCCTCTGTGTGGCCCGCACCGACTGCCTCGACGATCCGGGCTGATCTAGGGTCGGACCCATGGATCAGCCCTGGACCCGTCGGCCCCGACCCGATCGGCTCGAGCGCCGCATCGAGTTCGACGACTACGAGAGCACCCGCGTCTTCCTGGAGCGCCTGAACGGGCTCTCGGAGCAGGAGGGCCGCTTCCCCGACATCAGCTTCGGGCGCACCTATGTGAACCTCACCGTGCGCGCCGAAGCCGACGAGGATCCCATCGGCGAACCGGAGGAAACCTTCGCGCGGGCCATCGATGGTCTCCTCTGAGGGCACCGCTGCCGACGGGGACGACGGGGACGCGCCGAAGGAGTCGCGGCTGGTGGATCTGCGGGCGGCCTACGACGCCGCCGGCATCAAGGAGGTGCTCGACCAGCTCGACCGGGAGCTGATCGGCCTGCGGCCGGTGAAGGCCAGGATCCGGGAGATCGCCGCCCTGCTGGTGATCAACCGGGCCCGCACCCAGGTGGGCCTCGACACGGCGCCCCCCAGCCTGCACATGTCGTTCACCGGCCGGCCCGGCACCGGCAAGACGACCGTGGCGGAGCGGATGTCGAAGATCCTGCACGGGCTCGGCTATGTGCGCAAGGGCCATGTGGTGACGGCCACCCGCGACGATCTGGTGGGCCAGTACATCGGCCACACCGCCCCCAAGACCAGGGAGATGCTCAAGAAGGCGATGGGCGGCGTGCTGTTCATCGATGAGGCCTACTACCTCTACCGGCCGGAGAACGAGCGGGACTACGGCGCCGAGGCGATCGAGATCCTGTTGCAGGTGATGGAGAACAACCGCAACGACCTGGTGGTGATCTTCGCCGGCTACAAGGAGCGGATGGATGTCTTCTACCAGAGCAACCCTGGCCTCTCTTCGCGGGTGGCCAACCACATCGACTTCCCTGATTACACCGCCAGGGAGCTCCTGGCGATCGCCCAGCTGATCCTGGCGGCGGAGAACTACCGCTTCAGCCCCGAAGCCGCCGCCGCCTTCGCCGAATACATCCAGCGCCGCATGCAGCTGCCCTTCTTCGCCAATGCCCGCTCGATTCGCAACGCCATCGACCGGGCCCGCATGCGCCAGGCCAACCGCCTGTTCAGCGGCATGGGCCGGGCCCTGACCAAGACCGACCTGATGACGATCGAGGCCGAGGACATCACCGCCAGCCGGGTGTTCCACGGGGAAGTGGAAGGGCTGGATCCGGCGCTTCCGCTCTCCTGAACAGAGCGACCGACCCGCCCAGGCATCCGACCGGGGGCAGCAACGCAGAATTCAGGTATTTTTCCCTATAGTCTCAGACTCATCCAAGTGACAGGAGTCATGCCCTGCCAAGGCCGAAGGCGCTGCCATCGTCATGGAAGGGGCGCTGTCAGGCCGGTTGATCTCCAGATCGCGTCGATCTAGGAATCAACGATCAAACTGATTTCTCGGCACGCCGGCATCTAGTTCCATGGGAGACAACAGGCTTCACATCGTCCTCTTCTGGTTCATGGATGACTGGGGGCAATACGGACGCTCCTACGAGATGATCGCGCAGCAACTGTCCCGCCAGAAAGAGGTGGCTCACGTGCTGTGTGTTCTGCAGCCAGACCAACCAATCCCTGTCAGGACACGACCGCCCCTTCACATTCACCAATGGAAGCCGAAACTGAAGGTTGTGGTACCACGGCAACAGATACTCAAGACAGGGTTCAAGCCGGCCAAAGTTCGTGAATGGGTCAATGGAAGGCTAGGTGATGCCTCACTAAAGCTGATTCTCAAACTGCATGGCTACAATCGCAACAACACGATCATGTGGCTTTTCCCGCCCCACCCCTATGCCGATCGACTGCGAAGATTTTTTCCCCATCGTCATTTGATAACGCATATTCTCGACAACAACGCCCTGTTGCGAGACGCCACCGAGGAGTTGCGCCTCACGGTCGATGCTCAATACAGAGAGCTGGCACGGCAATCGGATCAGATCTTTGTCAATTCCGCACTTAACCTTGAGATGTTCAGTGCCATCCATCCAAAGGTCCGCTGCTTTGAAAGTGCCGTAGACCCTGTCTTTTTTAACGTCAACCGTAGACGCACTAAGGCTATCAGGCTTGCCTATCTTGGCTGGGTAACGGAGAGAACGGATGTCGCGCTGCTTGAGCAGGTTGCCGATGCGAATCAAAACTGGCAACTCCAGATCGCTGCCCCCGACCATCCCGCATCAAGGGAACGTCTGAGGGCATTGATGACGAGGCCAAACGTCGCATGGATCAGGGATCTTCCCTACGCACAGGCTCCAGGATTCCTGGGGAGTGCCGATATCGGCCTCATCCCCCACCTTGACACGCCATACAGCCGCAGCATGAGTCCGCTGAAATTGTTCCAGTATCTCGCTGCAGGTTTACCGGTGGTGAGTACCAGGGTTTCCGGAATTGATCATTGGAAAGACCTGGTCCTGATTGCGTCAACCAGGGAAGAGTTCCTGCAACACATTCACACTGCGATCAGCCTCACCAACCCGGAGGCCACCCGATGGCGCGTGGAGGCCATGCGCAAGCAAACCTGGTCTCACCGGGTCAAGGCGATGCTGAAGGAGATCCCAACCCTCACTTAACGTGATTTTCGGCAGGCGATCTGCAGCAGGTCCCGCACCTGCTGCACGCGCCTGGCCAGGGCGGGATCGCTGCTGAGCTTCTTCTCCACCTGCTCCACCGCGTACATCACGGTGGAGTGATCCTTGCCGCCGAAGGCTTCACCGATGCGCGGCAGCGACAGGTTTGTGTTCTGGCGCATCAGGTACATGCCCACCTGGCGCGACTGGCTCACGGCCCGCTTGCGGCTGGGGCTGAGCATCTCCTCGATGCGCACCTCGAACACCTCGGCCACCTTCTCCAGCACCTGCTGGGGGGTGACCGCCACCTCGTTGCCGACCGGATCGAGCATGGGCGCCAGCGATTCCACGGTCATCGGCAGGCCCGTGATCGAGGCGAAGGCCACCGCCCTGGTGAGGGCACCTTCGAGTTCGCGGATGTTGGAGGTGAAACGCCCGGCGATGTACTGGATCAGCTCCCGGGGCAGGGACACCTGCTCGGCCTCCGCCTTCTTGTGCAGGATCGCCATCCGGGTCTCCAGATCGGGGATCTGGATGTCGGCGATCAGCCCCATCGAGAAGCGGGAGATCAGCCGCTCCTGGAGCCTGGGGATCTGGCTGGGGGGCCGGTCGCTGGCGATCACGATCTGGCGGCCGGCCTCGTGCAGGGCGTTGAAGGTGTGGAAGAACTCCTCCTGGGTGTATTCCTTCCCCTCGATGAACTGGATGTCGTCCACCAGGATCAGGTCGGCGGCCCGGTAGCGGTCCCGGAAGGCCTGCATGCCGTCCTTGCGGATGGCCTGGATCAGGTCATTGGTGAAGGTCTCGGTGCTGACGTAGAACACCCGCGCCTCCGGGTCGATCTCCAGCCGGTAATGGCCGATGGCCTGCATCAGGTGGGTCTTGCCCAGGCCCACACCGCCGCAGATGAACAGGGGGTTGAACTCCCGCCCCGGCGCCTCGGCCACCGCCAGGGAGGCGGCATGGGCCATGCGGCTGTTGGCCCCCACCACGAAGCGGTTGAACACGTAGCGGCTGTTCAGGCCCGCCCCGGGGCGCAGGGGGCCGGGCAGGGGCCGGGAGGCGGCAGTACCGGATGCCGCACCGGCGGACGGGGGGGCCTGGGGCCGCTCAGGGGCCGCGGCCGGCGACGGCGTGGCGGGGCCGCCGCCGTTCTCGCCCACCAGTTCCGGGGGGGCGCCCAGGGGTTCGGCATCGGGGGCCACCTCCACCTCCACCCGCACCTGCCGACCGGCGTGCTCGCTGGCCACCGCGGCGATCATCACCAGGTAGTTCTTGCGCAGCCAGCCGCAGGCGAAGCTGTTGGGGGCCTCCAGGCGCAGCAGGCCGTCGGCGTAGTCACGGCAACGGGCCTGACGGATCCAGGTCTCGTAGGTGGGCTTGCTGAGCCTGCCCTGAAGATCCTGGCTCACCCGGTGCCACAGCTGATCACCCTGCTGCACCAGGAGCCCACGACGCGATGGCCGAATATAAGCATCCCTGGCCCAGAGGTTCATCTTTAATGAATCCTTCAGCGCCGACCGCCCACCTCCGATGGTCCAGCCCCGTTTCCTGTCACGCCTCACCCTGCTGGCGGCCACGGCAGGCCTGCTGACCTCCTGCACCGGCACCCGTCTGGCCCTGCCGGGGGTGCGCCAGCCCGAGCAGCCCCCCATCAGCGATGCGGCGCCGGCACCCTCCCTGCAGCCCAGCAGCTCGGTGATCGTCGATGCCGTAGAGAAGGCCGGTCCGGCGGTCGTGCGCATCGACACGGTCAAGCGCACCGTGAACCCCCTCGGGGGGATCTTCGGCCGCGGTCCGGCGATCCAGCAGCAGCAGGGCCAGGGATCGGGCTTCATCACCCGCTCCGACGGGGTGCTGCTCACCAACGCCCACGTGGTCGAGGGCGCCAGCGAGGTGAGCGTCACCCTCCCGGACGGCCGCAGCTTCACCGGCAAGGTGCTGGGGGCCGACCCCCTGACCGACGTGGCGGTGGTGAAGGTGGTGGCCTCCAAGCTGCCGGTCGCCACCCTGGGCGACTCCAACAAGGTGCGGCCGGGGGAATGGGCGATCGCCATCGGCAACCCCCTGGGCCTCGACAACACGGTGACGGCCGGAATCATCAGCGCCATTCAGCGCACCAACGCCGTGGGTGAAGGCCAGCGTGTGCCCTACATCCAGACCGACGCGGCCGTGAACCCCGGCAACAGCGGCGGCCCCCTGATCAACGACCGGGGCCAGGTGATCGGCATCAACACCGCCATCCGCCAGGCACCGGGGGCGGGCCTGAGCTTCGCGATCCCGATCAACACGGCCCGCCAGATCGCCGCCCAGATCCTCGAGCGCGGCTACGCGAGCCACCCTTACATCGGGGTGCGTCTGCAGGCCCTGACCCCCCAGCTGGCCAAGGAGATCAACGCCACCACCAACGAGTGCCGCCTGCCGGAGGTGAACGGCGTGGTGGTGGTCGAGGTGATGGACAACAGCCCGGCGGCCCGGGGCGGCCTCAAGCCCTGCGACCTGATCGAGAAGGTGGGCGACAAGGCGGTGAAGAACGCCTCGGAAGTGCAGCTGGCCGTCGACCGGGGCAGGGTGGGCGAGCCGCTGACGATCACCGTGCTGCGCAACGGCTCGCGGCAGAACCTCACCGTCCGTCCCGCCGAACTGCCGCGCGAGGGTTGAGACCGCCGAACGGCCGGGAAACCGGGCCGCCCCAGCTGGTGATGCTGGCCCGCTGGCCGGCGCCGGGTCGCTGCAAGAGCCGCCTCGTCCCCGGCGTGGGAACGGGGCGGGCGGCCGCGATCCAGGCGCGTCTCACCCAGCACGGTCTGGCGGCCGCCGCCGAGGCCCGCCGGGCCATGGCCATGGCCGGCGGCGATGGACGTCACGTCGCCGGGCTGCGGCTGGTGCTGGCCACCAGCGGCCTGGGACCCGCGGCCGCGGGCCGCTGGGGGCGCCGGCTCGGTGTCGACCGGGTGGTGGACCAGGGGCCGGGCAGCCTCGGCCTGCGCATGCAGCGCCAGATGCGGCGCGGCTGGCGGGAGGGGGCCGCCGCGGTGGTGCTGATCGGCAGCGACCTGCCGGAGCTGGCGGCCGACGACCTGCTGGCGGCGTTCCGGGCCCTGGAGCACAGCGCCCTGGTGCTGGGTCCCGCCGGCGACGGGGGCTACTGGCTGATCGGCCGGCGCCGGGCGACGCCCCAGGTGTTCAGCGGCATTGACTGGGGGAGCGACCGGGTGCTGGAGCAGACCCTCCAGCAGGCCCGGCGGGCGGGCCTGAGCACGGCCCTGCTGGCGGAGCGCCACGATCTCGACCGCCCCGCCGACCTGGACCGCTGGCGATGATCCCACCCCTGAGCGTGGTGATCGCCGCCCGTGACGAGGCCCAGGGCCTGCCGGCGCTGCTCGCCGATCTGGCCACGGCGCCCGCCCTGGTCCGGGAGGTGCTGGTGGTGGATGGCGGCAGCACCGATGCCACCCCGCGGCTGGCCGCCCTGGCGGGCTCCATGGTGCTCCATGGGGGGGGCGGCCGCGGCGGCCAGCTGGCCGCCGGGGTGGCCCGCAGCACGGCCCCGTGGCTGCTGCTGCTGCACGCGGACGTGCGCCTGCCGCCGGGATGGGCCGAGGCCCTGGCCGCCGCCATCGACGGCGGTGCGTCCACCGCATGGGCCTTCCGGCTGCGCATCGCCGGCAACGATCCGGCCCTGCGCCTGGTGGAGCTGGCGGTGGCACTGCGCAGCCGCTGGCGCCAGCTGCCCTACGGCGACCAGGGGCTGCTGCTGGCCCGGCGCCTGCACGACGCCGCCGGTGGCATCGCCCCGCTGCCCCTGATGGAGGACCTGGAATTCGTGCAGCGGCTGCGGCCCCTGGCCAGGATCGCCCTGCTGGCGCCGGCCCTGCGGGTCAACGGCCGGCGCTGGCGACGGCTGGGGGTGTGGCAGACGATGCTGGCCAATGCCCGCCTGCGCCGCGCCTGGCGGCGCGGGACCCCGGTGGAGCAGCTGGCCGCCCGCTACTACGGGTCCGCCCCTCAGGGTGCGTACCAGAAGGCGCAGCGGCGCTGCAGCGGCTCCAGCTCCCAGCCCTGAGCGGCGTAGAAGCCCACCACATCGGGGTCGGCGAACAGGCTCACCCGGTCGATGCCCATGACCCGCAGCTGCTCAAGCACATAGTCCATCAGCTCCTTACCCAGGCCGGCCCCCTGGTAGCGGGGATGGACCGCCACATCCCAGACGGTGGCCTCCACCACCCCGTCGCCGGTGCAGCGGGCGAAGCCCACCAGCCGCGGCAGGCGGGCGTCATGGCGCCAGAGCCCCACCTGAAGCAGGCTGTGCTGGAGGGCCTTGCGCACGCGCCGCAGCGGGCGACGGCTCCAGCCCACCGCGTCGCATAGCGCCTCCAGCTCGATCAGGTCGATTGGCCGGGCCTGACTGAGCACCAGCTCCAGGCTGGGGTTGGGGCAGGCGCAGAGGCGATGGCCGGGCCCGTAGAGGTCGGTCATCAGCGGAAGGGTCCCGGGCACGGCGAGAGGGCTACGCGTTCTGAAGATCCTGACGGATGCCGGCCGGACTGCGGCAGGGTGGGGGATCGACGCGGCCCCCGTCCTGAGCGTCCCCTTCACCGGCTCCGATCGGACCCAGGCCGCTCCGGTGACGCTTGGGTCCCCCCTGCTGGTGGGCGTGCACGGCTGGTTGCTGGCGGGACGTCTCTGGCACCCGCTCCAGCGGGAACTGGCGTCCCGCTGGACGCTGTGGTGCCCCGATCTGCCCGGATTCGGCGGCAGCGGCCGGCCCCGTGGGCTGCAGGCCAGCCTGGCCAGCTACGGGCGCTGGCTGGCGGAGGCCGTCCAGCGGGAAGCCGGCGGGCGGCCGGTGGTGCTCCTAGGCCACTCCCTGGGGGGCAGCGTGGCGCTCCATGCGGCCCCCCTGCTGGGGGGACAGCTGCGGGGCCTGGTGCAGATCGCGGCGGGGGGCGGCGTGTTCCAGCCCCGCCCCTTCGCCCGGGTGCGCCGCGGCGGGGCGGCCTTCCTGCGCTGGCGGCCGTCCTGGCTGGCCCGTCTGCCGGGCACGGAGGCGATCCGCAGCCCCCTGCTGGCCGACGGCCGCGCCGCCCGGGGGCTGCTGGCCTGCAGCACCAACCGGGGCGCCGTGCGCCAGCTGCCCAGGCTGGCCGCCGCGCTCACGGTGCCCAGCCTCTGGCTCGCCGGCAGCCGTGACCTGGTGATGGAGCCCCGCTACGTGCGCCACCTGGCCGGCTACAGCCCCGACCACCAGCTGGCGATCCTTCCCGGGCTGGGCCACCTGCCGATGCTCGAGAACCCCCGCGCGCTGGCAGTCCTGATCGACGCCTGGCTGGCGGACGACCTGGGCCTGACGACCCAGCCGCCCGGGCCTCAGAGCGTGGCCAGCCCCTTTTCCTGCAGCTCCGCCAGCTGAGCGTAGAGACCCCCGACGGCCCGCAGCTCGCGATGGTTGCCCTCCTCGATCAGGCGGCCGCGGCGCAGCACCAGGATGCGGTCGGCGGCCTCGACGGTGGCCAGGCGGTGGGCGATGACGATGGCGGTGCGGCCGCTGAGCAGGGTTTCGAGGTCCCGCTGCAGGGTGGCTTCGGTGGAGGGGTCCATGAAGGCGGTGGCCTCGTCCATCACCAGGACGGAGGGGTCGCGAATCGCCACCCGCGCCACCGCCAGCAGCTGACGCTCGCCGGAGGAGAGGTTGCCGCCCCGCTCGCGCAGCTCGGTGGCCAGGCCATCCCCCAGCCGGCCCAGCAGGGGGGCGAGGCCGAGATCGCCGCAGAGGCGCTCCAGATCGGCCTCACTGATGTCGGCATCGAGGCGCAGGTTGTCGGCCACGTTGCCGCTGAACAGAAAGGTGTCCTGCAGCACCACCCCCATGCGCCGCCGCAGGGTGGCGATCGGCAGTTCACGGATGTCCACCCCATCAAGGCGGATGGTGCCCTGCTGCGGTTCGTAGAGGCGGCAGAGCAGCCGGATCACGGTGGTCTTGCCGGATCCAGTGGGGCCCACGATCGCCACGTGTTCGCCGGGTGCGATGCGGAAGGAGAGATCGGTGAGGATCGGATCGTCCGGGCGGTAGGCAAAGGAGACGTTCTCGAACTCCACCTCCCCGGGGCTGAAGCGTTCTCCTCCTGACACCATGGCGGCGGCGCTGCGCTGGCTGCTGGGCAGATCGGTGATCTCGATCGGCTGCTCGAGCAGCTCGCCGATACGCTCCACCGCCGTGAGCCCCCCCTGGATCTGGGTGAAGCGCTCCGCCAGCTGGCGCAGGGGGTCGAACACCCGCTGGGAGAAAAGGATGAAGGTGGTCAGGGTGCCCAGGCCCATCGCCCCACCGGTGACCATGGCGCCGCCGAGGGCCAGCACCATCGCCACGGCCGCCAGGGCCACCCACTCGATGAAGGCGGAGATGGCGCTGTCATAGAAGATCGTGCCGGTGACGGCCCGGCGATAGGCGTCGGTGGTGTGGGAGAAGCGCTGGCCGTTGACGGCCTCACGCCGGAACATCTGCACCACCTCCAGCCCCTGGAGGTTTTCCTGCAGATCGGCGTTGAGCTGGCCCAGTTCCTCCCGCACCCGGTAGTTGGCCTTGCGGTAACGGCCCTGCAACCACAGCACCCCCATGGTCACGGGCACCTGGCTGGCCAGGAGCAGCAGCCCCAGCCGCCACTCGATCGAGAGCATGGTGAGGCCGATCACCAGCAGGGTGACCAGATCGGAGAGCACCCCCACCGCGCCACTGCCGAACACCTCCGCCAGGGCATCCACATCACTGGTGAGGCGTGTGAGCAGCTTGCCCACCGGCGTGCGGTCGTGGAAGCGCAGCGACAGGGCCATGGCATGGCGGAACAGGTCGTCGCGGATGCGGGCGGTGAGGCGCTGGCCCACCACCTGCACGTTGTACGTCTGGGTGCCCTGGAGGGAGAGGCGCAGCAGCACCGCCGCCAGCAGCAGCGCCACCAGCACCCGCAGGGCCGTCGGCACCGGCAGAGGAGCCAGCCAGGGCAGCACCTCCTCGCCCCGGAGCTTGGAGATCACCTGGCCCACCAGCAGCGGCTGCACCGAGGCCGCCAGGGCCAGGGGAATCAGCAGCAGCAGGGACAGCAGCAGCCGCTTGCGGTCCCGGCCCAGGTAGGGCAGCAGACGCCGCAGTCGCTGGCCGTCGAGACTGCTCATCGGGCGAACACCTGGGCGGCGGACACACGCTCCACCAGGCCCTGGAGGGTGCCGTCATCGAGCCGCAGCGCCAGGGGGTGGCCGATCAGCCGGGCCGTGCTGCTGAACAGATCCTCGATCGCCACCAGCCCGTTGTCCCGCAGGGTGCGGCCGGTGGCCACCAGATCGACGATCGCCTCGGACATCCCCGTGATCGGACCCAGCTCCACCGACCCGGTGAGATGGATCAGCTCCACCGGCAGATCCAGCTGCTCGAAGAAGGCTTCGGCGCAGCGGGTGAACTTGCTCGCCACCCGGCAGTGGGCCGGCAGGTCCGCGGCCCGGCGGTAGCCGCTGCTCGCCTTCACCGCCACCGCCATGCGGCAGCCGCCGAAGCCCAGATCCACCAGCTGGGCCACCGGCAGCTGGTGCTCCCGCAGCACGTCGTACCCCACCACCCCGAGCTGGGCCTGGCCGTAGGCCACATAGACCGGCACGTCGGCGTTGCGCACCAGCAGGGCCCGGGCCGTGCCGCAGGCGCTGGGCACCATCAGCAGACGGTTGTCCTCCTCCAGCAGGGCGGAGAAATCGAGGCCGGCCGCCTGGAAGCGCCGCACGGAGTCCTTCAGCAGGGCGCCCTTGGCCAGGGCGACGGTGATCGGGGACCGCTGGTTCGCGGTGATCATGGAAGCCAGCAGCAACCTGGACTGTAACGATGCCGGATCATGCCGAAGCCGTGCCCGCCACCGCCCTGCAGGTGGCGTTGCTGCCAGTGCTCCGGGACAACTACCTGTTCGTCCTCCACGACGGCCGGCGGGCGGTGCTGGTGGATCCGGCGGTGGCGGAGCCGGCGAGCGCCTGGCTGAAGCAGCGGCACCTGGAGCTGGTGGCCGTGCTGCACACCCACCACCACTGCGATCACATCGGTGGCACCCCCGCCCTGCTGCGGGAATGGCCCCGGGCCGAGGTGGTGGCGGCCGGCGACGACCGGGAGCGGATCCCCTTCCAGACCCGGGGGGTGGCGGATGGCGATCGCTTCACCCTGCTGGGCCAGCCGGTGGAGGTGCTGGCGGTGCCGGGCCACACCCGCGCCCACATCGCCTTCCACCTGCCCCTGCAGGGGGAGCTGTTCTGCGGCGACACCCTCTTCGCTGCTGGCTGCGGCCGGCTGTTCGAAGGAACCCCCGAGCAGATGCACCGTTCCCTGCAGCGGCTGGCCGCCCTGCCGGAGACCACCCGGGTGTGGTGCGCCCATGAGTACACCGAGGCCAACCTGCGCTGGGCCGCGGCCCAGCGGCCGGGGGACGGGGCCATCGCCGAGCGGCTGGCCGCGGTGCGGCTCACCCGTGCCCAGGACGGACCCACGATCCCCAGCAGCATCGGCGAGGAGCGCCGCACCAATCTGTTCGTGCAGGCGACGGATCCCGGGGAACTGGCCGAGCTGCGCCGCAGCAAGAATGACTGGGTGAATTGAGCACGGCGGCGAGAAAATTGTGTTGCACAACACAGCCCGATGTTCGCTGCGTGGGGTGATGGCACCAACCGGGTAACCGCACCGGGATCAATTCCAGCGGACAGGATGGAGACGGCTTCGATTCGATCGGACGATGTCCTCGAGGCCGATGGTGCGATCAGACTGCGCAAAGTTGTGCTCTCGGGTCGCCTCGACATGCTGGGCGTCGAGGAGATTGCCCTGAAGCTGACTTCGCTGACAGCGATCAAACCGCTGCCGGTGATTCTTGATCTGCGCGAGGTCAGTTTTCTGGCCTCCATCGGTATCCGCAGCATCATCTCCAGCGCCCGGGCCCTGGATCAGAAAGGGGGTCGCATGGTGATCCTGCTGGGCGAGAATGCGCTCGTGAAGGCCACCCTGGAGTCCACCGGCATCGACGACATCATTCCGATGGTCTCCGATCCCGAGCAGGCCGAACGGGACGCCCTGGCCTGAGGTGGTCCCGATGGCGCCCCCCGGCCCGACGTCCTCTCCCTCTCGGTGCGGCCCAACCCCAACGGCCTGCGGGACAGCTCCCTCTGGCTGACTGAGCATTGCGGCCGCCAGGCCGTGCCCCCGGGCCCACCGGCAAGCTCGAGCTCTGCCTCAACGAGGTGCTGGCCAACCTGCTGGAGCAAGGCGGTGCCGCGGAAAGCGATCACCCTGTGGAACTGACCCTGGAACTGGTCGACAGCGGCGACCGGGGCCTGGCCAGGCTCACCATCCGTGATGCCGGGCCGGCCTTCGATCCCCTGTCCGTCAGCCGCGGCCCCCTGCCCCGCACGCTGGGCGAAGCGGAGCCCGGCGGCCTCGGTCTGCTGCTGGTGATGCAGTTCATGGATGAACGCAGCTACGCCCGGGAGGGGGAGCGGAACGTGCTTAAGCTCGGCATCCACTGGCCCAAAGGCCCCTGAGCCCCTCGACCATCGCCTCCCTTCCCTTCGAGGAGATTCCCCTGTTCCGCCACGTCGAGGCGGACGCTCTGGCGGAAGCGCTGAACCACTGCCAGCTGCTGCCCCTGACGCCGGGCCAGGTGCTGCTCAGCCCCGGCCAGACCAACGAGGACATCTTCATCATCCTGGCGGGGACCGTCTCGGTGCACCTCGGCGCCGATGGTTACCGGGGCAAGGGGATGGCCATCCCCATCGGTCAGTGCATCGGGGAGTTCTCCGCCATCGACGGCCAGCCGACCTCGGCCCTGGTGCGGGCCGAGGACGAGGCCACCGTGCTGCGCATCCCCCAGCAGGTGTTCTGGGCGGAGATGGTGTCCCTGCCCGGCGTGGCGCGCAACATGATGATCTCCCTGGTGGAGCGCACCCGGCTCACCAACCAGCTGACCCTGGAGGCCCAGCGGGAAGCCCTCGAACTCGCCCAGCTGCGCAAGGAACTGGACCTGGCCCGCGACCTGCAGCGGACCATGCTGCCCGCCCAGGGCTGCCTGTTTCCCGACCATCCCGCCCTCGAGCTCGCCTGTCTGATGGAGCCGGCCACCACGGTGGCCGGTGATTTCTTCGATGCCTTCTTCGTCGACCCCGACCGGCTGTTCGTCTGCATCGGCGACGTGTCCGGCCATGGCCTCGGGGCGGCGCTGTTCATGGCCCGCACGGTGGGACTGCTCAGGGGTGTGGCCAACACCGAAGCCACCCCCGACGCGGTCCTGCGCCGTCTCAACGACAGCCTCAGCGAAGGCAACGAGGCCGCCCTGTTCGTGACGATGGTCTGCGGCTTCCTGGAGCTGAGCACCGGGCTGTTCACCTACTCCAACGGCGGCCATTGCCCGCCCCTGCTGCAGCGGGATGGGGAGATCCGGCCGATCCCGATGCCCCGGGGGGCCCTGCTGGGGGTGTTCCCCGGCCGCCCCTACCAGAGCCTGACCCTGACGCTCGGGCCGGGCGACCTGCTGATGGTGTACACCGACGGGGTCACCGAAGCGGAGAACATCGCCGGCGAAGCCTTCGGCGTTCAGGGCTGCCAGCGCCTGCTGGATGGGGCCGGCCAGACCCCGCTCGATGCCCTCATCGACGGCCTGCGCCAGAGCCTGCGGGGCTTCACCAGCAGCAACCACCTCGAGGACGACGCCACCCTGCTGCTGCTGCGACGCCGGCCCGATCCCGGCGTCAGGGAGGGGAGCTGAGGCTTCCGGCGTTGCGGCCCGGCGGCAGCGTCACCAGCGGCCGCCCCCCGGGAAACAGCAGCGCCGACTCACCGGCGCGGAACCGCAGCCGGCCCCGGCGGCCATGGGGATGGTCGGCCTCCAGGGGTGTCCGCCAGCGCAGCCGCTGGTCACCGAGCTGCACCTGGTAGAGCCACTCCCGGCCGAGGAACTCCCGGCCGGTGATCCAGGCGGATCCGTCCTCACCGGGCAGGAACTCCAGGGCCTGGGGACGGACCATCACCTCAACGGCCTCGGATTCCCCGTAGCCGTCATGCCCCCCGGAGAGCGGCTCGAGCTCGCCGAGGGCGGTGTGCAGTCGGCGGCCCCGCCAGGTGGCCGGCAACAGGTTGGACTGGAGCACGAACTGGCCGACGAAGGCGGTGGCGGGCCGGTCGACCAGCTCCCGCGGCGGGGCGCACTGGTGCAGCATCCCGTCGCGGAGCACCCCCACCCGATCGCAGATCGCCAGCGCCTCCTCCGGATCGTGGGTCACCATCAGGCCGCTGGCACCGCAGCGGGCCAGGACGGCCGGCAGCTCGCTGCGCAGCCGCAGCCTCACCTCCACGTCCAGGTTGGAGAACGGCTCATCGAGCAGCACCACCGAGGGGGACGGCGCCAGGGCGCGGGCCATGGCCAGGCGCTGGCGCTGGCCGCCGGAGAGCTCGTGGGGGTAGCGGCGCTCCAGGCCGCCCAGGCCCAGCAGATCGAGCAGCCAGGCCACCCGGGCGGTGTCCTGGCCGCGGCGCAGGCCGAAACAGGCGTTGCGCCAGGCGTCGAGATGGGGGAAGAGGGCATCGTCCTGGAAGACCATGCCGACGCCGCGCCGCTCGGGGGGCAGCAGGCGGTCCGGGCCCGCCACCGGGCGTCCGCCGATGCTGATGGTGCCGCGGCCGGGGCGCTCGAAGCCGGCGATCAGGCGCAGCAGGGTGGTCTTGCCGCAACCGGAGGGGCCCAGCAGCCCCACCAGCTCCCCGGCCCCGAGGGCGAGGTCGATCCCCTGGAGGGTCCAGGCGGAGACGTCGCGGCCCGGGTAGCGGTACCAGAGGTCCTCGATGCGGACGTGGGCGCCGGGGCCGGTGACATCCCCGGGGGTGAAGGCCGTGGCGGCGGCGGTGGACGGCGTGGCGATGGTCGTGACGATGGTGTTGGAGTAGGCCATAAGATCCCAGTCCCGCATTTTTACCCGTCATGAGTTCCAGCGCTGGCGGAGGTGACCAAAGGCACAGCCCCTTGTCTCATCCGGTCAACACCCCGGAGGCCCCCGCCCCGGTGGGGCCCTACAACCAGGCCGTGCTCGCCGGCGGGGTCCTCTACTGCTCCGGCCAGATCGCCCTCGACCCGGTGAGCGGGGTGCTGGTGGGGGATGGCGACGTGGAGGCCGAGACCCGCCAGGTGCTGAGCAATCTCCAGGCGGTGCTGGCCGCCGCCGGCTGCCGCCCCGATCAGGTGGTGCGCACCACGGTCTATCTGGTCGACCTCGGCGATTTCGCCCGGGTGAACGCCCTCTACGCCGGTCTGTTCAGCGAGGGCGTCGCTCCGGCCCGCGCCTGCGTGCAGGTGGCGGCCCTGCCCAGGGGCGCCCGGGTGGAAATCGACGCCATCGCCCTGGCCGCCTGAACCGGTTCTCACGGGAGGCTCACGCCCTGCCGCTGGCTGGGGGGGACGGGCTGAGGCAACCTGGAACGATGGAGACCCCGTTCGGCACCTGGTTTCATGAGGTGGTGGTGATGACACCGGGCCGCTTCGAAGAGGCCGTGGAGGCGGTGCTGGCGGTGCAGCAGTTCAAGACCGTTGTGCTGCACCTCAGTGCCATGGCGCCGGAGGAGGCCCAGCGCACCATCGATTTCGTCTCCGGCGGCGTCTTCGCCCTGGACGGTCAGTCGGAGCGGCTGGGGGACACGGTGTTCCTGTTCGCGCCGGCCCTGGTGACGATCAGCCGGGACCAGGACGAACGGGCCTGAGCCTTCGCGGTGCGTCTTCGCGGGCTGGCTGCCCCGCCCTTGTGGCGCCCGTGCCGGGGCAGTAACACGGGCGCTGGTCCCGTGCTGTCCATGAAGCGTTCCACCGGCCAGGCCCCGCTGGTCCTCGCCTGGGCCCTGGGCCTGGTGCTGGCCGCCCCCGCCCCCTCGGCCCAGGCGACCCAGGCCGCCCAGGCGGTGGCGGCCGGTGGCGGCCGGATGGTGCTGGTCCGCACCGACCGCCAGCTGCCCGTCACCGGCGATCCGATCTGGGAACTGCAGCTGCTGCTCCCGGGCCAGCCGCCGCGGGCCTACGAGGCCCTGGTGGGCCGGGTGCGGCACCAGCAGGGCGACCGCGACCGGCTGGGCAGCAAGGCCCCATTGCCGCGGGGCCGCTATGCCGTCACCGAGATCTCCCCGGTCGCGCCCACGGATGACGTGGAGCTCGGCCGTTTCCTCTGGATCGGCCTGGAGCCCGCCTTCCCCACCGCCCGCCGGGGCCTGGGGATCCACCACGACCCCAGCGCCGGCCGGGGGCGGAGCAGCGGCACCGACGGCTGCATCGGGCTGATCCACGGCAACGACCTGCTGGTGCTGGGCGATCTGCTGCGCCGCAGCGGCACCACGGAGCTGGTGGTGAAGGACTGAGCTCAGGCGCGGCCGGCCAGGGCCTCCTTCAGCCGCGGTTCCAGGCCCCTGCGCTGGGCCGGGTCCCCCACCAGCATCAGGGTGCCGGTGCCGGGCCACCAGTTGAGGCGCAGGTTCGATTCGCCGTCCTCGATGACGAGCATCTCGAAGGCCCCTTCGTGGAACCAGTGACCGAAACAGCCCAGCCCTTCCACCAGCGACTGGAGTTCCTCCAGGGTTCCGTTGAAGGTCACAGGTCCGCGGTGGAGATGTCGAAGTTTACGGGCAGTTCCTCCTGGCGAGGCAGGCGCTGCCAGCCCGGCAGCCAGGCGGCGCGGTCGCGCAGCTCGCCCGCGGGGACCAGCAACCGGAAGCCCGGGTCCAGCACCGCCTGGAGCTCCACGCTGCGCTCCCGGCCCCGGCCCCGCTGGCCCAGCACGGCGAAGTGGCGATAGCCGCCGCAGCCGGCGGCCCTGGCGGGCTGGCAGGTCCAGGCGGCGGAGAGCTTCATGGGACGCGACGGGGGAGAGGCCCTCAGCGGGCCTGCTCGGGGGTGGACTCCTCCAGCACCGGATTGCGCAGCACGCCGATGCCTTCGATCTCCACCTCGACCGTATCGCCGCAGCGCAGCCAGCGGGGCGGATGGGCCGCCATGCCGACGCCACTGGGGGTGCCGGTGAGGATCACGGTGCCGGCCGCCAGGGTGGTGCTGGCGCTGAGGAATTCGATGATCTCCGCCACCGGAAAGATCATGTCGGCGGTGCTGGCCGCCTGCACCGTCTCGCCGTTGAGACGGGTCTGCAGGCGGAGGGCCTGGGGATCGGGGATGGCCGCGGCGGTCACCAGGCAGGGGCCCAGGGGCGCGAAGCTGTCGAAGCTCTTGCCGCGGCACCACTGGCCGCCGCCGAGCTGGGGCTGCTTCTGCCAGTCGCGGGCGCTGACGTCGTTGGCGCAGGTGTAGCCCAGCACCATCCCAAGGGCCTCGGAGCGGGGCACGTTGCGGCAGGTGCGGCCGATCACCACCGCCAGCTCCCCCTCGTAGTCCACCTGGTGGCTGGCCAAGGTGGTGGGCAGGGTGATGGGCGCCTCAGGATGCTGCACCGCCCCCGGCACCTTCATGAACAGCACCGGCCAGGTGGGGATCGTGGCGCCGGTCTCGGCGGCATGGCGGCGGTAGTTGAGGCCGATGCAGAGGATGGCCCGCGGATCGAGGGGGGCCAGGATCCTGCGGGCCGCCGCCGGCTCGCCCGTGGGCTCCAGGGCGCCGAACAGATGGCCCGCCAGGCGCTCCAGGCTGCCGTCGGGGTGGCGGCAGGCGAGGTGGATGGCGCCGGCTGGGTCCTCGTAGCGCACGATCTTCATGGGGGCTTCGCGGGGGGCTGAACGGAGGACCTGCCGATGGGCTGCCGGCAGGCTGGGAGACGCCTGCGGCGAACACTCTCGCCCGGCAGCCCGTGGATGATGGGGACACCAGCGGAACCAGGAGCACGCCGTGGTCGCCGAACCCCGTCGCCAGCGGAGCACCACCCTCCGGGGCGCCGAGCTGCTCAATGATCCGCTGCTCAACAAGGGCACCGCCTTCAGCCGCCAGGAGCGGCGGGCCTTCGGGCTGGAGGCCCTGCTGCCCTGGCAGGTGGAGACGATCGAGGCCCAGGTGGAACGCTGCCGGCTGGCCTTCGGCGCCATGGGCAGCGACCTGGAGCGCTACGCCTATCTCCAGACCCTGAGGGAGCGGAACGTCACCCTGTTCCACCGCTTCCTTGCCGACCACATCGAGCTGGCAATGCCGATCGTGTACACCCCCACGGTGGGGCAGGCGATCCAGCACTTCAGCCACACCTACCGCAGCCCCAGCCAGGGGATCTACCTGGCGGCCACTCAGCAGGAGCGGCTCGAGGAGCTGCTGGCCCAGGCCTGCGGCGGCCCCGCCGGCCAGGCTCCTGACCTGCTCCTGGTCACCGACGCCCAGGGGATCCTCGGCATCGGCGACCAGGGGGTGGGGGGCATCCAGATCTGCCAGGGGAAGCTGGCGGTGTACACCCTCTGCGCCGGGCTCGATCCGGCCCGGGGCCTGCCGGTGATGCTCGACGTGGGCACCGACCGGCCCGAACTGCTGGCCGATCCCTGCTACCCCGGCCTGCGCCGGCCCCGGCTGCAGGGGGAGGCCTACACCGCTTTCCTCGACCGCTTCATCGCCGCGGTGCAGGCGGTCTGCCCCGGCGCCCTGGTGCACTGGGAGGACTTCGGCGCCGCCCACGCCCGCCCCGTGCTGGAGGCCTACCGGCACCGGGTGCCGAGCTTCAACGACGACATCCAGGGCACCAGCAGCGTGGCGGCGGCGGCGATCCTGGCGGGCCTGCGGGGCCTCGGGCGGCCGCTGGCCGACCAGCAGATCGTCATCTTCGGGGCGGGCAGCGCCGGCTGCGGCATCGCCGAACGGCTCTGGCGCCTGCTGCAGCGCCAGAGGCTGCCGGCCGCCGAGGCCGCCGACCGCCTCTGGCTGATCGACCGCGACGGGCTGATCCACACCGGCACCCCGGGCCTGTCCGGCGGCGCCCGACCGTTCGCCAAGGGGCCCGAGCTGCTGGCGGCACGGTTCGGGACGGCGGCCCCTGTCGATGGGCCGGGCCCGGGCCTGCTGGCGGTGATCCAGGCGGTGCGGCCGGGGGTGCTGATCGGCACCTCCACCGCCGCCGGGGCCTTCGATCAGGCGGTGGTGGAGGCCCTCTGCGCCGACGGCGGGCGGCCGATCGTCCTGCCCCTCTCCAATCCCACCCCCCTGGCGGAGATCACCCCGGAGAACCTGCTGCGCTGGAGCCGGGGCCGGGCCCTGGTGGCCACCGGCAGCCCCTTCCCGCCGGTGGTCTGCGCCGGCAGCACGGGCGAGCCGATCGAACGGGTGATCGGTCAGTGCAACAACTGCTTCGTGTTCCCCGGCCTGGGCTACGGCGCCGTGGCGGTGGGGGCCGCGGAGGTGAGCGACGCCATGATCGATGCCAGCATCGAGGCCCTGGCCGGGGTGATCCCGGCCGCGACCGATCCGGACGCTCCCCTGATGCCGCCCCTTTCGGCCGTTCAGGCGGTGTCGCGGGCGGTGGCCGAAGCGGTGGCGATCCAGGCGGTGCGGGAGGGGCTGGCCCGCCGGGCCGCCACCCCCGAGGCCGCCCTCGCACGCCTGGAGGCCTGCCGCTGGAGCCCTGACTACACCGAACTGCAGGGCTGAGACTGCCGTTGGGGCACGAGGATCAATAAGTCCTGTGTCACCCCCTCGCGCAGGCCCTGGCCCTCGCCTTAGCACCTTGGGCACCAACCCCCCGCGCGATGGGCTTCTTCGTCCAGCTCACCGACGCCATCGCCGCCCGTCAGTCGCTGCTGGTCACCGGCCTCGACCCCAACCCGGAGATGCTGCAGGCCTGGGCCCATCGCCGCGGCATGGGCGGCCGCTCCTTTCTCTCCCAGGCGCGCCACTGGATCAAGGCGGTGGTGGAGGCCACCGCCGACCACGTCTGCGCCTACAAGCCCAGCCTCGGCTTTTACCAGGCCCTCGGCCCGGTGGGGCTGGAACTGCTGCGGGAGGTGCGGGAGCTGGTGCCGCTCGACATCCCCCTGATCATCGACACCAAGCACGGGGACCTGAACAGCTCCTCGGCCCTGGCCCATTACCTGTTCCGCGAGCTAGGCGCCGATGGCGTCACCCTCTCCCCCCTGGCCGGCCAGGACATCGCCGCCCCGTTCCTGCTGTATCCCGACAAGGCGGTGGTGATCACCTGCCACAGCTCCAACGCGGCCGCCAGGGTGCTGCAGCACCACCCCGACGAGAGCGATCCCCTCTACCTGCGCATCGTGCGGGAATGCCAGCTCTGGGCCACCCCCGACCAGCTGCTGCTGGAGGTGGGCACCAGTGACCCGGCGATCCTGGCCCGGGTGCGCCAGGAGGCGCCGGAACGGTTCCTGATCCTGCGCAGCCTCTGGGGCGAGGAAGATCGCCTCGATGCCCTGCTGGAGGCCGGGCTGAGTCCCGCCGCCGACGGCCTGCTGATGCCCCTGCCCCAGAACCTGCTGGTGGAGGACGACATCGCCGTGCGCGCCGCCGCCCTCAAGCAGCGCATCAGCGAGCGCCGGGACCGCTGGCTGGAGCGGCGGGCGCCGGACCAGGGCGAGGCCTGCAGCCTGTGGCTGCCGGAGCGCCGCCCGGACGGCGGCACCGGGACCGCTGCCGGCGCGGAAACCGATGGCTCCGGCGACCCCCTGGCCAGCCTGATCCTCGATCTGTTCGACATCGGCTGCCTGCTGTTCGGCGACTACGTGCAGGCCTCGGGAGCCGTCTTCAACTACTACGTGGATCTGCGCCAGATCATCTCCGATCCCAACCTTTTCCACCGGGTGCTGCACGCCTACGCCGGCCAGCTCGGGGAGTTGGTCTTCGACCGCATCGCCGGCATTCCCTACGGCTCCCTGCCCACCGCCACCGGGCTGTCGCTGCACCTGCACAAACCCCTGCTCTATCCCCGCAAGGAGGTGAAGGCCCACGGGGCCCGGCGCCTGATCGAAGGGGATTTCGAGGAGGGCGACCGGGTGGTGGTGGTGGACGACATCCTGATCACCGGCAACAGCGTGCTGGAGGGCATCGCCAAGCTGGAAAGCTCCGGCCTGGAGGTGGAGGACGTGGTCGTGTTCATCGACCATGGGGGCCAGGCCGACACCAGCGCCCGCGAGCGGCTCACCCGGGCGGGCTACCGCTGCCACGCCGTGCTCGACATCGCCCGCATCACCGCCGTGCTGCATGCGGCCGGCCGGCTCAGCGATGACCAGGCCGCCACCCTCGGCCATGCCCCCGGGGCCCCGGCGCCAGGCGTCGAGGGGATACTGGCCAGCTCGTAGAGTGGATCGGCACCCCTGCAAAACCCGGGTGCCCCCTTCCGCCATGCCCCAGGTCCAGGGTCAGCCCCCCACGATCGGAGAGCTTGAGGCGAAATACTCCCTCTACTGCAAGGCGATGCGGCTGCTGCTGAAGGAGGGCCGCACGATGGAGGCGATCCAGCGCACGGTCTGCTGGAGCCGGCTGGAGCAGCTGCACATCTGCCTGCCGAGCCGCTACAAGTCCCCCGATTACCTCTACGCCGTTCTGAAACGCGACCTGCGCTGATCGCGGCCCGGCGGTCGGCCCTGCCAGGATCGGTCGGCGATCGGGGTCGGTGCCCACTCAGGCGTTTCCGTGAAGTCGATCTCCGACCCCTTCCTGCGCCGGCCGGTGCTGACGCTGGTGCTCAGCCTGCTGGTGCTCCTCGCCGGCCTGATCAGCCTTCCCGGCCTCAAGGTCGAGAACCTGCCGCCGATCGCCCCGGGCCGGGTGTCGGTGAGCGCCAGCTACCCGGGGGCCAGTCCGGAGGTCGTGGAGCAGGGGGTGACCACCCTGCTGGAGAGGCAGTTCAACGGCCTGGAACGGCTGGATTCGATCCGTTCCACCAGCTCGGCCAACGGCAGCAGCATTTCGCTCGGTTTCGAGGGCGGCAATCCCGAGATCAACCAGATCAACACCCAGAACGAGGCGGCGGTGGTGAGCCGCCAGCTTCCCGCCCAGGTGGCGCGCTTCGGGGTGCAGGTGCGGCGCACCTCCGACGACCTGCTGATGGTGCTGAGCTTCAGTGCCAGCCGCGACCGTTACGACGACACCTTCCTGAGCGGCTGGGTGGACCAGGTGATCCGCGACCGGCTGCAGCGGGTGCCCGGCGTCGGCGAGGTGCGGCTGTTCGGGGGCAGTTCGCTCGCCTTCCGGCTGTGGCTGGATCCGCTGCGCCTGGAGGAACGCAATCTCACCATCAGCGAGGTGCGCGATGCCCTCGAGGAGCAGAACGTGCTCGCCGCCCTCGGCCAGGCCGGGGTGGCCCCCTCCCCCGACGACCAGCTGGTCACCCTGCCGCTGCGCATGGAGGGACGGCTGCGCACCGCCCAGGAGTTCGAGTCCCTGGTGGTCGACCGCAGCGCCAACGGGGGCGTCACCCTGCTGAAGGATGTGGGTCGGGTGAATCTGGGCAGCGAGAACTACGAATCGATCGCCACCGATCTGAGCGGCAAGTCGGCGATGGCCGTGGGGATCTTCCAGAGAGACGGCAGCAATGCCCTGGAGGTGAGCCAGGGCATTGACGCGGCCCTCAAGGAGCTGGGGCCCCGCTTTCCGCCGGGGGTGGATCTCCAGGTGATCGTCGACGAGGCGGCCTCGATCCGCACCAGCATCGACCGGACCACGGCGAGCCTGCGGGAGGCGGTGCTGCTCGTGTTCCTGGTGCTGTTGCTGGGTCTGGGGAACAGCCGTCTGGCCCTGATCAGCGCCTTGGCGGTGCCGGTGGCCCTGATCGGTTCACTGGCCGTGCTCCGGCTCAGCGGCGATTCGATCAACACCCTCACCCTGTTTGGCATGGTGCTGGCCAGCGGCTTGGTGGTGGACGACGCGATCGTGGTCAGCGAGGACATCGGCCGCCGTCTGGAGAACGGCCGCCCGCCCCTGGAGGCCGCCCGGGAAGCCATGGCGGAACTGGGGGGCGCCGTGATCGCCACCTCCCTGGTGCTGATCGTGGTGTTCCTGCCGGTGCTCACCCTGCAGGGCACCCTGGGGCGCCTGTACGCCCCGATCGCCCTCACGATCGGTGGCACGATCGTCTTCTCCACCTTCAATGCCCTCACCTTCACCCCTGTAGCGGCCAGCCGTCTGCTCCATGCCGATCGCCGGGAGCCGGCCTGGCTGCTGCGCTGGATCGATCCCCCCAGGCGCGCCCTGGAGAGCCTCGAGGGCCCCTACGACCGACTGCTCAGCCGTGTGCTGGGCTGGCGCCGGCGCGTGGTGGCCGGCCTGCTGGTCGGCCTGCTGCTCACCGGCCTGGCGCTGCAGCAGCGGCCGACGGCCTTCATTCCCCAGGAGGACAGCGGCCAGCTGCGGGGCGTGGTGCTGCTCCAGGACGGCATCGCCCTGCCCCGCACCCAGCAGGTGATGGAGCAGGTGCGGGAGGTGATGGACCAGGAGCCCCTGCTGCGATTCGCCAACTTCTATGCCGGCCGCTCCTTCGGCGACAGCTCCCCCAACAAGGGGATCTTCTTCCTGAGGCTCAAGCCGATCGAAGAACGCCCCGGCGCCGACCAGAGTGCCGCCGCCGTGGCCGAGCGGCTCAACAGGCGTCTGCGCCAGACGATCAGCGACGCCACGGTGATCATCAGCGAATCCCCCACGGTGCGGGGCTTCAGCAGCGAGAGCGGTCTGGAGTTCGACCTGCTCGACACCAGCGGCGGCCGCCTCACCCTCGGCGAGTTCCAGCAGGAGGCCGAGGCCTTCATCGCCGCGGCCCGGCAGACGGGCGCCTTCGAGCAGGTCGGCACGCGCTTCAGCGCCGACGCCCCCCTGCTGCGCTTGATCCCCGACCGGCTGCGCATGGCCTCGCTCCAGGTGGATCTCGATGAGCTGGTGAGCGTGCTCGGCGCCAGTTTCGGCAGCGACTACGTCAATGACAGCTTCGAAGGCGATCAGGTGCGCCGGGTGATCGTCCAGCTGGAGGGGGAGGCCCGCCGGGACGCCGATGACGTGCTGGCCCTGCAGGTGCGCAACCGGGACGGCCAGCTGATCCCCCTGGCCCAGATCGTGCAGGTGGAGGCCGGCACCGGCCCCACCACCATCAACCACACGCGGCTGGTGCGCTCGATCAGCATCCGGGCCCAGCCGGGCCCGGGGGTGAGCAGCGGCCAGGCGATCGCCCTGCTGGAGCAGCTGCAGCAGGACCGGGGCAGCACGGCCACCGACCTGGAGTGGGCGGGACTGGCGCGGGAGGAGGCCCGCGCCGGCGGCGGCAACCGGCAGGTTTTCGCCCTGGCCGTGCTGGTGATGCTGCTGGTGCTGGCCGGCCTCTATGAGAACTTCGCCGACCCCTTCATCATCCTGGCGACGGTGCCCATGGGGGTACTCGGCGGGGTGCTGGGGCTGGCGCTGCGCGGCCTGCCCCTGGATGTCTATGGCCAGATGGGCCTGCTGGTGCTGGTCAGCCTGGCGGCGAAGAACGCCATCCTGATCGTCGAATTCGCCAACCAGCGTCTGGCCGAGGGAATGCCCCTGGACGAGGCCGTCCACGGCGCCGCCGTCGCCCGTCTGCGGCCGATCCTGCTCACCGCCTTCTCCTCCCTGGCGGGCTTCCTGCCCCTGCTGTTCGCCTCCGGCGCCGGAGCGGCCAGCCGCACCAGCATCGGCACGGTGGTGTTCTTCGGACTGCTCGTGGCCACCGGGCTCACCCTCTTCCTGGTGCCCACGCTTTACCGGATCGTCAAGGGATGGGAGCTCAGCCTGGCCGCCCGCCGCGGCCGCGGAGCCGAACTGTCCTAGGGATCCGGCCGCCAGGCACCCTCCACGAACCGCTCCGGCTTCAGCCCCTGCTGGCGCAGCAGGGCGATCAGCCCCTGATCCCCCAGCAGGTGCATCAGCCCCACCACCACCAGGGTGTCATCGGGGCGCCGCAGGAAGCCCCGCACCGGAGCCACCCAGGCGGCATTGCGTCGGGCCACCAGACGCTGGAAAAGATCGGGCCGCTGGCGGTAGTCGGCGAGCAGGAGGGTCTCGAGACGGGGCAGGTCGCCGGCCCGCCAGGCGTCCTCGAGGGCGTCCAGCCGGGGCCCGACCCCATCCAGCTCCTTCAGGGTGACCTCCAGCAGCTGCACCTGGTCGGTCCGCGGCAGCCCGTCGAACAGCTCGAACTGCTCGGCCGGTGTCTCCAGTCCGTCGATCGGCTTGCGGTCGGCGGCGGCCCTGGCCTGGAGCTGGCCCTCCACCCCGCTGTCGGGGGAATAGCCCCGTTGCAGGAATTCGGCGGAGGCGAGCAGCAGGGCCACGGCCCAAGGCTCGAAACGATCGATCGCCGCCTCGGGCAGCCCCAGGCCCGCCAGGCGTGGCTGCAGGGTTTGCCAGGTGGCCGCCGGCAGACCATCGCGCAGGGAGCGGCCGTCGGGATCGAGGGCCCGCGCCACCAGCTCGCTGGCCAGGGCCGCCGGGCTGAGGGCCTCCATGTCGAGCTCCATGGCCAGCCGCTCCGCCTCCCCGTAGGCCAGGCCGTAGGACGGGGGGAGCCCGGCCCGGTCGCGTCGCAGCTGGTGCAGGGAGCCGGCGATGAACACGGTGCCGGCGCCGTCCCGCACCCGCCAGAGGGTGCCGACTTCGGCCGCCATCGGTGGAGGGGCCGCCGCCGCTGGAACGCTCGCTGCCGCTGGAACGGGGGCCAGCAGCAGGGCCAGCACAGCCAGGGGGCGGCGCAGCGCCAGCGCGGGCATGGGCTGCGGGATCAACAACGTCCCCCGGACGCTAGCGAGGGCGCTACGCGGCTCCCCAAGCTGATCATGCTGATCGTGGCCCCCGCCGCCGATCCGTGCTTCTCGCCGCGTCCCAGCCGATCTGGTCGCTGCCACTGGAGGGCGTCCACGAGGCCCTGCAGACCACACCCGAGGGTCTGGACAGGGAGGAGGCCGAATGGCGCCTGGCCCATTTCGGACCCAACCGCCTGCCGCCAGCCAAGCGCCGACACCTGGCCCTGCGCTTCCTGGACCAGATGGTCCACTTCATGGCCCTGCTGCTGTGGATCGCGGGAGGCCTGGCCTTCGCCGCCGGTACCCCCCAGCTGGGCTGGGCCATCTGGGCGGTGGTCCTGATCAATGGCGTCTTCTCCTTCTGGCAGGAGTTCCAGGCCGAGCGCACCCTGGCCGCCCTCACCCGCGCCCTGCCCAGCCAGGTGCAGGTGTGGCGCGACGGGCAGCTGGGCTTTCTGCCGGCGGAGGAGCTGGTGGCGGGTGACCGTATCCGGCTCGAGAAGGGGGATCGGGTCCCGGCCGACTGCCGGGTGAGCGTCGCCCACGCGCTCTATCTCGATCTCTCCGTCCTGACCGGCGAATCCCTGCCGGTGGCGCGCCGGGGTGGGGCCATCGAAGGCAACCAACGGCTGGCCAAGGTCAGCACCAGTGAGCGGGCCAACCTGGTGATGGCCGGCAGCACGGTGACCTCAGGGCGGGGGGAGGCCTTTGTCTATGCCACGGGCGCCGAGACGGAATTCGGGCAGGTGGCCCGTCTGGCGGCCGGCACCACCCTCGGCGCCAGCACCCTGGAGGTGCAGGTCAGCCGGATCGTGCAGACGATCTGCACCATCGCCGTGACCATGGGGGTGATCGCCTTCGGCCTCAGCGTCCTGCTGGTCGGGATGGCTCCGCTGGAGAGCGTGGTGTTCGCCACGGGGATCATCGTGGCCAACGTTCCCGAAGGGCTGCTGCCCACCGTGACCCTGGCCCTGGCGATGGCGGTGCAGCGCATGGCCAGCCGCAGGGCCCTGGTCCGCCGCCTCTCGGCGGTGGAAGCCCTGGGGTCGGTGAGTGTGATCTGCTCCGACAAGACCGGCACGCTCACCGGCAACCGCATGGCGGTGGAGAGCACCTGGCTGCCGTTGCCCGCCGAGGGGCTGGAGCGACTGCTGCTGCGCGCCGCCTCCCTGTGCTCCAACGCCCGCCTCGAGGCGGCGGTGGCTGGGGCTGGTGGCGCCACCGAACCGCGGCTGGGGGTGGGGGATCCCACCGAAACGGCGATGCTGGTGGCCGCCGCGGCAGCCGGACTGGTGCCGGACGCGCTGCCGGCCCGGCATCCACGGCGTCGGGAGATTCCCTTCGATTCCCTGCGCCGCCGCATGACCGTGCTGGTGGGCTGGAGCGACCATGCCGACGACCTGCCGATCGTCACGGGGGGCTCCCTGCTGATCACCAAGGGGGCCCCCCTGGAAGTGCTGGCGCACTGCACCAGCTGGCTGTCCTCCAGTGGCGACGCCCCGCTGGACGCCGCCCTGCACCAGCGGGTGGTGGACGCCAATGACGACCTGGCCTCCAGGGGCTTCCGGGTCATCGCCGTGGCGCTCCGGCGGGGCGAAGGGGGGTGCGGCGACGCGCCGGCGGAGGCCCTGGAGAGGGCCCAGATGTTCCTCGGCCTGCTGGGTCTCTACGACCCGCCGCGGCCGGAGGTGCCGGACGCGATCCGGCAGTGCCGCGAAGCGGGCATCAAGGTGACGATGGTCACCGGCGACTACGGGCTTACGGCCCAGGCGATCGCCCAGCAGATCGGTCTGCTTGACCCCTCCGGGTCTCCGGGCCGGACGACGGCGCAGCAGCAGGCCAGAGCCGACCCGGTGCGGGTGATCGAGGGCTCCACCCTGGCCCAGATCAGCGACGTGCAGCTGCGCCAGCTGCTCAAGTACCGCCGCCGGCTGGTGTTCGCCCGCATGGCGCCGGAGCAGAAGCTGCGGCTGGTGCAGGCCTACCGCGCCCTCGGGGAGGTGGCGGCCACATCGTCTCCGGCGGTTTCTGCAATGAAATGCAGCATGAGATCGAGGCCTGAAGAGATGCCGGCCGACGTCCAGATCGCCCCGTCTCGGGTGAAGCGCTCCTCCACCACCTCCACGTCACCGAGGGCCCGCAGGCGATCGAGGGAGGCCCAGTGGGTGGTGGCCCGCCGGCCGCTCAGCAGGCCGGCGGCGTGCAGCAGGAAGGCGCCGGTGCAGACCGAGAGCACCGCCCGGCAGCTGGCCGACTGCTGCCGGATGAAGGCGATCAGCTCGGCATTGGCCACCTCGGTGCGGGTGCCCTGGCCCCCCGGCACCAGCAGCACATCCAGCGGTGGGGCCGACGCGAAGCTGACGTGGGGCAGCAGTTGCATCCCCTTGGCACAGGTGACCGGGCCCTCCGCCTGGGCGATCAGCAGGCACTGACCGGGGCCGTGCGGCTGGCGTGCCCAGAGCGTGGCCATCTCCCACGGGCCGACGGCATCGAGCTCCTCCACCCCGGGGAACAGCAGGATGCCGAAACGGCCCGCCCCGGCACCGGCAGTGGCACCGACAGACAGGGCTGGATCCAGCCTCAACCCCGCCCGCAGCTGCTCATGGGCGGCCGCCCTGGGTCTTCACCAGGAGCCGATGCTGAACAGCAGCTGCAGCAGGGCGAAACCCGCCAGACAGGTGGCGGCCAGCAGGGGTGCGACATGTACCAACTTCGGGATCCCACGATGTCTCCGGTCTAGGCCGGGTGAGCTCACGGGGAAAGCCCGACCGACCGGCGGGTGTGGAGAGCCACAGACACAGTCGGAGATGAACTTTTGTCCCGGGTGGCGACGGGCCGGAAGCCCCGCAGGCGCCCTGGCACCTCGGCCGCGACCACCACCCCGGTCGGCGCGCTGGCCAGGCCCGCCTCCCGCAGCCGCTGCACCGTCCACCAGTTGCAGTTGCGGCTCCAGAGGTAGGCGGCGTGGGCGGGGAAGAAGCGGCCCCGCTGGCCCGGACGGGGCGGCAGGGGGGGCAGGCGCCCGCCATCGCGGTCGCGCCGGACGGAGCGCTCCAGGCCGCTCAGCAGGGCCCGCAGGGTGGGACCCTCCACCTGCCGCTCCCGCACGGCCACCGTGCCCGCCAGCCGCGGCGGATCGGCATGGCCGGCGAGGAACAGCACCGATTCGGTGGGCAGCAACAGGGCGGCGGCCACGGCCCGGGGGCTGCGCTCTCCCCCGTGGAAGTAGCGCCGGTCCCCCCAGGCCGCCTCCAGGAACGGGGCCGCTTCGGCCCCCGGAGGTCCGAGCCGCCAGCCGGGGGGCTGCTGCACGACGATTGACGTGTGGTGGCCCCAGTCCGCCACCAGCACCGTGTAGCGCCCCGGCGGGGGCTCGGGCAGCCGCACCAGGGGGGCGCGGGGCTCGGGCACCACGACGGACTGCCGCAGGGGCCATCCCACCAGCTCCAGCAGCACGGGAAGGAACGGCATGGGGGCAGGGGGACTTGAACCCCCACAGCCTTGCGGCCTGCGGATTTTAAGTCCGCTGCGTCTACCAGTTTCGCCATGCCCCCGCAGGGAGATCCTAGATTCGCCCCACTTCGCGACATCCCCGGTGGCCCTGAGCAGCCTGCCGCTCGACACCCTGCTGGTGATCGGCGCCTACCTGGCCCTGGCCGGCGCCTACCTGCTGGTGGTCCCCCTGGCGCTCTACTGGTGGATGCACAAGCGCTGGTACGTGATGAGCAAGATCGAGCGCACCGCCATCTACGGCATGGTGTTTCTGTTCTTCCCGGGGCTGATCCTGTTCGCCCCCTTCCTCAACCTGCGCATGGCGGGCCAGGGCGAGGCCTGATCGGTGACCCGCGCACAGGCGATCCTGCTGGGCCTGGTGGTCTTCGTCATCGGCGGGGGTGGTTACTGGGTGTTCCGCTCCAGCGGCCTGGAGGGCTTCTCCCCCGGCATCGCCGCCTCGGCGCTGCTGATGCTGGTGGTGCTCGGCTGGACCGCCAGCTACCTGCTGCGGGTGGTGGGCGGCAAGATGACCTACATGGAGCAGCGGCGCCGCTACCGCGCCGCCTACGACGCCATCACCGACGACGAACTGCAACGCAAGTTCGAGGCCCTCAGCCCCGAGGAGCAGGAGAAGCTGCTGGCCGAGGTGGGTCAGCTGCAGGCCGATGCCGAGATGTGATCGCCCCCGGCGGCCCACGGACGACCCCATAGGCTCAGGAACACCGTCCCACCTTCCGGCCCGATGAGCGTCGCCGCCACCGCCGGCCCCAGCACCGCCCCCACCCTGATCCAGGAACGCTTCACCGCCCTGCGGGCCTCTGGGCGTTGCGCCCTGATGCCCTTCCTGATGGCGGGCGATCCCGATCTCTCGGTCACCCCCACCAGCCTGCTGGCCCTGCAGGCCGCCGGTGCCGACCTGATCGAGCTGGGCATCCCCTACAGCGATCCCCTGGCCGATGGCCCGGTGATCCAGGCCGCCGCCAGTCGCGCCCTGGCGTCCGGCACCACGCCCGGCCGGGTGCTGGAGATGCTGGCCTCCCTGCGGGGCCGGCTCAGCGTGCCGGTGGTGCTGTTCACCTACAGCAACCCCCTGCTCAACCGGGGCATGGACACCTTCTGCCGCGAGGCGGCCGCCGCCGGTGCCGCTGGTCTGGTGGTGCCCGATCTGCCGCTGGAGGAGGCCCAGAAGCTCTCCGCCATCGCCGCCGGCCATGGCCTGGATCTGGTGCTGCTGGTGGCGCCCAACACCCCCGCCGAACGCATGGCCCGCATCCATGCCGCCAGCCGCGGCTTCACCTACCTGGTGAGCGTCACCGGCGTGACGGGGGTGCGCACCAGCCTGGAGGACCGGGTGGGTCCGCTGGTGGGTCGGCTGCGGGAGCTGGGCCCCACACCGGTGGCCGTGGGCTTCGGCATCGCCACAGGTGAGCAGGCCCTGCAGGTGCGCCGCTGGGGCGCCGACGGCGCCATCGTCGGCAGCGCCCTGGTCAGGCGCATGGCCGCGGCCCACCAGAGCGGCGCCGATGTGGCCGCCGATGCCGGCGCCTTCGCCGCCGAGCTGCGCGCGGCCCTCGACCAGCCGCTCTGAGCCAGCCTCAGAGGGCAGGGGCGCAAGCGCCCAGGGCAAGCGCCAGCAGCAGGACGGCGAGCAGGGAGGGGACAGACATGGCCTTGGGGCAGCTGCCCCCATGATGGGCCGATGGACGTCGATGCCCTGCCGTTCTCACCCGCCTGCCTGCGCAACCAGGAGCCGATCCTGACGCTGCTGCGCCGCTGGCTGGCCCCCGGCGCCCGGGTGCTGGAAGTGGGCTCGGGCAGCGGCCAGCACGCCATCCACATGGCCCGCCATCTGCCGGGGGTCCGCTGGCAGCCGAGCGAGCGCCCGGAGGCCCTGGCCGGCCTGGCCGCACGCATCGCCCTCGAGGGCGGGGAGGGGCTGGCCCAGGGGGCGCAGGTGGCACCACCGCTGGTGCTGGATGTGAGCCAGCACCACTGGCCCGAGGGCCCCTTCGAGGCCGTGTTCACCGCCAACACGCTGCACATCATGCCGGCGGCGGCGGTGCCCCACCTGCTGGCCGGCGCTGCCCGGGTGCTGGCCCCTGACGGCCTGCTGGTGATCTACGGCCCCTTCCGCTACGGCGAGCGCCACACCGCCGCCAGCAACGAGGCCTTCGACGCCCACCTGCGCCAGCTGGATCCGGCCATGGGGGTGCGTGACGCCGAAGCGATCCAGCGCGAGGCCGCCGGCCTGGGGCTATATCTGCAGGACGATGAACCGATGCCCGCCAACAACCGGCTGCTGTTGTTTCAGACGAACGCCGAGGGGCGTGGGGGATGAAAGGCTGAGGGGCGTTCACCCCAACCCGGCGGCCACCGCCGTTCGCCCATGAAATTCGTCCTCTGGGGCACCTACTGCGCCGACGTGCTCGAACGCCGCACCCCCTACCGGGAGGAGCACCTGGCCGGACTGAAGCGCCAGAAGGAGGAGGGCGTGCTGGTCACCCTGGGCCCCACGGCCGACACCCGCTTCGTGTTCGGGATCTACGAGGCCGACGACCAGGAGACGGTGGAGCGCCTCGTCAAGGGGGACATCTACTGGCGGCAGGGCATCTGGACTTCCGTGGAGATCCACCCCTGGATCCAGGCCTTCTGAACCGGCGACGGCTCAGGCGCGGGGCCAGCCGTCGAGGGCCTGCTGCCACACCCAGGCCGCCACTGCCTCCGGCCCGCCCTCGCCAAGAGACTGGGCATAACCGCCCATCTGGCCGATCCCTTCGGCGGCGATGGCGGCGATGGCCTCCGGGGAGGCGACGCCGTTGCGCTCCAGGGCCGCCATTTTGAGCGTCTTGCCGCGGCGGATGATGTTGTCCCCCTGCAGGTGGCAGCCGGCGCAGTGGGCCCCGAACAGGGAGCTGCCCGCGTCGAGAACGCTCAGCCTGAGAACACTGCCGTCGTTGACACCGGCCTCATGGGCGGCCTCAAGAGCGGCGGGCTCAGGCGCCGCCGGTGCCAGGGCCAGGGCGGCGCCGGTGCCGAGGGCGGCCGGCGGCACGATCAGGCCCAGCAGCAGCAACAGGGCCACCAGGAACGACACCAGGCGTCGCCAGGGAATCAATCCTCGTCGTCGGCGCTGCCGGCGGGGATCAGGCGGATCTGCTTGCGGCCGAGCTTGATCTCGAACTCATCGCCGGGCTTGAGATCCAGCATGGCGGTGTAGGCCTTGCCGATGAGCAGATTGCCGTTGCCTTGCACCGTGGCCACGTAGCTGAGCTTGCGCCCGCCCTTGCCAACTTTGCCGGCCCCACCAAACTCGACCCCTTTGGCTTCGAGCAGGGCTTCGTAGAAGGCGGTGAAGTTCAGGCGCTCGGCGCCATCCTTCTTGGTGGAAACATAGCCACAGGCGCGCACGATCTCGGACTTGCCGACATCGCCGAGCTCCTTGACCTTGGCCAGCAATTCCGATCCAGTCAGCATGGTATGTAGGTGGAGGCAGGTGAGAGGTTAGGGGTAAAACATACACCAGCGCGATCAGCCTTCCGCCGATAGCGGCCACAATCAATGCACAACCACCGCCTCGATGCTGCCGATCCGTCCGCTCCGGCCCGATGATTGCCATCAACTGATCGCCGTCTATCACGAAGCGGTCATCAGCCAGGCCGGGAACCTCTACAGCCCGTCGCAGATCGAGGCCTGGTCGCAACAGGCCGGTCGCCATGATGACTTCCGGTTGTCATTGCTACGCGGCCATGGGTTGGTGAGCTGCGCCCACCACGACGACACGATCATCGAGGCGTTTGCCCTTCTCGATCCCGCCGACCGGCTCTCCCTGCTCTACTGCCGGGGACGCTCGAGTCGCCAGGGCCGGGGTAGCGCCCTGCTGGAGGCCCTGGAACAGCACGCCCGCTCCCAGGGGGTGCCACGCCTGCGCACCGAGGCCAGCCAGCTGTCGCGGCCGCTGCTGGAGCGGCGCGGCTGGGTGGTGGACGGCGAGGAGACGGTGACGCTCGGCGGCGTCGCCTTCCTGCGCTGGCGGATGGGCAAGGATCTGCTCTGACGCCAGCCCACCCGCCCCCATGGCCGAAGCCCAGCTGCAGCAGTTCCTGGAGAAGGTGCGCCAGCTCAATGCCTTTGTGGCCCTGAGCGAGGCCGACCCCGCCCTGCGCCAGGCCCTGCGCGACTGCGGCGACCACCATCAGGTGGTGGCCCTGGCCCGCTCCCGGGGCTTCGAGATCGGCCGCCGCTGGGGGGAGCCGCCGCCGGGGGAGGCGCCGGCAACCGACGCGGCCGAGGGGGGGGCCTCCCTGGTGCGGGGCCCTTGCCCCGCCGACGGGGAGGAGGTCACTACCGTGCTGCTGGAGACGCCGCAGCTGCGACTGGAGCGGATCCACTCCTGCAACGCCCGCAGCCTCGAGGGCTTCTGGTACGACCAGAGCGAGCATGAATGGGTGCTGCTGCTGCAGGGAAGTGCCCAGCTGCAGTTCGCCGATGAGGCCGAACCCCGCGCCCTCGCCTGCGGGGATGCGCTGCTGATCAGTGCGGGCCGTCGGCACCGGCTGCTGGCGAGTGACCCGCCGCCTGGAACGATCTGGCTGGCCCTGTTCTGGCCAGCGCCTCCCGCTCCTTAGCCTCCCGCTCCCTGGCTTCCCGCTCATTGACCTGGCGCACCATCCAGAAGGCCGCCGCCAGGCACAGCACCGCCACCCCCAGGCCCACCACCAGCATCGGCTTGTTCTCGGCATTCGGGGGCAGCACGATCACCTTCCGCGCCACGGCGGTGATCGCCGTGAGCAGCACCAGCTCGATCTGGACCACATGGCGGCGCAGGTAGGCGGTGATGTTCTGCAGCACCTCGATGGCGATCAGCAGGTTGAGCAGATCTCCCAGCACGGCGATCAGACCCTCCCCCTCCCAGCGCACGGCGGCGGCGGGATCGAACAGCTGAAAGAGCACTTCAACGGAGAACTTGATGGCGGCCACCACCAGGACCAGGAACAGCATCACGGCCAGGAGCTTGGCCACGAGGCGCTCGCCCCGGTCGATCAGGTGCAGGAAGGGTTTGTCCTGGAAAATCCGCTGCAGACGTGGCATCAGTTCTTGAAGGGCTGGAAGTTCGGCTGGGCCGGGGTGTCGCTGGGGGGATTCTCGATCACCGTGTCGCAGGTGACGGAGCCATCCGCTCCGGTGACGCAGTTGGTGGGCTTGATCTGGGTTTCGGGGCCCACATTGCCACCGCGCTTGAGCATGAAGGACTCCACCTGGGCGTGGGCCGCAGCCGTGAAGCAGAGACCGCCGACCAGGACAGCGGCGGCCCGCAGGGTCCAGGGAAGGGCGCGGCGGGAGACGGCGGAGGCGTTCATGGCGGGGACGTCGGCAGGGGCCGCAGGATCGTTCAGACCCCACTCTGGGGGCTGGTCGCCTGGCCCGCCAGCGGATTCAGCTGCCGCCGTCCGCCCGGATTTCCTGCAGCAGCAGATCGAGCTGCCCCATCGAGTCTTCGAGCAGGCCATCGTCTGCCATGGGGTCGTCACTGCCGCCGGGCACCTCGGAGAGCCAGCCGGCCTCGATGGCGCAAAGCCGTTCGGCCAGCCCGGCGGCTCCCTGCTGGGTCCAGGTGCGGTGCAGCTCGGCGATCAGCACGGGCATGCGGATCGATCCGGCCCGCAGGGCCCGGCGCAGGTCAGACTGGGTGCGGCCGCTGAGGCGCAACCAGTCCTTGAGGAGGCTCTGGAGCTCGTCGAGCTGCTCCGGGGTGAGGGTGGGTGCGGAGGCGGGCATCGCCGGACCCTACCCCTGCCGGCGGGACAGGGGAAACCAGCGGTCGAGGCGGCTCTGGGCCCGGGTGCGGATCGCCGGGGTGCGATGGGTGCTGCACAGCCCCAGCAGGGCGGTGAGGGCCACCATGTCGTCGCTGAAGCCGGCCGCCGGAATGAAATCGGGGATCACATCGAGGGGCAGCAGCAGGTAGGTGAGGGCCGCCAGGACCGTCAGCCGCACCTGGGGCGGCGTGCCGCCATCGAGCAGCAGCTCCAGGCACTCGAAGGCGGGGCGGGCGATGGTGCGGCCGGCCCGGCGCAGCAGCCGCACCAGCAGGGCCTCATCGACCACCGAACTCTCGAGCACCTCGGCATCGACGGGGTCCTGGCCGGCGCCGGTCTTCGAAGAGGTGGCCTGGTCAGCGAAGGACTGGTCAGCGAAGGCAGTGGCCGAAGGGGCACCAGCCATGGCGATCTGCTCGGGGAAGGGAACACGCCACGGGAAGGGCGTCAGGCCATTCTGTGGGCGCCGGCAGCGGAAACACGAGGGGCGGATCCCCCTCCCTTCACTCCTCCACCAGGCCGCTCTCGATGCCGGTCTTGCGGAGCTTGCGCAGGGCCCGCTGCACCACCTGGCGGCAGTACTCGCGGCTGCACTCCAGCTGCCGGGCCACTTCGGCCAGGGTGCGCCACTCATGGCTGCCGTCGAGCCCGAAGCGCAGCATCACCACCGTGCGCTCCTTGGGGGTGAGGTTGGACTTCTCCAGCAGCGTCCAGACCGATGCGGTGCGCTCGGCCTGCTCGGCCCGCTCCATCGGCGCCGGCTCGTTGCTGGGCAATACGTCGACCAGCTCGGAGGGATCGGCCTTGGAGCGCACGGCCCCCTGCAGGCTCACGGTGACGCTGCGCAGTTCGCAGCCCAGCAGATCCTCCACCTCAGCCACGGGGAGTCCCATGGCGGTGGCCAGCTCGGCGGCGTTGGGGGAGGAGCCGTGGGACTGGAGGTGGCGCGCCTTGGCGGCCCGCAACCGGGTGAGCTTCTCGTTGACGTTGACCGGAATGCGGATCGTGCGGCTCTGGGTGGAGAGGGCACGGTTGAGGCCCTGGCGAATCCACCAGTAGGCATAGGTGCTGAATCGGTGACCGCGGGTGGGGTCGAACTTCTCGACCGCGCGCGTCAGACCGATGGTTCCTTCCTGGATCAGGTCCAGCAGATCAAGACCCTTGCCTTGATAACGCTTGGCGAGGTTGACGACGAGCCGCAGGTTGGCTGTCACCATTTGCTGTTTTGCGCGCTCCCCGGTGCGCAACGTGCGCTTCTCGAGATCATCGAAATCGCAGGCAGGCCCGCTGCCACCGGCCTGGGCGCAACGTTCGTTGAGGCTCACCATCGCCTGCACTTTCCGCCCGAGCGTGAGCTCCTGCTCAGGGGTGAGCAGCTGATGGCGGCCAATCTCGCCGAGAAAGGCACTGAGGGAACTCGCCATAGAGCATCTGAATCGCTCTGTCGAACCTAGGGTTGTTTCCGGATGTTCCTGAAACGAACAGAAAGCCTTCAGTGTTCCATTGCGTCTTCCACATACGGCCCCTGATCTCGCCAGTTGTTTCCATAATTTGTGCTGATTTGCTCCTTCCCGTGCCGCCCCGGGTTCCCGGCGCCCGGGAGCCAGCCGCTACCGTCCGGATCGATCACCTGACACCAGCCGATGGCCGGGCTTCTCTCCATCCCCACCGAGGTCCTCTCCAGCGCCGGGGTGGCCTACGTCCACTACCTGAGCTTCATGGTCTGCTTCGGGGCCCTGGTGCTGGAGCGGCGCCTGATCCGGCCCGATCCTGACCGCAAGGACGCGATCCTGATGGTGATCACGGACGTGACCTACGGCCTGGCCGCCCTGGGGGTGCTGCTCAGCGGCATCCTGCGGGTGCTCTATTTCGGCCAGGGCTCCAGCTTCTACACCGAGAACCCCCTGTTCTGGTGGAAGGTGGGCACCTACCTGGCCGTAGGCGCCCTCTCCCTCTACCCCACCATCACCTACATCCTCTGGGCCATCCCCCTGCGCAAGGGGGAGCTGCCCAAAGTCAGCGAGGCCCTGGCCAACCGCCTGCGCTGGGTGCTCAACATCGAGCTGGCGGGCTTCGCCGCCATTCCCCTGATGGCCGCCCTGATGGCCCGCGGCGTCGGACTGGCGGGCTGATGGTCCGGCGCTGGCCGCTCGGGCTGGTGCTGGGTGGTGCCCTGCCGGCCCTGCTGCTGCCGGCGCTGGCGGGTCCACCTCCGCCGGCCGGTGCCACCTGTGCTGCAAGCCGTGCCAGCCGGCCCATGGGCGAGGGCCCGCCGGCTGTCGCTGAGCCCCCCGGGCCGCTGCCGGCCGCACCTGTCGGGCCCACCCCTGACCCGGCCGGCCAAGCCGACTACCGCCACTGGCTGCGGCCGACGGCCTTCGGCTGGGCGCGGCTGGATCACTGGTGCGTCTGGGTGGAGCCGGCGGCCAGCGAAGGGCCATCCCAGATGTGGGACCAGCGCTGGCTTGAGGCGGTGGAGCGGGCCCTGGCGACCTGGGGACAGGAGCTGGCGATCACCCGGGTGACGGATCCGGCGGCGGCCCAGGTGCGGATCCTGCGGCGCCGGCCGCCCCTGCGGCGGGAGGCCAGCGGGCGCACGCGGGCCAGCCATGGCAGGGCCGAGCTGGCGGTGCTGGCGATGGATCGGGGCACGGGCTGGATCCTGGAGCCCCAGGTGCGGGTGCTGATCAGCCCGGCTCAGCGGCCCGAGGCCACCGAAGCCACGGCCCTGCATGAGCTGGGCCATGCCTTCGGCCTGTGGGGCCACAGCGATGATGCGGCCGACGTGATGGCGGCCGTGCCGGGGCCCCGGCCGGTGCTGGCGCTGAGCCCAAGGGATCGGGCCACCCTGCGCTGGCTCTACCAGCAGCCCACCGGCTTCGGCCGGCCCGTGGCGGCGCCGAAGGCAGCGGCCCCGGTGCCAGCGCCCAGCCGCTGAGGCCGCTCAGGCCGGCGAGGCGTCTTCGGGGGGCGAGGGCTTCTGGGACGGGTGCCGGTGGTGGTAAGGCACAAAGCCGAGGCCGTAGATCTGCTCGAGCCGGGAGGGGCTGAGGGCGTGGTCGGGGGTGCCGTGGCAGCGGAGGCCGCGGTTGAGGCAGAGCACGCCGTCGCAGGTGCGGCGCACCATCTCCAGATCGTGGGAGACCTGCAGGATCGTCCAGCCCTCGCTGCGACGCAGCTGGTAGAGGAGGGTGTGGAACTGCTCGGCGGCGCGGGCATCGAGGCCGGCCTGGGCCTCATCGAGCACCAGCAGGCGGCGGGGGCGCACCACGCAGCTGGCCAGCAGCACCCGCTTGAGCTGGCCGCCGGAGAGCTCCGAGAGCAGCCGGTCGGCCAGGTCGGCGCAGAGGGTCTTGCGCAGGGCCTCGCGGACGGCGCTGCGGCGGGCCTCCCGGCCCAGCCAGGGCAGGGCCAGGCCCGGGGGATCCCAGCCGAGGCCGACGAACTCGGCCACCGTGAGCGGGAAGCGGCCGCGGGGGATCAGGGTCTGGGGCAGGTAGGCGAGCCGGGCCCGCAGCTCGCTGGGCAGCTGGCCCTGGCTGCCGAGGCTGCAGCCCAGGAAGCGCACCACCCCGGCCTGGCGGGGCAGGATGCCGAGGATGGCCTGCACCAGGGTGCTCTTGCCGGCCCCGTTCGGGCCCACCAGGGCCGTGTCGGATTCGGCCACCAGCTGAAAGCTGACGTCATCGACCGCCGTGACTCCCTCGCGCCGCACGCTCAGGTGGCTGACTTCGAGAACCATTTCGGCCATGGCTGCAGCCTACCCAGAAGCCCCACCACCGGCCGCCGCCGCCGAGAATGGCTGTCGATGACTGCGGCCCTTTCCCTGCCATGACCTGCCTCGCCGTGACCGGAGCTTCAGGCAAGACGGGCTGGCGGGTGGTGGAAGAGGCCCTGGGCCGGGGCTGGCGGGTGAAGGCGATCCTGCGGCCCAATTCGGAGGTGCCGCCGGGGCTGGCCGGGGCGGAGCTGGTGCGGCTGGAGCTGGCTGATGCGGAGGCCCTCGGGGCTGCGCTGGCGGGCTGCGACGCCCTGGTGATCGCCACCGGAGCAAGGCCGTCGGTGGATCTGGCAGGCCCCTTGAAAGTGGATGCCCTGGCGATGCGGCCCCAGATCGATGCCTGCAAGGCCGCCGGTGTGAAGCGGGTGGTGCTGGTGAGTTCGCTGTGCAGCGGCCGCTGGCTGCACCCTCTCAACCTGTTCGGCCTGATCCTGGTGTGGAAGGGGGTGGGGGAGCGCTGGCTGGCGGCCAGCGGCCTGGAGTGGACGGTGGTGCGCCCCGGTGGACTCAAGGAAACCGAGGAGGGGATCGAGGCCGAGGGCATCCGCTTCAGCGGGCCCGATGAGCAGGAAAGCGACAGCATTCCCCGGCGGCTGGTGGCGCGGGTGTGCCTGGAGGCGGTGGAGAGCCCGGCGGCGATCGGCCGCATCATCGAGATCACCAGCAGCCCGCAGCAGCCGGTGGTGGGGCTGGGGGAGTGGCTGGCGAGCAGCGCCGCCTGAGGGGAGCTGTAGGGTCGCCGGGGCGGTGGCGGCTGGATGCGCAAACCCACTCTCCTGCTGGTGTTGACGGTGCTGATCACGGCCGGGGCGAGCTTCGCGGCGGCCAACCTGCTGCTGCGCCACGCCACCCCCGCCAAGCCCAGCGTGGCGGCCGCACTGCCGCCGCTGCCCGGGGGTGTGGCCCTGGGGGATCCGACGCCGAAGTTCGTGGGGGAAACACGGCTGCTGGCGGCGGAAGCGATCGACGCCACCGCCTGGGCGCCGATGAACCAGGCGCTGGTGCAGCTGGCGCGCCGGTTCCTGGACTATCCGTTCGTGGGCTTCTCCTTAGATGAAGGGGAGAAGGAGCGGCTGCAGCTGGATCTGACGCGGTTCGACTGCTTCCTGTTCGTGGAGCAGCTGCTGGCGCTGAGCAACAGCCGCAAGGTGGACACCCAGGACGAGGGGTTGGCGCGCTTCATGCAGCACGTGCGGCGGCTGCGCTACGTGAACGGAGAAGTGGACTACTGCCGCCGGCAGCACTACTTCAGCCGCTGGGCGGAGGCGGCCGAGCGCAACGGCTATGTGGTGAACCTCACCCCGTTCCTGCCGGGGGCGAGCAGCCGCACGGTGGCGCTCAACTTCATGAGTAACCATGTGGCCAGCTACAAGCCGATGCGGCAGGCCCGCAACCGGCAGTGCATCACGGAGCTGGAGAAGGATCTGGTGATCAACCAGGCCTACATCCCGCTGGCGGCCCTGCCGGGGGTGCTGCCCTCGCTGCGCAATGGCGACATCTTCGGACTGGTGACGAAGGTACCGGGGCTGGATGTGACCCACGTGGGCTTCCTGGAGAAGCGCGACGGGGCGGTGAACGCCATCCACGCCGCCGAGGGAGCGGGGGTGATCCGCAGTGAGAACTTCGAAACGTACGCAGCTCGGGTGAAGGATGTGATAGGGGTGGCGATCTATCGGCCGAGGCCGAATGAGGGGAATGCGGCAGATGAGGCTAAGCCCGGGAGATGAGGGCTACCCATAAGGGGAAGGGCAACAAGACCTGGGCTGAGGAGCGCCATCACCACCAAGTATCGGAGCACACTCCATTCACCGAGGGCAGGGAGCAGGAGCCCCAGAATGGAACGAGGAGAAATCCCGGCGCTTCAGATGCCCCCATCCGGGCTGGTGGCATCGAGCACGGCCAGTAACTGGTCCAACACCACTCGCACGTCAGGGCCCCGTTCCGGCTGGTGTACCGCCGCGAAGACCCGCGCCGTGATGCGGGCCTCGATCTCCTGCAGGATCACCGTGCTGTCCATCAAAAGGTGGATGCCGATATCGGCGGTCGTCAGAGCCATATCCAAGGCGCAACTGCCTTCGAGGTTCCCGGGAGCGGTCAACAATCTTCCAAAGGCAAGCCTAGACGACTAGGGCAAAGCGCTGTTAATATAAGTTGGCATACTAGGACAAAGGTTTCGCAACTACATCTTGTCGTCTGAGCAGCATTGAGCTAAGACCTCTGACAGTTTTCGTAGACAACGTCAGACGAATTAAGAATATCAGACATAGTATCCAGTGAAGTGGTTTTCCAGACGAGTAGGATACAACCAGCTATCCACCGGGGAGGATGCTGAGTAGCGCGCCCAAATGAACCTGCCTATCAGCCAACCGCCTTGTTCGCTAAACAAGACCGGACAAGTCGTCGGAAGCAAGTTGTAGCTTCCCATTTTAAAGAATCAATCCCAGCTGAAAGCAAAGAATCCCTAGCCGACCCGTCATTGAAGGCGCATCGACGAACTGAGGTTTAAAGGGTCAAGCAAACCAAATAAGACAGAATTCAAGTTCGCTCGACAAGCTATTCACTGTCAACGATATCCTTAAAAGGAGTGAACGATTCTGGCACAGCATTTGTTCCTTGCTGACTCAACCCGAGCTCGTGGCATAGTCGCGCATAGATTTCAGGCGGAAAACCTCCGTGATATTGCCATGAGTCATCGTCTCTGCGCATGGTCAAGACTCCTGATATGTGCCTATACTTGCGCCCAAGGCTATTGTTGACAATATAGGCAGATACCTGCTTACTTTCCGTAAACCCTAAACGCCTCACTTCTGAGACAAGCTGCTGAAACTCACTTTCAGCCGCCTCACTCTCAGCCTTGAACCGGGCTTCAACAATGCGCGCTTGCTCGAGCTCTTGGTCTGCTTGCTTCAGCCGCTTTCGTCTAACTTCAATATGATGCAACGCCTCGGACTCCACACTGGACCAAGCATCTCCATGGCGGGCCTTCAGTAGATCAAGAATCCGATCAAGCGATTCTCCGTTTTCACATCGTCTAATGGCGATAATGTCTCGAGTGGTAAGGGGCATGACACCAAAAAGGGAATTGAAAGGGGCACGCCAGTAATAAGCCAGCAACAAAAACGGCTGACAGCTAGGTTGACTAGAAATAAACTATAGGCGAATCCGCAAGCCCAATCGGCGATTGCAGTTCAAGATTCATGCAATCTCAACTGACATCCCCCTTAATTGGTCAAGGTCCAGGTCAGAAGGTAACCAGCCGCTGATGTAGCTAGCGCATTGCTTTCTAGTTTACCCGGTCAAGGGGTTCTCCCTGGATGAAGGAGGGAAAGAGCGGCTGGTACTGGATCTCACCAACTTCGATTGCTTCTGTTCGTGGAGCAGCTGCTGGCGTTGAGCAACAGCCGCAAAGTAGACACGCATGACGAAGGGGTGGAGCGCATCACGCAGCACGTGCGGAGGCTGCGGTGCGTGGACGGCGAGGTGCACTACTGCCGGCGGCAGCACTACAACAGCCACTGGGCGGAGGCGGCCGAACGGAACGGCAACGTGGTGAACCTCACCGCGTTCCTGCCAGGGGCCAGCCAGCGCACGCTAGCGCTCAATTTCATGAACAACCACGTGGCCAGCTACAAGCCGATGCGGCTGGCCCGCATCAGGCAGTGCATCACGGATCTGGAGGAGGATCTGACGGTGAAACAGGCCTACATCCCGCTGGCGGGCCTGCTGCGGGTGCTGCCCTCACTGCGCAATGGTGTCCTGTTCGCGCTGGTGGCGAAGATTCCGGGGCTGGAGGTGAGCCACGTGGGCTTCCTGGAGAAGCGCGACGGAGTGGTGAATGCGATCCACGCAGCGGAGGGGGAGGGGGTGATCCGCAATGAGAACTGCGCGAGCTACGCGGAGCGGGTGAAGAATGTAATCGTGCTGAAGGCATGGCGGTCGAGACCGTATGAGTTTGTAAACAGGCCCTAGAACCTTTCAATACGCCGGAAAGTTAGATTAAATCTTGAGGCAGATACATTCTTCCTTTTCGGAACACAATGCTGCCAATAGTGCTGGATTTGGCCATGCATCAACAGAAGCGAACCATGGCGAAGTGGCAGGGTTAATTTAAGTTGGTGATCATGATTCATTCGAAGAGTGAAATCTCTCGAAGATCCGAAGCTGGCAGATGCAATGATCGGATTTCTGCCCAATTCGGGCTCATCATCAGCGTGCCAGCTTAGGCCGTCTTTTCCATCGCGATACCAGTTTAAGAGGACACTATTGAATCTATGCCCAGCAAAAGACTCAACCCTCTCTCTTAAGTAGAGCAAACCTTTGTTCCATTCATTCGCTGTGGAGACAAGTCCAGAATACGAGTAGGATAGATCAGCATCCGCATACAACGACGTTAATCGGGGAAGCGGGATACGTCTCCCATACATTCCTATATATTCCTGCTTCCATTGAATATTGGCAAATTGAATTGCCTGGAAATGGTCATGAGAAACACCTCTCCAGCAGTGAGACTTCCAATCAAAAGAATCATTTTCTTGAAAGTACGAAATGGCACGATCACTAACTTCTCGTCCGAAGAAATTCTCAATGTATACAAGTTCGCCTTTAGGTATCTGGACCCTATAACCCCCAAGCTCGGCGCTCCAATGAATATCGCAAGGAATACCAGTGCAGACTCTGATGGGCGAGCCGCGTTCTCTTCCAATTGCTAGTTCCAACACCTAGACCTCAATTCTCATGTGCAAGAATATCATTGGATCGCCGGAAGAACTCCCTAACGATTCAACACGTGAATCGCACACTACAACACCGTCTAAGTCTTCAATGGAAGAGCGAAAGCCGTGAAACCGCTTCGCACCTCCCATCTTTACACTATCATAGCTTACCGCAAGGATGATATGAGCTCCTTTACAACAGAACATCTTTGAAGCAAGCGTACTATAGCAGAATTGATCGATATCCAAAACGTTTGAGAAGAGATGTAGGGTGAGGGCGCCATCCCAATGGCTCAGATCATTCAGTTCGATTTCATTTATATTCTTAATTACTGGAATAATCAAAGCATCACTGCAATAGCAGTTGTATACAGCTTCAGCCCTCGCCAATGCCAGTTTAGATGGCTCGATCAGGACCACAACTGAGGTTCTACCTCTCAAAGAAGCGCCGAAGAAGTCAAAAGCACACGCACCACCAAGCCCTTGTCCACATCCTTAATCAACAATTCTGGTGGGCTGATCTGGCAGACGAATGTCATTTGGCAAGGCTCGCCATTGACCCAATGTCATGGAACCATAGCTATACAGATACTGATCAAGCTCTTCGGCCGAGTTTAAAATTCCCCAGCCGGGCCTGATTGACCCCCACAAGCCGGAGTCCCTCTTTCCCAACTCTCGAAGTGCACGTGCTGAAATGTTCGCTGCATTAAGACGTCCCGTCTTAAAAGCTGTGATTAGATCATCATTAGGGGTTTCCATGGAGCAAAGCAGGCTGCGGCGACCAAAGCAACTACGAGACAATGATATCGATTAATTCCCCCGCATGGCCAAGAAGAGAGATCCCTAAGTTGCCAAAGGAATAGCTGGGCTTCTTGCTAATACAGCTGAAACTGGTGTAAGCGCTAGACCAAGGATAAGATGCAAGCACCAAGGGGATCGAAATCGGATTGTGCAAGGGGATTGTCGGAGGCAGCATGCATGGCATGCATACTGAAGCGCGATTGAAGGAAGTTAAAAGGCTGGCTCAATAGTCTTCTTCGTTGTCCAGTGCAGCGGCAGGTAGTTCAGCATCTCCAGGCAGAACAGAGTGTACACAAGAGCTACAGATACTCTGGTCAGCCCTAGTAGACAAAGGCACTGGGCGGGGGATCAAGGAAGCAAGCCGCTCCTCGATTTTCTCAAACCTCCTCCACCCGGGAACATGCGCACTCATCAGTGCCTTGAACATGCGCCCGTGGTTGCTGTAGCGAAGATGGAGCAACTCATGGACGATCACGAAATCCTGAAAGCCTTGGTCCTGGTCAAGGAGGTCAGTCGCCAAGGTGACGGTGCCTGCCGATGAGCATGAGCCCCACTCTCTCCGCATGTTCTGGACGCGAACGACTCGGGGATTGACCTTCAGTTTGACCGCCCAGGCCAATGCGCGGCGCCGCAAGTCCTGAGCCGGGTACTGCGAGGACTTCAACGGCCCATGCCTATACCGCGGGGCTGGAGGCTGACTATGCGATTCCGCTCAGCAAGACAACCGCCCCGGTGCCGATCACGCTCAAGCCCCAACTGGGTGTGGCCTATGGGGCCTATCAGCAGGACGGCTTCAGCGAAAGCGGAGACCCCACCATGGGCCTGAACGTGGGGGGCAACACCAGCCACAGCCTGGTGGGAACGATGGGCGCCGAGCTGGTGGCGGCGATCCCCCTGAACCCTGAGAAAACCCAGCTGCTCAAGCCGCGCTTGGCTGTGGCCTATCAGGTGGATGTGCTGGCGGATCGCAACGGCAACAGTTCGCTCAACGCCTCCCTGCCTGGGGCGGGTGTGAGCTTCAGCAGCACCGGGCAGAATCGCGGCATCAACGATCTGACGCTGAGCGGCAGCCTGGAATATGTGGTCGCCAGCAAGGCTTCTGTGTATGTGTCGGCGTCCTATGAAGCCTTTTCGACGGGTCGGCAGTTCGCCTATGGGGGTGGGGTGAAGATCAGCTTCTGAGAGGATCGAAGGGGGTAGGCCGGCTGATGCTCTCACCCATGAATCGAGCGCCAATCACAATGGCACAATCGGTTGGGGCTAAGACGAATGTGGACCGGTTAGCTAAACGCGCCACCCTCATAGATCAGTTGGCTGAAGTCCAGTGTGCTTGGCTATTCGGGCCAACATCCTAGGGCCAATCTCCTCACTATCATGAAAAGCGAAGACATAATCCGGATATCCAGGACGATCCAGAGTCCTGTGAGATCCCGACTGCCTCTTGACATTCCATCCAATAGAAAGCAAGGCAGCAAAAACCCTTTTCGCCTTGACTGAAGGCCATTGGCTCATGCAGAGAGTGGAAGCAAAAAACGGATGGCGACAGGCTCATTTTCACCGCTTTCGATCCGTTCGGCAATGACACGGAGAGCCAGGACTTCTGCCTTTGCCATGGCAGCAGAAGAGGATGCTCCATAGGCGAGGACCCCAGGAAGTTCCGGCACCTCGGCGATCCAACGCCCGTCTGCCTCTTGTTCGCACTCCAACGTAAAGTTCATGCCTGCCTATCTGCGAGATCGCTTCTACCCAGAAACTCTAGCCAGTTATCACGACAGGGCACATCCATTCCATCGACCCTGCGTAACGGCTTCAAACCAAGGTTCACGGCTCCATGTACCACCTGTGGGCTTTCGCGACAGGATGTCCACAGGGCTACAGCCGTTAACGGGGCCGCGATTCAGCCGGTGAGAGAAAAGCATCACCCCTCACCCATCCAGCTCCAGCCACTTCCGCGCCTCCAGCGCCGCCTTCTCCTGCCCCTGCCGGTGCCCGAAGGCGAACGCCGCCACGCACAACAGCGTGATCGCCGCCGGCACCGTGCCCGACGGGAGCCGGTTGCGGTTGGCCAGATCATCCGGCAGGCCCCCCAGCGTCAGCACCAGGAAGCCCACCGCCCCCAGGGCCGTGAGTCCGTAGAGAAACGGCGTGATCGTGCGGCGCGTCAGGGCGTGCAGCAGCAGCACCGCCAGCCCCACCCACGGCAGGCTCGAGCCCAGGGCCCACAGCCAGCGTTCGCCCGATCCATCGCCCAGCCGCCGCCGGCAGGCCAGTTCGCGCTGCAGGCGGCTCATTCCCGCCTGGGCGCCCCGCGCCGCTCGGCCAGCACCTCCTGCACCCGCCGCCAGTCGACGCCGTGATGGGCCAGGGCCACCTGCACATGAAAAATCAGATCGGCCGCCTCGCCGGCGATCGCGTCCGGGTCGTCGTCCTTGCAGGCCATCACGAATTCGGCGCTCTCCTCGCCGATCTTCTTGAGGATGCGGTTGTCGCCCCCCTCAAGGAGCTTGTTGGTGTAGCTGCCGGGCTCCGGGCAGTCGCGGCGCCCGTTGATCACCCGTGCCAGCTCGGTGCACACATCCGCCGGCGGCGGCAGGGCGTCCGGTCCGCCGGCCGTCGCCTCCGCCCCTTCCTCGTAGAAGCAGCTGCGGGCACCGGTGTGGCAGGCCACCTGGCCCACCTGCTCGATCGTCAGCAGCAGCACGTCGGCGTCGCAGTCGTAGCGGAGGCCCCTGAGCTTCTGGAAATGGCCGCTGGTGGCGCCCTTGTGCCACAGCTCCTGCCTCGAGCGGCTCCAGTAGTGCACCTCGCCCGTTACCAATGTGCGCTCGATCGCCTCCCGGTTCATCCAGGCCACCATCAGCACCGCCCCGTCCAGCCAGTCCTGGGCCACCGCCGGGATCAGCCCCGCCCCGTCGAAGCGCAGCGTGGCGATCAGCTCAGGGCCCGCCAGCTGGCCCCCCCCACCGGGTGACGGCGGATGACAGGATCCAGGGGAAGCGGCGGATGGAGCCCCCACGGGACGCGACGTCAGCTGCAGTGATCCTCCCCCATGTCCACCCCCGCGGCCCACACCTGCAGCAAGAGCTACGGCGGCTTCCCCTGCTGCCATCGCCAGTGGCGCCACCCGGGCCATTGCCGTTTCGTGCACGGCTACAGCCGCAGCTTCACCTTCTGGTTCGCCGCCCACCACCTCGACCTCCACGGCTTCGTGGTCGATTTCTCCAGCCTCCAGCCCCTGCGGGCCCGGCTCGAGGCCCAGTTCGACCACACCTTCCTGGTCAACCACGACGACCCCCTCCTCGCCCAGTGGCAGACCCTGCATGAGCAGGGCGCCCTCGACCTGCGGGTGATGGCCAACGTGGGCATGGAGGCCAGCGCCGAGCTGGCCTGGGGCTGGGCCAACGAACTGCTGCGCCCCCGCGACGGCGGCCGCTGCTGCTGCTGGCGCGTCGAGGCCCGCGAGAACGAGGCCAACGCCGCCCGCTTCACCGCCGTCCCCGACTGGTTCGAGGCCGGCGCCACCACCACCCCGGAGCCCTGGCCGGCACCGTGATCCTCACCCGCCTGGCCACCGCCTGGGCCCTGTTCCAGGGCCTGCTGATCGAGGCGCTGCCCTTCCTGCTGATCGGCGTGCTGATCTCCGCCGGCGCCCGCTGGTTCGCCCCCGGCGGCCGCTGGCTGCGGCGGCTGCCCTCCCACCCCCTGCTGGGGCCCCTCACCGGCGCCGCCCTCGGCTTCGCCCTGCCCGCCTGCGAATGCGGCAACGTGCCGGTGGCCCGCCGCATGCTCAGCGGTGGCGCGCCCCTCGGCGCCGGCCTCGGCTTCCTGTTCGCCGCCCCCGTGCTCAATCCGATCGTGATCGCCAGCACCTGGGCCGCCTTCCCCGACCAGCCCTGGCTGCTGCTGGCCCGGCCCCTGGGCGCCGTTGTCGTGGCCGTGGGCCTGGCCCTGCTGCTGGGCCTGGTGGGCGAACCCCAGCTGCTGCAGGCCGACCTCCTGGCCGAGCGGCGCCTGCACCAGCCCCTGGCGGCGGTGGGGCTGCTGGAGCGCTCCAGCGGCCTGGTGGGCGCCCCGCCACCATCAGCCCTCAGCGCCGAGGCCGCCCCGGTGCGGCCGCCCCTGGCCGAGCTGATGAAGCACGCCAGCCAGGAGTTCCTCTATCTCTCCCTGCTGCTGGTGATGGGCAGCGTCATCGCCGCCCTCGTGCAGTCGTTCGTGCCCCGCAGCTGGCTGCTGGCGGTGGGCGGCGCCCCCACCCTCTCGATCCTGGCCCTGATGCTGCTGGCCCTGGTGGTGTCGGTGTGCTCGAGCGTGGATGCGTTCCTGGCCCTCAGCTTCGCCGCCCAGGTCACCCCCGGGGCCCTGCTCGCCTTCCTGCTCCTGGGCCCGGTGATCGACCTCAAGCTGGTCAGCCTGCTCGGGCTGCTGTTCCGCCCCCGCGGCCTGGTGCTCACCACCGCCGGGGCCGCCCTGATGGTGCTGCTGATCGGCCAGTGGGTGAACCTGTGGCGCCTGTGATTCCCCCCCTCCTGCAGCGGGCCACCCTCTGGCGCGCCGCCAGCCTCGGCCTCTGGGCCCTGGTGCTGCTGGTCAGCAGCGTCGACGGCCGCCTCGACCTCCTCCTGCGGGCCGTCTTCCACCCCCTGGTGGCCCTGGCCGGCCTGCTGCTGCTGCTCGTCGCCCTGCTGCAGCTGCGCCTGGCCTTCGGCGCCGGCCGGGGCGAGCGGGGCGACCGGCGCCAGGCCCGCACCCTGCTGCTCACCGCCGCCATCGCCCTGCTGGTGCTGCTGCAGCCGCCGGCCCCCTCCTTCGCGGACCTGGCCGGCCAGCGCCCCCGCGACGAGACCGCCGAAAGCGAGCTCAGCTTCGTGCTGCCGCCCGCCCAGCGCAGCCTCACCGACTGGGTGCGGCTGCTGCGCAGCCAGCCCGATCCCAAGCTGTTCGCCGGCGATCCGGTGCGCATCAGCGGCTTCGTGCTGCCGATGGAAGGCGAACCGCCCCAGCTGGCCCGTCTGCTGGTGCGCTGCTGCCTGGCCGATGCCTCCCCGGTGGGGCTGCCCGTCCACTGGCCGGCGGGCCAGGCCCCCTTCCCCGCCGACCAATGGCTGGCCATCGACGGGGTGATGGGCCTCAGGCCCGGCCCCGGCGGCGGCGAGCGGCTGGAGGTGGTCCCCAGCCGCATCCGGCCCATTCCCCGGCCCGCCCGGCCCCTGGAACCATGAGCCCGCTCTCCCGCCTCCCCGGGGCCGGCCCCCTGCCGCTCACCCTGGCCCTGGCCGGGCTGCTGGCCCTCGTCCAGCAGCAGCTGCTGCTGAACCACCCGCCCCGGCTTGAGCGGCTCACGCCGGTGGCCGCCAGCTCCGGTCCCGCCGCCCTGCAGGCCCGCTTCAGCCTGCCCATGGACCCGGCCAGCCTCCAGGCCGCCAGCACCCTCAGCCCGCCCCTGGCCCACCGCTGGCTCGGCGACGGCGACACCCTGCTGCTGAACCTCTCCCCCGACCAGCGGATCAGCTCCCCCCTGCTGCTGCAGCTGGCCGGCCGCGATCGTCGCGGCCTGGCCCTGCCCCCCCAGCGCTGGCAGTGGGATCCGCGCCCCCGGCTGCTGGCAGTGGTGCCGGCGGGCGGCGGCGAGCAGCTTCAGGTGCGGGAGCACGACGGCCGCTGGCGGCCGATCTCGCCGGTCTGGCCGCGCATCACCATGGTCGAACCGCTCGGCGGTGGCGAGGCCGTGGCCGTGGTGTCGCGCTCCGAAAACGGCCGCTTCCGGGTGTGGAGGCTGCCGCTGCGCCAGCAGCCCCTGCGCCCCCTGGGCCGCGGGCGCCCGGCCACGGCCTCCCCTGTGCAGGCCGGTGCCCCCGAGCCCATCGGCGCCGGCGAGATGGTCTTCGCCCATATCAGCGGCAACCGCCGCGGCGACCTGTTGGTGCAGGCAGGCGGTGAGCAGCCCGACCAGGTGAGCATCAGCCTCTGGCCCGCCCGGGGCGGCCCCCGGGTGCTGCCGCTGGAGGCCAGCGGCGCCGTGCGGCTGCTGCCGGAGGGCGGCGCCCTGGTGGTGCCGGAGATCGACGGCCTCAGCCTGCAGGACCTGCCGCCCCGGCCGCCCCGCCGCCAGACCCTGCCCGGCAGCCGCGACCTGAGCAGCTTCTGTCCCCGGGCGGGGCGGGCCCTGCTGGTGCGCCACTGGCCCGATTTCCGCCGCTCCCTGGAGCTGGTGGAGCCGGGCGTGGCCCCCCGCCAGCTCTGGATCGGCCCCCAGGCCCTGGCGGCCACGGCCTGCAGCCGCGGCGGCGAGCGCATCTGGGCGCTGCTGATCGAAGGGGTGGGCCGCCCCGCCCTCACCCTGGTGACCCTCGACCGGCGCGGCAGCGTGCTGGCCTCGCGGCGCCTGGCCGGCTGGGAGCTCGAACCCGGCACCGGCCTCAGCTATGACCCCACCAGCGACCGGCTGGCGATGGTGCTGCGGCCGCTGGGGGACCGCCCGGGGGCACCGCCGGCGGCCCCCCGGGCGGTGCTGATCGAGGCCTCGAGCCTCACCCTCCAGCCCCTTCCCCAGGAGGCCCTCCAGGCCATCTGGCTGCCGGCAGGGTAGAAACGAACCATGCAGGCTCCCTCCGTACCCGATCTCCCGCCGCGCCAGGCCTCCCTGCTGGCGGAACTGCGCGATGCCGACGGCGAACTGAGTGGCCAGGACCTCCATGCCCGCCTGCGGGGCGGCCCCGCCGCCATGGGGCTGGCCACCGTCTACCGCCACCTGCGTCAGCTGCAGCAGCGGGGCCTGGTGCGCTGCCGCCACCTGCCCAGCGGCGAGGCCCTCTACGCCCCGACCGAGCGGGACGAACACCACCTCACCTGCGTCGACTGCGGCGCCACCATGGTGCTGCTCCACTGCCCCGTGCACGACCTGCATCTCCCGGGGGAGGAGCTGGGCGACTTCCTGCCGATGTACCACACCCTGGAGTTCTTCGGACTCTGCGGCCGCTGCCGGGGCACCCGCTCCTGAGCTCCGGTCCTCAGGACTTCAGGCTGTCGCGGTGCAGCACCGCCATCACATCGAGGATCTGGGCGCAGCGCTCCGCCGGCACGCTGATCAGTTCCCCCAGCCGCTGCAGCATCGCCTGCTCCACTGGCTGGAGGCTGCGGTTGGCATACACCAGCAGGGCCGCCATCGCGTAGGCCGTCTCCTGCTGGGGTGGGGTCAGCACCGGTGCGGCCTCCACCAGCAGCTGCTCCCAGCCGCCGCTGCGCAGCCGCCCCAGCAGGCCATCGAACATCGCCGCCATCACCGCTTCGCCGAGGTTGGCGTAGGGCGAGCGCACCTCCAGGAGCTGGCGCAGCATGGCGGCCTCATCGCCGTCGAGGGCGCCATCGCAGGCCACGGCGGCCAGGCCGATGGCGGCGAAGGCTTCGCTGGGGGTCATGGGCCCGGTTCGGAGACCGCCATTCCAGCAGCCGCGGCGGCACTGGTGGGGTGGGCGCGCCGGCAGAATCACCGCAGCGGTACCCCTTCCGGCCATGACCAGCACCAAACTGGATGCCCCGACGCCGGCGACGGCGAGCGAGGCAACCACTGAGCCAGCCCCTGAGGCCCGGCCCATCGCCGTGCCGGTGACGATCCTCACGGGCTTCCTCGGGGCGGGGAAGACCACCCTGCTCAACCACATCCTCAGCAACCAGCAGGGGCTCAAGACCGCCGTTCTGGTCAATGAGTTCGGGGAGATCGGCATCGACAACGAGCTGATCGTCGCCACCGTCGCCGACATGGTGGAGCTGAGCAACGGCTGCATCTGCTGCTCGATCAACGGCGAGCTGCTGGAGGCCGTCTACCGGGTGCTGGAGCGCCCCGAACCCGTCGACTACCTGGTGGTGGAGACCACCGGCCTCGCCGATCCCCTGCCCGTGGCCATGACCTTCCTCGGCAGCGACCTGCGCGACCTCACCCGGCTCGATTCGATCATCACCCTGGTGGACGCGGAGAACTTCGGCCCCGAGACCCTGCAGGGCGAAGTGGGCCGCTCCCAGATCGTCTACGGCGACATGATCCTGCTCAACAAGTGCGACCTGGTCAGCGAGGAGCGGCTGGAGCGGCTGGAGGCCGAGCTGCGGGCGATCAAGAGCGAGGCCCGCATCCTGCGCTCGGTGAAGGGCGAGGTGCCCCTGCCCCTGCTGCTGAGCGTGGGCCTGTTCGAAAGCGACCGGGTGGTGGCCAAGCAGCAGGCTCCCGCCGCCGGCGACCACCACGACCACAGCCACGGCCACGACCACGGCGCCCACCATGACCACGGGGCCGAGGACCACAGCCACTGCGACCACGACCACGGCCATTGCGAGCACGAACCGGCGGCGGGCCATGACCATGGCCACGATCACGGCGATGACCACTCCCATGATCACGGCGGTCATGCCGACCACCAGGCCATTGAGGGCTTCACCTCCCTGTCCTTCAGCAGCGACGGCCCCCTCTCCCTGCGCAAGTTCCAGAATTTCCTCGACAACCAGATGCCGGCGGGGGTCTTCCGGGCCAAGGGCATCCTCTGGTTCAACGAAAGCGAGCGCCGCCACGTGTTCCACCTGGCCGGCAAACGCTTCTCCATCGACGACAGCGACTGGCCGGGGGAGCGCAAGAACCAGCTGGTGCTGATCGGTAAGGATCTCGACCACAAGCGCCTGCGCCAGCAGCTCCAGGCCTGTGTGGCCGGTGAGGCGGGCAAGGGCTTCGCCTGATCGGCAAACCGCCGGTCCGTTGTGCTGCATCCACTACGGAACCACCGGCTGGCGCCGCTAGGGTGGCGCTCTACGTACTGCTCCCATGACCGAGTTCCTCCTGATGACGGGCGTGCTCGCCCTTCTCGGTCTGGTGCTGTGGATGGCGATGGATTCCGACGACGACAACGGTGGCGGTGGCCTGATGCAGCCCGCCCTGATCCCCGTGCGCCGCTCCAGCTCCTACTGAGCGAACGCCTCAGGAGTGAGTGCCCGGCACGTAAGCATTGATACCTGGCTTCGCGTCGTTTGGTCCGACCACCCCAGGGGAGCCTTCATAGGGTCCGGGCAGACACCCGTTCTTCCCGATGCCCTCGTCCAGGTTCCTTCGTCGTCGCCTGCTGCTGCCTGCCGGCGGATCCGCGGCCCTGGCCGCCGCCCTGATCGCTGTCTTCGGCGGCGCTTCCCAACCGGCCATCGGCCAGTCGCAGACCAAGGCCCCCGCCATCGCCCAGGCCGGCACCACCATCGGTGTGTACTCCGGTCGCCACTACAACACCGACAAGGAGCTCTACCGCCAGTTCACCGCCCGCACCGGCATCAAGGTGAACGTGCTCGAAGCCAAGGACGACGCCCTGCTGGAGCGCCTCAAGAGTGAGGGCAAGAACAGCCCCGCCGATGTGCTCGTCCTGGTCGATGCCGCCCGCCTCGATGCCGCCACCGACCAGGGCCTGTTCCGCCCCACCCGTTCGGCGGCCCTGCAGCGGGACGTGCCGGCCAACCTGCGTGATTCCCAGGGCCGCTGGTATGGCCTCACCCGCCGCGTGCGCGCCATCGTGGTGAATCCGAAGCTGGTGAATCCCGCCACGATCCGCACTTACGCCGATCTGGCCAAGCCGGCCCTCAAAGGCAAGCTCTGCCTGCGGGATCGCAAGAGCCCCTACAACCAGTCCCTGGTGGCCAGCCGCATGATCCTCAACGGTGATGCCGCCACCCGCACCTGGATCCGGGGCATGGTGGCCAACGTCAGCCAGCCCTTCTTCACCTCCGACACCCCCCTGGCCCGGGCCGTCGCCCGCGGCGAATGCGGCGTGGGAGTAGTGAACACCTATTACATCGCCCGCATGCTCTCCGGGGAGGGCGGTGCCCAGGACAAGCAGCTGGCCGAACAGCTGCGGGTGGTTTACCTCAATCCCTCCCATGTCAACATCACCGGCGCCGGCGTCACCCGCCACGCCAGGAATCCCCAGGCGGCGATCCGGCTGATCGAGTTCCTGGCCTCCCCCACCGGCGGCCGCGGCTACGCCGAAGCCAACAACGAGTACCCCCTCAAGGGCTTCGGTGACAATCCGATCCTGAAGCGGTTCGGCACCTTCCGGGCCGATGGCGTCTCGGTGGAGCAGATCGGATCCAGGAGCCGAGCGGCCACCCAGATGATGGAATCGAACGGCTGGAAGTAGGACACCGGATGGCGACAGCGGCAACGGCGCAGCGGGCAGTCGCCACCCGGACGGGCCCGCCGATGCGGCGGGCCTCCCTGGCGGCGGCCGTTCTGCTGGTCTGCGCCCTGGCGGTGCTGCCGTTCCTGGCCCTGGCCGGCTTCGCGGTTCGCGATGCCGGCACCAGCGGCCTCTGGCTGGGGGCCGAAGGCCTCGAGCAGCTGAGCAACACCCTGGTGCTGGTGGTCGGCGTCGGCCTGATCGGGGCCCTGCTCGGCACCGCCAACGGCTGGCTCACCGCCTGCTGTCAGTTCCCCGGCCGCCGCTGGCTGCGGCTGGCCCAGGTGCTGCCCCTGGCAGCTCCGGCCTTCGTGCTCGCCGCCGTTCTGGTCGACCTCGGCAGCCGCTGGGGCTTTCGCGTGCATGGCATCGGCTGGGCCGTGCTGCTGCTCAGCCTCACCACCTACAGCTATGTCTTCCTGCTCTCCACCGAGAGCTTCTCCGGCAGCGGCCAGCGCCAGCTGGAGGCCTGCCGCAGCCTGGGGGTTGGCCCCTGGGGCAGCTTCCGGCGCGTCGCCCTGCCCCTGGCGCTGCCCTCCATCGGCGCCGGTGTCGCCCTGAGCGGCATGGAGGTGGTCAATGAGCTCGGCGCCGTGGAGCTGCTGGGGGTGCCCACCCTCTCAAGGGGGATCCTGCAGCGCTGGCAGGCGGAGGGCGACCTGCCGGGGGCCGTGGGGCTGGCCCTGATCGCCCTGGTGCTGGTCAGCCTGCTGGTGGGGGCCGAACGCTGGATGCGCCAGCGCAGCCGCCGCTGGAACCTGGGCCAGGGGGACGCCGGCACGCTGCGGTGGCCGCTGCGGGGCTGGCGGTCCGTGTCGGCCCAGCTGCTCACCGTGCTGCCGCCCCTGCTCAGCCTCGGGCTTCCCCTCACCTGGCTAGTGGCGAGCCGGGACCACCTGCAGAGCGATCCGCTCGAGGACCTGCTGGCCCTGACGCTGCGCAGCCTGGGGCTGGCCCTGATCGCCGCGGTGGTCACCATCGCGGGGGCCCTGGTGCTGGCCATCAGCCGCCGCTGGCTGGCCAACCGGCTGCTGGGGCGGCTCACCTTCTTCGCCGGCATGGGCTACGCCGTGCCGGGCACCGTGCTGGCCCTGGCCCTGATGCTGATCGGTGGGCCGCTGCAATTCAGCCCCTTGCTGCTGCTGCTCTGGGGCTACGCCGACCGCTTCCTGGCCGTCGCGAAGCAGGGACTCGACGCCTCCTTCGAGCAGATTCCCCCCAGCCTGGACGAATCGGCCACCAGCCTGGGCTGCGGCTGGCTGGCGGTGTTGCGCCGCATCCACCTGCCGCTGCTGCGCGGTCCGCTGCTGGTGGGGGGCTTGCTCGTTTTCGTCGACGTGGTCAAGGAGCTGCCGCTCACCTTCTCCCTGCGCCCCTTCGACTTCGACACCCTCTCGGTGCGTGTCTATCAGTACGCCAGTGACGAACGGGTGGGGGCGGCCCTGATTCCGGCCCTGCTGATCCTGGGCCTGGGGCTGGCCGCCTCGATCGCCCTGATGCCGAGCCTCGAACGTCAGGGCCGGGGCGACTGAAGCACCGCGATCTCAGTCGCGGCCGCAGCAGCACTTGCCGCCTTTCCATTTGGAGCATTTCTTCTGGCGGCAGCCCTTCTTCTTGGCCTGGGGCTGGGGACCGCGGACGCTGATCGGAGCGGGGACGTCGGGAAGGCTGCCGAGGGAGGGGGCCATGGGGGCGACGGGAAAGGAAGGGAAGGGGAAAAGGAGAAGGGAGGGGGCGTCAGGCCGCCAGGGGAGCGCCATCCACCAGGGCCGGTGCCAGGCGCAGGCTGGTCTCGCCGCTGGGGACCTGCATCAGGTCGGCGGCCCTGATGCGGGAGATCAGCCGGGTGGTGGTGACGCGGGTGGTGCCGATCAGCTCCCCGATGCGCTCATGGGTGAGGCGGAAGGGGAGATCGCACCAGGGGCCGCAGCGGCGGCCCAGACGGCGCACTAGCAGGGAGAGCAGGGCATGGAGCCGCTGCTCGGCGCTGCCGAGGTGGCGGATGCGCAGCAGCTGCAGGGTCCACTCGTTGACCGGAT